>Ga0163144_10000940_pt1 | contig 69054 bp, 71 predicted proteins | sample OliLak19BULKMAT1_FD_123175 | JGI IMG/M metagenome (GOLD analysis project Ga0163144, IMG submission 123175) | Freshwater microbial mat bacterial communities from Lake Vanda, McMurdo Dry Valleys, Antarctica - Oligotrophic Lake LV.19.BULKMAT1 | ecosystem: Environmental > Aquatic > Freshwater >...
CAATCGCGCTCATATTCTGGCCGTGTGGTTTCAGTCCAAGGCATCTGATCCTCCGTGTCGTGAACAAACATAGAGAATCATAAGTCGCTGAAATCACACACCTCTTTTTGGAACGGGCTCTTAGTCCTGACGCTGACTTTTGCGGGATCGGGCACCCGGGCTGTCACTGGCCAAGCGCCCCGATTTCCGGTTAACCCTCCGGAATGAAGCACCGGACCTTCACCTGCGGCGTTGATGAAGCCGGGCGTGGCCCCTGGGCGGGGCCGGTCACCGCCGCCGCCGTGATCCTCGATCCCGCCCGCCCCATCCCCGGCCTTACCGACTCCAAGAAACTGAGCGAAGCCGCCCGCGACCGCCTCGCCCCGGAAATCCGCGAACGTGCCCTCGCCTGGGCGATTGCCGAGGCGAGCCCGGAGGAAATCGACCGCCTCAACATCCGCGAAGCAACCTTCCTCGCCATGACGCGCGCCGTTGCCGCCCTTGCCCGCGCCCCCGCTCATATCCTCATCGACGGCAACGCCTTGCCGAAGAACCTGCCCGCCCCGGCCACCGCCATCATCAAGGGCGACCTGACCGAGCCTGCCATCTCCGCTGCGTCCATCCTCGCGAAAACCTGCCGCGACGCGCGGATGAAAGCCTTCTGCGCCGCCCACCCCGGCTACGGCTTCAGCCAACACAAGGGCTACGGCACTGCGGCGCACTCCGAAGCTCTCGCCCGCCTCGGCCCCTGCAGTATACACCGCCGCAGCTTCGCGCCCGTCCGCGTCCTGCTGGAGGGCTGACCCGCCCCGGCGTCAGGGTTTGCACATCCTGGATTTCCGGCGTTACGATGGGCGTGTAGGAATAGGCCCATGACTTGCGATCTCGTCATCGGCGGCGGCGGAATCGGCGGCAGCGCGCTCGCCGCGGTGATCGCCCGCGCCGGCGGCAAGGTCCTGCTGCTTGAAAAATCCGGGCGCTATGAGGACCGCGTGCGCGGCGAACGGATCGCCCCCTGGGGCGTCACCGAAACGAAACGCCGCGACCTCTACGACCTGCCGATGTCGGCCGGCGGCCACCACATCACCGACCATGTCACCTATGACGAAAGCCTCGCCCCGGCGACGTGCGAAGCTGCACCGCTCCCGCTCGGCATCTTCGCCGCCGGCGTGCCCGGCCCCCTCTGCCTCGGCCACCCGCACCATTGCCAGACCCTCTATGACGCAGCCGTAGCCGCGGGCGCCGAATGCCTGCGCCCGGTGAATGTCGAGTCCATCACCCTCGGCGCCAGCCCCTCCGTAACGTACACGCACAATGATACGCAGCGCACCGCCAGCACCCATCTCGTCGTCGGCGCGGAAGGCCGCCAGTCCGAAGTGCGCGCCGCCGCCGCCATTCCTCTGCACCAGGACAAACCCCACCACTGGTTCGCCGGCCTCCTCGTCGAGAACGTCAAAGACCTCGACCCCAAACGCCAGACCATTGGCACCGAAGGCAATTTCGGGTTCCTCACATTTCCGCAAGGCGGTGGCCGCTTGCGCATCTATGGCGGCTACGCGCTCGAGGAGAAGGGCCGCTTCCGCGGCGAAGGCGGCGCCCAGCGCTTCCTCGACGCCTTCCGGATGGCCTGCGCCCCGCGGAACGCCGCCCTCGCCGAAGGCACACCCGCCGGCCCCCTGTTCTCTTTTTTCAACAAAGACGGCTGGACCGACGAACCCTTAAGCGAAGGCTGCGTCCTCATCGGCGACGCCGCCGGCTGTAATGACCCGATCAACGGCCTCGACCTGTCGATCAACTACCGCGACGTGCGCATGGTCTCGGACATCCTGAAGGAAACACAAGCCGGCGCCGCACTGAACTTCGCTCCGTATGCGGCGGAACGCGCCGAACGCATGCGCCGCCTGCGCTTTGCCGGCCAGCTGCAAGCCTCGCTCGATACGGAATTCGGCGAGGCCGCCCGCGAACGCCGCCTCCAGTACCATGAACGCAAGGCCGCCGATCCCACGCTCGGAATGCACGGCGTCGCCATCATGGCCGGCCCCGAGAACGCGCCTGCGGAAATCTTAACCGAAGCGCGCCGCACCCGCGTCCTCGGACTGCAAACCGCATGAGCGTCGACATCAAAACCTTCAACGCTGACTGGCTCGCCGCCTGGAGCGCCAAGGACCTGGAAAAGCTGCTGAGCTTCTATTGCGCCGATACGGTCTACAAGGACAGCCAGACCGCCGCCGGCCTCACCGGCCATGCCCAGCTGCGCCCCTATCTCGAAGGCCTCTTCGCCTCGACGCCGAAGATGATCTACACGCCCGACGAAACCTGGCCGATCCCCGGCGGCTTCTGCGGCCGCTGGTACTGCGCCATCGGCGAGACCGGCACCGATGCCAGCCTGCGCGGCTTCGACCTCTGCCTCATCAAGGATGGCAAGATCACCCTCAACGAAGTCTACGTCCACGCAATGCCCGCCTGAACGCCCGGCGCCGGGCCGGTTAATGCGCCCTTAACCGGATTTCGCCGATTCTCCCCTCCGCACCGCAACGTCGCGGGCATTGAGCGGTGGGTCGCATGTTCCTGTTCGACTGGTTTATTTTCGGCTGGCACGTCTGGCGCGGCGAGACCGGCCAGCGCTACCGCTTCAAGATCACGCTCACCCGCAAGGGCATCCCCGACGGCAGCGGCATCTACATCTTCGTGCGCCGCCGTTTCGGCTTCTTCCTCTCTCCGCTCTATATCGGCAAGGCGAGCGACTTCCGCTCGCGCCTCTATGGCCACGAGCGCTGGTGGGAAGCCTGGTGGAAGCGCGGCGCCACTGAACGCCATGTCCTCGTCGTGCGCACCGCCTCGGACCGCGCCCGCGTCGAGGAAGACCTTATCCGCCGGTACCAGCCGCGAATGAACAACGCGCTCGTACCCCGCCATGAACTGGACCTCCCGTCAAACCCGAGGCTGCGGGCCGAATGGCGTTTCCGGCAATGGGTCCGCAACCTCTTCCGCCTTCCGTTCGGCGGCGGAAACCGGGTGGCCTGATGCAGGCCTACTCGCCTCACGGGCGAGCGTTACCGGAAACACGCAGCTGCGCCAAAATCGCCATCACAAACCTGTCATCCCCTTGAGATTTTTCCGTCACGGATATTGTTGGGACCCGGGCGCCCAACGCGCTTTCAAGCCAGTCCGGAGACTCAGACATGAAACCTACACGCACCTGGCAGGCAGCCATGGCGTCCTGCTGCGCCATCGCCCTGTTCATCCCGTCTGCGCTCGCCCAGGACGCAGCAGCCCCGGATGATTCGCTGAAACTCTCCTCGGTCACTGTCACGGCGACGAAGCGCGAAGAGAACATCAAGGACGTTGCGGTCTCCCTCACCTCGCTCGACGAATCGGCGCTCGCAACCTACGGTCAGGCCGGCGAAGACATCCAGTTCCTCACCGCCCGCGTGCCCAGCCTGATCATCGAAACCTCCTCCGGCCGCATCTTCCCGCGCCCCTATATCCGCGGTCTCGGCAACACGGATTTCGACTTCAACGCCTCGCAGCCCGTCTCCTTCATCTATGACGAGATCGTCTACGAAAACCCGGTCCTCAAGGGCTTCCCCGTCTTTGACACCGCGCGCGTTGAAGTGCTGCGCGGCCCGCAAGGTACGCTCTTCGGCCGCAACACGCCGGCCGGGGCCCTGAAATTCGAAAGCGTCAAGCCCGGCGACGAACTAGACGCCTATGCGCGCGCCTCCTACGGCACGTTCGGCACGACCAACGTTGAAGGCGCTTTTGGCGGACCGGTCTCCGACAAGGTCTCCCTGCGCGTCTCCGGCATCCTCCAGCGCCGCGACGACTATATTGAAACCGCCCTGCCCACCGGCGGCGCCGATGCTGGCGGCTATGAAGACTTCGCCTGGCGCGCCCAGGCAAAGGTCGATGTGACCGATAACCTCACCTGGCTCGGCAACCTGCATGGCCGCACGCTTGATGGCGGCCAGGTCAGCTTCCAGGCCAACGCGTTCCAGGCCGGCTCCGCCGGCCCGCGCCCCGGCTTTGACCGCGAACTGAACTTCGCCGACGCTCAGGCCGATTCGACACTCGAAACGGATGCGCTCGGCTTCACCTCGCGTGCCGACTGGGATCTGTCCGCCGCGACCCTGACCTACCTGTTCGGCTACGAAACCGTCGAGACCTTCTCGCGCGGCGATGTGGACGGCGGCGCTGGCGCAGCCTTCCTGCCCTCCGGCTCCACGCCGGGCTTTATCCCGTTCCCGGCGGAGTCGGCTGACGGTATCGACGACCACCAGCAGATCACGCACGAGCTTCGCCTCTCGAACGGTGAAGATGCCACCCTGCGCTGGACCGCTGGCTTCTACGCCTTCAACGAAGGGATCGACATCAGCTCGCGCAGCTACGATACGCTCGGCGGCGGCGCCGAGAACGGCACGGCCTTTCAGACCCAGAACACAGACTCGCTCGCGGTTTTCGGCAGCCTTGCCTATGACCTGACCGAGAGCCTGACCGGCCAGATTGGTCTTCGGTATACGGACGAAAGCAAGGACCTCACGGCTCGCCGGACCCTTTCGCCTTTCGGTGCACCGGACATTGCCCCGCCAACGGTCAATGTAGGCGATGAGCAGCTCTCCTGGGATGCCTCGCTCACCTACGCACTCACCGGTGAGACGAATGTCTATGGCCGCATCGCCCGCGGTTTCCGCGCGCCGTCGATCCAGGGCCGCCTTGTCTTCGGCGACGCGATCACGACTGCCAATTCCGAAATCCTCGACAGCTATGAAGCCGGCCTCAAGACCACCCTGCTGGACGGCCGCCTAGACGCCAACCTCGCCGCTTATACCTACACGGTCGAGGACCTGCAGCTCACTGCCATCGGCGGCGCCGGTAACTTCAACCAGCTGCTCAATGCCGAGGAAGGCAATGGCTACGGCTTTGAAGCCGACATCCGCGCCCTGCTCATGGAAGGTCTCGGGTTCAGCGCCGGCGTTTCCTACAACAATACTGAGATCGACGATGCCGGTCTCACCGTCGGAATTTGCGGCGCGCCCTGCACCGTCCTCGACGCGATTGATCCGGTCACCGGCGGCGCCCTGGTTGATGGCAACGCCTTCCCGCAGGCGCCGGAATGGATCGGCAACTTCGCCTTCGACTACACCCGCAACTGGCGCGGCGGCGAGATCTTCGCCTCCACCGACTGGTCCTACCGGTCTGACTCGAACATCTTCCTCTATGAGTCGACCGAGTTCACCGCCGAAGGCCGCTGGGAAGGCGGCGCCGCTCTCGGTTATCGCCAGGGCCCCTGGTCGGCGAAAGCCTTCGTCCGCAACCTGACCGACGAAATCGGCACCGTTTCGGCGATCGACTTCAACAACCTCACCGGCATCTTCAACCAGCCGCGCATCTACGGCATCGAACTCGGCTGGACCATGTAAGCTGTCCTCCCGGGGCCAAGGCCGCAAGGCCCGGCGCCCCGGGAGACTGCCCCCAGTCTTCAGCTGACGCGATACGGGATGAGAACCAACCGTCATTGAGTGAGAACAGATGAGAATGAATGAGAGAAAATCGTCATCCCGGATGCACTGTGCGCATCCGGGTGATGCACGATGGCAGCGTTCAGAAACGGCACGTGTACCTACAAAAACCATCCCGGCCAAAAAATAAAACCGATCCCGGTCAAGCCGTTACAGAATAATCTTCCAATCCTTACGCCACACCTCAGCCCACGCATTTATACTCCGTGCGTGCCGCCCGAATATCTTCCGGCCTCAAGTCCCTCAACACCCATCCCGCAGGGTACCTGCGAAGACAGGCACCCAGTCCTGGGAAAATGCATCTTTCCGAATCCAGGCCCCTGCCTGGGCAGGGGCCTGCGGAGAATGCGCGCCACTCTCCGAAACCGGCCGCTCCTTGCGAGCGCGCCCAAACGCGCCGCCCTTGCCGCGCCCCGCCCCGCATGGCAAATCCCCGGCATGGCCGACACGCTCACCTCCGCACCCAGCCTGTATGCCGGCGCGCCGGATTCCGTCAGCTTCAAGAAGCTGCGCAAACGCCTCGTGCGCGGCGTGCAGGAGGTGATCGAGACCTACGGCCTCCTCGACCGGGACGCGATTACCACCGGCGCAAAGCCCCGCCCGAAATGGCTCGTCTGCCTTTCCGGCGGCAAGGATTCCTACGGCCTGCTTGCCGTCCTCATGGATCTTCAGTGGCAGGGCGCGCTGCCCGTCGATCTCATATCCTGCAACCTCGACCAGGGCCAGCCGGGCTTTCCAAAGCACGTCTTGCCCGACTGGCTGTCGAAGGCCGGCGTGCCGTTTAGGATCATCACCGAAGACACCTATTCAATCGTCACCGAAAAGGTCGACGCCGGGCGCACCTATTGTTCCCTCTGTTCCCGGTTGCGCCGGGGTATCCTGTACCGCGTGGCGCGCGAGGAAGGCTGCGAGGCCATCGTCCTCGGGCACCACCGGGACGACGCGCTCGAGACCTTCATGATGAACCTCGTGCATGGCGGGCGCCTCGCCGCGATGCCGCCGAAGCTTCTCAACGACGACGGCGACGTTATGGTCTTCCGTCCCCTGATCACTTCCGCCGAAGCAGACCTCGCGAAGCTCGCCGAGGCGATGGCCTTCCCGATCATCCCCTGCAATCTGTGCGGCAGCCAGGACGGCCTGCAGCGCGTTGCGATGAAACACCTGCTCGACGAGTGGGAGCGCAAGAAACCCGGCGTGCGCCAGACCATGGCCCGCGCCCTCGCCAACGTCCGCCCCAGCCACCTGCATGACGGGCGCGTCTTCGACTTCGCGGGCCTCGCCCCCGGCGCCAGCGGCGAAGACGATCCGAACGTCCCATTCTGAGCGCGGCCTTCCGGATCTCGGAAACCCGTCTTTGAGCACGACTAGATTGAGCGGGCCGGACGCCGCCTCGCCCTTGCCCGAGCCGCATTGGATGCGGTTTCAGCAGCCGGCCTCGACGGCGTGAAGCTCGCAGACATCGCCCGGGCGGCGGGCGTCACGACCGGGGCCCTTGCCCATTATTTCCCCGACAAGGACGCTGTGCTTGCGGCCGCACTGGAGGAAATCTGCGTGCGGCTCACCGCCCGCATTGAAGCGTCCGGCCCGGGCCTTTGCCTTGAGGACTTCGCCGAAGCCCTGCCCCTGACCCCTGCCAGCCAGAAGGACTGGCGCGTCTGGCTGGCCTATTGGGGCCGCGCGCCTTTTTCTGAAAACCTCCGGGCGATCCATCAGCAGTACTATCTCGATATTGAAACCGCGCTCAGCGAAGGCTTTCTCCAGCATTCCGCTACCCCGCGCGTGATCGCCTCAGCGATCATTGCCGCCATCGACGGCATCGGCACGCGGGCGACCCTGGAGCTAGGCGCCTGGCCGCCGGAACGCCAGAAAGCACTGCTCGCCGCCCTGCTTGACCCGCGGTTTGCCAGCCTTGAACCCCGGCCCGCCTGAAGGAGGACCGCCATGCCCAGCCTCAAACACCTACCTGCCACCGCCACACCCGACGAGGTCCTGAAGGTCCTCGCGCAAGACGCCGCCGTGATCATCGACAGGCTGATGACGCCGGACTTTTTGAACCGTGTAAGGACGGAGATCATGCCCAATGTCGGGGCGGCCCCGCCCGGCCGGGATGACTTCACCGGGCGGTTGACAACCCGTACCGGCGCACGGGTGGCCCGCTCGCCCGCCTGCCGGGATCTGGTGGGCGAACCGCTGGTCAATTCGGCCACCGACGCCTTCCTCGCGCCGTTCTGCGACCGCTATCAGCTGCACCTGACCCAGGTAATCCGCATCAGGCCGGGACAGGGCGCGCAGGTCCTGCACCGCGACCGCCTCGCCTGGGGCGGTTATCTTCAACGCAGCATCGAGCCGCAGCTGAACATGATCTGGGCCGTCACGGACTTCACCCGGGAGAATGGCGCGACCCGTGTCGTACCGGGCAGCCATCTCTGGGAAGACGGTCGCGGCGCACACGAGGACGAGATCATCTATGCCGAATTGAAGGCAGGGTCGGTGATCATCTATACCGGTTCCGTCATCCATTCCGGCGGTGCAAATGTCTCCGGCGCCGACCGCATCGGCATCAACATCACCTATTCCCTCGGGTGGCTGCGGCAGGAGGAGAACCAATACCTGTCCTGCCCGCCTGAAATCGCGGCAACCCTGCCAGCCGGCCTGCAGCGCCTGATCGGGCATTCCATGGGAAGTTATGCGCTTGGCTATTTCTCGCCGCCGCTTGCACCGGGTATCGGCCCGGAAATCGTGCCGCCTGAAACGCTGTTCTCCGGCGAGGTGAAGGGCTGGGGCGATGATCTGCATGCGAATGTTTCAAAGTGGGGCGCCTAAAAGCGATAGCCGCCCGGCTTGCCGCAAGGCCGCCAGGCCAGTACACGAAGAGGACGACAGATGAACAGCTTGAACAAGAATGTCTTCTGGCCTGCCCGGTAGCTCCTGCTCCTGATCCCCCTCCTTCTGGGGAGCGCGTTGATAACTGCCTGCGTATCGGCGGAAAGCCCTTCGACCCAGACCGCAAACCCGTATGGAGACAGCATGCCTGCAACCCCGGTGATGGCTTATTTCGAGATTCCCGTCAGCGACATGGACCGGGCGCTGGCGTTCTATTCATCCGTACTCGGCCTGAAACCGACGCGCGATATGGTCGATGGTTATGACATGGCCCTGTTTGCGGAGCGGGAGGACGGAGGCGGCGCATTCGGAGCGCCGGCGAAAGGGGACGTGCACGTCCCTTCGAAGACCGGGCCGATCCTGTATTGCCGAGTCTGCTCGATCGATGCCGTCCCTGCGCGGGCCGTGGCAGCAGGCGCCGGCGTGCCTTATCCCAGGAAGGATATCGGCGAGCTTGAATACGTGGCCGAGATCGAGGACAGCGAAGGCAACCGGATCGCCCTCAGCGAACTGAAGCCGTAGGACCCTTCCCCTGAAAGCAATTCACCCCGGCGCGCCATGCGGGCCGGGGTGAAAAAGTTCAGGCAGGCGACTGAAGGCCGCTCCGGACTAATCTGCGCAGCCGTCAATCAGTGGCCGGACTATTTCCGCCAGATGGCGGCCAGCGACGGGTCTTCGACGCCGCCTTCGTACTTGCGCAGTTCGTGGCGGCCGACCACCATGTGGTGGACTTCGTCCGGGCCGTCCGCGAGCCGCAGGGTTCGCTGGCTGGCATACATGCGGGCCAGCGGGGTCCATTGCGAGACACCGGTGGCGCCGTGGATCTGGATTGCCTGGTCGATGATCTGGCAGACGCGCTCCGGCACCATGGCTTTCACCATCGAGATCCAGATGCGGGCTTCCTTGTTGCCGAGGACGTCCATCGCCTTGGCGGCTTTCAGAACCATCATGCGCATCGCTTCGATCTCGATACGGGCGCGGCTGATGATCTCGGTATTGCCACCGAGTTTCGCCAGCGGCTTGCCGAAGGCCTCGCGGCTGAGGCCGCGGATGCACATCAGGTCGAGGGCGCGTTCGGCCTGGCCGATGGAGCGCATGCAGTGGTGGATACGGCCCGGGCCGAGACGAAGCTGCGAAATCTCGAAGCCGCGGCCTTCTCCGAGCAGCATGTTTTCCTTCGGCACACGGACGTTCTCGAAGCGCAGGTGCATGTGGCCGTGCGGCGCGTCGGGCTCACCGAACACGTGCATCGGGCCGACGATGGTCACACCCGGATGGGGCAGCGGCACGAGCACCTGGCTCTGCTGGCGGTTGACGTCCGGGCCGTTGTTCGAGCGGCACATCACGATCATGATCCGGCAACGCGGATCGCCGGCGCCGGAGGCATAATACTTCTCGCCGTTCAGCACATACTCGTCGCCGACGAGTTCGCACTTCATCGAGACGTTCTTGGCATCCGACGAGGCCATATGAGGCTCGGTCATCACATAGGCGGAGCGGATCTTGCCTTCGAGCAGCGGTTTGAGCCACTTTTCCTTCTGGGCCGTCGTGCCGACGCGCTCCAGCACTTCCATGTTGCCGGTGTCGGGCGCCGAGCAGTTCATGGTTTCCGAGGCCATCGGATTCTTGCCGAGCTCGGCGGCGATATAGGCATAATCGAGGTTCGACAGGCCTTCGCCGGTTTCTGCGTCCGGCAGGAAGAAGTTCCAGAGGCCCTGCTTCTTGGCTTCGTCCTTGGCTTTCTCGAGGCACTCGAGCTGGCCCGGTGCATAGGTCCAGATGTCCTTGTTGCCTTCGCCGAGGCGGTGGAACTCGACACTCATCGGGTTCACGGTCTCTGCAATGAAGCGGACCACATGGTCATAAAGCGGGCGAACCGCTTCCGACATCCGAAGGTCGTTCAGGTCGGCGTGTTCGTCGCTGGTGCGCTGTGTATCAGGCATGGGTCTGTTTCCTCTCCCAAGGTTCATGTTTTCTGCTGCTCTTCTTCAGCAGGGTACCTGACGCGCCGGGGGGCGCGCAATTTCTTTCTGGCTCTCGCGCCGCCGGGGGGACTCGGTTAAGGCGCTTGGTATGAGTTCCGTTGCGGCCCTGATGATCCTTGCCACCGTCCTGGTGACCGCGTTCATTTCCGGCATCTTCGGCATGGCCGGCGGGCTGATCCTGATGGGCGTGCTGGCCGCGATGCTTCCCGTCGCGACCGCGATGGTCGTCCACGGCGCGGTCCAGATGGTCTCCAACGGCTACCGGGCCTTCCTCTGGCGTAAGTATATCGACTGGCGGATTTTCCGCCGCTACGCGCTCGGCGCGCTTGCGGGGTTCCTGGTCCTGCTGGCGGTCGCCTGGCGCCCGGAGGCGCGCTCGGTCTACCTCTTCCTCGGCCTCACCGCGATGCTCGTCTGGCTGCCGAAGGGCTGGATCCGCCTTGACATACTCAAGCGAGGCCAGGCGGAACTGGCGGGTTTTGCCGTGCAGGCCCTGAATACGCTGGGCGGTGTGGCGGGGCCCCTGCTCGATATCTTTTTTGTCACGACCGACATGGACCGGCGCGCGATCGTGGCCACTAAGTCGGTAACGCAGGTGCTCGCCCACCTGGTCAAGATTGTTTTCTGGAGCCTGCCGGTGATTGCTGCGGCCGGCGAAGCCACTTTTCCGCCCGCCTGGTTTTTTGCCTTGGCCGTCCCGCTCTCGATGCTCGGCACGACTCTCGGCGGCAAGCTGCTCGAGCGCATGAGTGATGTCGACTTCAAGCGGGCGATGAAATGGCTGGTCACCGCGATTGGCGCGGCGATGCTGCTTAAGGCGGCGGGCTGGCTCTAGCACGGCGGGCATGCTCGGCACTCCACTTCCCCGAGACTGATCCTGCCTCCGGCTCGACTATTCGGCAACTTTATTTTATGAAGTTCGTTCATCACTAATGGTGATAACAGGGCGGACCCTCCCATGAACCTGCGCAGCCTTGACCTGAACCTCTTGCCGGTACTTGAGGCGATCCATACCGAACGCAGCCTCACCCGGGCCAGCGAAAGCCTTCACATCACGCAGCCCGCCGTGAGCAATGCGCTGGCGCGGCTGCGGCTGCATTTCGAAGATCCCCTGTTCGTGCGCGAAGGGCGGGGCGTGAAGCCGACGGCTATAGCAGAAGCGCTGATGCCGGCGGTGCGCGAGGCGCTGGACCGGCTGCGGGCGGGGCTTGAGCCGCGCTCCGAATTCTATCCTGCCCGCTCGACCCGGGTGTTTAACATCTCGGCGCGTGACGCCTCGGCCTACATGCTGGTCCCGCCGCTCGCACGGACACTGGAAGCAGCGGCGCCCGGCCTGCGGATTGCCTGGAGCCAGATCGACCGGGCGTCGATCTCGACCGAACTCGCCTCGGGGCGCCTCGACCTCGCCATCGACGTGCCGGAACTGCGCGGCACCAACATGGAGCGCGAGGTGCTGCTGTCGACGCCCTATGCCTGCATGCTGGCGCCGGATCATCCGATGGCGGACAAGACGCTGACGCCGGAGCGGTTCTTTGCGCTGCGCCACATTGCCGTCTCCAGCCGGCGCGAAGGGCGCAGCCTGGTGGAGGAAATGGCGCGCGCGGCGGGCGGGCGGATCACCCCGGCGCTGCGCCTGCCGAACCACCAGCCGGCCATCGAGGCGGTGCGCCAGACCCAGCTTGCGCTGGTGGCGCCGCGTCCGATGGCGGAAGCTTCCGGCCTTGTGGTGCGCGACCTGCCGATTGCCTCGCCGACGCTGTCCAGCGTGCTACACTGGCGGCGGGAGAATTCCGAAGATCCCGCGTTGATCTGGCTGCGCGGCCTGTTCCGGGACATTGCTGCCGGCTTGTGAACCGCAACCGGGCGGCGGTCAGGCGCGCCGGTATTCCTCGTCCCGCGCCTGGGCAATCCGGGAGCGGACGGTTTCGGTATCGTAACCGAAGATTTCCAGCGCGATGCCGACCATCTGGAGGCCGGATTCAATCGCCTCGGGCACGACATGGCCGGCCCCGGCGGCGCTGAGCCTGACCATGTGGTCGCCGTCATGCGCGCGCGCGAGGATTGTCAGCCCCGGCACCAGGTCCAGCGCACAGCGCACCATCGCCTCGGCCCGGTCCGGGTCGTCGACGGTGACAATCAGCATGGCGGCGCGGTGAATGCCCGTAGCGATCAGGAACTCGGCCCGCGCCGCGTCGCCGACATAGGCATGCACACCCGCTTTCCGGGCTATGCGGATCTTGTCGGGCTCACGGTCGATCGCGACGATGGCGGCGTCCTCGTTGACCAGCAGGCGCGCGATCGACTGGCCGACCCGCCCATAACCCGCGAGGATCACGTGGTCGGTCAGGTGATTGAGGTCCATCATCGGCGGCAGGTTGTCCTCTGCAGCCTTGCGGCCCCGGGCGAGCTTGCGTCCGAGCTGGCCGAGCAGCGGGGCGAGCAGCATCGACAGGCCCGCAACGGCGGAAGCGAAGGTTGCAGCGTCACCCGGCACTGCGCCGCTGGCGCGCGCGGTAGTCAGGACGACGAACGCGAACTCGCCGGCGGACGCCAGCAGCAACGCCGCCTCCAGCGACAGGGCATGATTGCCCGCAAACAGCCGGCAGGCGACATAGGCGATCATGAACTTCACGGCGATCAGGGCGACCAGCGCCAGCAATACCCAACCGATCTTTCCGGCGATCACGGGCAGGTCGAGGCTCATGCCGACCGTCATGAAGAAAAGACCGAGCAGCAGGCCCTTGAAGGGCTCAAGGTCAACTTCGGTCTGGTGCTTGAACTCGGTCTCGCCGACCAGCAGTCCGGCGAGGAAGGCGCCGAGGGCAAGCGACAGTCCGGCGCTGTAGGTGATGGCCGCCGCGCCCACTACAGTGAGCAGGGTCAGGGCCATCAGGAAGTCGCGCCCGCCCGCAGAGGCGGCAAGCCGGAAAATCCGGCCAAGGAGATAGCGGCCGATGGCCCAGATCACGGCAATCGCGATCAGCCCGCGCACCAGCGCGTCGATCAGGACGCCGCCCATGTTGGCATCCGCCTTCATGCTGGCGAAACCGACAAAGATCAGGATCGGGGCCACTAGGATGTCCTGGAACAGCAGCACGCCCAGGGTTGCCCGGCCCACGGGCTGGGCGGCGCGCTTCTGTTCGATCAGGACCTGCATGACGATGGCCGTGGACGAGAGGGCCAGGGCAAGGCCGAGGATCATGGCAACCGGCAGGTCGAGACCGAAAGCGAGGCCGGCGCAGGCGATGGCGACCGCGCTGACAATCGCCTGCAGGGCGCCCGTGCCGACGACGACCTTGCGCAAGGCCCAGAGTTTCTCGAACGAAAACTCGACCCCCAGAAGGAACAGCAGGAAGAGCACGCCGAGTTCGGCAAAGGGCAAAGCCGCCTCGGGCGACGAGATCGAGAAAAACTCGAGCACCGGGGCATCTTCGGCAAGACGGCCAAGGGCGAAGGGGCCAAGGGCGAGGCCTGCCAGCATGAAGCCGATGACGGTCGGGATCCTGATGAATCGCATGGCCGGCACGAGGATGCCGGCGGCAATGAGAAAGACCAGGAGATCCTTGATCAGCGTCGGGCTGGGGCCGTGGGCGGCGGCGTGATCGATGACTTGTTCCATGCGGCGCCCCTTTCTGCGGAATCCTTGGACTCACCCTAAGCGAGCCCGGACTCGCCCGACACCCCGGCATGTCACAATAGGTAGATTGCCGCGCCAGGAATGACAGCAGCGCCTCAAATCAGGTCAGGCGAGGCCATCACTTTCCGGACGTTGGGCAGCGCCGGGCGCCGGGACCGCCTCACTGAAATCCAGCAGGTCCCCCGGCTTGCAGTCCAGCGCCGCGCAGATCTGTGCAAGCGTTTCGAAGCGCACACCCTTCACCTTGCCGGACTTCAGCAGGGACAGGTTTGCTTCGGTGATGTCGATCGCCGCCGCAAGGTCCTTCGCCTTCATCTTGCGGCGGGCCAGCATGACGTCCAGCGTGACGATGATTTCCCTTGCCATCAAATGATCTGTTCGCTGTCCGTCTTCAGCCGGATGCCTTCGGCAAAGACGTGGGCGAGACCAAGTATGGCGAGACCCATCGCGCCGGTGCCGAGGGCAAGGTCGTTGACGTCCCAGATGACGCCGCGCCCGTCTTGCGTCGTCCAGCTGAGGACTGTCGGCACGATGAGGGAACTGGACGCGGCGGCCCAGATGAGACCGCTGCCGGCGCTACGAAGCGTTTTCAGGTTGCGCGGGGTGAAGACTTCGCCTTCGCCGGTGCGGCTGAAAAGGCCTGCGAAATCGCCGAGCACGCCGATGAAGATCAGGGCCGGCGAATTGACCAGCAAGGCCAGCAGGAAGGCGTTCAGCACCTCACTCCAGTTCTCTTGGGTGACCACCTGCGCGCCGGCCTTGCCCGCGATGTCGGCAGCGACCGAACCCAGGAGCATCACGATGAGGACGATGGCTGCAATGGACAGCCAAGAGGTGTCGCGTAACGATGCGGCGGGGGCGTTCGGGCTGTCTGTGGCGTCTGGCGAGGTCATGCCGGGTCTCCCTTTTAAGAAGCCTGCATAGCTCACAAATTATTGTAATACGATAATTTCTTTTTGCCCGGCATGAGTTTTAAGAGACTCAGTCCGTCAGCGTCGGCTTGATGGCATCAATTGCGGGTTGGCGGGCTAGGATCTTGTTGCGCCAGTAGGCGCCGTTCGCGATGAGCTTCAGGCGTTGGGCCTCGGCCATGGCGGCGGCGTGGACGTCGCCGGGCTCCACCACCTTGTCGAGCCAGCCGACGGGCACGGCCTCGTCCGGCGTATAGAGGCGGGCCTGCACGAGGGCTTCGGTGAGGTATATCGGGTTGAGGCGGGCGCGGGGGAGTTCGACGCCGAAGCCGGGCAGCGTCATGCCGTTGACGGTTTCATTCGCGCCGATCTTGTAGGCGCCGCGCGCGCCGATGCGGGTGTCGGCGCCAAGCAGCAGGAAGGCGCCCATGGCGATGGCATGGCCGGTGGCGGCAATGATGACAGGCTGTTTCGACGTGAACAGACGGAAGGCGAGCTTGCCGCCGCCATTGACGAGACGGCGCACGTCCTCCTGCGCCGCGGAGGCGAGGAACTTCAGGTCGAAGCCCGCCGAGAAACGCTCGGGGCGTCCGGTAAGGATAATGACACTGGCGGACTTTTCCGCCTCGTCGAGCGCCGCGTTGACGGCCTCCAGCATGACGAGGCTGATGGCGTTCGCCTTGCCGTCATCCATCGTGATGGTGGCGATATCGCTTTCGATTCTGAGCGTGGCGGTCATGGGAGGCTCCTGTGTCCTGATATTGTTTCAGCGTGGTGACACCGGGGAAGGCAAGAGCGCTCACCTCCGTGTACGGAAAAAATCTCGTAGCAAGTCGCCTGCCTCTACATCATGTGCACCGTCCTGCTCTACCTCCGGCCGCCAGTGGCAGGTGGGCTGCTGGAAAAAGCGCGGGCCGTGGAAGATGGCGCCGCCCTTCGGATCGGACACGGCGTAGACGACCTTGCCGATGCGGGCGAAACTGATGGCGCCGGCGCACATCGCGCAAGGTTCCAGCGTGACGTAAAGGTGCAGGCCCGTGAGCCGGTAATTACCCAGCCGGGCGGCCGCCGAACGCAGCGCCATGATCTCGGCATGCGCGGTGGGGTCGTGCGCCTTCACCGGCGCATTGGCGCCCTCGCCCACGATCTCGCCGGTCGCGGGATCGACAATCACGGCGCCAACCGGCACCTCGCCCGCCGCTGCCGCGAGCCGGGCCAGTTCGAGCGCGCGGGACATGGGAGTCTGAGGTGCGGTCATCGCGACCGTGTAATGTCTTCGCCCGTCGCGAGGAAGTCCTTCATAGCGGCGATCGCGCTGTCGGCTTTCAGGACTTCTTGGAAGCCGCGCTGTTCCTCGCGCGTGCCGGCTTCGAGGCCCCAGGTCAGCGCTCCGCGCACGAGGCGTTTGGCCTGGGCGAGGCCTTCGGCGCCGCGGGTGGCGAACTCGGCCGCGATAGATAGCGAATCGGCGACTGCATCGGCCGCGACGGCGTTGACAAGACCGAGTTCGAGCGCGCCCTCCGCATCGACCGTCTGTCCACGGAGGATAAACTCGAGCGCCCGTGCCTCGCCGATCATGCGCGGCAGGCGCTGCGTGCCCCCGCCGCCGGGAAAGATGCCAACGCGGGTTTCCGGCAGGCCAATCAGCGGCACCTGGTTTCCGGCGATGCGCAGGTCGCACGCGAGCGCGAGTTCGAAGCCGCCACCCATACAGACGCCGTTGATGGCCGCGATGACGGGTTTGGGCGCCTCGGACACGGCGCGGATCAGGTCCGCAAAGCCGCCGCGCTCGAAGTCTTCGGGCTTAAGCTGACCCGCCTGCACCGCCTCGCCGACGGCGACGATCTCGGCAACGTCATAGTGGCGCACGAACACATCGTCCGTACCCGTCAGGATGATGGCGCGAATGGCGGGGTCGGCAGCGGCTTCCGTCACCGCCGCGCACATCAGGCCCGCACCCTCGGCGGTCATGTAGTGACGTGGCGGATTGGCATAGCGGATGACGCGTGCGGCGCCTTCGGTGCGGGTATTGATTGTGGCCATGATGGTGCTCCCGGGATTGGAGGCAAGAGTGCGCTCGCCGGTGCGATAAGGCAAGGCTGCGCAAGGCGGCCGGCCATGCTAAAGCGCAGGCGGAACCCAGACATCGGAAGTCGCCATGCGCATCATCGCCGGACAGCACAAGGGCCGCGCCCTGATCGCCCCCAAGGGCATGGGCACGCGGCCGACCAGTGACCGGACACGGGAGAGCCTGTTCAATGTGATTGCCCATGCCGAGTGGGCGCCGCCGCTCGAAGGCGCGCGGGTGATCGACCTGTTTGCGGGCTCCGGCGCGCTGGGCCTGGAGGCAATGAGCCGGGGCGCGGCCTTCTGCCTGTTCGTGGAGACCGATCATGGCGCGCGCGGGGCGATCCGAGACAACATCGAAGCGCTCGGCCTGTTCGGGAACACGCGCCTGCACCGGCGCTCGGCAACCGACCTTGGCGACAAGCCGGCCGGTGTCGGTGGGCCGTTCAAGTTCGCCTTCCTCGATCCTCCCTATGACAAGGAGCTGGTACAGCCGGCGCTGGACTGCCTCGTGGGCGGCAACTGGCTGGCCGAGGATGCGCTGGTCGTGGCGGAGACGGGATCGGACGAGAGGCTGATGTTTCCCGGCTGGACGCTGGTCGATGGCCGGGACTATGGCGCGGCTCGGGTGAGTTTTCTGAAGCCAGCCTAGCTCTCCAGAAACTCCTTCCGGATATCGAAGCTCGACTTCTTCGTGCCGACATCCTTGGCGCATTCGGCGAGCCAGCGGCCGGCAGCTTCGTAGCCCTTGTCGCGCAATTCCGTGAGAAAGCGCCAGCGGGTGTCCGACTTGGTGGCGAGGCCGTAGCCGATCAGGTCCTGCCCGCCCTTGATGGCGTGGATGTTCAGCCTGCGGTATTTCTTGATCACCGTTTCCTTCAGCATGCCGTCATCGATCAGGCGCTGAACGAAGGCGATGGCGCGCAGTTCGCCGATCAGCGAGGCGTTGAAGCTGATCTCGTTGAGGCGTTCCTGGATCTCGGCGGCGCGCTTCGGCGTGCCCGGGCGCTCCAGCGGATTGAGGATGACCAGAAGCACATCCTGCGGCGCGCCGGAATAGATCAGCGGGAAGAGGCTGGGATTGCCCATGTAGCCGCCGTCCCAATAGGGCTTGCCGGCGATTACGATGGCCTGGAAGGATTGCGGAAGGCAGGCCGAGGCGAGCACCGCATCAGCGGTGATCTCGTCCCCCGAGAAAACACCCACCTTGCCGGTTTCGACATTGGTGGCGCATAGGAAAAGCTTCAGGCCCGAGGCCTGGACGGCGGCGAAATCGATCTGGGATTCCACGAGATTGCGCAGCGGATTATAGTTGAAGGGGTTGAGGTCATACGGGCTGGCGAGCGATTGCAGCGCGGTTGCCATGGCGAAGCCGGCCGGGCCGAAGGTGCCCAGCGCCGAACTCGCTTCGGAGACCCTGCGCCAGAGCGATTCCAGCTCGGCGCGGGCGCCTTCCGGGCCGCCCTTGGCGAGGCCAGCCGCATACGCGACGGCGTTCATCGCACCGGCGGAAGTGGCGGAAATCGCCTCGATGGAGAGGCTCTCGTCAGCCGACAGCCGGTCAAGCACGCCCCAGGCGTAAGCACCGTGTGCGCCGCCGCCCTGCAGGGCGAGGCTGATGGGGCGGCGTTTGCCTTTTGCCTTGGGCACGGGAGACTCCTTTGCGCGCTTTGCCTGCCCCTGCTATCGGAGGGCGCCGACCACCACCAGACACGAGTCCTTGATGTCCGCCTTTCATGACACATCCGCCTCAGGTCCGCGCAGCCTTTCCATTTTATTGCTGGGCGCGCAGGGCGACGGGCGGGCGGAGGAGAATGGCGCGTGGGTGAATGTGCCGTTTACCCTCGCGGGGGAAATAGTGCGGGTGGACGGTGCCGGAGAGCGGCTGACGCTGCTGGAAGTGCTCACGCCCTCGCCGGACCGTGCAGCGCCGGCGTGCAGGCATTTCGGTGCCTGCGGCGGGTGCACGCTGCAGCACATGGCCCCGGCCGCCTATGCGGATTTCAAACAACAGCAGATCGTCCGTGCGCTGAGTGCGCGCGGCCTCGAGGCGGAGGTGACACCAGCATGGATCACACCGCGCGCCTCCCGCCGGCGGGCAGCGTTTACGGCAAAGCGCACGGGCAAGCAGGTCGCTATCGGGTTTCACGCGCGCAAGAGCCATGAGTTGGTGGAGATCCGTGAATGCGCCGTTGCGCGCCCGGCCATCATCGCGGCGTTGCCTGCGCTGAAGGAAATCGCCGGATACCTTCTTAGCGGCAGGGACGGCGTCGGCCTGCTGGTGACGGAGACGGATGCGGGCCTCGATCTCCATGTCACGGGTCTCGCCCAGGACGTGAAGGCGCTGGCGCGCGCGCAAGCCTCGAGCGCCGCGCTGCGGGCGGGCTTTGCGCGCGTGTCCATCGAGGGCGCGAATGTGCTGACGGAGCGGCAGCCGAGCCTTCCCGCCGGCGCGGCGCGCCTGTTCCCGCCGCCCGGGGGTTTCCTGCAGGCGAGCGCCGAGGCCGAGACGGAGATGGAGCGGATTATACGCGAACACCTGAAGTTCGCCGCCAGCGTCGCAGACCTTTTCTCCGGATGCGGAACATTCGCGCTGCGCCTCGCGGCAGAAGCAAGCGTGCTGGCAGCCGAAGGCAATGCGGCAGCCATCGAGGCGCTGAAGGCGTCGGTGAGCGCGGCGCCTGGGCTGAAGCCGGTTACGGCCGAAGTGCGCGACCTGTTCCGCAATCCATATGGCGCCCGCGAACTTGCGCGCCTGGACGGGATCGTGCTGGACCCACCCCGGGCCGGGGCGGCGGCGCAGGTGGCGGAGATAGCAAAGTCGCGCGTGCCGAGGGTCGCCTATGTTTCCTGTGACCCTGCAACGCTTGCGCGGGACCTGCGTACGCTGGTGGACGGCGGCTACCGGATCGTCCGCATACACCCCGTCGACCAGTTTCTCTGGTCTGCGCATGTTGAAGCGGTGGCGTTGCTGGAGCGGGCGCCATGACCGGCAAGCCGCAACCCGCCGTCGGCACGGTCTGTTTCAAGGGCGAGGACGTCCTGCTGATCCGCCGGGGCACGAAGCCGCTGGCAGGCGATTGGTCGATCCCCGGCGGCAGGATCGAGTTCGGGGAGCGCGCCGAAGCGGCGGCGCTGCGCGAACTGGCGGAGGAGACGGGCGTGACTGCGCGGCTCGCAGGCCTCGTCGATGTGGTGGACGCGTTCTTCACCTCGCGCACCACCGGCGCCGTGGCGCGGCACTACCTGCTGATCGATTATGTAGCGGTGTGGGTCTCGGGCGAGCCGGCCGCGGGCGATGACGCAGCCCATGCCGAGTGGATTTCGCCCGCGCGGCTGGCGGAGCTGCCGCTGTGGGACGAGACACGGCGGGTTATCGCGGCGGCGTGGGGGATGGTTTCGAAAACCTCCCCTTGACCCGCCCCAGCATCAGGTCTGTGTAGACGGTCACAATACCAGAACAATTCCAGGGAGGAACTTTCGTCATGACCTACAAACCCTTCGATCTCAGCGGCAAAGTCTGCGTCGTCACCGGCGGCAACAAGGGCATCGGGCTTGGCATGGTGGAGGCGCTGGCGGCGTCCAACGCCGATGTCGTGATCTGGGGCCGCAAGGCAGACGACAATGCCGCTGCCGTGAAGACGGCCTCCGCGCTGGGCACCGGCAAGGTGAAGGCCTGGGTCGTGGACGTCGGCGAGGAAGACCAGGTCGTGAAAGCGATGAAAGAGGCCGAGGAAGAGATGGGGCGAATCGATGCGTGCATCGCGAATGCCGGCGTCGGTCGCGGCTCGCTCGGTTTCGAGACGATGACGCTCGACACCTGGCGCTATAACCAGCGCATCAACTCGGAAGGCGCCTTCTTCACGCTGCGCGAGGCGGCCAAGTCGATGGTGGCGCGCGCCAAGGCGGGTGATCAGGGCGGCAGCCTCGTCGGCACGGCCTCGCTCGCCGGCATCGAGGGCGCCGGCCGCAACCAGGCCTATGCCCATACCAAGGGCGGCCTGATCGCCATGATGAACGCCTGCGCGGTCGAGTATGGCCGCTACGGCATCCGCGCCAACTCCGTCCTTCCCGGCTGGATTGCGACCGACATGACCGAAGGTGCGCAGGGCAACGACGCCTTCGCAACCAAGGTCATCACGCGCGTGCCGATCCGCCGCTGGGGCGAGCCGGCCGACTTCGGCGGCATCGCGGTCTACCTCGCGTCGGACGCGTCGAAATATCATTCCGGCGACACGCTGGTCATTGATGGCGGCTACGCGAAGTTCTGATTTGCCCTCTCCGCGAGACGCCGAGGCAAAGAAAAAGGCCGCTTCCCGAAGGAAGCGGCCTTATCTTTTAGACCGGAAACCCGATCGCTCTGAGATTACTCAGGAGCGGTTTCGGTAGTCGTTTCGGTGGTCGTCTCAGTCGTGGTGACTGCTTCGACAGCGCCGTCAACGGTTTCTGTCACGACTTCGGTCGTTTCTTCAACGGTCTCGGTCACAACTTCTTCAGTCGCTTCAACGGCTTCAACAGCCACTTCTTCAACGGTTGCGGTTTCAGCGGCCGGAGCAGCTTCTTCCGTGGCGCCGCAAGCAGCGAGGACGAGAGCCGAAGCGGCAGCAGCAGCGAGGATCAGTTTCTTCATGATGGTAGTACCCCTGTTGAGTTGTTCTTGCGAACGGTCGGGTTCTAACACCACTTCAACATTGCCGAAAGTTAATTTTACAGCTTTGTTGAACCGTCGCGGTTCGGTTGAAGGAAACCCCCGCCCGCCTATGGGAGAGGGCAGTTTCCAGCCGTCCACCGATCAATCGGCTTCGGCTTCTTTGGTAACGCCCTTTTCGGCATCTGTTTCGGCCGGGCCAACTTCGCCCTTGGCTTCGACAGCGTCCTCAACGGCTTCGGCTTCACCATCGGCTTCGGTCTCGGCGGCATCACCAGCCACTTCGACTTCCACGATCTCTCCTTCGACTTCCGGCTCGCCCGCACAGGCAAAACCAGCGAAGAAAATTGCAACGGCAGCGCTAGCCAACAGTTTCGTCATTCGAGTTGCTCTCTCTTCAGACACACTGCCCGGCGGGCTGATCCGCGAACGATCGCGCTCTTGCCTCTTGATCAGGGCCAGATTGCGGCAAAGAAACGGCAATTCTGTTTCTAATGCGGCGTTCAGGCCGTTTCGGCAAAGACTCTTGCGTTGACGCGGCGGCGGCAGCCTAGCGATTGGGCACCAGAACCGATCCAACGGAGAGAACACCATGGCGCTGAAAACCCGTCTGACATCCCTGCTGAACGTCCAGCACCCCATCATGCTGGCCGGCATGGGCGGGGTTTCCTATGCGCAAGTCTGTGCAGCGATGTGCAATGCGGGCGGCTATGGCGTGCTCGGCATGGCGGGCACCTCGCCCCAGTTCATTGCCGGACAGATGAAAAAGGTACGCGAGATGACGGACAAGCCGTTTGGCGTCGACCTGCTGGCGGCCAGCCCCGAAAGCCTAGAGGAGTCGGTCGACGTGATCATCAAGGGCGGCGCTGACTCGTTCGTGGCGGGCCTTGGCGTACCGCTGCCGATCATGGCGCGGCTGAAAGCGGCAGGCGTGAAAGTCATGGTCGTCGGCGGTGCAGTCAAACATGCCATCAAGGCTGAGGAAGCCGGCTGCGACGCCGTAATCCTGCAGGGCGGCGAAGGCGGCGGGCATACCGGCCTCGTCGGCACGATGCCGCTGGTCGCGCAGGCGGTCGAGGCGGTGAAGATTCCGGTGATCGCAGCGGGCGGAATCTATGACGGCCGCGGCCTCGCCGCCGCCCTCGCCCTCGGCGCCGAGGGGGTCTGGATGGGCACACGCTTCATTGCTTCGGCGGAGGCACACGCCGCCAACATGTACAAGAATGCCGTGGTCGAAGCGGGCGATGCCGACACGACCCGCACTCGCTGCTACTCGGGCAAGCCAATGCGCTGCCGCACGAACGCGTACATCAACGACTGGGAACAGCGCCCGCAGGACATAAAGCCCTTCCCGTTCCAGGCGATCCATTCGACCCAGACCGGCGTGATCGGCGGCATCGGCGGCATCACGGACGAGGCCAAGCTCAACCCCGGGACGAGCTGCTTCGCCATGGGCCAGTCGGCCGGCGGTGTGCGCGATGTAAAGCCGGTGGCCGAGATCGTGGGCGACATCATGCGCGACGCGGAAGCGGCGATTGAGCGGATGTCGGCGCTTCGGGCGAAGGCAAAGGCCTGAGTTTTGCGTGCCGCAATTTCGGCATTTGCGTTAAGGTCAAAAAGGGCCTGAGCCGCTGCCACCGCGGTCTGCGCTGCTCTGCCACGATTGCGACCGGCTTGGCCGGGGCCAATCATGACAGCTTCAACACCTGTTCCTGAACCGCCCTCAAAGCCCCCAGAAACTTCCGCCAATCTCGTCTCGCCAGACACACATGCGCCCGCAGCGCATGGGCCAGGCAAGGACAGATTCTGGGCGCTGGCCGTCGGCGGGTGCGGTGTTGTCTACGGTGATACCGGGACGAGCCCGATCTACGCCTTCCGCGTGTCGCTGCACGGCGCGATGAAGGACGGTCATCTCGCGCAGGCCGAAGTGCTGGGCGTGATCTCCCTGATGCTCTTGGCGCTGATCTTCGTCGTGACGATCAAGTACGCGATCTTCATCATGCGAGCGGACAACCAGGGCGAAGGCGGCGTCCTGGCCCTCATGGCGCTGGCGCACCATGCCATCGGCCGCAGGACCAAAGCTGTCTTCCTGCTCGGCGTTGCCGGCGCGGCTCTGTTCTACGGCGACGCGGTCCTGACGCCCGCAATTTCCGTGCTTTCCGCCGTGGAGGGGCTGAACCTCGCCATCCCGCAGTTCAATCCCACATGGGCCCAGCCGGTGGCCATCGGTATACTGATCGTGTTGTTTGCGGCGCAGGCGCGCGGCACCGGCAAGGTCGGCCTCGTATTCGGGCCGCTGATGGCGGTCTGGTTCCTCGTGCTTGCGGGGCTGGGTGTGGTGCACATCAGCGACGGTCCCCCCATTTTTGCTGCACTGAAGGCGGCCCAAGCCTTCGCCTTCCTTTTCTCGCATGGCGCGACAGCCTTCGTTGTACTCGGCTCGGTCTTGCTTTGCGTGACGGGCGCGGAGGCGGTGTATGCCGATATGGGGCATTTCGGCAAGAAACCGATCCGCATGGCCTGGCTGTGGTTTGTGTTCCCTTGCCTGGCACTCAACTATCTTGGTCAGGGCGCGGTGGTGCTGGCGCATCCTGAAAGGGCGAGCAACCCGTTCTTCCTCATGGCGCCCGACCGGGGCCTCATTCCCTTGCCGCTGTTGACCATGGCCGCGACGATCATCGCAAGCCAGCATGTCATGACGGGCGCCTTTTCGCTTACCCAGCAGGCGATCCAGCTTGGCCTTCTGCCGCGCCTTGAAATCCGTTAAACCGACGAGGACCAGCGCGGCCAGGTCTACCGCAGATCAACTGGCTGCTGCTGGCGGGGGTCGTTGCGCTGGTGCTCGCGACCGGATCGTCCTCAAGCCTGACTTCAGCATGTGGGATCGCTGTGACGGCTACCACGCTGGTCGGCAGTTTCCTCATCTACATCATAATGACCCGCATCTGGAAATTCAAACCATGGCTGGGGCTGGCCGTCGTGACTCCGTTCCTGATGGTGGACACGGCCTGCTTTACGGCGAACCTCCTGCAGGTATTTTCCGGTGGCTGGTTCCCGCTGCTGCTAGGGGGCGGGCTGTTCTTCGTTGTCCTGATCTGGGTGCGCGGCTCGTCCATCCTGCAGGCAAAATCGCTGCGCGATTCAGTGCCGATCCTGGACCTGATCGAGTCCCTGAAGATCGGGCCGCCCGTACGCGTCAAAGGCACCGCAGTTTTCCTGACCGGCAGCCTGGAATCAGCGCCCATTACCCTGATGCACAACCTTAAGCACAACAAGGCGCTGCATGAGCGCAACGTGATCCTGAAGGTTGTGACCGCGGACACGCCGCGCGTGGCAGATCAATGGCGCGCGCTCGTCCGAGGGCTGAGCGATGACTTTGTGTCCATCGAGATGTCATTTGGCTTCATGGAGAGCCCCAATGTGCCGAGTGTGCTGGCTCAACTGCGCGAGGCGGGCGGACCGAAGTTCGACATCAAGAAGTACAGCTTCTTCCTTGACCGGCGCACGGCGCTGGCCTCGCCGAGGGGCGGCATGCCGCTCTGGCAGGACAAGCTGTACGTCGCTCTGGCCCATTCTGCGACAAACGCAACGGATTTATATCACACTCCGTCTTGCCGGGCTGTGGGCTTGTTGCGCAGATCCAGGTTTGATCCGGCTGCAACCGGACGGCGAGATCAGGCCACGATCTGCGCGCTGAGGTCCCAGAGCCGTTCGCCGCGCGCCTGATCTTGTGCCTTTGCCGACAGCGGTTGCTGGAAGGCCTCGCGTCCTGGTGCCTGGCGGTTGCCCCAGCTCCAGTGCACGCCGGATACGTTGAAGGCCGGATCGGCGACCACCTGCGCCACTCGGTCACCTGACAGGGCCTGGGTGACGTAGCCTTTCGTGATGTACTTCTGGAACCAGGGAAAGACGCGCTGGAACACCGGCGGCGTATCCCGGAACAGGGCAGTGTCGGCGACGCATCCTGGATAAAGCGTACTGAAGGTGATGCCGGTTTCAGCGTGGTAGCGGCGGTGGAACTCGCGGCTGATGACCATGTTGCAGAGTTTGCTGTCTTTGTAGGCCTTGCCCGCCTTGAAGGGCTTGCCGTCGATCATCGCGACCGGGGCCTTGAACCCGGCTTCGAGGCCCGCAAGTTCGCCGAGATCGGCGGGCGCAGGGATCGGCACCTTGCCGCCGAACTCTTCCGAATTGGCCGTCACTGTGCCGAGTGTGATGAGGCGCGCGCCGGGGCCCGTTGCGCGCAGGTTGTCAAGAAGGAGATTAGCCAGCAGGAAATGCCCGAAATGATTGGTGGCGACGCTGATCTCGTAGCCTTCGGGGGAACGTCCCGGCTCTTTCAGGAGCGGCAGGTAGACGGCGGCGTTGCAAACCAGCGCATCGAGCGGCAGTCCGGCCGCGTTGAAGTCGCGGACGAAGCGGCGGACGCTGGCGAGAGAGCCGAGATCAATCTCGATCAAGCGTACAGCGGACGCTGGAATTTCCAGCGACGCTGCTGCCGCTTTCGCCTTTTCAAGGTTGCGGCACGCCATGATGACTTGCCAGCCCCGATCTACGAGGGATCTGGTGGCATGCAGGCCCACACCGGACGAGGCGCCGGTAATAATTACAGTGGATTGCCGGGAATCGCCCATGAACTCGCTCCTGAATTGTTTCGGGTGGCTTATCATCTACACCGGACAAAGTGTAAGGCTTGTCAACGGCGCGGCTAGGATCAGTCCTTAGCCCGGTGACAAGTCTGATAAAGCGAGGGCGAGTTTGAAATTGGGAACCATGCTTCTGGGGGTTGCGCTGGCGGCCATCCTGCTCGGGGGATGCTGGCTCTACACGCCGGACAAGCCGCGCGCCGCGCTTGAGAAACTCTACCTGCGCCAGGCAGGCGACATGCTGACGGTCGCGGGCAACCAGCTTCACGTGCGCGATAACGGGCCGAAGCATGCGCCCGCCGTGATCCTGCTGCATGGCTTTGGCTCGAGCCTTCACACGTTTGAGCCATGGGCCGAGGCGCTGAAGGCGGACTACCGTGTCGTGCGCCTCGACCTGCCCGGCTCAGGCCTTTCGCCACCAGATCCATCCGGGGATTATACCGATGCGCGCAGTACTGAGATCCTCCTTGTGCTGATGGATCAGCTGGGTATAGGCAAGGCTGCGCTGGTGGGAAATTCGATCGGTGGCAGGATCGCCTGGACTATGGCAGCAGACCATCCGGAGCGCGTGGAGAAACTCGTTCTGATCTCGCCGGACGGCTTTGCAAGCCCCGGCTTTGCCTATGGCGAGGCGGCAGATGTGCCAGCCGTGATGCAGGCGATGCGGTTTGCGCTGCCGAAGTCTGCGATCAGGCCGAACCTGACGGCGAGCTACGGCGATCCGAAACGCCTCACCGAAGCGACGGTCAAGCGCTACTACGACCTGATGCTGGCGCCAGGCGGACGCGGCGCGCTGCTGAAGCGGATGGAGCAGACCGTGCTCACCGATCCGGCGACGCGGCTGCCGCAGATCAAGGCGCCGGTGCTGCTGCTCTGGGGCAAGAAGGACCGGCTGATTCCGTTCAGCAATTCGGCTGACTACACCAAACTGTTGGCGGACAGCCGCATCGTGTCGTTCGAGGACCTCGGCCATGTGCCGATGGAGGAAGACCCGGCTCAGTCGCTGAAGCCGCTGCGGGAATTTCTGGCGGAGTAAAGCGCCGCAAAGCATTTGCGGCAGACAACTTCCGCAAGATTTGTCAAAGAGAGCTGTGCCAAAGTCTCTCCATGACAGGGAGCCCGCCGGGCATGGCCGAAAGTGAGTTGATCAGCCACCAGTCTTACCTCGACCGGATCGAACGGGTCCGAACCCATATCCGCGCGAACCTAGATGAGCCACTCGACCTTGATGTGATCGCTGAAGTTTCCTGCCTGTCGCGCTTACACTGGCACAGCATCTACTAGGCGATGACCGGGGAGACGACGGCGCAAACCGTCCGGCGCTTGCGCCTGGCGCGCGCTGCCGAAGACCTCGCGCAGACATCGCGGCCGTTGTGGCAGGCATCGCAGAACGCGCCGGATACGCTTCGCAATCGGCCTTTACGCGGGCCTTTACGGCCGCCCACAGCGTCGCGCCCGCTTCCTTCCGGTACGCCGGAATGCATGCCATGCTCCAGCAAGCTATCAAAGAGGGCAATGCTCAGGCGTTCGACGTCGAGCTTCGCTTCATTCCGGTCCTGCCCGCTGTCAGATTGTTGCACAAGGGCGGCTTTGTGCAGATCGGGGAAACCTTCGAGCGCCTGTTCAGCATACTGGGTGCGCACAGCCTCACCCGCATGTGCAAGGTCCATTCGGTCGCTACCGGGATGGCCCGGACGGCGCGCCGTTTGAAGAATTGCGCTCCCATGCCTGCGCGTTCACGGACGTCGCGTTGAGCCCGCCATCGCCGATCAAGGGGTTCGAAGCCGGCGGCGGCACCTACGCCGTGCTCCCCTACAAGGGACCCTATTCAGCAATGAAGCCCGCCTACGACTGGCTCTTCGGCGTCTGGCTTCCGAATTACGGTCAGCAGCCGCGCGACGAGTTCGTGCTGGAGATCGATCTGAAAACGCCCATGGACACTTTACCGTCAGGGCTGCTGACGGAAATCTGCCTTCCTCTGGAGGCCTGATCGTGCTGCGCCAGAGCCGGACTAAAAAACTTGCCTGCAGCAAGCCGGCTACCCTGAAGCCCTGAACGAAGGATTTCGCCGACATCAAACGCGGGCAATTCACGCTGCTCACGACAGCGCGCGATGTGGCTGATGCGGTCCGCGCGATCGCGCCCCGACAGGAGGTGGACATGAAGACGCTTCGGGCTAGGCTGGCGCGCGCGTTTCATGCGGAAGCGGCGTGTCCTGTGATAACGGGCATCCACCTTGCAACTGTGGCCGAAGCCGCCGGGGAGCGGCTGGAAGCAGGCGTCCGGCTGCGCGATGTCGTACCGGTCTGGCGGTCAGTGCCAATTGGCGCGCCTATCTGGAAACGCATCGAGATTGGCCGCGCATTGCTGGCAGCGCAGCGCGCGTCCGAAGGCCTGCCCGTCTAAAGCCAGCGCTGCTATTTGCAGAACCGGTAGATCAGGATGGCGCAGAAGACCATCAGGACCAGCGCAAACAGATAGCCGCCAGGCCAGGCGGGTTCGGGCATGAAGTCGAAGTTCATGCCGCAGACCGAGGCGATCAGGGGCGGAGGCAGGAAGACCCGTAACAGTCGCTGAAGCCCCTGCGCGAATTCCTGGCCGAACAGGCCCGGCGTTCAGGCACCAGACAAGTCCGCGTTGCGGACCATACCGGTAAAGGCGCGTGAGATTGCTTGCGTCAGCTTTTGTCGGTCAGCCCAGCAAAGATCAACGGCAGGCCCGGTATCAGTCTTGTTGACATCCACAACATAAATACGACCTGACGTCCGGTCCCGCAGTACGTCTAGCGCCGCCCAGTCGAGCTGCATGGCTTCGGCGAAGCGGGTGAGAAGATCGACTTCACCGGGCGAATACACGTCTTCCAGCCCAGCAAACGTGACAGTGTCATTATGAATCGAAAACCGGTTGCCGGCCGGTTTGGTCTTCAAAAGCACGAAGAGCGGTTTGCGGCCGATGATCGTAGTGCGCAGGTCAAAAGCGATGTCGCCAGCCGAGGCATCAATGAAGGCCTGGTAGGCGCGTCCCGGTTGCGGAACGCGCGGACAAGACACGATGCGTCCGTCATGCAAGCCGTTGAGTTCGCTCTTCTCGACAGCCTCTCCAATATGGCGAAGAGGATCGACCGCCAGCCGGTACCCAGCCACTTCGGCCCAGACAGCTGCAACGCGCGATTTCGATATATCCGTACACGCCGCGTTGAGGGCGTCAGGCGGCAAGCCTCTCGGCAGCATACCAACCGTCAGGTCTTCGAAGTAAAAGGTCGCATTCGCGTCCGCTGCGCTTTTTGCGTACTTGATTCCGCCCAGCGCCATGGCAGACCAGACGATGTACCAGGGTCTTGGCCGGTCGGGAGAAAAATACACGGAAAGTCTGGCGGGTCGCACAATCTGAACCCAAGCCGACTTCGTCAGCACAAAGACAAGATAACCGCAGAATTTCAAAAACTCGCCCGGCGTGATTTCGGCGAAACCTATACGCCGGCCGCTTTTGCGCAAGGTGAGGCCATGCCGCGTGAGCGCGAGGTCTGCAAACCAGTGCGCCTTGGCGGGCGCAGGCGATCTGGCCGCTGGCGGCTCGGCCGCCCGAGGCAGTGAAACCGGTTCCGGCATCAGGAGACCTCATAGTGAATGGGTTTGAACGAGAAGTTGTTCGATTGGCCAGCCGAACAGGCCGTCAACCCGATAATAAGATCCATCTCCGCCCTGAACTCGGTGCGGGCGCCGGGCTGGCTGAGGGGAGGCAGCACTTTGATCTTTCCGGTCGTGCCATCAACTGCGACGTGCATGAACACGTTGAATGCAATCGGAATATCATCGCGCCCAATGCCATAGGGCGCTAGCGCCCGCTTAAGATTACCCTCGCAGCCATGATGCGGGTGTTGATCGCCGTAGATTATCCGGAATGTATCGCTCGAGCAGGGCGCCAGAGTGAAATCGTGCCGCCCGACATCGTCGCGCCCAATCGTCAGAAGTGGCCTGCTCCGGTTCGAATAGAGGATGTCACCGGTGGTGAGGAACAGTCGGCTTGCGTAGTCGATCGACCGGCCAGACGATATCACTTCGCGGGTATCATCGGCACTGTAGGCTACGAAGTCCGACACCTGCTCGCCTTCAGGATCAATCACTGCCAGTGTCTGGCCCGCCTTGATCTTGAACCCCACACCTGATTGCGGCGGAATCACAAAGATCGTCATCGCGGCGTCCTGATTTTCAGCGGGCAATTCCAGTCCGGCGAAACGATCCGTCCACTGAATTGCGGCGCCTGCGGCTTACGGCCGTGATTACCGAGCATCGGGTTTACATCACCATTCGCCGTGCGGTCTCGGTGCCGGATGATTTCCTGCATCCTGTCATACCGACCGTCAGCGCGCAACCGCTCGAATTGGATGTGCGAATTGAAAGCGATCAACGGCCGCGAAAAGCGCCGCGCCGCGCGCGAGCCACCCGGATGCAGGCCAACAATGAAATAGGCATGGCCTGCAAGGCTCATGCTGAAATTCTCTGAACCGGGATCGTCCGAAACACCGCTTGCCCACGGACAGCCAGACACCGTATCGAGATCGTGCAGAGCCTGAATGTGCCTCCAAAGATGATGTTCAAAATCCGCCTCGGTCAAAATCGGACCGGGCGCGAAAGCCCACAACAGCGAACATAACGGGTCGCTGGCGCTTCCAGCCTGAACCCGCAAACCCAACGCGATGAGACGGCGGCGAAGGGCTGTATAGTCGGCAGCCCTGTCGAAATCCCCGCCCTCAGCCGTTTCGAGGCTGCCGAGGCTCAACGCGCTCTTCGCCCCCACACAGGGAAATGCGCCGGACCTCACAAAGTCTGCGATATCGCGCGCAAGCAGGGGCTCTGGATCGTTCGCGCGGATGCATGGCATGGGTCACCGGTTCCTGCTTGAGACAAGAATTAACGGGCGGAGCAGACCGTAAGTTCCCTTGATTACGCAGCGTTACGAAAAAAACACCCCGGTCTAAAGCCAGCGCTGCCATTTGAAGAACTGGTAGGGCACGATGGCTGAGCACACCATGAGGACCAGCGCGAACGGATAGCCGTAGGGCCAGGCGAGTTCGGGCATGAAGTCGAAGTTCATGCCGTAGATCGAGGCGATCAGGGTCGGCGGCATGAACACGACGGCGGCGACCGAGAAGATCTTGATGATGCCGGTCTGCTGGATGTTGATCATGCCAAGGGTTGCATCGAGCAGAAAATTGATCTTCTGCGTCAGGAACGCCGCATGATCGGCAAGCGACTGGACATCCCGGCTGAGTGACTTGAACCGGCCAGCCGCCTCCTTGTCCTGCTTGCGGGCCTGCGCGGCGGCGGATGCATAGCTCAGCAGGCGCTGAATGGACACAAGGCTCTCATAGAGTTTCGAGAGCATGTCGCCCTTGCGGCCGATCTGTTCGAGTATGGACTGAAAATCGCGCGGCTTAGGCTTCGACTTCGGTCTTGGAATAGTCACAGGCACAGGCACAGGCAGCGAGGACGCCGTTTTCGGCGCAGGCATTTCGATGGCGAATATCTCGCGGGACAAGCTGTCGAGTTCGTGACCCGTCCGTTCAAGCAGATCCCCGGCGCGCTCGATCAGGCCTTCGAGAAGGCCGGCAAACAGGCTCTCCGCCGTGAATGTGCCCGCCTTCTGGCAGCGGGCCACGAAGGTGCCGATGGCGCGCGGCTCCTCGTACCGCACGGTGATCAGCCGCTCGCCAGCCAGAACGAAGGTGACCGGCGAGAGCATCACATTGTCGCTATCGGTGTGGGTCAGCATCATCGCCGTCAGGAAGTGGGTGCCGTCTTCCATGTAGAGGCGGCTCGAGAGTTCAATCTCGCTCATCTCTTCCAGCGTGGGCACGTCAACGCCGAAGGCGCGTTCGATCGCGTTTTCCTCGTCCTTGGAGGGGCGCAGCAGGTCCACCCAGACGGCGGTATCCAGCGCGGCGAGGTCCTCGCCCGCCATGACGAACCGGCCGGATATATTTGCATAGGTGCGGATCATGATGGCCTCGGCATGCAGAACAGGACGGGCGCAGGTCTGCGCCAGGTCGCGGCGCCTGACAACGGCGGTGCTTACTCGATCGGCACCAGACGCAGGAGGCGGGCGCCTTCCTTGTCCTCAAGCACATATAGCGAGCCGTCCGGGGCCTGCTCGACTTCGCGCACCCGTTTGCCCCATTCATAGCGGGCCGTTTCGGCGGCTGTCCCATCGGCAGCGATTGCAACGCGAACCAGCGCCTCAGACGACAGACCGCCGATAAGCGCATTGCCTTTCCAGCCTGCAAACAGGTCGCCTTCGTAGATTTCGAGGCCTGCCGGGCTGATGGCGGGCACCCAGAACGCAGCGGGCGCCGCATATTCGGGGCGCGTGACGTGATCGGGGATGTCGCGGCCATCATAATGGTCACCGTTGGAGACTTCCGGATAACCGTAATTCTGTCCACGGATGATAAGGTTCAGCTCATCGCCGTGCCTGGGGCCCATTTCGTGGACCCAGAGCTTGCCATCAGACGCAAAGTCGATGCCCAGTGGATTGCGGTGGCCAAGGGTCCAGACTTCTGCTGCCGGGCCGCCCTGGTCTGCGAAAGGATTGTCCGCCGGTACGCTGCCATCGAGGTTCAGGCGCACGACCTTTCCGAGCGTGGAGCCCATGTCCTGCGCGGGCGTGAACTTCTGGCGTTCGCCGGAAGTGATGAACAGGTGGCGATCCGGCGAGACAGCGAGCCGGTGGCCATAGTGACCATTGCCGGGCACCGCGCCGAACTGGCGCCAGATCACGCTCCGCTCAGTGACGGCGCCGCCGGTTGCCGTCAGTGTGACTTTCGCAAGTTCGACGGCCGCGCCGGAAAGCTCGTCATTGTCGGCGCCGCGCTCTGCATAGGAAACATATACCTGCCCGGTCGTTGCAAAATCCGGATGGAGGATGATGTCGCCGAGGCCGCCCTGGCCGCGGGCTTCCACAGCTGGTCCGCCGCTCAATATTCCGGCCTTGCTGCCATCTGTGTTGAGAAGCCAGATCGCACCTTCCTTTTCGGTTACCAGCGCCCGTCCATCTGGCAGGAAAGTCATGGCCCAGGGTTGGTCGAATGTTGCCAGTTCTTCTGCGCGCAGAGTAGTTGCGTCGGTTCCAGTGATCCTGAACCCTGTCTCGGCTTCAGAGCCAATAGCCTGAACTGCAGGGATGGCACAGGCCGCGAGCGCCAGCGCACACAAAGATGCGCCGAGCGCAAGGAATTTTCTGCGGGACATGCAATTTCCTCCATTGGCGGATCACCGCGCGGCGAATGCCGCCGGATCCACAAGGTGTCTCATCGGTTTGCCGCTCAGATAGAGCTCTAGATTGGCAAGGAAAGTCTCATCAGCGCCCGCAACGGTCCCTTCCGTGTCAGAACTGTCGTGAGGAGTTATGGCAATTTTGGGGTGGCGCCAGAGCGCGCTGTCCTGGGCAAGCGGCTCCGTGCGCGTCACATCCAGCGCCGCGAAAGCCGGACGGCCCGTATCCAGCGCGGACATCAGCGAGGCCTCGTCGACCAGCGCGCCGCGGCCGAGGTTCATGAACAGCGCCTCAGGAGCCATTGCGGCGAAGAACGCGGCGTTCGCCATGTTCTCGGTCTCCGGCGTATGGGGCGGGCAGAGCAGCACGACATCGGCGCGCGGCAACTCTTCGACCAGGCTCTCCGGATGGGCGATGCGCGCGGCGCCTTCAGCCGGCCCTGGCGAACGGCGCATGCCGGTCACCTCGCCGCCGAGCGCCGTCACCCGCCGACCGACCGCCTGCCCGATCGAGCCATAGCCGATCACCAGCCAGCGCGATCCGCGAATCTCCCGCGCTTTCAGCCGCTGCCAGTTGCCGTCGCCCTGCTGCGCCCGGTGCGCCGGGCCGGCCCGCAGGAAATCGAGCGCCTGCCAGAGGGCCCATTCGGCCATCGATTCGGCCTGGGTATGATTCGTGGTGTAGAGGCGTGCCTTCTGGCCGATCATCATCAGGCCCGGGTTCTCGATGCCGGCGGCCGCCGACTGGAACCAGTCCACCGGCGGGCTCTTCAATATGGCGGTCATGTATTCGCGCACGACCGAGGAAAAGAAGGCGTCCGCATTGCCGAAAGCAATGTCGAGCGGCGGCAGGGCATCCAGCGCCTTGCTGGTCCAGCCGTCATGGGCCTTTCCGGCATCATCGATGGTCACGAAGCGAACAGCGGCTTCCAGCCCCTTGAGCCGGGGGCGAAGGCGCGCGAATGTCCGCGCATGAAGAAGACATGTTTTCATGCCCTCGTGCTTAGCCTTGCCTTGGGCAGTGGCACAAGCGCCGCGCAGTCCGGCCTGCCCGCGCGCGGGCCGGATTACTTCCGTGACGCCGCCGATCTGGCGGGCATTCTCGGCTCGGCCCACGCCATCCGGGTGCGTTGCAACGGCCGGGATGACCAGTACTGGAGGCGCTACATGGCCGACCTTCTCGCCTATGAGGCGCCGGAAACCGGCAACCTGCGCTCTTCGCTGGTGCGGGAGTTCAATGAAGCTTTCTCGGACGTGAGCGACGATTATGACGTCTGCGACCCGGTGGCCGTCGCCGCAGAGGCACGATTGGCCGAGCGCGGCGAGGAAATCGCGACACGCTTGGCAACCTTTTATTTCCCGAAACGGGAACGCAGCGGCAGAGGATTCGAATGATACGTGCATTGATCGCGGGCGGCCTTGGCACCCTGATGCTCTCAGGCTGCGCCCTGCTTGAAGCGCCGCCGCCGGAGATGCCCGCTGTCGGCATCCCGCTTGACCTCGAAGCCGCGCCGATACCCGGCCTAGTGACCGGGACTGCGATCGAGAATGACGCTTATCCAAGGATCGGCCAGCGCCCCGAGGCCGGCCAGCCCATCGCGTCGCGCTCCTCCGTTGTGGCGCCAAACGGCGCGGCGGCGACCGCCCATCCGCTGGCGACGCAGACCGCGCTCGACGTCCTGAAGGCCGGCGGCTCGGCCGTCGATGCAGCGATTGCCGCCAATGCGATGCTTGGGCTGGTCGAGCCGACGGGCAATGGCATCGGCGGCGACCTGTTCGCCATTGTCTGGGACCCGAAAACGAAAACGCTGTACGGCTATAACGGTTCTGGGCGCGCACCGATGGATGCGACGCTGGCGGACGCGCAGGCGAAGGCCGACGAGTTTGCAGATGGCAGGAAACTGCCTTCTTTCGGCGCAATCACGGTTACCGTGCCCGGTACCGTGGACGGCTGGTTCGCGCTGCACGAGAAGTTCGGAAAACGTCCGATGGCTGACAATTTCTCACAGGCTGTCAAGTATGCCCGCGAGGGCGCGCCGATTCCGGAAATGATCGCCTGGTACTGGTCGCGCGGCCCGCTGCGGTTCGAGCCGGCCTTCGCGCGCGGCGAACTTGAAGAGTACGCGAATGCAAAGAAACTCTATTTCAGCCCCGCCCCGGTCGCGGGCGCGCTGTTCCGCAATCCGGACCTTGCGAACACGCTGGAGACAATCGGCAAGAAAGGCCGCAATGAATTCTACAAGGGCGTGATGGCCAGGAACATGGCCGCCTATCTTGGCCGCATTGGCGGCAAGCTCGACTATGACGACTTCAGCGCCCATGAGGGCGAATGGATTGACCCGGTCTGCATTGAATACCGTCAGGAAGTCGCGGTTTGTCAGCTCGGGCCCAACACGCAGGGCGTGGCGGCCTTGCAGATGCTCCAGATGCTGGAGCGGTTTGACCTTGAATCGATGGGTTTCGCTTCAGCAGATGCGCTGACGATTATGATCGAAGCCAAACGGCTGGCGTTTGCGGATCGCGCAATCGGCTACTCCGACCCTGATTTCTCAGGCCTCAATCCATCACTTTTCGTAGCTCCTGGGTACAATGCGGAACGCGCCAGGGCGATCGATATCAAAAAGGCGGCCCCCTCGGTTGCTCCGGGGACGGAGATTACCGACACGGTCCTGCGCGACGGCGACACGACCTATCTCACCGTTGCCGACAAGGACGGCATGATGATCTCGCTGATCCAGTCGAACTACCGGGGCATGGGTTCCGGCCTCGTGCCCGACGGCCTCGGCTTCATGTTCCAGGACCGCGGCGAGTTGTTCAGCCTCGACCCGAAACACCCCAATGTCTACGCCCCGGGCAAACGTCCGTTCCAGACCATCATCCCGGGCTTTGCATTGAAGAAGGATTATCCGAGCTGCCAGGTCCGCGCGACGGCGCCTGAGCTTGCCTGCCCCTATCAGCCTTGGCTCAGCTTCGGCCTCATGGGCGGCGCAATGCAGCCGCAGGGCCATGTCCAGATCATCACCAACCTCGTCGATTTCGGCATGGGCCTGCAAGAAGCCGGCGACGCGGCGCGTTGGGAACATGATGGCGGCTGCGAGCCGACGAACAGGCTCGCTGATGATTGCGATGTGGGCACCGGCAAGGTAATGCTGGAACGCGGTCTCGCCGACGCCGCCGCGGAACTCGAGGCGCGCGGCTATACGGTCGAATGCTGCGAAGCCAACTATGGCGGCTACCAGGCCATCATGCGCGACTTCGACAACGGCACCTGGATCGCCGCCACCGAAATGCGCAAGGATGGCAGCGCGGATGGGTACTGACCTCCCGGCGGAGGCCCCCCGAGACTGCCCCCTTTGCCCGCGCCTCGTCGCGTATCGCGAAGCCGTGCGCGCCCGGGAGCCGAAATGGTTCAACGGCGCTGTACCGAGCTTCGGCATCGAGAATGCTGAACTCGTCATCGTCGGCCTGGCGCCAGGGGTCACTGGAGCCAACCGCACCGGCCGTCCGTTCACGGGCGATTGGGCGGGCGGCCTTCTCTATGCCACGCTGGACAAGTTCGGCTTCTCGAAGGGCACCTATGCCGCCGATCCGGGCGACGGCTTGAAACTCAACCGCGCGATGATCACCAACGCCGTGCGCTGCGTGCCGCCGGAGAACAAGCCCATTGGCGAGGAGATCAACACCTGCCGGCCTTTCCTGCAGGCGCGGCTCGCGGCATTGCCGAAGCTGAAGGTCATCGTCTGCCTCGGCAAGATCAGCCACGATTCCACATTGCGCGCGCTGGGTGTGAAGCTTGGCCCGCATCCTTTCGGCCATGGCACGCGCTATGATGTCTTGGTGAACGGACGGCCGGTGACGCTGCTCTCAAGCTATCACTGCTCGCGCTACAACACGAACACCGGACGCCTGACGGCCCTGATGTTCGAAGACGTCTTCGCTGCCGCGAAGGAAGCCCTTGGCTAAAGGCCCGGCATTGGTCACTCTGGCGCAATGGAAACGGTCGTTGATCTTGCCGCTCTCGCGAACTGGATGGATACTCAAGGCTTGGGTCCAGGGCAGCTGGAAGATGTCCGGCGTCTCGCCGGCGGCACGCAGAACATCCTGCTGAAATTTTCCCGGGCCGGGCGCGCCTATGTGCTGCGCCGTCCGCCGCCGGTGCTGCGGGCAAACTCCAACGAGACGATGCGGCGCGAGGCGCGCATGCTCGCCGCCCTAAAGGGCACGAATGTTCCGCATCCGGAGCTGATCGCCACCTGCCCGGAGGAGACTGTCCTCGGCGCCGCCTTCTACCTGATGGAGCCCATCGACGGCTTCAATCCCTCGACGGGACTGCCCGAACCCTTCGCCTCCTCGCCGGAGCTTCGCCGCCAGATGGGCCTCTCGCTCGTCGATGGCATCGCCGCGCTCGGCGCGCTTGATTACATCGCCCTTGGTCTTACCGGCCTCGGCAAACCGGACAATTACCTCGAGCGCCAGGTCAGCCGCTGGAAGGCGCAGCTTGAATCCTACGCCGAGTTTGCCGAATGGGACGGCCAGAAGGACCTGCCCGACATCGACGGCGTCAGCCGCTGGCTGGATGAACACCGCCCACGGACATTCCAGCCCGGCATCATCCACGGCGACTATCACCTTGCCAATGTCATGTACCGGTTCGACGCCCCGCGCCTCGCCGCCATCGTTGACTGGGAACTCACCACCATCGGTGACCCGCTGCTGGATCTCGGCTGGCTGCTTGCCACCTGGCCGGAGGGCGAAGGCAGCGCCGTCACCGTCCAGCCCTGGGAAGGATTTCCGTCTGCGGACGAACTTGTCGCCCACTACGCAAGCCAGACCACGCGCGACCTCTCGCACATTCACTGGTACGGCGTGCTCGCCTGCTACAAGCTGGGCATCATCCTCGAAGGCACCTACGCCCGCGCCTGCGCGGGAAAAGCCCCGAAAGCCACCGGCGACCAGTTGCACGCCAGCACCATCGGCCTTCTCGAACGCGCCAATCGTTGGATCAGCTGACCTTCAGCCGCCTTTCATGATCCGCGCCTTGTCCCGCGCCCAGTCGCGCTTGGCTTCGTTCTCGCGCTTGTCATGCGCCTTGCGCCCCGTCGCGACGCCGATCAGCAGTTTCGCGCGGCCCTTGTCGTTGAAGTAGAGTTTCAACGGCACGATCGTGCGTCCGGCCCGTTCCACTTCCTGCGACAGCTTGACCAGTTGCCGCTTCGAGACCAGCAGCTTGCGCTTACGGCGCGGCTCGTGGTTGAACCGGTTGGCGCCGGCATAGGTCTGGATCTCGGCATTGATCAGCCACAGCTCGCCCTGCTCGACGGAGGCATAGGCCTCGGCGATGTTCGCCTTGCCGTCGCGGAGAGATTTGACTTCCGAGCCGACCAGCATCACCCCGGCCTCGAGCGTGTCCTCAACGGAGTACTCGCGGCGGGAGCGCCGGTTCTCGGCGACCATCCCGTCTGTGCGGCCTTTGACGGCAGGGGTCTTCGGCTTGGTCACCATGATCTCAGATGTTCACGCCGGCCATGCGCAGCGCCGCGTCGATCTGCGCGCGGGCGTCCGCGTCCGGCGGCGTGATGGGCAGGCGCACCTCGTCCGTGCACAGGCCCATCCGCGACAGCGCATACTTCGCCGGCCCCGGCGAGGGCGAACAGAACATGGCCCGGTGCAGGAGGACGAGGCGCTGGTTGATCGCCCGCGCGGTCTCGAGATCGCCGTCATCGAACGCGGCATGCATCGCGGCGCAGGCCTCGGGCAGAACATTGGCGGTCACCGAGATACAGCCCGCCCCGCCCATGGCCCGGTGGGCCAGCGCGCTGGAATCTTCGCCCGACAGCTGGATGAACTGCTCGTCCGGCCCGATCAGATGGCTGTGCAAGGGCACCCGCTCCATCTCGTCGCTCGCATCCTTGATACCGATGATGTTGGGCAGGGCCGCGAGCGCCGCCACGGTCTGCGGCATGAGGTCGACAATCGTGCGCCCGGGCACATTGTAAAGAAAGACCGGCAGGGCCACGGCGTCGTTGATCGCCTTGAAATGTGCAAACAGCCCCCCCTGGTTCGGCTTGTTGTAATAGGGGCAGACGACCAGCGCCGCGTCCGCGCCGACGGCCTTGGCGTGGCGCACGAGGTCGATGGCCTCGTCGGTCGAATTGGAGCCGGCGCCGGCAATCACCGGAATCCGCCCGGCGGCGACTTCAACACAAAGCGACACGACCACCTTGTGCTCCTCGGTCGACAGCGTGGAGGTCTCCCCGGTCGTGCCGACGGCAACCAGAGCGGCCGAGCCCCCGGCAATCTGGCGCTCGACAAGCGCGGAAAACGCCGACCTGTCGACGAGGCCGTTCCGGAAAGGGGTGACGAGCGCGGGAATGGAACCGGAGAACATCTTAATATTGCCAGTTTTTCAGGGATTCGTTTCAGGAAATCGTGGGAATTGCGTGCTAGGCTGCACAGCTTGGATTGTCACGCTTTGGTACAGAAATAAACATAGGCCGCTATGACCCATTTCCGGAATATCGCAGTTTTTGTGTCAATGGCGGCGCTTCTGGCCGGCGCGGCCGTGGCAGCAGTGCCCGAGACGCCCAGCCTCAAGCCTGGTAAAGGCGCGCCCCTCCAACCGCCCGCCACTGTGCTGTCCGTCAGTGCATCGGCCAGCCCGGTTATCGCGCCGGCGCCGGTGCTCGGCCAGAAATCCGGCGGCACGCTCTACCTGGCCCGCGCCCTCAGCGCCGCCGAGCGCAGCCAGTGGACCGAGCTTTCGGCCCTTCAGTACGCCGCGCCCGATCCGGTTCTCAAGAACCTTATCATGTGGAAGCGCGCCAGCGAAGGCGTGCCCGGCATGACGTTCGACGAGCTGAACCTAGCGCTGACCGTGCTCGATGGCTGGCCAAAGACCTCCAAGATGCGCCAGCGCGCCGAGGAAATCATCGAGCTGTCGACGCTGGACGCCGCCGAAAGGGTCGAATGGCTGGACAAGTCCGGGCCGCAGACAGGCGCCGGCAAGGTCGCGCTCGCCAATGCCTTGCGCGAAGTCGGCAACCGCGCGCGCTCGGATACCGTCATCAAGGATGTCTGGCGCAACCACTCGCTGGAGAGTGACCAGCAACGCGTCGTCCTCGCCCGCTATGGCCAGACGCTCAGCCAGGATGATCACCGCGCCCGGGTGGATTTCCTGCTGTGGACAGGCCAGACCAGCGCGGCTGAAGGCCTCAAGCCGCAGCTCGCCGCTGATCACCGCAAGCTGGCTGATGCGCGCATCGCGCTCGCCAGGCGTACCAAGACCGTCGACGCCGCCATCCAGGCCGTACCGGCCCATTTACAGACCCATCCGGGCCTTCTCTACGAGCGCGCCAAATGGCGCCGCCAGAAGAAGGTCGACGGCGTCTCCGACCTGTTGCGCCAGATCGACGGAAAGGATGTGCCTGCGGCGGGCCGCGGCAAGCTGTGGGACGAACGCGCCATCGCCACGCGCGAAGAACTCAAACTGCGCAACTATACCCGCGCCTACCAGCTTGCCGCGCCGCACGGGATGAATACCGGCGCAGACTTTGCCGAGGCTGAATGGCTCGCCGGATGGATCGCGCTGCGTCTCAACGGCGATGCGACGCGCGGCCTCGGGCATTTCGAAACGATGACCGCCGGCGTCTCGAGCCCGGTCAGCCTGTCACGCGGCTATTACTGGACCGGCCGCGCCGGTGATGCCCTCGGGCAGGCCGAACCTGCACTTGCCGCCTACGGCGCCGCCGCGACCCACAAGTACACATATTATGGCCAGCTCGCCTCCGAGCGCATCGGCGACAAGAAGGTTGATCTCGGCGCACCCCCTGTTGCGTCGCCCGAGGATATTGCCCGCTTCAACGCCATGCCGGTCGTGCAGGGCATGCGCCTTCTCGGTGAAGCCGGCGAGACTGAAAGCTTCCGGCATTTCGCCTTCTTCCTCGATGACCAGCTGACTAGCCCGGTCGATTATGAATTGCTCTCCGGCCTGACCAACCAGTTCACCTCGCCGGATATAGGCGTGCGCGTTGGCAAGGCGGGCCTCCAGAAAGGCGTCGTCGCGCCCGGCGCAGCCTACCCGGTGCTCAGCCCTGCACTCAGCCGCAAGCCGGATGTCGAGCGCGCCTTCGTGCTGGCGATCACGCGCCAGGAGAGCGAGTTCAATACCAATGCCCAGAGCCCCGTCGGCGCACGCGGGCTGATGCAGTTCATGCCCGCGACGGCGCGCAACGAAGCGCGCCTGCGCGGCATGCCCTACCAGCAATCCTGGCTCACCGATGATCCCGGCTACAACATGACGCTTGGCGGCCTGCACCTCGATACGCTGCTGAAACAGTTCGGCGGCAGCTATATCATGACCGCTGCGGCCTATAACGCCGGCCCCTCGCGCCCCAGCCAGTGGGTGCGCGATTACGGCGACCCCCGTACCGGCCAGATCGACCCGATCGACTGGGTGGAATTCGTGCCCTTCTCGGAAACGCGCAACTACATCCAGCGCGTCCTCGAGAACATCCAGGTCTACCGCCACCGTCTCTCCGGCGAGCCCGAAGACATCCGCCTCACCGAAGACCTGAAGCGCGGGCGGAAGTGATCGCCGCGGGCGCCCGCTCTCCCTCGGGAGAGCGGCTCTGCGGCCCCTGCGCACCTGACCCCGCCCTTGCGCCCCGCGGCGAGCGATGCTGAGAACATCGCGAGCTGAGGGATCGTACCTGTGTCCATTCTGAAATCCTTGTCGGCCCGCGTGCTGATTGCCCTCGCGCTCGGTCTGGGCATCGGGGCGCTGCTGAGCGGCAACGCTGCCGTGCCCGGCTGGCTCGCTTCGACGACGGCAGCTGTCGGGTCGCTCTGGCTCGGCTTCCTGCAGATGACGGTCATCCCGCTGGTCTTTGCCCTGCTGGTCGTCGGCGTGGCCGCGGTGTCTGATGCCCTGTCTGCCGGGCGGCTCACCGCGAAAGCCCTCGCTTGGTTTGCGGCCCTTCTGATTACAGCCATTGTCCTGACCTTCCTGGGCGTCGACGCTGCCCTGACCGCGATGCCGGTCGATGCCACCAGCGCCCGCCTGTTGGTGGCCGGAGCCACTGGCGCCGATGCACCGGCGCCGCAAGCCATCGAGTTCGGCGTCTGGCTGAAATCGCTCGCCCCCTCCAATCCCGTCGCTGCAGCGGCCGGGAACGCGATCCTGCCGCTCGTGATCTTCGCGCTGTTCTTCGCTTTTGCCATCACCCGCCTGCCGCTGCACAAACGCACGCTGCTCGTGCAGATGTTCGACGCTGTCGCCGAAGCGATGATCGTCATCGTCAAATGGGTGCTGCTCGCCGCCCCGCTGGGCGTGTTTGCCCTTTCACTGACGCTCGGCCTGCGCACAGGCCTCGGATCCACAGGGGCACTCTTTCATTATGTGCTGCTGGTGTCGGCCTGCGGCATCCTCACGGCGCTCGCCTGCTATCCGCTTGCTGCGGTTTTCGGCGGTGTGGCCCCGGTGCGTTTTGCACGCGCGATCGCCCCGGCGCAGGTTGTTGCCTTCTCGACGCAGTCGTCCATCGGCACGCTGCCGGTCATGGTCGAATGCGCCCGCAAGAATCTCGGTGTGCCGGAGCATGTCGCAGGCCTCGTCCTGCCGCTCGCGGTTGCCGTGTTCCGCCTGACCAGCCCGGTCGCCAATCTCGCGGTCGTGCTGTTCATCTGCCACGTTTCCGGCGTCGAACCGTCGCTCGCCCAGTTCGCCGCTGCCGGTCTCGTCGCCTTCGCCGTATCGATCTCGTCGGTCGGCCTGCCGGGCCAGCTCAGCTTTTTCGTCTCAGTCGCGCCGATCTGCCTCGCCATCGGCGCGCCGATCGAACTCCTCCCGCTGCTCCTCGCCGTCGAAGTCATCCCCGACATCTTCCGCACCGTGGGCAATGTCACCGCCGACCTGACGGTCACCACCATCCTCAACCGCGGCGACAAGGGCGTCCGGGAGATCGCGCCCGAGGCGGCGTGAGTTGCCCCCCGAATCCGCCTCTTCCCCCCACTCCCCCATGCCGCTAGGCTGAGGCCGGAATGCTCCATAGGTCGGGCTGACTTATAGAGTCTGTTATAGACGGTTTATGGACGGGGATCGGGCGATGGTTTCAACATTCAGGACGGCACTTCTGGCGGGCGGCATCGCCCTCCTCGCTTCTTGCGGCAATGAGACCGGCGGCGGGACGCTAGCACCGGCCGGGACCAGTGCGGACGCCTCGGTGGCTGCAGTTGCCGGCATGCCCGCGGGGCCGCTGCGGGTGGCCGACGCCGATCTCGTCGCCCTGTACAAGCAACTGCACGCGACGCCGGAACTCTCCTTCAAGGAATCGGCGACCGCCGCCCTGCTCGCGGCCGAGCTGAAATCGCTCGGTTTCACGGTCACCGAAAGGGTCGGCGATGCATGGGTGACGGAAAAGGCGATGCGCGACCATGGCGAAATCCTGCCGGGGGTCGGGGGCTATGGTGTTGTCGGCGTATTCGAAAACGGCGACGGCCCGGTCGTGCTGGTCCGTGCCGACATGGACGCACTCCCGGTGCCCGAAAACACCGGCTTGGAATTTGCCTCGAGGGTCATTTCGGAAACCTGGACCGGCGTTGAAAGCCCGGTCATGCATGCCTGCGGCCATGACGTGCACATGACTGTCTGGGTCGGCGCGGCCCGCCGTCTGATTGCGGAGAAGGACAAATGGAAGGGCACGCTGGTGATGATTGCTCAGCCTGCGGAGGAAATTGGACTCGGGGCGCAGGCGATGCTGGCTGATGGGCTCTATTCGAAATTCCCGAAGCCGGACTACAATATCGCCTTGCACGTCTCTGCCGGTGCGCCGGCCGGGACCGTATCTTATTCCTCCGGATTCGCGCTCGCCAACGTCGATAGCGTCGACATCAAGGTCAAGGGTGTCGGCGGCCACGGCGCCTATCCGCACACGACCGTCGACCCGATCCTCGTGGCAAGCCACATCGTCGTCTCGCTGCAGAGCCTCGTCTCGCGCAATACCAATCCGCTCGATTCCGCTGTGGTTACGGTCGGCTCGATCAAGGCCGGCGCCAAGCACAACATCATCCCGGACGAAGCTGAACTGCTGATCACTGTGCGCTCGTACGAAGACAAAACGCGCCAGATGCTGCTCGACGGCATCAAGCGCATCGCCGAAGGCCAGGCTGCTGCGTTCGGCGCGCCCCCGCCCGAGGTTACCATCGAGAGCGATTATACGCCCGCGACCTATAACGATCCGGACCTGACCGCCCGCGCCATGAAAGCGGTGTCGAAGGAACTCGGCGAAGCCAACGTGCGCGCCGTACCACCCGTGATGGGCGGTGAGGATTTCAGCCAGTTCGCGCGGACGGATGAGAAAATCCCCGGCGTGATCTTCTGGCTCGGCGTCGTCGAGCCGGAACGCTACGCAGCCTCGCAAACCGACGGCATGCCGCTCCCCTCGCTCCATTCGCCCTTGTTCGCCCCGGACTACGACCCCGCCATCGCAACCGGCGTCGACGCGATGACGAGCGCGGTGGTGGAACTGTTCAAAGACTAATTTCCGGATTCGCGACTCACACCCTTCCCAATTGGGTTAACCAATGGTTAGTTTCTCGCAGAGCAGGAAATGGGGACGGATGTGGGCGGCAAGGCGGAGCAGGAAAACTACAAATGGCGCGGTCGCCGGCGGCTCGGGCCAATCCATGAGCTGGAGGTACTGGTCGTTGCATTCCTGCTGGCGGGTGCAGGCACCTACTTCGCCGTGCAGGATCTCACGGGCGACCGGCCCTTCCAGAGTTTTCTGGAAACGGCTGGCTGTGTCACCGCGCTCCTGGCTTCTCACATTATCTGCGGCGCCCTCCTCGTCCAACGCAGCTGGGAAGATACGCCCAAAACGCATGATCCGGGAACGGAGGAACGGCCTGGTTTCTTTGGGGCATTCTTCTGGATGGGAGGCCTCCTAACCCTTCTTGCGTGGAGTGTATACGGAAAATCATTCCCGCCATTCTCTTTTCCGTGGGCCATCGAGACTTGGGACTGGAGGGCAACCACATTGTTCTTGGCCGCACTCGGCGCCGCATTCGCGCCGCTGTGTTACGGTTACCATCTCGTCGCCCTTGAAGCGATGAACACCCGGAAGACAAAGAGCTACCTAGTCGATCCGGACGGGCCCGTTGGGTCCATGGCCATACTAGCGACGGTCGCCATCATCCTGATCGTGGGTGCAGGCGCATGGGCGGCCGGACAGCGCATGTTCTCGATAACCGGCTATTTCGGACTGTTGTCGATGGCGGTGGTCGTATCCGCGTTCTTGTCGTTCATCGTGTTTGCAAACCTTGCCGGCTTCAAGGCATTGATCGAGCAGAACCCGGCTGTGCCTGTGAAGGCAAGTGGGGCCGCTCATCCCGGCGCAATCATCAGCGGTATTGACGCGCTGCTGGTCAGGTTGGTGGCACCCTTGTCTGGCGCGACATTGCCCGGCTGGTTCATGCCGCAAGCCATGTTGCTGCTCGTGATGCTGCCGCTCGCCGGAATGGGCTACGCGCTTCCGGAACCGCTTGGCTTGGTCCCGATTGCGGTTGCCATGGTCATCGTTCTGGCGCTTGGGCGCCGCTGGGCATGGGTGGAAGATGACCGGGAGAAAGCGCTCCGTATCCAGACGACCAAGTCGGACAAGTTCAGGATCGGCTTTGCCAATGACCTGCGCGACGAAGCGCTGATGGGCTATGCGTGGCTGTTCGTTCTCGTGCCGCTTGCCTTGCGGCAGGCCCAGCTCGAGTTCGGCTTTTTCCCAAAGAGCTCCGAAGACCTGTCACTGATAAACTGGTTCAATTTCTTCGGCGCTGAGTTGGCGAAAGGTGTGCCGATTGTTTCATGGATAGACATCTATCAGGTCGATGAAGCGCCGGTCTTTCGAACCGATCCCGATAGTTCTGAATATGCCTTCGGTCAGCACGTTATCTTTGCGTCGAGGCTCATCATCGACATTGTCATTATTGCAGCCTTGCTGCAGGCGATCGGCATCTCGCAGCGTAACCGCGCGCAAGAAAACCTGTTCAAGGACGGCCAGGTCGATTTCTTCGACCCCTTCATGGAGCGGAAGATCCTCGCCGAGGCTTGGCAAGTGAATGGAGCTGGGGAACCGCCAATCAAAAAAAAATGGATAGATTTTTTCGAAAACCATCGCACCGCCAGCATCAGTCTCGATAAAGGAGACTTTCGTTACAATCCGCGGCGGTTGAGCGAACTCTCGACTGAACTTTCCAAATCAGCCGCCCCGGCCGCCAAACGCATGCGCGAAGTTGTCGCTTGGCTCGCGGACGGATTGATCATCGGAACCATCAGTGAGCGTCTGAAGCAGCTCATTACTTGGTACAGCGAACTTTTGGTTGCTGAAGAAAACGACAATGATGACGCACAATCCAAGAGGCGCAAGTTCGAACGATTTCTGGATGATGTGATCGCCGATTTTCGTGCCGCACATCCCGACGATCTCTTTGAATCGGATTATTGTGCTCTATCCGAGCTGCTAGCCCGAATTAAACCGGACCGCATTCTTGATGTGCAACGCACAAGGGCATTTGCCATGCTCGGCGACAAGGTAACGCTTGCTGCAGCACGCGTACTCGCCGCGCGGATCGTCGATGAGGAGCAAGCTGCCAGCGTTCTGGGTTTGGCGCCTGAAGATGCGAGACTGTGGAATCCCAAGAGGCAGGGCCGAATGCCGGACCGGACATTTGCCAACGAACAGCTTGTGAACATCAATGTTGCCCGCCAGTCGAAAGGTGAACCCGAAGCCAAGCGAATGGCGGAGTTGAGGGACCTGACTACTCGCCGGAGGCTCTCGCGCGGTGAACAGCACGAGTATGACAAGCTTAAGCGGATGGGTTCCGTGGTTTCGATGACCCCTGAAGAAGAACGAACATTCGAAAAGTTGTTCTCGCAGATCTCCGAGATCACGCGGAAAAGCTGACGAAAGCCAAGCACGTCCCAAGCTTTGCCCAATCGTGGCCAAAAAGGGGCAGCGCCTTGCCTGCCAGGCTCTTCTGCGCTAGCTTTGCTTTTGCTCAGAGTGCGCAAAAGTAACCTCGCTGTCACGAACGAGCCCTGATTTCCGCGAGCGATCCTGGCTGGCCCTTGAATTGCGGATCATCAGGCCTAACTTATACTCAAATCGAGCATAACGGCTCGGTGAAGGAGGTTCTCATGGCGCGTCTCATCGACTCCGGTCCCGGCTGCCCCACCCCCACGCCGCTGCGCGGCCGGTCCGCCGCTGAAGCGCGCGGCCTCGTCTATGATGACGCCGTAAAGGCGGAAACCGACGCGCTGTACCCGCTGGTTGCCGATTTCGTCACGCCGATGGAATGGCCCGCGATCGCCCCGCTGGTCGCCGGCATCAACCGCCTGAAAAAGGCGAAGAACGCGGTCATCCTCGCGCACAATTACATGACGCCGGACATCTTCAGCCTCGTCGGCGATTTCCGCGGCGACTCGTTGCAGCTCGCCCGCGAAGCGGCGGCCACCGATGCGGCGATCATCGTGCAGGCCGGCGTGCATTTCATGGCAGAGACATCGAAGATTCTCGCCCCCGACAAGACCGTGCTGATCCCGGACACCCGCGCCGGCTGCTCGCTCGCGGCCTCGATCACGGGCGCCGATGTGCGCCTGATCAAGCAGAAGTTTCCGAACTATCCCATCGTCACCTATGTGAACTGCACCGCCGACGTTAAGGCCGAGTGCCACATCACCTGCACCAGCTCCAACGCGGCGCAGGTGGTCGAACACGTCGCCAAGGAATGGAACACCGACACGGTGATCCTCGTGCCGGACCAGTATCTGGCGAAAAACGTCGCGGCGCAGACGGGCATCCGCGTGCTGACCTGGCCGGGCGCCTGCGAAGTGCACGAGCAGTTCTCCGGCGAGGACGTGCGCCAGCTGCGGGAAGCGCATCCCGGCGTCATCATCCTGGCCCACCCGGAATGCCCGCCTGACGTGCTTCAGGAGGCTGACTTTGCCGGCTCGACCTCCGCGATTTCGAACTATGTTTCCGAGAACCAGCCGAACAAGGTCGTGCTGCTGACGGAATGTTCGATGAGCGACAATGTGGCGGCCGAGAACCCGAACGTGAACTTCATCCGTCCGTGCAACCTTTGCCCGCACATGAAGCGCATCACGCTGGAGAACATCTATGACTGCCTGGTCACCGGCCAGCATGAAGTGACGATCCCGGAAGATGTGCGCGTGCGGGCGAAAGCAGCTCTGGATGCGATGCTGGCGCTGCCGAAAATGGCCCGCCCGCTGGCTTTCAAGACCGGTCAAGTACCACTCGAACTCGGGATGGTGATCTGACAAACGTATGATTGAGACGGCTTGCCAAGCGTGGGCCGAAGCAGTGAAGTCAACCGGACCCTAGTCGAGGAGGCGTCCATGTCGAACTACCTGAGGCCGGTTGTCGGCCTGATGTTCATTGGACTCGCCGCCGGTCTTCCGGCAGGCGCCGTCAAGGGCAAGGGCGAGACCGACAAGTCCGATGTGCTCGGCAACTGGAGCTTCCAGACCAAGCCCTACCGCGAAGGCCAGTGCGTGATGACCGGCACGATGAACCTTTCTCCGCACCCGGACGAAGGCCTCTATACCTGCGAAATCACGGCCGTGGAGATGTGCACGATGTGGGGCCGCTCCGTCGTGCGCCAGTCCTGCGAGGCGCGCCGGTTCGGCGACCAGGTCTCCGTGCGCTCGACCATCGAAGAGATGATCGAGACCAAGGCACCGGACTTGGTCTATGTGCCCGACAATTTCACCCTGACGATCCAGAGCCATGAGCGCATGTTCGGCGCGCTGGTCTCCGCCGTCACCGCGCCGGTCGAATTCCGCCGCGCCAATGATGGGATCTCCTGATACGCCGATGTTCGACGGGGCAGATCACCGGGTGCGCGCCGATGCCGGCGCGAGCGTCGATGTGCTCATTGTGGGCGCAGGGCTCGCCGGGCTGTTCCTGGCGCTGAAACTGGCGCCGCGCCATTGCCTCGTCATTTCACCGTCGCTCCTGGGCCAGGCTGCCTCGTCCGCCTGGGCGCAAGGCGGCCTCGCCGCTGCTCTCGACCCGCTCGACAGCCCCGCGCAGCATGCCGCTGATACCGTCGCCGCCGGCGCGGGCCTTGTGGACCCTGTCATCGCCCGCCTGATCGCCGAAGACGGGCCGGCCCGGGTGCGCGACCTGCTAGGGCTCGGCGTGCCGTTTGACCGCACGCCGGACGGCGCGCTGGCGCTGTCGCTGGAAGCAGCCCACTCTCATCCGCGCGTCGCCCGTGTCTCCGGCGACCTTGCGGGCAAGGCGATCATGGACGCGCTGGTGGCCGCCGTGCAGGCAACGCCCAGTATCGAACTTATCGAGGGCGCCCGCGCTGTCTCGGTGCTGCAGGATGCCAACGGGCGCGTCGCCGGTGTGGTGCTACGGGATGCTTCCGGCCGGCTTACGCCGCGCACCGCGCGCGCCACGGCGCTTTGTACCGGCGGATCCGGCGGCTTGTTCAAGGTGACCACCAATCCGCGCGAAGCGCAGGGCGACGCCATCGCGATGGCCTACACGGCGGGCGCGCTGCTCGCCGATCTCGAATTCGTGCAATTCCACCCGACCGGCATCGACATCGGCCGCGACCCCGCACCGCTCGCGACCGAAGCGCTGCGCGGCGAAGGCGCCACCCTGCACAACGCCAATGGCCGAGCCTTCATGGCCGACTATCATCCGCTGGCGGAGCTTGCCCCCCGCGACGAGGTCGCCCGCGCGATCCATGCCGAGCGGATGGCGGGACGCGGCGCCTTCCTCGATTGCCGCAAGGCAGTGGGCGCGCATTTCCCGGATCATTTCCCGACCGTGTTCGGTGCCTGCATGAGCGCTAACATCGACCCCCGCACGGACCGCATTCCGGTTGCGCCCGCCGCGCACTACCACATGGGCGGCATCGTCTCGGACCTTTGGGGACGCTCCACCCTGGCAGGCCTATCCGTATGCGGAGAATGCTCCTCCACCGGCGCGCACGGCGCCAACCGGCTTGCCTCGAACTCGCTGCTGGAAGCGGTCGTCTTCGCAGAGCGGATTTCGCGGCGGCTGATGTCGGCGACGCTGGATGCGCCTGCCGCCAGCGAAGCTACCATTCCGTCTGCGCTCACCGATCAGCGCCTGCTTCAGCTGCGCGAAGCGATGTCGGCGCATTGCGGTGTGGTGCGCGAGGCATCCGGCCTGCGCAAGCTGCTTGACCTTTGCGCCCAGATCGAGCCTGAAGCGCCCGGCGCTCCGGCCCTGACAGCGGCGCGCCTGATTGCCGAAGGCGCGCTCGCCCGCGCCGAAAGCCGGGGCGGTCATTTCCGCAGCGACTTCCCCGAGACGGGCAAGCCGCAGCGCCAGTTCATTGCCCATCCTTCGCTTGAGCATGTGACCTCATGACACTCGAAATCCCGCCGCTGCCGGCGGTCATCCTCGACCCGATCGTTCGCCTCGCGCTCACGGAAGACCTGGGACGCGCCGGTGATCTCACGACCGACGCGACCATCCCCGCCGGCACGCAGATGCGCGCCGTGATCGCCGCGCGCAAACCGGGTGTGCTCGCGGGGCTCGACGCCGCCGCCCACGCGCTGCGCCTGATCGATCCGGACGTGCGCCTCACGGTAAAGAAAGCCGACGGCGTCGCGCTGGCGCCCGGCGACGTGATCGCAGACCTCTCCGGCGCCGCGCGCTCCATCCTGATCGCCGAACGCACGATGCTGAATTTCCTTGGCCGCCTGTCCGGCGTTGCGAGCCTGACGCGTCAATATGTCGATGCTGTCGCGCATACAAAGGCGCGTATCGTCTGTACCCGGAAGACGACGCCGGGCCACCGCGCGCTCGAGAAGCGCGCCGTGCGTTGCGGCGGCGGCACCTCGCATCGTTACGGCCTCGATGACGCGATCCTGATCAAGGACAACCATATTGCGGCTTGCAACGGCTCGATCGCCGATGCTCTGACGCGCGCCAAGGCCTATGCCGGGCACTTGCGGATGATCGAGATCGAGGTCGACACGCTCGCCCAGCTGGAGGAAGCGCTGAAGCACGGGCCGCATGCCGTCCTGCTCGACAACATGAGCCTCGACACGCTGCGCGAAGCCGTGGCGCTCACAGGCGGCCGTGTTCCGCTGGAGGCCTCCGGCGGCGTCACGCTCTCTTCCGTTGCGGCAATCGCCGAGACCGGTGTCGACTTCATTTCCTCCGGCGCGCTGACGCATTCCGCACCGAACCTTGACCTCGGGCTGGATGTCGTCTGACAGTCGATCCTGCGCGCCAGCTTGGCGCATGGGATTGGGAGACGTCAGCATGACCGCCGCAAACGGCCGCAAGAGCATTTTCATTACAGGTGCAGCCTCCGGCATCGGGGCCGAAACCGCGCGCTATTTCTCGAAGCGGAACTGGTTCTGCGGCCTGTATGACGTCAACGAGATGGGTCTGAAGTCTGTCGCTGCCGAACTCGGCGCCGGCAATTGCCACGCCGCAAAACTGGATGTCACGAAGCGCGCAGACTGGGCCGCGGCGATGGAAGGCTTCAGCTCTGCAACCGGCGGCAAGATGGACGTGCTTTTCAACAATGCCGGCATCGGCCGTCATGGCTGGTTCGAGGACGTGCCGCCCGAAGAGGCCGACCTCGTGATCGACATTAACGTCAAGGGGGTCATCAACGGCGTCTACGCCGCCTTGCCAGTGTTGAAAGTTACTCCCGGCGCGCGCATCGTCAACACGGCTTCCACGGCCGGTATCGTCGGCGCGCCGCAGCTGGCGGTCTACTCCGCCTCCAAATGGGCCGTACGCGGACTATCCGAAGCGCTCGACGCCGAATTTCGTGATCTCGGCATCCGCGTCACCAGCCTAATGCCCTGGTTCGTCGATACGCCGATCCTCGACATGGGCGCCAAGGAAGGCTCGAACGAAAAGATGTCCGACCAGATGAAAGCGAACGGTGCAACGATCTACCCGGTCTCGATGGCCGCCGAGAAGGCCTGGGAAGCGGCGCACGGGGATGACATCCAGGTGATGGTCGGCGGCGAGGCCGAGCGCGCGCGATTCATGACGCGCTGGCTGCCAGGTCTCGTGCGCAAGCAGATCAAGGCGCGCGTTCCGCCGCGGGACTAGTCCAACCAGGCAGGAATCTAAAAATGCCGCCGGTGGGAACACCGGCGGCCTTTGAAATTGCAAACCTTGAGCGACCTAGAGCGAGGTGTCCGGCGACGCCACTGCGCTGACCTGACGCGCGGTATAGTCCGCGACCAGGTCTGCTGGCGCTTCGGTCTCTTCGGCGGGAACGGTCTGTAGGCTCATCAGGCGCGGGGTGCCCGATGAAATCGTGCGCGTCGAGGTCGAGACAGCGGCCGGCGCCGTGGAAGGCGTGATCGTGTAGTACTCGTCGTCACCAGCCGAGGCGCCATCCGTGAACAGAAGGCTTTCATCCGCCGCATCCGCGCCGACCGTGCCGGCGTCGAGCGCTGCGAGTTGCAGGGCGACCGAGTCCTTGCGGGCCTGGAAGTTGCGCTCCACGCTCGCCCATTCGGCGCCGCGCGGGAAGCGGTAGAAGATGTGCAGGCCGACCTTGTTGGTCTGGATCAGGCCCGAGTTCCAGATCGGATCCACGTAGGTTGCGTGATAGTGCGTCGCGCCGCCGGTGCGCTCCTCATTGAGGTTCATCAGGACGTGCGCCGCGATACGTTTCGCGCGTTCCCAGTTTTCGCCCTTCGGCTTGATCTGGAGGGCGCCGTCACAGGTGAAGGTGAACTGGCAACCGGTCGTGCGCGTCGCGCCCTGGAACACCACGCCGCAGGCGGTGTCCGGGTAGCGGTGGTCCTGCATACGGTTGGCAATGACTTCGGCGACCGCGAGCTGGCCTTCCAGCGGCTCGCGGGCAGATTCGTAGTACACAGCCTGCGCCATGCACATCAGTTCGGAATCGATGGTTTCGGCGCGCTGGACTTCTTCGGCGCGGAACGAGGCGAGCGTCAGCAGCGCGGCACCGTCACGGTCGCGCATCGCATAGCGGCTCATCGAGGAATCGGGATCACGCTTCAGTGTGTATTCGACTGTGCGAAGCCAGGGCGTGTCAAGCAAGGCCGGCGTGTGCGCATCGGTGCGCACGGCAAGGCCGGCATCCTGATACATCGCGAAGCGTTCGGCCTCGGCGCGGTATTCGGCCTCAGCACGCAGGCTCACCTGCTGGTTCGAAATCACCGGAAGCGAAACGGTCGCGGTCACAGCGCAGACGGCAATCATCCCGCCACGGATGAACACTTCGCGTTGTTCCTGATCCGTCATGCCTAGCCACCACCGTTTGAGCTTGTTTTGCAGCTCACTGAGGGAGGCCAGAGTAATCTGGCTTGGTTGAAGAAACCTTAACATCACCGATCCTCTTTACCCGGACAGCGGTTATCGTTCCGCTTTGAACCCGGGCTTCCAGGGTTATACGCATTGTCTGAGGACCGAACGCGTCCCTCCACGCCCGTCGGGCATGAGGGGACTTGGCCCACCCGGGAGTATCTAGCAATAATTCAGCCAACCTCCTGAGTTACAAAATCGAAACGGTCATCCGATCGTTGAAGGCGCTCGTCGATGCAATTTCAAGGAAAGTTAAGTTAACCGCCTGAAACGTATAGGTTTTAAGGCCCTTCGGCGCGCAACCTTCACGATTCTAGCAGGGCGTCAGTGTTGCTGCAATACAACACTCAAGCGCCGCCGGATTCCGGCGTTCAGGGTCACTTGGCGCCGTCTTTGAGCGCGGCCTGTGCCGCCGCAAGACGGGCGATCGGCACCCGGTACGGCGAGCAGGAGACGTAATCGAGGCCCGCGCGGTGGCAGAATTCCACCGAGGCGGGGTCGCCGCCATGCTCGCCGCAAATTCCCAGCTTGATACCCGGGCGTGTACGCCGCCCGCGTTCGGCCGCCATCTTCACCAGTTCGCCAACGCCTTCCTGGTCCAGCGTGACGAAGGGATCCTTCTCGTAGATCCCTTTCTCGGAATAAACCTGCAGGAAGCGCCCGGCATCGTCGCGGCTGATGCCCAAGGTCGTTTGCGTCAGGTCGTTGGTGCCGAAGGAGAAGAAGGCGGCCGACTGGGCGATCTCGCCCGCCTGGAGCGCGGCGCGCGGCAGTTCGATCATCGTGCCGACGGTATAGTCGACCACGGTGCCCGTTTCCTTGAACACCTTCTGCGCGGTTTCATCGACCAGCGTCTTGAGGATCGCCAGCTCACGCTGCGTCGCCACCAGCGGGATCATCACTTCCGGAACGGGCTTCAGCTTGCCTTCCTTGGCGACGTTGACGGCTGCCTCGAAAATGGCGCGGGCCTGCATCTCGTAGATCTCGGGATAGGTGATGCCGAGGCGGCAGCCGCGGTGACCGAGCATCGGATTGCTCTCGTGCAGGTCATGCGCGCGGCGGCGCAGTTCCTCGGCATTGATGCCGGAGGCTTTCGCCACGTTGGCAATGTCTTCGTCCGTATGCGGCAGGAACTCGTGCAGGGGCGGGTCGAGCAGGCGGATCGTCGCCGGGCGGTCACCCAGGATGCGGAAGATTTCCTCGAAGTCCGAGCGCTGCATGGGCAGCAGTTTCGCCAGCGCCTCGCGGCGGCCTTTTTCGTCGTTCGAGAGGATCATCGAACGCACCGCCGGGATGCGCTCCTCGTCGAAGAACATGTGCTCCGTGCGGCAAAGGCCGACGCCCTCGGCGCCGAACTCGACGGCTGTGCGAGTGTCCAGCGGCGTCTCCGCATTGGCGCGTACCTTGAGGCGGCGCACCTTGTCGGCCCAGCCCATCAACTCGCCGAAATCGCCCGACAGGTCCGGCTTGATCAGCGCAATCGCGCCCGCCATCACGCGGCCAGTGCCGCCATCGATGGTGACCACGTCGCCCTTCTTGAACACGCGCCCGCGGACGCTGAATTCGCCGCGTGCATTGTCGATCTTGAGGTCGCTGGCGCCGCAGACGCAGGGCCGGCCCATGCCGCGCGCGACGACCGCTGCGTGGCTCGTCATGCCGCCGCGGGCCGTGACGATCGCGCGGGCCGCATGCATGCCCTTGATGTCATCCGGGCTCGTCTCGACGCGCACGAGGATCACATCCTCGCCCTTGGCGGCAAGCAGGAACGCCTCGTCGGAATCGAACACGACCTTGCCGACCGCCGCGCCGGGGCTGGCGGGCAGGCCCTTCACGATCACGTCGTAAGGCTTGCCGCCGGCTTTCTTGTTCTCGTCATCGCTCGGGATGCGCGGGTGCAGCAGCTGGTCGAGCTGCGCCGGGTCGAGCCGCAGCAGCGCTTCCTTTTCCGAGATCAGCTTCTCGCGCACCATGTCGACCGCGATCTTCACGGCGGCGGCGGCGGTGCGTTTGCCGTTGCGGGTCTGCAGCATGTAGAGCCGGCCGGCTTCGACCGTGAACTCGATGTCCTGCATGTCCTTGTAGTGATGCTCGAGCTTAGCCGCGACATCGCGCAGCTGCTTGTAGACTTCCGGCATCGCGTCCTCGAGCGGCTTGTCGCCCGAGCCGAGCGTTGCGGCGCGTTCGCGCGAGATCGGCGCGGGGGTGCGGATGCCCGCGACCACGTCTTCGCCCTGCGCGTTGATCAGGTATTCGCCGTAGAAGATCGCCTGCCCGTTCGACGGATCGCGCGTGAAGGCGACGCCCGTCGCCGAGGTCTCGCCGAGATTGCCGAACACCATGGCCTGCACGTTGACAGCGGTGCCCCAGTCTTCCGGAATGTCGTTGAGCTTGCGGTAGATGATGGCGCGGTCGCTCATCCAGCTGTTGAACACAGCCGAGATGGCGCCCCAGAGCTGCTCGCGCGGATCTTCCGGGAACGGACGGCCGAGTTCCTTCTGCACCGCCGCCTTGTAGCGCACGATCACCTGTTTCCAGTTGTCGGCCGTCAGGTCGGTGTCGAGGTCGAGGCCTTCGCGCTCCTTGTAGTCGTCCAGGATATGCTCGAACTCGTCATGGCCAAGGCCCAGCACGACGTTTGAATACATCTGGATGAAGCGGCGATAGCTGTCATAGGCGAACCGGTCGCCCGCGAGGCCCGCGAGGCCTTCGGCGACGGCTTCGTTGAGGCCGAGGTTCAGCACGGTGTCCATCATGCCCGGCATCGAGGCGCGGGCGCCCGAGCGCACCGAGACGAGCAGCGGGTTGGCCGGATCGCCGAAGCCCTTACCGGACTGGCGCTCGAGGCTTTCCAGCGCGGCGTTCACTTCGGCTTCGAGGCCGGCCGGGTAAGCGCGTCCGGTCTGGTAATAGGCGACGCACACGGCCGTGGAGATGGTGAAGCCCGGAGGCACCGGAAGGCCGAGCTTCGCCATTTCGGCGAGGTTGGCGCCCTTGCCGCCCAGCAGGTTCTTCATCGAGGCATCGCCGTCCGCGGTGCCGCCTCCGAAGGCATAGACCCAGGTTTGCTCTGCGCCCTTGCGTGCCGCTTCAGCCATGCCAAATCGCCTTCCGTGTAAGCTTCATGTACCGGTGAATTCTATCCGCCCGGATCGTTTGCAAGTCCTATGCTGCATCGCACCTGTCATGAGAAGAGCGCGTTTCGTCTCCCGGGCGACTGACAACGTTGTTAAATTGCCTCTCAGGGAATGTACCGACGCCCTGCAGTACCGAACCGGAACACCTTGGTTAACCCTCGATTTTCGAGAAATCCGCCACCTTGTGGAGCGCGTCCCTCACCGCCACGAGCAACGCCAGACGGTTGGCGCGCACTGCCGCGTCAGAATCGTTCACCATGACGCCCTCGAAAAATGCATCGACCGGCGCCCGGAGACCCGCGAGAACCCGCATCGCTCCGGCGAAATCTTCCTTCGCCAGAGGCGCCTCAAGAGCTGCCTCGGCTGTGGTCACCGTTTTCCAGAGCGCCCGCTCGGCGGCCGGGCCCTTGGCGACGAGCGATGGATCGACGATCAGATTTTCCGGCAGCGCGCCCTTCTTTTCTTCGGCCTTCAGGATATTCGCCGCACGCTTGTAGCCCGCGAGCAGCGTCGCGCCGTCCTCCATCTCGAGGAAGGCACCGAGCGCCTCGACGCGCTTCACGATGAGAACAAGGTCCTCCTCGCCGAGCGCGAAGACGGCATCGATCAGGTCATGGCGCTTGCCCTGGTCGCGGAGGACTTGCTTGAGGCGGTCGGCGAAGAAAACAAATAGCAGATCATCTACCAACGCTTCATGAGGCTGTAGCAAGCCGTCGACTGAGAGTTCTTGAGTATCGCCAATGCGCTCTTGACCCTGCGTTGCAAGCTTATGCCATGCAGCTTTGCCATCTGGATAATCTTCAAGCGAAATCTTCGCTAAGTTCTCAAGCAACGGCTTGAGGTTTAGGCAAACCTGATTTTCAAGAACGATACGAAGCACACCCAATCCTGCTCGGCGCAGCGCGAACGGGTCCTTCGACCCCGTCGGCTTCTCGTCAATCGCCCAGAAGCCCACCAGCGTATCGAGCTTGTCTGCTAAAGCGACCGCCACAGCGACCGGTTCGGACGGAACAGCATCGTTCGGCCCTTGCGGTTTGTAGTGATCGCGGATCGCGTCGGCGACAATCGGCTTCTCGCCCGCCGCAAGCGCATAATACCGCCCCATCACGCCCTGCAGTTCCGGGAACTCGCCGACCATCTCGGACACGAGGTCCGCCTTGGCGAGGCGCGCCGCGCGCTCTGCGAGATCGGGATCAGCCCCAACCTTTGGCGCCAGTTCCCGCGCCAGCGCTGCCACGCGCTCGACCTTGTCGCCCAGCGAGCCCAGCTCTTCCTTGAAGGCGATGGTCTTCAGCTTCTCGCCCATAACTTCCAATGGCGTCGCCTTGTCCTTCTCCCAGAAGAAGCGCGCATCCGACAGGCGCGCGGAGAGAACCCGCGCATTGCCTTCGGCGATCTTCGCGCCGCCATCGCTTGCGGCAATGTTTGCCACCACGATGAATTTCGGCGCGAGTCCCTCCGTACCCGGACGGCGCACCGCGAAATACTTCTGGTGCGTGCGCATCGACAGCTTGATCACTTCCGGCGGCAGATCAAGGAACGACGGCTCCATCTGTCCCAGCACGACCACCGGCCATTCGGCGAGCCCCGTCACTTCTTCCAGCAGGCCCTCATCCGGCACCAGTTCCAGCCCGGACGCGCTGCACACATCCTCGATGCCTGCCAGGATACGCGCACGCCGGTCGGCCCGCGACAGGATCACATGGCCCTTGCCTTCCAGCTGCTTCTTGTAGTCCGCCCAAGCTTTGACCGTATACGGACCACGCCCGTGCACCCGGTGCCCTTCGGTCACATTCCCGCTGGCAATCGCGCCGACCTCGAACGGCACAACCGCGCCGTCGAGATTGCAGACAATCTTCTGCAAGGGCCGCACCCAGCGCAGGTCGCCGTCCGCCGTCCGCATGGATTTCGGCCAGTTGAACCCGCGCACGATGGCCGGCACGGCCTCGGCAATCACGTCCACGGCGTCGCGCCCCGGCACCGAGCGATAGGCGACATAGGAGTCGCCCTTCTTGGGATCGGAGACGATGCTTGCCTGATCGATGGAGGTCAGCCCCGCGCCGCGCAGGAAGCCCGCAATCGCCTGCTCCGGCGCGCCGACTTTCGGGCCTTTCTTCTCCTCGCGAACGTCCGCAGAACGCGCGTCCAGCCCCTCGACCACCACGGTCAGCCGGCGCGGTCCGGACACCGCAAACGCGTTCTTCCAGCTGAGGCCAGCTTCCTTCAGCCGCGCGCTCAACGCGGCGAGGAGATCAGCCTCCGCCTTTGCCTGCATGCGCGCAGGAATTTCCTCGGAAAAGAGTTCGAGCAGGAGTTCAGCCATGGGGCCCCGGCGGCAGGAGTTTCGCGTGGGTCACGGCATAGTCGCGCCCGCGCCGGGGTCAAGGGTGGCACGCGGCGCGAAGCAGCCCACCCCGGCGTTCCCGGGGCCCGGCCCTCGCCTGCTACCAGCAGGCGGTCCGGGTTCAGGCGATTGCCGGAATGGGCTGCCCGTGCCGCCGCCTAGCGGCGGCGGTCGATCCGGTCTTCCCGGCGGTCGGCCACATTCTCTGCGCGGTCGAGGCGGTCCTCGATCACGTCGCGCGGGCCGTGGTCATAGGCTTCGTCGCGGCGGCTTTCGCGGCGATCCACCTTGTTCTCGAAGCGGTCGAGACGGTCTTCGGCGAGGTCAGCGCGGCTGCCTTGCGGAATGTCGCCGCGAATTTCTGCGGCGGTCAGGCGATGGTCGATCCGGCCGAGGCGTTCGGCGGGGCCCGCAAGGGCAACGGGAGCGGCAAAGGCCGCAATCAGGGCAGCGGCGATCAGGGGCTTGAACATGGGTGGTCCTGCTTGAGTTACATGACCCGTTCGTTCGGATCATGCGGGTTCAACGAGAGCGGGGCTGTGCTTCCGTCGCACGAAAGCAAAAGAATCCGTTCTTAATGCACTGATTTTTATATGAATATCTGTTCAGCTTCGTTCAGAGCTGGTTGTGGCTGCCGTCGCACAGGGGGCTTTTTCCGGTACGCTTGCAGGCGCAGAAGAAGACTTTGCCGGTTTTCGGCGCTTCCCAGCCTTGCGGCACGAATTCGGTACCTTTGTGGCTGCCATCGCAGAAGGGCTGGCGTTTGGAGAGCCCGCAGGCGCACCACCAGTACATCTTGCCTTCCTCCACCTCGACCGGGATCGGCTGGTTTCCAGCGACAGTCGGTTCGGTCATGGGTCTTCCTCCAAAACCCGTGACTTAGAGGCAGAGACGCAAAAAGCGAGCCGCCCTAGCCTTGCGTTTCCGCCCACTGCGCCGCGGCGCCGCGCGCCAGGTCGCGGACGCGGGCGATGTAGGCCTGGCGCTCGGTCGGCGAAATCGCGCCGCGCGCATCGATCAGGTTGAACGTATGCGAGGCTTTCAGCGCGTAGTCATATGCCGGCAGCGGCTTGCCGGCCGCGCGCAGGGCGTTCGACTGGTTTTCGCAATCGGCAAACCAGCGTTTCAACATCTCGACATCCGAATGCTCGAAATTGAACGCACTTTGCTGGCGTTCGTTCTCGAGGAAGACGTCGCCGTACGTCAGCGGCACCGCGCTTTCCGGATCGTTGAACGGCAGGTCATACACCCGGTCCGCACCAAACACATACATCGCGAGGCGCTCGAGGCCGTAGGTCAGCTCGCCCGAAACCGGCGCGACATCCAGCCCGCCGACCTGCTGGAAGTACGTGTACTGAGAAACTTCCATCCCGTCGCACCAGACTTCCCAGCCGAGCCCCCAGGCGCCAACAGTCGGGTTCTCCCAGTCGTCCTCGACGAAGCGGATATCATGCACCATCGGATCGATCCCGATCCGGTACAGGCTTTCGAGATAGAGGTCTTGCAGGTTCACCGGGTTCGGCTTCAGGATCACCTGGAACTGGTAGTAGTGGCCCAGCCGGTTGGGGTTTTCGCCATAGCGCCCATCCTTCGGGCGGCGTGAGGGCTGGACATAGGCCGCGCGCCAGTTCTTGGGGCCGAGCGCGCGCAGCACCGTCGCCGGGTGCAGCGTGCCGGCACCTACTTCCATGTCATACGGCTGCAGGATCGCACAGCCCTGCGCGGCCCAATAGGCCTGCAGAGTCAGGATCAGGTCCTGGAAGGATTTCGGTTTGGCATGGGCTTGGGGCGCGGGCATATCAGGCTCACCGGTCAGGGAAATGTCCCCAGCGGCCTAGCCCCAAGCCTGCGACCGCGCAACCGGTCTCACTTTTCCTTCGGGCCGCGCGGGTTGTTGTGATCGCGCTGGCCAAACCAGCCTACCCAGGCAATCGCAACGCCCGCAATCAGGCTTCCGATGAACAGGAGTGTGAACATGGTGCCGTGTCCTCCAACATGCCCCAAACCTGAGGTTGGGTCCCGTCGCCCGTATTGCAAGCAAAATCGGCCGTCTACCAGCTGATTCCGAGGCCTTCGACGATTTCCTGCGCCGCCTCGGTTCGCGCGCTTCCATCAGCTTGGTGCGTCACCAGCGGTGGCAAGAGCGTCAGCGGCCCCCGTTTCAGCCCCTTCCGGGCCCGCACCAGCACTCGTCGGGCGGGCTCGTCTGCCTTGGACGCTATCGGCAGCACGGTGATCTCCCCCGCCTGCCGGTCCAGCAGCGCCAACAGCCGCGCCAGTTCCGCCGCCCGGTGGATGACCACCACCGGCGCCCTCGGCTTTGCCGCAAACAGCATCGCTTTCACCCAGCCCTCAAGCGGCAGGCTCTCGATATACGCCCCAGCCTTGCCCTCACCGGGCGGCGAAATCTTTCCGGGTTCGAAGTAAGGCGGGTTCGCAAACACCAGGTCGAACCGGTTCTCGTGCGCCGCCGCCCAGCCGGCCGCCTCATCCGTCTCGATGACCACCCGCGCGCCGAAGCCGTTCAGCACCGCGCCCTCGCGCGCCAAGGTCGCCGTTCCGAAATCCTGCTCAACCCCCGTAAAGCGTACCTCCGGCATTCGGAACGCCGCCGGCAGCAGCGCCCCGCCGGATCCGCAGCCGAGTTCAAGCGCCTCGCCCTTGTCCATCGCCGGCAAGCCCGCTGCCAGCGCGAGGGAATCTAAACCGGCGCGAAACCCGGTTTCGGGCTGAACGAGCGTCACCCGCCCTTGGTACACCGTGTCCTGGGTCGAGGCCTTCATCCGGGCTCGACCCCCACCAGCGCCAGCCGCGCCCGCGCAAGCTGGGCTTCCTGAACGAGGATACGGCGCGGAAACACGCCGATATTGCCTTCCACCGCTGAAATATGCCGGTCGAGCACGAAGTATTCGACGCCGGCCTCGGCCAGCAGGTGTTCGACATAGGAAAGCTTCACCGGATCATTCGTCCGGAAGACCTCTTCCATCAGCCGGACGTGACCCGCAGGTTCATGTCCACCGGGCGGGCGTCGTACGCTTCCGCCTTGTCAGGCTTGGCGCCCGCGCCGGTGACAATCTCCAATGTATGCGTAGTCTTGCCCGCGCTGCCTCCGCCGAGCGGGAGGCCGAATCCGACACCGACGCCGACACCCGAATAGCCACCCGAGCCCGCCGAGCCGCCGATACTGATCGAACGGCCGCCGCTGCGCCCGGTTGCGTCAGCATCCATGGTTTCGTTGGTGATCTCGAACCAGTCCTCGCCCTCCTGGAGGGTTATCTCCGAGGCGCGCAGCAGGGCCATGTTGCGGGCCCGGGCGGGGTCCTTGTCGGTATAGGAAACGCGGTAGCGGCCGGTCTCGATTTTCTGCGAGACATACCCCTCGGCGCGTTCGGATTTTGCGGGGCCGTAGACCGGCGTCGTGACGCAAGCTGCCATCACGGCGAGGGCTGGGATCAAGAAAACGTGTTTCATGCGCAACATTTAGCGCGAATCAGGGCCGCGTGTCAGCTTTTGTCGCGGAATCATGGTTGATGAACGCCTTGTCATGCGCTGAATACGTGCGGCCCGGTGCCACGTCGCCTTGGCTGAAACGCCTCGTGGAGTTACGTAGCGCTCTAGACCCAGTTCCGGAGTTCCGTCTTGACCCTTGCCTCCAAACCGAAAAGCAAGGCTGCGCTGTCTTCGCTGGTGGACCGGATGCAAGACCTCGTGGCTGCTGACCTGGCCGCTGTCGAGCATCTGCTCGCGACCCGCGCAGCCAGCCCGGTCTCCATTATTCCGGACCTTTCCGGATATATTGTGTCAGCGGGTGGAAAGCGCCTTCGGCCGCTTATCACCCTCATCGCGGCCAACGCCGTCGGCAAGGCCAATGCTGCCACGCACGCGCTGGCCGCCGCGGTCGAGTTCATTCACACGGCCACCCTGCTGCACGACGATGTCGTCGATGAAAGCGCGTTGCGCCGCGGCAAGCCCGCCGCCAAGGCGATCTGGGGCAACAAGGCTTCGATCCTGGTGGGTGATTTCCTCTTTGCCCGTGCGTTCAACCTGCTTGTCGAAACCAACAGCCTGCACATCCTGAACCGCCTCGCAACCGCCTCGACGGTCATTGCCGAAGGCGAAGTGCGCCAGCTTGCCGCCATGGCCGCGCGCGACCTGCAGACCGAGGAATACCTTGCCATCGTCGAAGCCAAGACCGGCGCCCTGTTTGAAGCCGCCGCCGAGACCGGCGCCCTCTCCACCACCGGCGAAGCCCACGCCGCCGCGCTTGCCACCTACGGCAAGAATCTCGGCCTCGCTTTCCAGATCATTGACGACGCACTGGACTATGGCGGCACCACTTCGGTGATCGGCAAGTCCGTCGGTGACGATTTCCGGGAAGGCAAGATCACCCTGCCGGTGATCATCGCGCGCCGCCGCGGCTCGGACGAGGACCGCGCCTTCTGGGACCGCGCGCTGAACCCCGAGACGCAGGAAGACTCGGACCTCGCCCACGCGGTGCACCTGATCCGCGCAACCGGCGCCGCAGAAGCTACCGTGCAGGAAGCCGAAGCCTATGCAGCCCTCGCCAAGGGCGCCCTGCGCACGCTGCCCGTCTCGCAGTATCGCAACGCACTGGAAGACCTGGCCGACTTCTGCGTCAGCCGCGCGTATTAACGCCCGCTCGCCGAAAGACTGCGGCCGAGCGTGACACGCTGGCGCACCCAGAGCGCAATTCCGGCTGCCAGCAGCGGAACGAACACGGAGACATCGAGAGGCCAACGCGGCGCGTCATAAAGGCCCACCGCCGCTGCGAAGGGTCCGGCGATAACGGCCGCAGCACATACCCCCGTCAGCCCCCACCACAGACGTGCCACTCTCGCGTGCGGCCACCCGGCGCGCAGCAGCAGCTGATAGGCATGATCCCGGTGTGCCTGCATCAAGGGGCGCCCATTGCGCGCGCGCCAGGCGAGCGTCAGGAACACGTCGATCAGGATTGGCAGGCAGAGCGTCAGCGGAATGAGCAGCGGGCCATCAATCGCGAACATCAAGGAGGCTCCTCCAATCAATCCGCCTACGGATAGTGATCCTGCATCGCCTGCAAAAAGCTTGCCTTGCAGGTTCCAGACGAGGAAGGCTGCGAGTGAGGCCGCTGCGGCAAGCAGCAAGGCTATCAGGATCGCTACCGGATCCGCCTGCACCGAGAACACTGCACCCGGCACCAACACTACGCTGAGACTCAACAGGACAATCAGCGCTGTGCCCATAGCGATCCCGTTGGCGCCGTCCATGAAATTCACTGCATTTGCCATCAGGAAGATGAAAGCTGCCGCCACTGCAGCGCTAAGCGCCCAGGGCAACGCGGCCCCCGCGCCTGCCGCCCACAGCATCTCCGGTCGGGGCCCGATCACGATGGCAAATACCGCGCCGGCAAGAAGCGCCACCAGCTTCACCGAGGCTGGCAGTCTGTACACGTCGTCCGCCCAGCCCAGCAGCGCTGCAAACAGTGTGAAAGCCGCAATTCCCGCAAGCGGCGCCGTCTGCAGCGCGTCAGCTACGGGCTCGCCCAGAAGTGAGAGCCCACAAAGCCCAGCCACCATCCCCGCCAGAACCCCCATCCCGCCGGAACTCGGCACTGGCGCGGCCTGCGTCTTGCGTCCGCCGTCCGGCGCGTCCTTCGGGCCACAGCGGATCATCAGACCGCAGACGAGCAGGCTGACCGCAAACGGAACCGCAAGGAGCGCGATCAGGATCACGGCGCGGTGCCGAGGCGGCAAGGCGCCGACCACCAGCCGGGATGCCGGACCTTGAGCACCTCGATGGCCCGTTCGGCAAACGAGATCGCATCTAAAAGTGCAAAGCAGGTCGAGCCCGATCCGCTCATCCGCGCAAGCCGCACCCCCGGCTGCGCCTTCAGGAAAGCAAGCACCTCGCCCACTTCCGGCACCAGAGCCGTCGCCGGGCCTTCAAGGTCGTTTCTCTGGCTGCCAAGCCAGTCCGTCAGCTGGTCCCTACCGAGAAAGTCCGGAAAAGGATCGATCAGGGCAAAATCATCTCCGCCGCCGGCCGCGTCAAACGCCCGGAATACCGGCCCCGTCGGACAGGCCACAAGCGGATTGACCAGCAGCGCCGGAATGCCTGGCGGCACATGCGCCGCAACCACCTGCTCGCCCTCGCCGCGCATCAGCGCCGGCACACCGCCCAGCGCCACCGGCACATCCCCGCCAAGTGACGGCGCGAGCGCCTCCGCATGCGCCGGATCGATCTTCCACAGCATCGTCAGCAGGCGGAGCGCCGCCGCCGCGTCCGAAGAACCGCCGCCTATCCCCGCCGCAACCGGCAGCCGCTTCGTCAGCGTCAGGCGCGCGCCCCTCACCGTTCCGGACATTACCTGAAGCGCCTTCGCGGCGCGTAGCACGAGGTTGTCGTCCAGTGCCCCCACCTCCCCAGCAAACGGCCCGTTCACCTCCAGTGTCAGCGTATCGGCAGGCTCCGCCTGCAGGTCGTCAGCGAGATGGTCATCACTGAACACAACCAGCGAATCGAGATCGTGACGGCCGTTCGGCTTTACCGGCCCGACATGCAGAAAGAGGTTCACCTTGGCGGCGGCCAATGCCTTGAGAGACGTCATTTCTGCCCCCGCCCCAGACCCTAACGCGCAACCGATGAACCCGGCGGCGCCGGATCAGGCCTGAGACCGGTCAGCAGCTTCTGTACGATCTTGGTACGCTCCTCCGGGGACGGATCAAGCTTCAGCGCCCGGCTCCACTGGAAGCCCGCTTCCTTCCGGCGCCCCGCCTGCCAGTAGGCATCGCCGAGGTGATCATTCAGGGTCGCGTCCCCCGGCAGCAGCACGACGGCGCGCTCGAGATAATCCACCGCTTCTTCATACTGTCCAAGCCGGTAATGGGCCCAGCCAAGGCTGTCGACGATATGGCCGGAATTCGGTTCCAGAGCCAGCGCCCTGCGTATCAGGCGAAAGCCCTCATCGAGATGGATGCCCCGGTCGATCCAGGAATAACCGAGATAGTTGAGGACCGTGGCATTGTCCGGATTGATGTCCAGCGCCGCCTGCATGTCTGCCTCGGCGCCTGCCCAGTCTGCGCGGCGCTCGCGCGAAGCGCCGCGCAGGAAAAGGACACGCCAGTCCTTGCGCCCCTCCGCTTCATCGTCCGCAATAATGTCAGACAGCAGCGCCTCGGCCTCGCGGTGCCGGTCCAGCGCGCGGTAGATGTCGGCGACCTGCAGTCTCAGGCTGCGTTCGGGTTTCGCCGCCAGCGCGTCCGACGCAAGCCTCAGCGCCTCTTGCTTCCGGTCCTGCTGCAACAGCGTATTGGCAATCTGCCCGCGCGCGGTTGCATAGAAAGGAGAACTCACCGGCACATCGATCAGCACACGGATGGCCGCTTCCGGCCGCTCGCCCTGAAGCAGCGTTTGCCCGAGCAACGTGCTCGCCTGGTGCAGTTCCGGGTCCAGAGCGACCGCCAGCACGAAGTAGACAGCCGCCACATCATCATCGGTCTGGAACATCAGCGCCGAGGCGGGCAGGAACAGCGCCAGCGCCGCACCCTGCCGGGTCGTCAACCGCCTCGGTGTGATCTGGTCGCCGCGCTCGATACGTGCGGCCAGCGCCGCGAGTGACGCGTTGTATCCGACCTCGTCGCGGAACTGTTCGAGGATCGCCTTCGCGCGCTCCCGTTCGCCGCGCGCCGCCAGCAGCTCCGCGTAGGTCTCCGCGCCCACGGCGAGGCGCGCGCCGGATTCCCAGATCGCAGCGAAGGTCGCGGCCGCGTCCGTATCCTCGCGCGCCGCCGTCTCGACAAGGCCCATCATGTGCAGGGTCGCCTTGTCGAGCCGCGGATCACCGGTCAGGTTCTTCTGCAGCATCGCCTCAGCAGCTTCAGGGCCGTCCGAGCTGAGCAGCGCCCAGGCCTCGAGGTTGCGCGCGATCATCCGGTTGAAGGCCCGCAGGTCGCTCGCCTCGAGGATCTCGACAGCAGCGTCCATCTTGCCCCGCCCGATCGCGTCAACCGCGAGCGTCAGCCGCACAAGCCCCGCTTCGCTGCCCGCATCGTTGGCGCGGCGCGCGAGGCCCGCAGCTACGCCATAGTCTCCCGCCAGCAGGGCCGAGAAGACAGCCCGTTCAGCAACACCGGCGGCTTCCGGCGCCGTGCCAATGGCGGCGGCATAATGGCGGGTGGCCACCTGCGGGTCGTTGGTCATCGCCGCAAAGCGGGCAATCATGAAATCACCATAGGCCCGCGCCTCGTCCGGCCGGTCGCCTGAAGGATAAGTGGTTTGCGAGAAAGGTCCGCTGGCACACGCCGCAGCCAGGATGAGCGGCGCGAGCGCCAGCAGGAAACGGTGAGTTTTCATCCCCTGAAATTCGCAGCATCCGTCAGACGCGGCAAGGGGCGGCGCACCGCACCGGCCTATTTGGACGCGAGCCTCAGCTCCTGCTTGTCAAAATACTCGTCAATTGCGGCCGCGATGGCCTCGACAGACGCCTTCCTGCCTTTTTCGGACTGAAGCCGTTTTGCATCCGCTTCATTGGTCAGGAAGCCGAGTTCCAGCAGCACGGCCGGCACGTCCGGCGCCAGCAACACGTAGAAGCCCGCATTCCGGTGGGTATTGCGCAAGACCGGCCCGGCCCTGCCAAGGTGTGGCAGGAGGAATTCGGCAAACTCGGACGAGCGTGTTTTGGTCTCGCGCTTGACGAGGTCCTCCAGAAGGTCATTCAGCCGCTCGGGCGTGCCGTCCTCGATCGCGATCTTCCAGTCATTCTTCGTGGCCTCGCGGTCGATCCGCATCTCGCCGCGCGCCGAGATCGTGTAGACGGATGCTCCAGAAACGCTGGTGGAGCCTGCTGCATCCGCATGCAGGGAGATGAACAGTTCCGCGCGCCATTTGCGGGCCATCGTGACCCGGTCTTCATGCTCGACATAGACATCCGTATCGCGCGTCAGGCGGACATTGTAACGGCCATCCTTTGCCAGCAGATCCTCCAGCGCAAGCGCCGCCTTCAGCGTGATGTCCTTCTCCTTGACACCGGACACCGCCAGGGCGCCGGGGTCCCTGCCGCCATGGCCGGCGTCGATCACCACAATATGCCTGCGCCCGCCGCCGGGCTTGCCGCCCACCGGCATCTTCGCCCCGGCCAGCTGTTTCAGCGCATCGTTTCGTGCTTCCGCGAACTGGGTCTCAAGCTTGACGAGCTTCTTGGTGTCGCGGCGAGCCGAAATCGTGTAGCGGGCGGCGGAAATCGTTTCGAGATCGAGGATCACCCGGTAGGCACGCTCCTTGCCGGTCGGCGGCAGGCGCAGCATTCTCGTCACCGCCATCGGACGATCGAGGTTGAATTCCAACCGGTCCGGCTCCAATGACCAGGACTCTACCCCGCCATTGCCTTCCCCCGCCGCAGAATACCCGTTCTGGGCGAGCAGAACCACAACCTTGCGTTCCCCGGCCACCTCCGCGAGGAGGCCGTCGGCAATTTCCGCCACCTCAGTCCAGATCGTGATCCGGGTCGGCGCACCATCGCCAACAATTCGCACCTGCGTGACATCCGCTGCGGCGGGCGAATGCCAGCCGAATCCGAGTAATATCAACAGGATAAGCAGAAATCTCGGCATCGGAACGGTTGGCGGGCCTGACAAGCGGTGACGGAAGCGGACTGCATCCTCTTAGA
>Ga0163144_10000942_pt1 | contig 68955 bp, 70 predicted proteins | sample OliLak19BULKMAT1_FD_123175 | JGI IMG/M metagenome (GOLD analysis project Ga0163144, IMG submission 123175) | Freshwater microbial mat bacterial communities from Lake Vanda, McMurdo Dry Valleys, Antarctica - Oligotrophic Lake LV.19.BULKMAT1 | ecosystem: Environmental > Aquatic > Freshwater >...
CGGCATCAAGACACTGGCCACTTTCCGCCTGATCCGCATGCCGGAGTTCAGCGGCTATGCGTCATTCATTTTCGCCGCGAGCGAGGCAGCCGAAGGCATGAAGGCGGCTGGCCGCGCGCTGTCCGAAGTCGCGCGTACCGGCGCGGCCGAAGAGGCCTACGTGTTCGACCCGGAATCGACGCGCAAGAACCTCGAATCCCACGACCTGCTGAAGGATGCGCGCACGCTGCTCAACGTGGTGCGGCAGGGATCGTCGTGGCTCAGGGGCCTGCGCGAGGGGGCACAACTGATCGCCGCGGGCCGCGACTTCGTGCCGGCCGACGCGTTCTCGCTGCACGTCGTCTGCACCGGGCGCACCGAGGCCGCGCTGGAAGCGGACATGGCGGCCTGTCGCGCGGCCTGCGAGCAGTTCGGCGGCCGCGAGATCGCCAATTCGATCCCGAAGGCCGTGCGTGCCAGCCTGTTTCCCGCGCCCGACGGGGTGCTGGGGCCGAAGGGCGATCGCTGGGCGGCGCTGAATGCCAAGGTTGCGCATTCCGATTCGGCGCGGATCATCGATGCGGCCCATGCCGCGCTGAAGCCCTACGCGCAGGAGATGCGCGAGAAAGGTGTGTGGATGAGCCACCTGTTGATCGCGACCGGGCAGACTGCCTTCAGCTTCGAGCCAGTGTTCCACTGGTTCGACGAGTGGCTGCCAATGCACGAGCGCATGCCGGGCCCCGAAGTGCTGGCCAGGTTCGAACGCCCGGCCGCCAATCCGGCGGCACGTGAGCTGGTGGCGAACCTGCGTATCGTGCTTGTGAACCTGTTCGCGGAGTTGGGCGCGGCGTCCAACCAGATCGGCAAGACCTATCCGTACCTGCAATCGCTGGAGCCGCGGACGGCTCGACTGCTGGAAGAGCTCAAGAACGTGGTCGATCCGGGCCGGGCGATGAATCCCGGTGGCCTCGGCCTGCGCTGAGACGCAGGCGCGAGGGAATCAGGCTTCGGTAGCGACGAGTCGCGACGCGGTCCCAGACGCGAACTGACCCTGGGGGCCATAGACGCGGGGGCCGGGGCGCTGTCCGGTCAGCACTTCGAGCAGGCCCTCGACGCGTTTCATGCGCGCCTGCACCAGCGCGCCATTGCGGTCGTTGATCTCGCGGCAGCGGCCGGCGGCCGCAGCGCACTGCTGCCATCGGTTGCGCAGTGATCCACCCGTATCGCAGGCGCGCAGGACCGCATCGATGCCGGCGTTGTCGGGACTCTGACCCAGCATCTTGAGCAGCCCGCGGCGCTCGTCCTGGACGCGCAGCAGTTCGCCCATGCGCAGCTGGCGCGCGGCGCAGGCTTCCTCGAGCACCTCGGCGCTTTCGTTGCGAACGAGGATCTCGTGCTCCCTGCCCAGCAGTGCTTCGAGATCGGCGAGCGTACGTGCCTCGTCGTGGAGCAGGCGGGAGAACTGGTCTCGCGTGAGCGCCGGATCCACGGCCTACTTCTCGCCGCCGCCGGCGTCCGAAATCTCGGCGCCGCTGCGGATCAGCCGATCGGCGATGCGCTGCGGGTCCGCGTGATAGCGACCCTGCTCGAGGGCGAGCGCGGTCGCCGAGACGCGCGCTTCATCGACCACTGGCAGCGCAGCGATGGCCTTCTCGAGCGTCGCCAGCTGGCGCGCGCCATCGGTGATGCTGACATCGGCGCCAGCGAGACCTGCTGCACCGGAGTCTGCGCCCGCGCCTGCCTCGCGCGGCCGGCTGACGGGCTGGCTGCCCGCGACGCCTACGGCACGGGGCTCCACGCCGTTGATCTTGGTGTCCATGGTCTGAACCTCTTCCTGTTGGCAGGCTAACGGCCTGGCCGGGAAAAACCTGAGAGCCCGGCCGGAAATATTTCCGGGCCTTCCCTAAACCACGATCATCGATCGACCCTGACCATGCCGGTGTCATCGGCACGTCCCTCGATCACCTTGAGGGAGTTCACGTTCTGGACCCGGACCAGCTCGCCGGCACGGGCATCGGCCAGGGCGCGGCCGGGCACCCGGACCTCCATACCGTTCTGGTTCGCCACCAGCGTCACCGCCTCGCCACGGCGAACGACCGGATCAGCCGCCAGCGCGTCGCGGGCGAGCGGCTGGCCCGCGGCCAGCGGGCGAGCCAGGTGATGACCACGAATCTGCTCGATATTACTAATGTACGCCGCTGAAATTCCTGGTAATACCTGTCTCACTGCCTGAAAGTCCGAGGCCCGCGGCACTTGTCCCCGGGACAGGGCGTGAGTGGCCACCAGCACATCGGCCTCGGTATCCACCGAAACCGGTACCAGCACGGTCCAGCGCCCGCTCGCCGCCATACAACGCACCTGCACGATGGAACGGGCACGCAGGCCACCCGAGGACGGGGGGATCTCAGCCTCGAGCGGGCCTCCACAGTGCGCAAGACGCAGCCGAGGGTCCGGCATCCGGGCGCTGACGCGCTGTCGCGGCGCGCCGGCCGACAAACCGTCCACTGCGCTGGGCGAGACGGCGACAGGCAAGGCCTGCCAGACGGCCGCCTCGGCGCGCCTTGCGATCTGCTCCAGGGACTGGGGTGGGCTGGCGCTGGACCCCGGTCCCGGATTGATGGCCGAAGCAGCGTCCGGGGCGGCAGCCACTGGCGCAGCGAAGCCGGAGCAAGGCAGGGCGCCGAGCATCAGCACCGTGGCGCAGGCCCAGGGCGAGGGTCGGGCATGCACGGAGGTCGATGACGGTTTGCTGACGCGGATGAACACGGGTCAAGGCGAAGCAAGCGGCATGCCATCCCGGATGGCGCTAAAGGAACGGCGCCGACCGGCCGATAGCACTATCTGAACGCGGCGCCTCGCAGCGACCGCTTGCCGCACGAGGCGCGCCACTGCCGCCGCGGCGGAACTGCGTCACGGCGTTTCCAGCCGTTTCGATGCAAACGGCCCTCTCAAGCTCGGATAACGCGACTGGCACGGCACTTGCTACTCCCCCCAGCGAGACGGCTTTCTGGCGGAGGTACGCCACGTGCTAGACATCAGTTCACAACTCGGGGTCCATGCCGACGCGCTGCGGGTTCGCTCGCAGCGGGCGGAACTCATCGCGAACAACCTCGCAAACGCCGACACCCCGAACTTCAAGGCGCGCGACGTCGACTTCCGTGCCGCGCTGGCTGCATCCGGCTACGCCGACCCGGGTGGCGGCCTCGCAATGAGCACCACGCAGGGCCGACATCTCGGCGGCCCCTCCGCGATGGCGGGCGCCGACCCCGCGCTGCGTTATCGCCAGCCGCTCGCGCCCTCGCTCGATGGCAACACGGTCGACGTACAGATGGAGCAGGCGTCCTTCGCGGAGAACGCGGTGCGTTACCAGGCCACGCTGACGTTCATCAATTCCAGGCTGCGCAGTCTGATGACTGCGATCACTGGCCAGTAGACCCCAAGGATCAGGTACCCCCATGTCGACTTTCAAGGTCTTCGACATCGCCGGCTCGGGCATGGCCGCACAGTCGGTGCGAATCAACACGGTGGCCAGCAATCTCGCGAATGCGAACAGCGTCAGTGGCAACGCCAACGACGTCTACCGCGCGCGGCATCCAGTGTTCGAAGCCGTGAAGGGCGCCATGCGCGGCGGCGCAAGCGACGCCGCGGTGCGCGTGACCGGCATCGTGGAGTCGGACGCGCCGGCGATGGCGCGCTACGAGCCCGGAAATCCGCTCGCTGATTCGAGCGGCTATGTCTATGCACCGAACGTGAATGCGGTCGAGGAGATGGTCGACATGATCTCCGCGTCGCGCTCTTACCAGAACAACGTCGAAGTGATGAACACCTCCAAGGAGATGCTGCTCGCGACGCTGCGTCTCGGCCAGTCCTGAGCATCGCACTCCTTTCAAGGAATGACCCAACATGGCAATCGGTTCAGTCTCTTCATCTACCGCCAGCGACGCGCTGCAGAATCCCCGCACCAGCGTGGACTCGGCTGGCGCGAGCTTCGGCCAGGACCAGTTCCTGACGCTGATGCTCGCGCAGCTTCGCAACCAGGACCCGCTGAAGCCCCTCGAGCCGAGCGAGTTCCTTGGCCAGCTGGCGCAGTTCAGCACCGTCACCGGTATCCAGGACATGAAGGGCTCGGTCGGCGAGCTCGCGCGCTCACTGCGCTCCTCACAGGTGCTCGAGGGTGCGACGCTGGTCGGACGCAGCGTGCTGACGGCCGGCGCGAAGGCGCCGCTCGACTCCACCAACCCCGTCGTGGGCGCGGTCGACGCACCGGAAGGGACGAGCAGCATCGACGTCACGGTCCGTGACGCCTCTGGCGCGACCGTGCGGCGCTTCTCAGTGGCCGCTGAAACAGGCATGACCTCTTTCAAGTGGGACGGCCTCACCTCGCAGGGCTCACGCGCGCCGAGCGGCCAGTACACGTTCGAGGCCGCTGGTCGGATCGGCGGCCGCGCCGAGTCCGTGCAGATGCTGCTGCAGCAGCGTGTCGAGAGCGTGACGCTCGACGCCGCCGGTGGCGGCATGACCCTCAACACCGCCGCCGGCTCATTCGGGCTCGGCGACGTCCGCCGGGTGATGTGAGCGGCTCGCCCGCACCCGCGCCAAACCTCAGCAGGAGATACCAAGAATGTCCTTCAGGATTGCGATTTCAGGTCTGAACGCCGCCTCGGCCGACCTCTCGGTGACCGCCAACAACATCGCCAACACCGGCACGGCCGGCTTCAAGGGCTCGCGCGTGCAGTTCGCAGAGCTGTTCTCGGTCTCTTCGACCGGCGTCAGCAACACCACCTCCGGCAACGGCGTGCGGGTTGCGGACGTGGCCCAACAGTTCACGCAGGGCAATATCGACTTCACGGACAACAGCCTCGACATGGCGCTGAGCGGCCAGGGGTTCTTCATCCTCAGTGATGGTGGTGCGCAGGCGTATACGCGGGCCGGCGCGTTTCAGGTGGATCGCGACGGCTTCGTCACCAACAGTACCGGGCAGCGCCTGCAGTCGTTCCCGCCTACCGCGCAGGGTGGTTTCAATACCGGCGCGCTGCAGGACCTCCGGCTCGTGACCGGCGAGAGCGCGCCCGCCGCGACAGCCAACGTTTCGATGGTGCTGAACCTGCCCGCGAACGCGTCTCCGCCGACGGTGCCGACGTTCAGTCCCACCGACCCGGACAGCTACAGCCACTCCTCCTCGATGACGGTGTACGACTCGCTCGGCGCCGCGCACACCGCGACGGTGTACTTCAACAAGACGGCGACCGTGAACGAGTGGCAGCAGCGCCTCTACGTCGACGGCAACGCCGTCGGTACCCCGCAGACGCTGACCTACTCGAGCGCGGGCGTGCTGCAGACGCCCGTCGGCGGCCAGATCGCGTTCCCGGCGTACACGCCGGCCACCGGCGCGGCACCGATCGCGCTGAACTACGACTTCGGCGACACCACGCAGTATGGCCAGACCTTCACCGTCAATTCGATCGCCCAGGATGGCTACACGACCGGCCGCCTGATCGGCATGGACACCGACTCCTCGGGCATCGTGCAGGCGCGCTTCACAAACGGTCGCTCGCAGGCGCTGGGCCAGGTGGCCTTGGCGCAGTTCGCGAATCCGAACGGCCTTCAGCAGCTCGGCGACACCGCTTGGGCCGAAACCTTCGGCTCCGGCCAGGCGCTGAAGGGGCAGGCTGGCACCGCGGGTCTCGGCCTCCTGCAGTCGGGCGCGCTGGAGTCGTCCAACGTCGACATCACCGAGCAGCTCGTCGGCATGATCACGGCGCAGCGTAACTTCCAGGCCAACGCGCAGATGATCCAGACCAACGACTCGATCACCCAGACGATCATCAACATCCGCTGATCAGGACTGAAGGAGGCGCGCCATGGACAAGTCGATCTACGTCGCGATGTCGGGAGCGAAGGAGACGCTGCGTGCGCAGGCGGCGAACAACCACAACCTGGCGAACGCCTCGACGACCGGCTTCCGTGCCGACCTCACCGCATTCATGAGCCGTGCGGTCGAGGGGCCTGGCATGCAATCGCGAGCCTATGCCACGACATCGACGATCGGCTGGAACCGGGATGCCGGCGCGTTGATGACCACCGGCCGCGACCTCGACGTCGCCGTCAACGGCGAGGGCTGGATCGCGGTGCAGGGCGCGGACGGCCGCGAGGCCTATACGCGCGCCGGCGACCTGCGGATCGATGCGAGCGGGCAGCTGCGCAATGGCTCCGGGCTCGCGGTCGTCGGGGATTCGGGGCCGCTCGCGGTGCCGCCGAACTCGTCACTGGCGATCGGCACCGACGGCACGATCTCGATCGTGCCTCTCGGGCAAGGGCCGGAGACAGTCTCTTCGGTCGGCAGGATCAAGCTGGTGAACCCGCCACCCGAATCGCTCGAGCGCGGCTCGGACGGGCTGTTCCGCCTGAGGGATGGCACCGACGCGCCGCCGGAGGCGACGGTGCGCCTCGCCACCGGCGCGCTCGAATCGAGCAACGTCAATGCGGCCAGCGCGATGGTCAACATGATCGAGCTGTCGCGGCAGTTCGACATGCAGCTGAGGTCGATCCGCACCGCCGAGGAAACCGCCCGTTCCGCCGCATCGCTGCTGCGGCTCGGCTGACGTCCCTCCCTGATCGAACGCACGGACTCAACGAGGACATACGATGGAACCTGCACTCTGGGCCGCCAAGACCGGCCTCGACGCCCAACAGACCCGCATGGCGGTGACCGCGAACAACCTCGCGAACGTCAGCACCACCGGCTTCAAGAAGGGCCGCGCGGTTTTCGAGGACCTGCTGTACCAGAACGTGCGCCAGGTCGGCGCCGCCGGCACGCAGGAGACCCAGCTGCCCTCGGGACTCTCGCTCGGCACCGGCGCGCGCGTCGTCGCGACCGAGAAGCTGCATACCCAGGGCAACATGCAGATCACCGGCAACTCGCTCGACATGGCAATCAACGGCCGCGGGTTCTTCCAGGTGCTGCTGCCCGACGGTACCCAAGGCTACACCCGCGACGGCGGCTTCCAGGTGAACGGCCAGGGCGAGCTGGTGACCTCGGCCGGCTATATCGTGCAGCCGAGCATTACGATTCCGAACGGCGCGCAGTCCGTGACGGTCGGCACCGATGGCGTCGTCAGCGTGCAGCTCGCGGGCCAGGCCGCGCCGACGCAGGTGGGCTCGGTCCAGCTCGTCGATTTCATCAACACCGCTGGCCTGCAGCCGCGCGGCGAGAACCTGCTGCTCGAATCCGCAGCCAGCGGCGCGCCGCAGGTCGGCACGCCGGGATTGAACGGCCTCGGCTCCATCCAGCAGGGCTCGCTCGAGTCGTCCAACGTGAACGTCGTCGAGGAGCTGGTTTCGATGATCGAAACCCAGCGCGCCTACGAGATGAACTCGAAGGCGATCTCGACCACTGACCAGATGCTCGAATACCTGACGACGCGGCTCTGAGCCGCAGTGGAACACCTCATGCGATTCGTCCAGACACTCGAAGCCCGATCCTCCGGCGGCCGGCGCGGGCCGCTCGCGCCCTGGCACCTGGCCGCGGTGTCGATTCTGGCGGTACTCGGCAGCGGTTGCTCCGTCATGTCGCGCGGCCAAGGTCCTTGGGAACCGCCGATGCCGGAATTGCTGCCGCCCCCGGCCGCCGCCAACGGCGCCATCTACCAGGCCGGCTACGACATCCCGCTGTTCGAGAACCCTGTGGCGCGGCGCGTCGGCGACGTCCTGACCATACGGCTGGTGGAAAACACCAACGCGACCAAGAGCTCCAGGACCTCGACCGCCAAGGCTACTGCGGTGACGCTGCCCGGTCCAACGATTGGCGGTCGGCCGGTAACGCTCAGCGGCACCGAGATCCTGAGTGCTGGCATGCAGAACGATTCGACCTTCGACGGGCAGGGCTCGAGCAGCCAGAGCAACCGTCTCAATGGCGACATCTCCGTGACGATCGCGCAGCGCCTGCCAAACGGCAACCTGCTGGTACGTGGCGAGAAGTGGATCACGATCAACCAGGGGCGCGAGTTCATCCGCGTCAGCGGGCTGGTGCGTCAGATCGACATCGAGCCGGACAACTCAGTGCCCTCGGCCAAAGTGGGCAACGCCTCGATCACCTATGCCGGGCGCGGCGCGGTTGCGGACGCGAATGCCCCGAGCTGGCTGGCGCGCTTCTTCATGTCGCCGAAGCTGCCGTTCTGAGGATCCTGCGATGCGGACTCGAATACTGTTCCTGATGCTGGCCGCCTGCGGCAGTGCGATGGCTGCTACGACGCCTGCGGCGCCTCCCCCAGGCATCAGCGAGCGGGTGAAGGATCTCGCCTCGGTAGCCGGCGTACGCAGCAACCAGCTCATCGGCTACGGCCTCATCGTGGGTCTCGACGGCACCGGCGACCAGACCGTCCAGACGCCGTTCACCGTGCAGAGCATCAAGAACATGCTGGCGCGCTTCGGCGTGACGATCCCGCCGAACGTGAATCCGATGCTGACAAACGTCGCCGCCGTGACGATCACGGCGGAGCTGCCGCCGTTCGCCAAGCCCGGCCAGGCGATCGACGTGACCGTCGCTTCGATCGGCAATGCGGGCAGCCTGCGTGGCGGAATGCTGCTGATGGCGCCGCTGCGCGGCGCCGATGGCGAGGTCTATGCGATGGCGCAGGGCAGCCTGATCGTCAGCGGCTTCGGGGTCTCCGGCAAGGATGGCTCGCGGATCGCATTGAACGTGCCGAGCGGCGGCCGGATTCCGAGCGGCGCCACGGTCGAGCGCGCGGTGCCATCGAACTTCGCCACCGAACCCTACGTGACACTGAACTTGAACACGCCGGATTTCACCACGGCCACACGGCTCGCGGCCGGCATCAACGCGCTGCTCGGCGACGGCACGGCGACGCCGATGGACGCGGTTTCCGTGCGCGTCGCCGCGCCGGTGGACCAGGGCCAGCGCATCGCCTACGTCGCGACACTCGAGAACGTGCTGGTCGAGCCCGGCACCGCACCGGCGCGCGTGATCGTGAACTCGCGCACCGGCACGGTCGTGATCGGTGCGAATGTGCGGGTGATGCCCGCCGCCGTCTCGCACGGCTCGCTGTCGGTGACCATCACGGAGCGCACCGACGTCAGCCAGCCGAACGCCCTTGCCGAAGGCACCACGGTGGCAATCGGGCGCTCGGAATTGAGCGTCGATGCGCCGCCGGCGCGCATGTTCAAGTTCGACGCAGGCGTCAGCCTCGACGATCTGGTGCAGGCGGTGAACCGCGTCGGCGCGGCGCCCGGCGACCTGGTCGCCATTCTCGAAGCGCTTAAGCAGGCCGGCGCGTTGCGCGCCGAGCTGATCGTCATCTGAGAGGGGCAGGACGTGGCGATCGATCCCAGTCGCGGCGCGACCTACAATGACTTCCAGTCGCTGACGGCTTTGAAGCGCGACGCCCGGGCGCAGGATCCGGGCGCGCTGCGGGAGACCGCAAGGCAGTTCGAAAGCGTCTTCACGCGCATGCTGCTGCAGAGCATGCGCCAGGCCAGCGGCGGCGACTCGCTGTTCGATTCGCAGCAGAGCGGCTTCTATCGCGACATGTTCGACGACCAGCTGGCCGTGGAGATGTCGCGCGGCAAGGGACTCGGCCTGGCCGACATGATGGTGCAGCAGTTGATTCGCGCCGGCGCGGGCCTTCCCGATGCCGGCCCGACGGCCGGCGCTGCGCCCACCAGCGCGGTGGCCGCCACAGCCAGCGCACCACCGGTCGCGGGTGACGCCACCGCGCGGCGCGAGGCTTTCGTGCGGGAACTGCTGCCGCACGCCGAAGCGGCAGGGCGGGCGCTGGGTGTCGCGCCCGAGACATTGATTGCGCATGCAGCGCTCGAGACCGGATGGGGCCGCTCGATGCCTCGCGGAGCCGACGGGCAGGCGAGCTTCAACCTCTTCGGAGTCAAGGCCGGCAGCAGCTGGCAGGGTCCAGCGGTGGCCGCGCGCACCATCGAGTTCGAGGGCGGGGAGGCGGGGAGTCGGGTTGAATCGTTCCGCGCCTACGACTCACCCGCTTCGAGCTTTGGCGATTATGTCGCCCTGCTGCGCGGTTCGTCGCGCTACGCGGCCGCGCTCGGCACGGGCAACGACGCCGCGGCTTTCGCCGGGGCGCTGCAAAAGGGCGGCTACGCGACCGACCCGGATTATGCCCGCAAGCTCACGTCCGTCGTCGCCGGGCTGCGGGGAATCATGGCAGCAGGTCTCAAGGCCGGCGATCCATTGCCGATACCCCCGACAGAACGGACCAGCTGACGGAACCACCACAGATGCTCCGTGGAGTAATGCAAATTGCCTAGCGTCATGTCGTCGGGACTGTCCGGTCTGCTGGCATTCCAGCGCGCACTGGACACGACCAGTCACAACATTGCCAACGCGAGCACCGAAGGCTACGTCAGGCAGCGGGTCGAGCTCGGCACGCGCCCGGCGTCGCAATATTCGAATGGCTGGATCGGCAATGGTGTGGACGTCACCACCGTGCGCCGGCAGGTCGATGACTTCCTGGTCGCTCAGTCGCGCAGCTCGGGCAGTACCATCGGCCGCCTCGACACGTTCGCGGCGCAGGCCGAGCGGGTCAGCAAGCTGTTCGTGGACGGTCCCGCAGGCCTGTCGGGCTCCCTGCAGAAGCTGCAGAACGCGATCCAGGGCGTCGCCACGGAGCCCACTTCGATCGCCGCGCGCCAGGTGCTGCTCGGCGAGGCCGACGGCGTCTCGGCGCGCCTCGCCTACATCGATGGCCAACTGCGCGATCTCGATACCGCGACCGCGGCACAGGTCGGCTCGGCAACCGGCCAGATCAATGCGCTGGCCAGCGGCATCGCGCGGCTCAACAAGGAGATCACGGCGGGCATCGGCTCGAGCGGACAGCCTCCGAACGACCTGCTGGACGAGCGCGATCGCCTGATCGACCAGCTCTCCGGCAAGATTGGCGTCAGCGTCGTACCGCAGAATGGCGGCATCCTCAACGTGTTCGTCGGCCGCGGCCAGGCGCTGGTGCTGAACGAGCGCGCCAGCGTTCTCGGCACGACGACGGACCCGTATGACGGCAGCGCGACGCGGATCTCTCTGACCGGCAGCCAGGGCGCGCTCGACATCACGAGCTCGGTCAGCGGCGGCGCGCTCGGCGGGCTGCTCGACTTTCGCTCTCAGGTACTGGAGCCCGCGCGCAGCGATCTCGGACGCCTCGCCGCCGGCCTGGCCGAGGCCGTCAACAGCCAGCATCGCGAAGGCGTCGACCTGAAGGGCGCACTCGGCGGCGACCTGTTGTCGATCGGCGGCGCGGCCAGCACGCCCCGCGGCACCAACGCCGGCAGTGCGCTGCTCGCGGTGACCCGCACCGCGGCCTCGGGCCTGACCGGCAGCGACTACGAGCTCGAATTCACGGGTGCCGCCTGGTCCATGAAGCGCCTCGATACCGGCGCCGCGGTGACGCTCGCCGGCACCGGCACGGTGGCCGACCCGCTGCGCGCCGACGGGATCTCGATGGTGGTTTCGGGCACGCCCGTCACCGGCGATCGCGTGCTGGTCCGGCCGACCCGCGAAGCGATCGCCGGATTCGGCGTGCTGGTGTCGGATCCCAGCCGGATCGCCGCGGCCGCGCCGATCGTTGCCTCTGCCGCCGCCGCAAACAGCGGCAACGCAACGATCACGAAGGGCGAAGTGCTGGATCCGGCCAATGTCCAGTTGCGTAGCAACGTGGCGCTGCAGTTCCTGACGCCGACGACCTATTCCGTGAACGGCGCGGGCAGCTTCGCGTATACGAGCGGCCAGCCGATCGACCTGAACGGCTGGCGCGCCAGCATCACGGGCACGCCGGCGGTCGGCGATCGCTTCACCGTCGCCGACGGCAGCACCGCGACCGGCGACAATCGCAACATGCTGGCGATGGCAGATGCCATCGTCGCGCAGCGCCTCGACGGCGGCATTAGCTCGGTGCCTACCGCGCTCGGGCGCCTCACGAGCGACATCGGCGTCGTCACGCAGCAGGCACAGGTCAATCGCGACGCGCAGCAGATCCTGCAGGACGACGCGGTGGCGCAGCGCCAGAATTTCTCCGGCGTCAACCTCGACGAGGAAGCCGCAAACCTCCTGAAGTACCAGCAGGCCTACCAGGCGGCTGCGCAGATGATCAGGATCGCCAACGAGATGTTCCAGACGCTGCTCGATGCGGCGCGCTGACGAGGACCCATCATGAGAGTCTCGACCCTTTCGATGCAGCAGGGCGGCGTCGCCAACATGCTGCGCAGCCAGTCGGAGCTGGCGCGCACGCAGTCGCAGATCGCCACCGGCAAGCGCGTCGTGACGGCCGCGGATGATCCGGGCGGCGCGGTCCAGATCCAGCAGGTCGAGCGCGCGCTCGCCGCCAACCAGCAGTACGCCGCGAACTCCGCGGTACTCAGCAGCCGGCTGTCGCTCGAGGAGCAGGCGCTCGCGGATGCCGGCAACCTGATCGGGCGCGTCCAGGAGCTGACGCTGCAGGCGAACAATGGCGCGGTCGATCTAGGCTCGCGTCGCGCGATCGCGGTCGAAGTGCGCTCGCGGGCCGAAGAATTGCTGGCGATCGCCAACCGGCAGGACGCCGGCGGTGACTACGTGTTCGCCGGCACGCGAGCCGCGGCGAAGCCATTCGGCCGCAATGGCGCCAGCGTCGCCTACGCCGGCGATGCCGGTACGCGCCTGGTGCCGGTGAGCACCAGCCAGCGCATCGAGGATGGCCACTCGGGTGACGACGTCTTCATGAATGTCCCTGGCGGCACGGGCAGCTTCCGCGCCACGGCGGCGACGACCAACACGGGCACGGGCATCCTCGACCCGGGTTCAATGACCAATCTCGCGGCCTGGGTGCCGGGCAACTACACGGTGCAGTTCGACACCGCGAGCAGCTACCAGGTGCTGGATGCTTCCAACGCCGTGATCGCCGCCGGCCCGCACGTCTCGGGCGGTTCGATCACGGTCTTCGGCGCCCAGATCGCAATCAGCGGCGCACCCGCCACCGGCGATCAGTTCACGATCGCGCCCGGCGGTTTCCGCGACGTGTTCGCAACCCTCGACTCTCTGGTCAGCGCCCTCGAATCGAGCCCTGGCACCGCGGCGGCGCGCGCGCAGCTGGCCTCGAACCTGAACGGCATCATCCAGCAGTTTTCACAGACCTCGGACCATCTTCTCAATGTGCGAGCCGACGTGGGCTCGCGCCTCTCGCGCCTCGACTCGGTCACTGCGACCCGCGAAGACCTCGACCTGCAGTTGAACACCACGCTTTCGACGTTGCGCGACGTGGATTACGCCACCGCAATCACGAAGATGAATGCACAGATGGTCTCGCTGCAGGCGGCGCAGCAGTCCTATACGCGGATCGCCGGCCTGTCCCTGTTCGACTATCTGTGAACACCGTGATCCATGTCGCAGATCGCCGACTGGAGGCACTGACCTGGGACTCAAGGGAATCCCGCCCAGACCGATACAGGGTTCGGAGAACGGCGAAGCGCTAAGGCGCCGGTCCCTTAACCCCCAAGCGACCCGGAAGCGTCCGGCGCAATTCTAAAGTTCAGGAGTCAGTCTCATGGCACAAGTCATCAACACCAACGTGATGTCGCTGAATGCGCAGCGCAATCTGTCGACCTCCGGCAGCGAGCTCGCGACGGCGCTGCAGCGCCTTTCCTCGGGCCTTCGCATCAACAGCTCGAAGGACGACGCGGCCGGCCTCGCGATCAGCCAGCGCTTCACGACCCAGATCCGCGGCCTCAACCAGGCCGCCCGCAACGCCAGCGACGGCATCTCGCTGGCGCAGACGGCCGAAGGCGCGCTCTCCTCGACCGGCAACAACCTGCAGCGCATGCGTGAGCTGGCCGTTCAGTCGGCCAACTCGACCAACAGCGCCTCCGACCGCGCCGCCCTCCAGCAGGAAGTCTCGCAGCTGTCGGCCGAAATCGACCGCGTCGCCACCCAGACCCAGTTCAACGGCCTGAACCTGCTCGACGGCAGCTTCTCTGCCCAGCAGTTCCAGGTCGGTGCGAACGCCGGCCAGACGATCACGATCGCCTCGATCAACAGCGCGCGTACCAGCGCACTCGGCCAGTTCCAGGGCTTCACGCTGTCGAGCCAGGCGATCGGCACGGCCACCGACACGGCTGCCGCCAAGACCGTCGTCGTGGGCGGTGTCACGACCTCCCTCGGCACGATCGCGAACGACGCCAAGGCGCTTGCCGCAGCGGTCAATTCCTCCGGCATTTCCGGCATGTCCGCCTCGGCCAACGCCACCACGGTCGCCGCCGGTACGCAGGCCGTGACGACCACCGTCGCGGGCACGTCGATCCTGACGGTTAACGGCATCGCGATCAACGTAGGCGCGACCACCAGCGCCGGCACGAACCGCGTCAACACTGTTGCGGCGCTCAATGCGCAGTCGTCGGTGACCGGCGTGGTCGCGACGGACACGGGCTCTGGCGTCAGCCTGGCCGCGGCCGACGGCCGCAACGTGACGGTCGCCTTCGCGATCGGCACGGCCACACTCACCACGATCGCCGACTTCGGCCTCGCGGCGGCCGCCACGACCGGCGGCACGGTCAACCTGACCTACTCGGCTCCCACCGGGACGACGGGCAACGTGACCTGGACCGGCGCCTTCAACCCGGGCCCGAATGCGATTGCCGCGACCGGAACGGCGATCTCGGCGGTCGACATCTCGACGCTGGCGGGGGCCAACTCGGCCCTGACCGCGATCGACGCCGCCCTGACGTCGGTGAACGGTAGCCGCGCCGGGCTCGGTGCGATCCAGAACCGCTTCGAGTCGACCATCTCGAACCTGCAGACGACAACCGAGAACCTCTCGGCTGCGCGCTCGCGGATTCAGGACGCCGACTTTGCAGCCGAGACCGCCATGCTGACCCGCGCGCAGATCCTGCAGCAGGCCGGCGTCGCGATTCTGTCGCAGGCGAACTCGGTCCCGCAGAACGTCCTGTCGCTGCTGCGATGATCGACAGACGGCAATGACGACCGCGCCTACATAGGCCAGGTCTTGCGGCGGCGGCGGTCTACATCAGGCCGCCGTCCGCCATTCCTTCGTTGAGGAGAACGCGGCATGAACTTCACACCGATCGATATAGGGATTCGGGCGGCGTCGCCGACGTCTGCCGTGTCTTCGGTTACCGTAATGCGGCCGAGTCCTCCGGATGCCGTCGTCACGGGTACGCCGGTGCCCGCCACCGCGGATGCCGCGGATGCCGCGGTTGCGGCAGTGGAGGCGGCCGCCGCGCGGATGGAAGAGCATGCGCGCAGCGTGGGCAGGAGCCTGCAGTTCCGGGTCGACGAGAGCAGCGGACGCGTGGTGGTCAGCGTGCGCGATCACGAGACCGGCGAACTGATCCGCCAGATCCCCAGTGAATCCGTGCTGAAGCTCGCGCGCGAACTCGGTCAGGCAGAGTCCGGCACACCCAGCCTGATCATCGACGGGCAGGCCTGAGCCGTGCCGGGCCTCACGGCAGCCGGCGTCGGATCCGGCATCGACATCAACGGCCTGGTCACTCAGCTGGTGGCGGCCGAGCGGGCGCCGCAGGAGCAGCGGCTGCGGCGCACCGGTACGCGCATCACCACCCAGCTGTCGGCGCTCGGCACGCTCCGGGGTGCGTTGTCGACACTGCAGACCTCGGTCAGCAGCCTCAAGACGGCGGCCGCCTTCCAGGCGCGGCGCGCCGACTCGTCGGACAAGGCTGTGTTCACGGCCGCGGCGACTTCCGGCGCGGCGACCGGCACCTACACCGTCGAAGTGACGCAGCTGGCAAGTGCCCAGAAGCTCGCCTCGGCGCCCTATGTCGGCGGTGCCGGCACGACCATCGGCACCGGGACTCTGAGCCTCTCCAGCGGCGGAAAGTCGTTCCAGGTCACGATCGGCGACGCGGACAAGACGCTCACGGGCATTCGCGATGCCATCAACGGCGCCACCGGCAATGATTCCGTGCAGGCGACCCTCATCACGGCCGTGGGCGGCACGCGACTCGTGCTGACCGCGCGGCAGCCCGGAGCCGTCAATTCGATCCAGGTGACGGCCGCGGGTGGCGGCGGCGGCCTCGACGCGCTGGTGTACCAGCCAGGGACCCTTACCAACCTCTCCCAGCTCGCGCCGGGTCAGAATGCCAAACTCATCATCGAGGGTTTCAATGTCGAGAGCGCAACCAACGTGGTCGATGGCGCGATCGGTGGCGTTTCGCTGAACCTTGTGGCTGCGAAACCGGGCACGTCGCTGACGCTGAGCGTCACCAATGACGACACGGCGACCCGAGACAAGGTGCGCAAGTTCGTGGCCGATTTCAATGCGGCGTCCGGCACGCTGGCACAGCTGCGCGGCTTCAACCCCGCGACGCGCGAGGGCGGGCCGATGCTCGGTGATTCGATGCTGCGGGGCATCGAGGCGAGCCTGCGCCGCCAGATCACGACGCCGTCCACCACGGCGACCGCGCCGTACACGACGCTCAATTCCATCGGCATCACCAGCGCCGTGGACGGCGCGCTGAAGCTCGACGAGACCCGGCTGTCCGCGGCCCTGGCGGCGGACTTCGATTCGGTCGGCAAGCTGTTCGGCTCCGCCGACGGCGTCGGCGTGCGGATCGCCGACACGCTCGAGCGTGCCCTGCGGGCGGACGGGCAGGTGACCGCCCGCAGCAGCAGCCTGCAGAGCAGCAAGAAGGCGCTCGACAAGGACCGCGAGGCCCTCGAGGTGCGCATGGTCTCGGTCGAGAATCGCTACCGGACGCAGTTCATCGCGATGGACACGCTGCTCTCGGGCCTGCAGAGCACCGGCAACTACCTCGCCCAGCAGCTGAACAAGGGCGCGCCTTAGCGCGCGTCGGTCGGGCTCCGGCAGGCCAAGCGGCGCGGGGTTCGTACGGCAGCACACTCAAGTAGTTGCCCGCAGCGCCGTTAAATGCGGTGTCAGGACGACACACCGGAGGCCTGCCATGACCGCAACACCGCGTGCATCGATGCTCGCCGCTTACCAGATGGTCGCCACGCATGGCGGCGTCAACGATGCCGATCCGCACCGGCTGATCGTCATGCTGATGGACGGGGCGCTGGCGCGCATCGCGCAGGCGCGCGGCTGCATGGAGCGCAAGGCCACGGCCGAGAAGAGCGCACACCTGCAGCGGGCGATCGCCATCGTCGACGAGCTGCGCTGTAGTCTCGACCTGACCCAGGGCGAACTCGCCAGCAACCTCGACAGCCTCTACGACTTCATGTCGCGCCAGCTGCTGCAGGCGCACGTCGCCGACAAGCCCGAACTGCTGGAGCGCGTCGCCGCGCTGCTGCAGGAGATCCGCGGCGCCTGGATCGCCCTGCCGCCCGAGGCCCGCGCACTGCGCCGGGAGCCGAGGTGATGACCAGCCGCGGCCGCCGCACGCGCATGGACTCTCCGCGCCAGCGCTTCCTCGCCGAAGGCGTGGTGGCCATGACCGGCAGGCTGGTCGGTCAGGCAATGGAGCAGGCCTGGGGCGACGTGGCGCGCACGATGCGGGCGCGCCGTCGACTGCTGGCGGACCTGGAGCGCGGCCAGCAGGGATCGCCGCACGAGGCCAGCTGCGTCGCCGCGCTGCGCAGCGCGGTGCTCGAGTCGGAACGTGTCCTCGACCATCTTCGACGGGTCGCGAGCGGCTGATCGTGACCGGCACCGGCGACACCGTGATCCTGCACCAGGAACTGGCCTACGCCGACGTCCTGCCGGTCGGCTTCCGTCCGCTGGCCGCGGCGCCCGACGTGCCCTACGCCAGCAGCCTCGCGGACCGCAACCTGCGGACCCTGATGGCCTGCGCCGCGCTCGAGGAGCATGGGCAACACGACAAGGCGACCGAAGACCTGCCACACGCGGCCGACATACTGCGCATCGACCTCAAGGTGAACCTGTTGCTGGACATGGTCGGTGCGCTGCTCGCGGCCAGCCAGTCGCGACCTCCGACCGTGGCGGCCCGCTTCAATCGGCATGGCATCGTCTGGGAGAGCGCAGGAACGCCGCCGGTGCCGGGTTCGTACGGGCTGGTCGAGATCCACCTCAAGGACTGCCTGGCCCAGCCGCTCGCGCTCGCCGGGACGGTGGCGCAGGATCCCGCCGACCGTCACGTGCATGTGCGCTTCGATCCGATCCAGGACCAGGTGGCAGACCAGTTCGAGCGCCTCGTGTTCCGCCGACACCGGCGTCAGGTTGCCGGCGGCCGGCTGCAGCGGCGCGCCTAGGGCTACCCCCGAAGTATCGGCAAAACCCTTAAAACGCCGCACTTCCTGCCTGCTAGTGGCAACCCCGATTCGCGGCGAAGTGTGAACGGCATTTGATTGTGCGGTCTGCGAATGCCGCGCCGACGCACGTTCGCCGGTTGCATAAGCCACGAAACTCTCCCTCACGAGTTGAAGGGGACGAGCGTGACCACAGCCCAGCATGCACTGACCAGTCGCGACGACGCGGCCAACCACGAATCCTCGACGCGCAGCGGCGCACGGATGCCGAGCGGCGCCTCGCCAGCGATCCGGGAAGTCGTGCATCTGGTACGCCAGGTAGCGCAGCACGATTCGAGCGTGCTGATCCTGGGCGAGTCGGGCACTGGCAAGGAAGTCGTCGCGCGGGCAGTCCACAACAGCAGCCGCCGGCGCAGCGGTCCGTTCGTCGCGGTGAACTGCGGCGCCATTCCCGCGGACCTGCTCGAGAGCGAGCTGTTCGGCCACGAGAAAGGTTCCTTCACGGGCGCGTACTCCACGCGAAAAGGCCGATTCGAGATCGCCGAGGGCGGCACGCTGTTCCTGGACGAGATCGGCGACATGAGCCTGCCGATGCAGGTGAAGCTGCTGCGCGTGCTGCAGGAGCGTGTGTTCGAGCGCGTCGGCAACCACCAGCCGATCTGCTGCAACGTGCGCATCATCGCCGCGACACATCGAAACCTCGACGAAGCCATGCTGCGCGGACAGTTCCGCGGCGACCTGTTCTACCGCCTCAACGTGTTCCCCATCGAGATGCCCAGCCTGCGTGAGCGCATGGAGGACCTCGAGACGCTGGTCGGCGAATTCGTCGAGCAGAACCGCAGTGCCGGAAGGCCCGCCATCAGCCTGACTCCCGCAGCACTCGGCGTGCTGCGCCGCCATCCGTGGCCGGGCAACGTGCGCGAACTGGGAAACCTGATCGAGCGCCTCAGCATTTTGCACGGCGGACATCCGGTTGACGTCGCGCAGCTGCCGCCGCGCTATCGACCCGCCGTGCTGCTCGATGAACTCGCACTTGAACCCGTCCACCTGTTGCCGCCTAAGTTCGTCCCGCAGGCGCAGCCCACCACGGACATCGAATCTTTGGTGTCGCTGATATCGGCGAGCACGACGGTCGAGGACCATGGCCTCGCCACGCAGGATCGGCCCGACGATCTCGAGACACCCGCCCTGCTAACTACCAGCGGCGCGAGCCTGGCCGGGACGCCGGCAATCGGCGCTGCTGGCGATGACCTGCCGGTCGATGGCATCGATCTGCGCGCGCATCTGTTCGCGATCGAGCATCGGCTGATCAGCCAGGCGCTGCAGCGCTCGGGTGGAACAGTGGCCCAGGCCGCGCGCCTGCTGGGCCTGCGCCGCACGACGCTGGTCGAAAAGCTGCGCAAGTTCGGCATGGCCAGCAGCGAGTCGCTGTCGGAAGTTTGACGCCGCCGGCGCACCGTCGCCGCGGTTCGTGATGCAGGTCTCGTCCTGCGGCAAGAAACGGTCCGGCACGGTTCTTGCTCCTCTCTCAGTCGAAGCCTCCCGGCACCCGGGAGCGGAGATCGAGAGATGACGAACGAAACGTTTCAGTCCGAAGGCCCCGAACCGGTTTCGGTCGCGGACTCCTCGCGTCGCCTGATCGAACTCGCGCGCCGCGTTGCTGCCAGCGATTGCACCGTGCTGGTCTCGGGCGAATCCGGCACCGGCAAGGAAGTCCTCGCTCGATTCATCCACCGGCAATCTCCACGTGGCAGCCGACCGTTCGTCGCGGTGAACTGCGCGGCGATCCCGGAGACCATGCTGGAAGCGCTGCTGTTCGGCTACGAGCGCGGGGCGTTCACTGGCGCGCACAGCGCCCATCCGGGCAAGTTCGAGCAGGCGCAGGGCGGCACCCTGCTGCTCGACGAGATCTCCGAGATGCCGCTTGGGCTGCAGGCCAAGCTGCTGCGGGTACTGCAGGAGCGCGAGGTAGAGCGCCTCGGCGGCCGCGGTTCGCTGTCACTCGATGTGCGCGTCATCGCCACGACCAACCGGACGCTGCGCAGCGAGGTCGCTGCGGGACGCTTCCGCGAAGATCTCTACTACCGACTCAACGTCTTCCCCCTGCACCTGTTGCCGCTGCGGGAACGCCGCGACGACGTACTGCCGATCGCGATGCAACTGCTCTCCTGGCGTGTGCGTCCCGGTCACTCGATCCCGGCATTGTCGGCCGATGCCGCGCACGTGCTGCTGAACTATCGCTGGCCGGGCAATGCGCGCGAACTGGACAACGTCCTGCAGCGGGCGCTGATCCTCTGCACCGGGCCGGTGGTCGGGCCTGAACACCTCGAGCTTGAGGCGATCAGCGGACGCGACCCGGCCACCGGGAGCGAAGTACCCGAGGCTGCCGCCACCGACGGCATCGCCGGTGCGCTTGCCCGCTCGCTGGAGCGAGCCGAGCGCCTACTGCTGCTCGAGGCGCTCAAGGACCCGCAGTCGACGCGCCGACTGGTCGCGGAGCGACTCGGCATCAGCCCTCGAACCCTGCGCTACAAGCTCGCACGCCTGCGCGCTGCAGGTGTCTCGGTTCCCGCGGCCTGATCGATCGAGGTAGACCCGATGAGCCAGATGGAAATCGATCGTGTGCTGTCGCAAATCCGCACGATCCGGTCGGAGGCGACCGGCGCGCTCGGTGTACTCGGCAAGGGCGTCGCGCCCGCCGACGGTGCCAGCGCCTCGGTCAGCTTCGCTTCCGTGTTGCGTAGTGGGCTCGAGCAGGTGAACACCGCCCAGCAGAGTGCCCGCAAGGCCGCGACCGACTTCGAACTTGGCAGGCCGGGCACCGACTTGCCGCAGGTGATGCTCGAGATGCAGAAGGCGAGCGTGTCGTTCCGCGCGGCGGTCGAGGTACGCAACAAGCTCGTCACCGCCTATCAGGAAATCATGAACATGCCGGTCTGACGTCCGCGTCGACCGCCGCCATGTCTGAACGGAGAAAGTGATGGCCGAAGCTGCAACAGCTCCGGGTTTATTGAAGATCAACGCGGGCCTGCGACCCGTGTTGCTGTTGGTCGGCATTGCCGCCGCCGTGGCTGCCGGTGTTGGGGTCGTGCTTTGGGCACAGGGCCCGACCTACAACTTGCTGTTCGGCGACATGGCCAGCGAGGATGCCGCCGCCGTGACGCAGTCGCTGACGGGCGCGGGCATTCCCTATCGACTGGAGAACGGCACCGGGGCTATCTCGGTGCCGGCCGAGCGCCTGAGCGACGCGCGCCTGCTGCTGGCGGGGCAGGGCCTGCCCCAGGCCGGTGGATTCGCGAGCATGGCGAAGGACCCGGGCTTCGGCGTTTCGCAGTTCATGGAGGGCGCCCGCTACCAGCACGCCCTCGAGTCGGAACTCGCGCGCACGATCTCGAGCCTGCAACAGGTGGCGGCCGCGCGCGTGCACATCGCCACGCCGCGCAGTTCCAGCTTCGTCCGCGATCGCATACCGGGCAGTGCCAGCGTGTTCCTGCAACTGCGTTCGGGTCGCACGCTGGCGAGCGAGCAGGTGACCGCGATCGTCAACCTGGTGGCCTCGAGTGTTCCGGAACTCGACGCCGGGCAAGTGACGGTGGTGGACCAGAAGGGACGCCTGCTGTCCTCGCCGCAGGGACGTGACGAATTCGCGATCCGCGACCAGCAGATGGAACTCGCCCGCCAGCTCGAGGAAAGTTATGCGCAGCGAATAGAAGCGTTGATCTCGCCGCTGGTTGGAGCCGGGCGGGTGCGGGCGCAGGTCAGCGCCCAGTTTGACCTCAGCGCGACCGAAGAAGCGCGGGAGCAATACCGTCCAGAGAGCCAGATCGTCCGCAGCGAACAACTCTCCGAGGATAGCAGCCGTGCCGGCTCCGGCACGGGCGGCGTTCCGGGCGCGCTCACCAACCAGCCTCCGGCTGCAGGCGTGGCATTGCCACCGGGCGTGAAGCCGGGCCAGGCCGATCCGGCCGTTGCCGCGGCCGCAGACTCGAACAGCTCGAAGCAGCAGACGCGGAACTACGAAATTGACCGCACGGTCGCCTATACCCGCCAGCCGGCAGGCCGGCTGACGCGCCTGTCGGTCGCCGTGCTGGTCGACAACCTGCGCGTGATGGGCAAGGACGGCAAGGTGGTCGAATCTCCGCTTGCGCCGGAGCAGATACAACGCATCACCGCACTGGTGAAGGATGCGGTCGGGTTCGACGCAAAGCGTGGCGACAGCGTCAACATCGTCAACAGTCCGTGGCGCGGCGAGCCCGTGCCTGGGGCCGACGAGCTTGTATCGCTGCCGGTCTGGGAGCGGCCCTGGGCTCGCGATCTTGCCAAGATCGTGGCCGGCCTGATCGTCGCGCTGGTGCTCGTATTGGCGGTCCTCAAGCCGCTGCTGCGCCAGCTCACCGCCATTCCGCGGCCGTCGGGAGCGCTAACGGGCCAGGCCGGAGCCCTGCCGGCGCCTGCGGGCGAAGGCGGGCAGGGCGCGACAGCCAACGGCGGCGTGGTCGCCGGCGGCAGGCCACCCCCGCAGCTGGCGGCGAGCAGCAACTCGATCGCCTACGAGCAGCAGGTGGCGCAGGCGCGCACCGTCGTGGCACAGGATCCGGCGCGCGTGGCGCAAGTCGTGAAGACGTGGGTGTCGGCTGATGGCTGATCCGGAACGCAAGCCCGGCGAAGCGCGCCCGGGCATCGAGCGCGCGGCGATCCTGCTGTTGAGCATCGGTGAGAAGGAGGCGGCCGAGGTGTTGAAACACCTCTCCGCGAAGGACGTGCAGAAGGTCGGCACGGCGATGACGCAGGTCGCCAACGTCACTCGTGCCGAGGTCGCCGAAGTCCTCGCCGCCTTCACCAGCGAAGTCGACGCGCAGACCTCGCTGGGCGTTGGCAACGACGAATTCATCCGCAAGACGCTGATCAACGCACTGGGCGAGGACAAGGCCGGCGGCGTGATCGACCGGATCCTGCTGGGACGCTCCAGCAAGGGGCTGGAGGCACTGAAGTGGATGGACGCGAGCGCGATCACCGAGATGGTGCGGCTCGAGCACCCGCAGATCGCCGCGATCATCCTCTCGTATCTGGATCCGGAGCAATCCGCGGAGGTGATCGCGCTGCTGCCGGAGAACGTGCGCTCCGAGCTGCTGCTGCGCGTCGCGACCCTCGACGGGGTGCAGCCGGCGGCGCTGCAGGAGCTCGACCAGATCATGGAACGCCAGTTCTCCGGCTCGGCGCAGACGCGCAAGTCGGTGCTCGGCGGACCGAAGGTCGTGGCGAACATCATCAACCTGCTGGAACCGCGCATCGAGAGCGTCGTGATGCAGGAGATCACCGCGAGCGATGAAGCGCTGGGCAACAAGATCCAGGACCTGATCTTTGTGTTCGACAACCTGATCGAAGTCGACGATCGGGGCATGCAGGAGCTGCTGCGCCAGGTCACGAGCGACAAGCTGCTGCTGGCTTTGAAGGCGGCCGACGAGGCGCTGAAGGAGAAGATCTTCAAGAACATGTCGCAGCGTGCCGCGGAGATGCTGCGTGACGACCTGGCCTCGCGCGGTCCGGTCAAGCTCTCGGACGTCGAGGCGGCGCAGAAGGAAATCCTGATGGTCGCGAGGAAGCTCGCCGACGAAGGTTCGATCCAGCTCGGCAGCAAGGGTGGAGGCGACGCCTATGTCTGAGCACGCACAACCGGCACACGGCTTGGCTCCGGCGCCGTGGGTGTTTCCAAGCGTCAGGGGCCCGGTCGTCGCAGGCTACGGCGGCGCGCAGGGCGCCGCCGCCGTGGAGGCCGAACAGCGACAGGCCTGGAAGGACGGCTTCGAGCAAGGCCGTCGTGAGGGCCTTGCCACTACCGCCGCGCAGGTGGACGCGCGGCAACGGGAGCTGGACGCGCGCATCGAGCAGCTCGGGCAACTGCTGGTCGCGCTCGCGCGTCCGCTGGAGCGCCTGGACGACGCGGCGGCGGTCGAACTGGTACGGCTCGCGCTCGCCACCGGCACTCAGTTGGCGCGACGCGCACTGCGCCAAGACCCGGCGCAGGTCATCGCGATCATCCGTGAATGCGTCAATGCGCTGCCCGTCAGCGCGCGACACGTACGCGTCCATCTGCACCCGGCCGACGCGACAATCGTCCGCGAGCGCCTGGCACAACCCGCCGCCGAGCGCGCCTGGTCCGTCATCGAGGACCCGGTGCTCGCACGCGGCGGCTGCCGCGTCGTCACCGACGTCTCGCAGGTCGATGGCCGTTTCGACAGCCGGGTCGCCGCGGTAGTCGCCGCCGTTCTAGGAGACGAGCGCGGGCGGGTCGACGACGCGGACATCGCGGCCACCGATCCAGCGACGGGGCAGGGCTCGTGAGCGCGACCACCCCGCGCAGCTTCGCCGAGCGTCTCGGAGGCTATACGGCGCTGCTGGACACGCCCCTCCCGCTGGCTGTCGAGGGAAGACTGACACGGATGGTCGGACTCACCCTGGAAGCCACCGGCTGCCAGGCTGCGGTGGGTGATCGCTGCCTGCTGGTGCCGAGTCGCGGCGCCAGCTCCGAGGCGGAAGTGGTGGGATTCTCGGGGGAACGTCTGCTGCTGATGCCGACCGGCGACCTGCACGGCCTGGAGCCGGCGACACGGGTGATACCGACCAGCCGCTCGGGCGTCGTGCCGGTGGGCGAAGCGATGCTCGGCCGCGTGATCGACGGCGCCGGGCAGCCGCTGGACGGGCTCGGCCCGATCCGCTGCAAGTCCGAAGCGCGGCTGATGGGCGTGCCGCTCAATCCCCTGCAGCGGCAGCCGATCGACCAGCCACTGGACGTCGGCGTGCGCGCCATCAACGGCATGCTGACCATCGGCCGCGGCCAGCGCGTCGGCCTGTTCGCCGGCAGTGGCGTCGGCAAGAGTGTGCTGCTCGGCATGATGGCCCGCTATACGGCCGCCGACGTGATTGTCGTCGGGATGATCGGGGAGCGTGGTCGTGAAGTGAAGGAATTCGTCGACCGTATCCTCGGCCCCGTGGACCGCCGTCGGGCCGTGGTGGTGGCCGCACCCGCCGATGCACCGCCGCTGATGCGCCTGCACGGCGCCTGGCTCGCCACCACCATCGCCGAGCATTTCCGCGACCGGGGCCTCTCGGTTCTCCTGCTGATGGACTCGCTGACGCGCTTTGCCCAGGCGCAACGCGAAATCGGCCTCGCGATTGGCGAGGCGCCCGCCACGAAGGGCTATCCGCCGTCCGTGTTCGCACGGCTGCCGCAACTGGTGGAACGTGCCGGCAACGGCACCACGCAGGGCGGCTCGATCACCGCGTTCTACACGGTACTGACTGAGGGTGACGACCAGCAGGATCCGATCGCCGATTCAGCGCGTGCGATCCTCGACGGGCACATCGTGCTTTCGCGCCGCATCGCCGAATCCGGCCACTACCCGGCAATCGACGTCGAGGCTTCTGTCAGCCGCGTGATGAACGAGATCGTGTCGCGACGCCAGATGGCGCTGGCGCGACAGCTGCGCCAGGTGATCGCGACATACAACCAGTCGCGCGACCTCGTGACGCTCGGAGCATGGCGACCGGGCGCGAACCCGCAACTCGACCAGGCCGTCGCGCTATGGCCGAAGGCGCAGCAGTACCTCGACCAGGACCTCTCGGAACGCAGCACGTACACCGATGGCCTGGAGCATTTGGCCGGTTTGTTTGCCGGCGCGAATGCCGGCGTGGAGAAGGGTGAATGAAGCGGGCTCAGAGGCTGGATCATTTCCGCGACGGACTCGAGACCTCGGAGAAAGAGCATCGGGCGCGGCTCGCCGCCGCCGAAGCGAAGCTCGGCGAGGCGCGCGGCCGACTCGCCGAACTGCAGCGCTATCGCGACGAGTACCAGCACGGTCTCGGAGATCGCGCCAGCGGCGGCATCGGCGCGATCGCATTGCGCGACTACCACACCTTCGTGGCCAGGTTGACTGAAGCCGTGCGGCAACAGGCGCAGTTGCTCGCGCGGACCGAAGTCGAATGCGACTTCGAGCGACAGCGCTGGAACGAGGCGGCGACGCGCAGCCGCGCGGTGGCCAGCGTGGTGGAACGCTGGCGGCAGGAGGATCGCGTTGTCGCCGGTCGGTCCGAACAACGCGAATCGGACGAATGGGCGCGCCAGGTCGGCCTGCGCCCGAGTACGGAGAACACATGATCAAGCCCAGTTCGGTCGCGCCGCCACCGGTCGCGGCAACCCGACCCGCCCCCGCCTCGCAAGTCGAGTCGCGCGGCGCTGAACGCGAGAGTCCACCGGGAGCGTTCTCGGACGTGCTGGATGCACAAGCGCCACGCGCAGATGCGGAGCGCGTCGAGGACTGCGGCGACACGGCCGAGGCACGCATCGGGCAGGGCGACGACGAATTCGATCCGAGCGGTCTCGCCGCGGGCAGCCCCGCCCAGGGAGCAGCCGATCCGACCCCGCCGAGTCAACCGCCAGCTTCGACGCCGATGGCCGCGGCCCTGCTGTGCGCTCCGGAGGGCCCGATCGACGTCGCCGCGATCGCGATCGCGATCGCGACAGCGCCAGTCGCCGCCGCCGGTTCGGGCCTGCCACGGCCCGCCACGCCAGAATTGCGTGAACCTCGGCTCGGGCTCGATCAGGAATTGCAGAAGCAGCTCACGCTCGGAAGCGCGGCGCCGCAGCCGTTGGCGATACTTGCGGAAACATTCGTGTCGCAGGGTGGATCGGGCGACACCGACAAGCTCTCCACGAGCGTCGTCGGCGCCGCGGCGCCATTGGCGATGTCCGCCGAGGCGCGCCCGGGCCCGCGGTCCGCCGGCGCCGATGCCGCGCCGGCGCCAGCATGCGCGCCGGAGCTGCGCTCGCCCCTTGGGACCGCTGCCTGGAACGACGAAATCGGTGCACGGGTAACCTGGATGGTCGGGCGCGGCGAACAGGTGGCGTCGCTGCGCCTCTCGCCCGAGAACCTCGGGCCGGTCGAGGTTCGCATCGCCGTGCGGGAGGGAGAGACCAGCGTATGGTTCGGCGCAGCCAATGCGGATACGCGCGCGGCGCTCGAGCAGTCGCTGCCACGGCTGAAGGAGATGCTCGGCGCCTCGGGTCTGGCGCTTGCGAACGCTGGAGTGTCGAGCCAGACGCCCCGCGATCCGCAGCGTGGCTTCACCGCCGCGGCGCTGGCGCGTGCGGCCCAGGAATCCGGCGCCGAGACGGGCGGTGCGATCGTGATACGGGTCTCGAACCGCGGTCTCGTCGACCTCTATGCCTGATCGGGGCGGTCGCCCGGGCGCCGGTTTTCCGGCGCTCGCGTGACGCGGATCTCACTCCGCACGATGGCACGTCTATTGCTACATCTGGCCTGGTGTCCCATGACACCGCCCAAAGGTCAGATCCATGTCCAACGCACCAGCCGCCGCCGTTGAAATTGCCGAAGGTGGGGCACCCAAGAAAGGCAAGAGGAAGCTAGTCCTCATCATCGTCGTCGGGCTCGTCGTCGTCGGCGCCGGGGCGGGCGGATTCCTGTTCTGGAAGTCCCGCCAGGGCGATCACGCGAATAGCGAACCCGAACATAAGCCGGTGCTGCCGCTGCAGTTCGTCGCTCTCGATCCGCCGTTCGTCGTCAATTTCTCCGGCCAGCAGACGGTTCGGTTCCTGCAGATCGAAGCTCGTCTATCGAGCCGCGAGCTCGAGACGGTCGAGCTGATGAAGGCGAACGAGCCGGTCATCCGCAACGACCTGCTGCTGCTGTTCGGGGCCCAGGATGCGGCCCAGCTCGCCACCCGAGAGGGCAAGGAGAAACTGCGCGCCGAGTGCGTCGCGCTGGTTCGAAAGATCGTCAAGGCCGAGGGGGGCAAGCCCGAATCGGTCGACAACGTCTTCTTCACCAGCTTCGTCATGCAGTAGGGGCGGACGCCCGACGCCGTTCCGAGAGGAGAGCACGATGAGCGCAAACATGACCGACGAAGCCGCGCAAATGGCGGCCTTCGAGCAACTCGCCGCGCAGGAAGCCGCGGTCGCGGCCGTCCACACCGATATTGCCGCATCCGAGCCTTCGGCCGCACAGATCCTCGAGCCGCGATCCCGGACCGAAGTGAACATCGAGGCGATCCTCGACGTCCCTGTGACGCTGTCGATGGAGGTAGGCCGCACCCGTATCCCGATCCGCAACCTGCTGCAGCTGACGCAGGGCTCGGTGGTCGAACTGGAGCGTGGCGCCGGCGAGGCGCTCGACGTCTTCGTCAACGGCACGCTCGTGGCCCATGGCGAGGTCGTCGTCATCAACGACAAGTTCGGCATCCGCATCACCGACGTGGTCAGTCCCGCGGAACGCATCCGCAAGCTGAAGTAGAGGAACGACGAACCGTGTCAATCCGTCTCACCTGGCCCTGCTGCGTCGCATTTAGCGTGGCGACGGCCCGTACCCTGGCCGCCGGGTCAGCCGACGGCGGCGCATTCGCCGCAGCGTCGCGCGCGCCCGCCTCGGCGTCTCCCGGGTTCGGTAGCCTCGCACAGGTTTCGCTGGCGCTAGTCTTCGTGCTCGGGCTGGTCTTCGGCCTCGCCTGGCTGCTGCGCCGGATGCGTGGAGCGCGGCGTCCCGGTGCGCCCGGAATCGACATCCTCGCCGAAGTCGCGCTCGGGCCAAAGGAGCGCGCGGTGCTCGTCCAGGTCGGGCTTACGCGCCTTCTGGTCGGTGTCGCCACCGGTCAGGTGCGCACACTGCATGTGCTGCCGGAGGCGGACGCGCCGCGCGAGGCGGCGATCGAACCGCAGCACGGGCAGGTCGCCACTGCGAATTTCGCCGAGCTGCTCCGCCGGAGCCTCGGCCGATGAAGCGCTGGATCGCAATCGTCGGCCTTATGCTGGCCGTGGCTACCCCGGATCTCGCCGCCGCGGCAGGCGAAGCGGCGGCCACGGCAGTTGCCGCGGCGCCTTCCGGTGCGGAGTCGCTGCTGGCGGGTATCCCGGCACTCTCCGTGAAGACGGCGCCCGGAGGCGGGCAGACCTACACGCTGACCCTGCAGGTGCTCGCGCTGATGACGGCGCTGACCCTGTTGCCCGCGATCCTGCTGATGATGACCTCCTTCACGCGAATCGTGATCGTCCTGGGCATCCTGCGCCAGGCCCTCGGCGCCGGCCAGACGCCGCCGAACCAGGTCATCATCGGTCTTTCACTGTTCCTGACTTTCTTCGTGATGACGCCGGTCATCGACAAGATCAATGCCGAGGCGTTGATCCCGCTGCGCAACGGCCAGATCGAGGCGAACGTTGCGCTCGATCGGGCGGTCGGACCGCTGAAGCAGTTCATGCTCGACCAGACTCGGGAATCGGACATCGCCACTTTCGTGCGCATCTCGGGCGGCAGGGGCTTCGACAAGCCTGCCGACGTGCCGGTCTCGATACTGGTGCCTTCATTCATCACGAGTGAACTGAAGACCGCGTTCCTGATCGGGTTCCTGATCTTCATCCCGTTCGTGATCATCGATCTGGTGGTCGCGAGCGTACTGATGTCGATGGGCATGATGATGCTCTCGCCGGTCCTGATCTCGCTGCCGTTCAAGCTGATGCTGTTCGTGCTGGTCGACGGCTGGTCACTGGTGATGGGAACGCTCGCCGGAAGCTTCTACCGATGAGTCCTGAATCCATCATGGCGATCGGCCAGCGCGCCCTCGAGGTGCTGTTGCTGCTCTCGATGCCGCTGCTGCTGGTGGCGCTGGTCGTCGGCCTGCTGGTCGGCGTGTTCCAGGCCGCGACGCAGATCAATGAAATGACGCTGTCGTTCATCCCGAAGCTGCTGGCGATGACCGCCGCGATGGCGATATCGGGTCCGTGGATGCTGAAGATCCTGGTCAGCTACACCCGCGACCTGTTCGAGAGCATTCCGTCTTTGATCCGCTGACATGATCGATATCACCGAACCACAGATGCAGACCTGGATGGCCACGTACTTCTGGCCATTCGTGCGCATCGCATCGTTCTTCACCGTCGTGCCGATCTTCGGTGCACGCTTCGTTCCAGCACGGATGCGGATCGTGCTGGCGGCCGCGGTGACCGTGCTCGCCGCGCCCATGCTGCAGGCCCCGCCCGCAATCGGGCTGCTGTCGGTGGACGGCGTCATGATCACCATCCAGCAGGTCCTGATCGGCGTCGCGCTCGGCTTCGTCGTGCAGCTGGTGTTCGATGCGGTGGGCCTCGGCGGCCAGCTGCTCGCCAACAGCATGGGCCTGTCGTTCGCGTTCAACGTCGACCCGATGCGCGGCGCCTCCACCGCGGCCGTCGGACAGATCTACATGCTGCTGATCACGATGACGTTCGTCGCGATGAACGGCCATCTCGCCTTCCTCGAAGCGATGGTCGAGGGTTTCCGGACGCTGCCGATTGGCACTGCGGGCTTCGGCGCGCCGGCCACCTGGCTGGTGCTGACTTTCGCGAGCCATCTGTTCGCCGGGGCGGTGGCCGTGGCGCTACCCGGCATGACGGCCTTGCTGGTCGTGAACCTCGCCTTCGGCGTGATGAGCCGGGCAGCGCCGAGCCTGAACCTGTTCGCGGTCGGTTTTCCGATCACGCTGGCCTTCGGCCTGCTGGTGATCTTCGTGGGCCTGCCGGCAGTACAGCAGAACTTCATCGACCTCGTCGCCATGGCGCTCGACACCGTGCGGCTGGTTCAGTCCGCCGCCCCCCTCTGAGCGAGCTCACCCGGAAGCCCAATGGCAGAGCAGGACCAGGAAGACCGCACAGAGAGCGCAACACCAAAGCGCCTGGAAGACGCGCGCAAGCGTGGACAGGTCCCGCGTTCGCCCGAACTCGGCGCCGCCGCCGTGACGATGGCCACGGCAGGCGCGCTGCTGGTGCTCGGGCCGGGCCTGGTTGGCGCGATGGCGGACCAGATGCGTCGTGGACTGAGCTTCGACGGCAGGGCGTTGCGGGATGCGGGGGTAGCCATCCAGGGCTCCCAGAACGCGATGCTTGACGCACTGCTCGCGGTGGCCCCAGTGCTCGGGCTGGTGTTCCTCGCGGCGCTGGCGGCGCCCCTCGCGCTCGGCGGCTGGAATTTCAGCCCCGAGGCGCTCGGCTTCAAGTTCGAGCGTGTCGACCCGATCGCGGGCATAGGACGCATGTTCTCGATCCGCAGCCTGGTCGAGCTCGCGAAGTCGCTCGCCAAGTTCGGCGCCGTCGGCACCGTCGCCGTGCTGCTGCTGCGCAGCCAGACCGACGAAATCCTCGCGCTCTCCGGCCGCGCGCTCGCGCCGGCGATGGCCGACTCGCTGCGCCTCGCCGCGCAGGCGCTGCTGGCGATGGCCGGCTCGCTGGTGCTGATCGCGGCGATCGACGTGCCTTACCAGCTCTGGCAGCACGCGCGGCAGCTGCGGATGACACGCGAGGAGATCCGACAGGAATCGCGCGAGTCGGATGGCTCACCCGAGGTCAAGGGCCGGATCCGTGCCGCGCAACAGGCGCTCTCCCGACGCCGCATGATGCAGGACGTGCCGACCGCCACGGTCGTGATCACGAATCCGACGCACTTCGCCGTGGCCCTGCGCTACGACGAGAAGCGCAGCGGCGCCCCGATACTCGTTGCCAAGGGCGCCGACGAAGTCGCCGCGAAGATCCGCGAGGTCGCTGCGGCCAACGGCGTGCCGCTGGTGTCGGCGCCGCCGCTGGCGCGCGTGCTGTTCCGCAACGTCGAGATCGGCGTCGAGATTCCCGCCACCCTTTACGTGGCCGTCGCCCAGGTGCTGACGTACGTGATGCACCTGCGCAACGCGCGAATCGCCCGCTTGCAGCTGCCCGTGCCGCCGGCGATCGACCCCGAGGTCGAGAAACTCGGCCGTCACCGTGGCCCGGACGCCTGAGCCATGCTCAACGCGACACCCGCTTCGTTGACCGCCCCGGAGCTCCGCGCCGTGCTGCTGCGCGGGATCGGCATGCCTCTCGGCCTGCTGGCGATGCTGGCGATGATCGTCGTGCCGCTGCCGCCGCTGGCGCTCGACGTGCTGTTCACGTTCAACATCGCGCTGTCGCTGCTGATCGTGATCTCGGTGTTCTCGATCCGCAAACCGCTGGACTTCGCGATCTTCCCGTCGGTGCTGCTGATCGCGACGATGCTGCGGCTGGCACTGAACGTAGCCTCGACCCGCGTGGTGCTGATGCACGGCCACACCGGCAGCGCGGCCGCCGGTCACGTGATCGAGTCGTTCGGCGAGTTCGTGATCGGCGGCGACTACGCGGTCGGCATCATCGTGTTCGGGATCCTGACGATCATCAACTTCGTGGTCGTCACCAAGGGCGCCGGCCGCATCTCCGAGGTCAGCGCCCGATTCACCTTGGACGCGATGCCGGGCAAGCAGATGGCGATCGACGCCGACCTCAATGCCGGCCTGGTGACCCAGGACGAGGCGCGGGCCAGACGCATCGAAGTGCGGGCCGAGGCGGATTTCTATGGTTCGATGGACGGTGCCAGCAAGTTCGTCCGCGGCGACGCGACGGCCAGCATCCTGATCCTTCTGATCAACATGATCGGCGGCGTCGCGATTGGCACGATGGCCCACGGCCTCGATTTCTCGGATTCGGCGCGGGTCTATACGCTGCTGACGATCGGCGACGGCCTGGTCGCGCAGATCCCCGCGCTGCTGCTCTCCACCGCGGTCGCGGTCATCGTGACGCGCATGTCGCGCGACCAGGACATGGGCAGCGAGGTCGCCGCCAAGCTGTTCGGCGACCCGCGTCTGCTTGCCCTGGCCGCCGGCGTGATCGGCGCTCTCGGCCTGATTCCCGGAATGCCGAACGTGGCCTTCCTCAGCATGGCGGGGCTGTGCGGGGGCGGAGCCTGGTGGACCTGGCATCGTGGTCAGGTGTCCGCCCCGGCTCCGGTCGAGGCCCTGCCGCCGCCAGTGGCCCCGGAGTCGCGCGAGTTGTCCTGGGATGACGTCCGGCCGGTCGACCTCGTGGGGCTGGAGGTGGGCTATCGCCTTGTGCCGCTGGTGGATCGCGCCCAGGGCGGAGAACTCCTCGGTCGCATCCGCGGCGTACGTCGGAAGCTGTCGCAGGACCTCGGCTTCCTGGTCGCGGCGGTGCACATCCGCGACAACCTGGAGCTCGCACCGAATGCGTATCGGATCAATCTCTCGGGCGTACCGCTGGGCGAGAGCGTGATTTATCCCGACCGAGAGCTGGCGATCAATCCCGGACGGGTTTTCGGCACGCTGCAGGGAGTCGAGACACGCGATCCGGCCTTCGGCATGGAAGCAGTCTGGATCGACACCGGCCTGCGCGAACACGCCCAGGCGCTCGGCTACACGGTCGTGGACGCGACGACGGTGGTGGCCACGCACCTCAGCCACCTCGTGCAGCTGCATGCGCACGAGCTTCTCGGCCACGAGGAAGTGCAGCAGTTGCTCAATGCGGTGGCCAAGGTGGCGCCGAAGCTGGTCGAGGAACTGGTGCCGAAGGTCGTGCCGCTGGCCGTGATCGTCAAGGTGCTGCAGGGCCTGCTCGCCGAGCGCATCCCGATCCGCAACCTGCGCTCGATCCTCGAGACGATCGCCGAACACGCCGGCCGTAGCCAGGATCCACAGGTCCTCAACGCGCACGTGCGCATCGCTCTGTCGCGGCAGATCGTGCAGGACATCGCCGGTCTGGCGACCGAGATCCCGGTGATCACCCTCGAGCCTGACCTCGAGCAACTGCTGTCGAACTCCCTGGTTGCCGGCTCCGCCAATCCTGGCCTCGAGCCGGGCCTGGCCGAGCGGCTGCAGGCGAAGCTCGCCGAATGCACGCGACAGCAGGAGGCGTCCGGACAGCCCGCGGTACTGCTGGTGGCCCCGGCGCTGCGACCGACACTGTCGCGCTTCCTGCGCGCCGGCGTGCCGGCGCTGCACGTGATCGCCTGGAACGAGATTCCCGACAACAGACGGGTGCGATTGGTCGCGACCGTTGGCCGATAATCAGCGAGAAGAACGATGAAAATGAAGCGATACACGGCGCCCGAGATGCGCCAGGCCTTGAAGATGGTCCGCGACGAGCAGGGCGCGGACGCGGTGATCCTGGCCAGCCGACGCGTCGATGGTCGCGTCGAGATCACCGTCGCAGTCGACGATGACGCACTCGACGGCATTACGGTCGCGCCGCTGTCGGACGTCCCGGCCGCGACAACCGCTGCATTCAACCAGGGCGCGGCCGGCGGCAGCTTCGAGTCGCTGCTCGCGGCTCGCGGCGCGGCGCCTGTCGCGACCTCATCTGCGGGCGACTCGGTGAACGGTGAACTGAAGACGCTGCGTCGCATGCTCGAGACGCAGCTCGCGGCACTCGCCTGGAACGACCTGACGCGGCGCGCGCCGCTCGCCACCGAACTGCTGCGCGAGATGTCGGAGATCGGCTTCACCGCCGACATCGCCGGCCAGATCGCCGACGCGCTGCCGACCAGCCTCGATTTCACCGGCGCGCGTCGCCTCGCCATCGCGCGCCTGGCCGACAGACTGCAGGTGACCGGCGATCGCTGGTGCGAACACGGTGGCGTCGTCGCGCTGGTGGGCTCCGCGGGGGTCGGCAAGAGCGCAGCCGTTGCCAGGCTCGCGGCGCGCTGGGTCATGCGCCATGGCGCCCAGGACCTGGTCCTCGTCTGCGCCGACGCGCAGCGGCCTGGCGCCCACGAACAGACCGCGCGTCTCGGCCGGCTGCTCGGGTCGGCAACCTTTCGCGTCGATGACCTGGCGGAACTGCCGGCGCTTCTCGACCGCCTGTCGTCCAGACGCCTGGTGCTGATCGACACCGCGGGTGTCGGCCTGCGTGATGCCGGCTTCGAGCCGCTGATGACCGGACTGCGGGCCGTGAGGGCGCGGCTGGAGATCGCGCTGGCCCTGTCTGCGGCCTCGCAGGCCGGCACGCTGGCGGAAACCGCAGCGCGCTTCGCGCCGCTGCAGCCGAACGCCTGCGTGCTCACCCGTCTGGACGAATGCGCGAGCCTCGGCGGCGCGCTGTCGGTGCTGATGCGCGTGAAGCTGCCGGTGAGTTACATCAGCGAGGGCCCGGGCATCCCGGACGACCTGCGTCCAGGCCGAGCGCTCGACCTGGTCTGTCTCGCCGTCCAGCTCGCGGAACGCAACGGCGCGGTCGCGGACGAAGACCTGCTCGCCCGTCGCTTCGGAGGTTCGTTCAATGTTGCCTCGTGAATCGCGTCAGAAGCCTGCCCCGAACCGGGCCGCTCGTCCCGGCAGCCGCGCGGTGCGGGTCATCGCCGTCACTGGCGGCAAGGGCGGCGTCGGCAAGTCGACCGTCAGCGTGAACCTCGCGACCGCGTTCGCGCAGCTGGGACGGCGCACGCTGCTGCTCGACGCGGATCTGGGCCTTGCCAACGCCGACGTACTGCTGGGAATCACGCCGAAGTACACGCTTGCACACGTGATCCGCGGCGAGCGGACGATGCAGGAGATCATCATCGACGCGCCGCAGGGTTTCAAGCTCGTTCCGGCCGCGTCGGGCATCGCCCAGCTTGCGGCACTCTCGGCCGCGGAGCATCTCGGCATCGTTCGCGAACTCGCCGGGGTCTGTGCGGACCTCGAGACGCTGGTGGTCGACACACCGGCCGGAATCGCACCGGGGATGTTGCAGATGGTGCAGGCGGCGCAGCACGTACTGGTCGTCGTCTGCGACGAACCTGCATCGATCACCGACGCTTATGCCCTGATCAAGGTGCTCAGCCGCAACCACGGCGTCGGCAAGTTCCAGGTGCTCGCCAACATGACGCGCGAGCGCGGACAGGGCAGGCGCCTGTTCGAGACGCTCAGCCGCGTCACCGCACGCTTCCTGGACGTCACGCTGGATTATGCCGGTGACGTGCCGGAGGACCCTTGGTTGCGCCGCTCGATCCGCGACCAGCGGCCGGTGCTGGAGGCCTATCCGGGTAGCCCGTCCGCCCGCGCCCTCAAGCTGCTGGCCGACGGTGCCGATAACTGGCCGGTACCGGAAGGTCCGCGCGGCAACATCGAGTTCTTCGCGGAACGACTGGTGCAGCGCAGCGCACCCGCGCTCGAGGTGGTGCGATGAGTCCGGTGCGAGCGTATTCCACGGCTGGCGCACGCGCGACCGAAGCCGATGCCCTGGTCATTCGACATGCGGAACTGGTCAAGCGAATCGCATACCACCTTGCCGGCCGGCTGCCGCCGTCGGTCGACGTGGACGATCTCATCCAGGCGGGGATGCTCGGCCTGCTGGAGGCGGCGGGCCATTTCACGGCCGGACGCGGCGCGAGCTTCGAGACCTATGCGGGCATCCGCATCCGGGGTTCGATGATCGACGCGTTGCGCAAGCTCGACTGGGCGCCGCGCTCCGTGCATCGCAAGGCGCGCGAAGTGGCGCAGGCGATCCGCGAACTCGAGCACGAGACCGGCAGCGAGGCGAAGGACGTGGACATCGCGGCGCGGATGGGCCTGCCGCTCGACCACTACCACCGGATCGTCCACGACTCGGCGAGCTGCCAGCTCGCAAGCCTCGACGACGGTCACGTGACCGACCGCGGCGACGAGTCGCTCGACCCGTTCCGCGAGGCGGTCGATGACAGCTTCCGCGGCGCACTCGCCGCCGCGATCCAGGAGCTGCCCGCGCGGGAGCGACTGGTGATGTCGATGTACTACCAGGACGAACTGAACCTGAAGGAGATCGGGCTGGTGCTGAAGGTGACTGAATCACGCGTTTGCCAGCTTCACGGCCAGGCGCTGGCGCGCTTGAAGGCGCGTCTGGCCGGCTGGCGCGATCGCGTCGATACGAAGGCGTGAACCCAGGCTCCTCCATTCGCCCGTCGCGACGCGCCGGCAGGTCGTCATGGACTTCCTGACGATCGTCGGCTTCGTGTTCGCGATCGTGGCGATCGTGGTCGGCTCGATCCTGAAAGGTGCGGGCCTGAACGCGCTGCTCTCCGGGGCCGCGTTCATGATCGTGGTGGTCGGTACATTCGCTGCGATCTTCGTCCACACGCCGCTGCCGGTGCTGCGCCACGGCATGCGGATGTTCAGCTGGATCGTCCGGCCGCCGCGGATCGACGGCCGCGGGCTGGTTTCCAAGATCATCGACTGGAGCAACATCGCGCGCAAGCAGGGGCTGCTCGGACTCGAGTCCACGATCGACGAGGAGACCGACCCGTTCGTGCGCAAGGCCCTGCAACTCGTCGTCGACGGCACGGAGCCGGACCAGATCCGTTCGATCATGGAGGTCGAGCTCTCCTCGCGCGAACACGCCGACCAGGCGGGCGCCAGGGTGTTCGAGGGCATGGGCATCTATTCGCCGACCCTGGGCATCATCGGTGCGGTGCTCGGGCTGATGGCGGTGATGCAGAACCTCGCGGACCCGACCAAGCTCGGCGCCGGCATCGCAGCGGCCTTCACCGCCACGGTCTACGGCATCGGTCTCGCGAACCTGCTGTTCCTGCCCGCCGCAGCCAAGCTCAAGGCAATCGTCGCGCAGCAGTCCCAGACGCGCGAGATGGTCATCGAGGGCATGATCTCGATCGCACTCGGCGAGAACCCGCGCTCGATCGAATCGAAGCTGCAGGGCTATCTGCACGACTGATTCGGAGCATCCGATGGCCCGACGCAAGAAGCACGAGGAGCACGTGAACCACGAAGCCTGGGCGATTCCCTACGGCGACCTCGTGACGCTGCTGCTGGCGTTCTTCGTGGTGATGTACGCGATCTCCTCCGTCAACGCGGGGAAGTATCGCGTGGTCTCGGACTCGCTGTCGGCGGCGTTCCGCGGCACGCCGCAGACCTCCGATCCGATCGCGCTCGGCGAGGCGCTGATGGGACCGGCGACCGATCCGCAGGTGTCGATGATGCAGCAGGCGCGCTACATCGGCGAGCCGCGTTCGGTGCTGGCGCCGGTGCCGATCCCGAGCGACGCCGCGCCGCAGGATGCCGCGGCGGCAGCGCGCGCAGCGCAGCTCGGCGAGGTGGCCAGGCAGGTCGAGCAGACCCTGGCTTCGCTGGTCATGCAGGATCAGGTCCTGGTCCGCAACCACGGTGACTGGGTCGAGGTGGAGATTCGCACCGACATGCTGTTCGGCAGCGGCTCGGCGACGCTCGGCGATGCGGCGGGCAGCGTGATCGGCCAGCTCGCCGCGGTGCTGGCCGGAACGCCGAACCCGATCCGCGTCGAAGGGCATACCGACAATGTGCCGATCCGCACCTCGGCTTTTCCCAGCAACTGGGAATTGTCCGCGGCCCGCTCGGCCAGTGTCGTGCGGCTGTTGGCGGCGGGCGGCGTGAGCGCCGCGCGACTGACGGTGCTCGGGATGGCCGAGTTCCGGCCGGCGGGACCCAACGACACGGCCGAGGGGCGCAATGCCAACCGCCGTGTGCTTCTGGTGATCCTCGGCAGCGACCAGCCACCGGAAGGCGGCTATGCGGCGGAGCGGGGGGCTGCGCCCACTGGCTCGGCCACGGCTGCGCCGGCCGGGGTGGAGCCGGCAGCGGCAGAAGCAGCGGCAGCCGGAGCCGCACCGAGAGCCGTCTCGCCATCGCCCCTCGTCGATCCGGGCAATGTGGCCCGGCCGCCGCCCCCGAGCGCGGGCACGCGGACGCCACCACGGCGCACGTCGCTGGCCGCAGCTCGCTGACTTCCGCCCGTCGAATTGTCAGGAGTCCGGCAAATACCCCCACCGCGTGCGCTTCAAGCGTCAACGGACCGTCGCGCCGCCGCCCACCCGGCACCGGATCGTGACGCGGTACGCAGTTTGCCGCCCGTCGGCCCGGTGGCACGCCGTTTGCTTCAACTCCAGCGAACCATGAACGCGCGAGCATCAATGAACGAAGGAATCGAGAATGACGGCGTATTGGCCCGCCTTGCGGTCGCGCCGCCGTGTCAGCGGGGAAGCGGGGTGCGCGCTTGAGCGATCCGGTGCTGAACCAGAACGAGATCGATGCGCTGCTGAACGGCATCAATGGCATCGAGGCCCAGGTCGAGGCGCCGCGGAATCCCGACGAGGCCCGCACCTACGACTTCGGCAAGGAAATGCGGATCGTACGCGGCCGTATGCCGACCCTGGAAATGATCAACGAGCGCTTCGCACGACTGTTCCGTCTGAGCGTGTATGGCATCCTGCGGCGGCAGGCCGAGGTTTCCGCCGCGGCGGTCCAGTTGAAGAAATTCAGCGAGTACGTGCATACGTTGCACCTGCCGACCAGCCTGAACATGGTGAAATTCAACCCGCTGCGCGGCACCAGCCTGATCGTGCTCGATCCCAAGCTGGTGTTCGCCGTGGTCGACACGGCATTCGGCGGCTGCGGCCGCCACGCCAAGATCGAGGGTCGCGAATTCACCGCCACTGAGAACCGTATAATCCGTTCCGTGCTCGAACGCGTGTTCGCCGACCTGCAGCAGGCCTGGTCGCACGTTCACCAGATCGACATCGAATACCTCAGCACCGAGATGAACCCGCACTTCGCCGGCATCGTGAGCCCGACCGAGGTGGTCGTGATCACGACCTTCAAGATCGACCTGGACGGGCAGGGCGGCGAGCTGCACGTCACGATGCCCTACTCAATGATCGAGCCGCTGCGCGACGTGCTCGACGCGGGCGTGCAGAGCGACCGCGCCGACCGGGACGATCGCTGGACGAACGCACTGCACGATGAAGTACTGGACGCGCCGGTGGAGATGCGTGCCGTGCTCGGCGAGGGACGCCTGCAATTGGCGGAACTGATCGACCTGAAGGTCGGCGACGTGATTCCGTTCGATTTCGATGGTAGCGCGGTCCTGAAATCCGACGGCCTGCCGCTCTTCAAGGGACGACTCGGGGCCTCGCGCGGCATGTGCGCCGTGCAGCTCGAGGGCAACGCCCGCGCCGCACGGGTGCAGGGACAGTCGCCGCTGTCGCAACTGCAGGCACGTTCCAAGGTCGCCGGCTGAACGAGGTCAACGTCGATGAAACTTCCCGAAGACAAGGCGCAGCGCAGCGAGCTCTCCCCGCTCCGGGGGCCGCCCGTGGCCGATGCAGCGCCGTCCGAGCTCAACCTCGACGTGCTCCTCGACCTGAACCTGGTGATGTCGATGGAAGTGGGGCGTGCGCGCATCCCGATCCGCAGCCTGCTTGGTCTGGTGCCGGGCTCCGTCATACCACTCGAACGCAAGGCTGGCGAGCCGTTCTCCGTATTCGTCAACAACAAGCTGATCGCGCAGGGCGAGGTGGTGGTCGTCAACGAGAAGATCGGAGTGCGGTTCACCGACGTCGTCAGCACGGCTGAACGTTCGCGGGCGATGCAGTGACATGGCCGCAGTGAATCCAACCCTGAAGATCCTGGTGGTCGATGATTTCGCGACCATGCGCCGCATCATCCGCAACCTGTTGCAGGACCTCGGGTTCTCCAACATCTCCGAGGCCGACGACGGCAATACGGCCTTGCCGATGCTGCAGAGCGGCAATTTCGACCTGCTGATAACCGACTGGAACATGCCAGGGATGCCGGGTCTCGACCTGCTGAAGGCCGTGCGTGCCGACTCCCGGCTGGCGAAGTTGCCGGTGCTGATGCTGACCGCGGAAGCGAAGCGGGAGCAGATCGTCGAAGCCGCGCAGGCAGGCGTCAACGGCTACGTGATCAAGCCGTTCACCGCCGAGACCCTGAAGACGAAGCTGGACAAGATCCTGGCGGCGATGCCGCCGGCGAGTGCCTGAAGCGGACCCGGAGCCCACATGCCACTGATGACCGCAATTTCGATCGAACTGATGTATGCCGCGGCCGCAGCCGCCTGCGCCGGGCTGGCCACGTTCGCCCTGCTGAGGCTCGCCGGCCAGCGCCGCCGCGCTTCAGCCGCAACGCTCGAGGCGCTGGCACGCGATCTCACTGCACTGCGCGCCGAGAATGGTTCGCAATCGGCGATCATGATCGCGCTGTCCGCGCGCTTCGACGAGCTGCAGCGGCAACTGACGACGGACGCGCGCTTCGCGACGGCGCCGGCCGGCGGCGCGTCGTCCTCGGCCTATGAACTGGCGATCCGCCTCGCACGCGGTGGCGCCAGCGTCGACGAACTGGTGTCCGGCTGCATGGTCAGCCGCCACGAAGCTGAACTGACGCTGCGGCTCCACGGACCGCAGAACCGCACCGGGGCGGCACGCCTCTCCGCGGTCGGCTGAGCCGGGGAGCGGCGGGTCGAGCCACTCAAGAAAAACCCGCACGCGCCGATAGCACAGCGAATAGGGAGCGAGCGCATGAACGCCACGGGAACGCAGACCGCCGAAGCCAGCACGCCACCGTCAAGGGACTCGACGCAGGAAGCCTTTGAATTCGTGAAGGCCCTCGCGAGGGAACTGACGAACGGTACGGTCAGCATTCCGAGCTTTCCGGAGGTTGCGCTGCGCGTGCAGCGCGTGCTGTCCGACGAGAACTCGGATGCGGAACGGATTGTGCGCGTGCTCGGCGCGGAGCCGGCGCTGGCGGCCAGGACCCTCAGCATGGCGAATTCGGCTGCGCTGAACCCGAGCGGCGAGCCGATCACGGACCTGCGCGCGGCCGTCGCGCGTATGGGCTTCGATATGCTGCGCAGCGCCGCAGTTTCGTTCGCGATGGCCCAGTTGGGCGCCGCCCAACAGTACAAGGCGATCGAGAAGCCGATGAACCGCCTCTGGCGCCGCAGCGTTGAAGTGGCGTCATTGTGCCGCGTGATCGCCCGTCGACACCGCGAGTTGAGCCCGGATTCCGCCATGCTCGCCGGGCTGCTGCAAGGCGTCGGGATGCTCTACATCCTGACCCGCGCGGCGCGCCATCCGAAGCTTTTCGCCGACCAGGCCACCTACCAGGTGATCGTGCGTGACTGGCATACCGACATCGCCAAGGCACTGCTCGAGACCTGGAAGATCAACGACGAACTGATCGAGGCGATCCACGGATTCGAGGATCCGGTGCGCACGGGCCGCGGCCCTCTGGCGCTCGGGGACGTGCTGGCGGTCGGCGACATCGTCGCCTCGTTCCGCGACAAGCCCGACATGCTCGAGGTCAAGCTGCAGGAATGCCCCTCTGCAAGACGACTGGGTATCAAGCGCGATTCCATCGAGCTGATCCTGAGCGATTGCAACATCGAGTTGAACGCGCTGCGCGATGCGCTCCGACAATGAGGTTCACATGAGCAAGGTTCCATCCGACACCATCGAGACGACGACTGAGAACGCCGCCTTCGCGTTCATCCAGGAGCTGGCGCAGGGGATGTCGCGCCGTGAGATCGAGCTGCCTAGTTTTCCGGACGTGGCGATCCGCGTGCGACGAGTGCTCTCTGACGAGGACGTCAGCGCCAACGACGTCGTGCGCGTAGTAGGCTCCGAGCCGGCGCTCGCGGCCCGAGTCATGCAGATGGCGAATTCGGCCGCGCTCGGGCACGTCGGCAAGCCGATCTCCGACCTGCGCGCAGCGATCACCCGGATCGGCTTCAACCTGGTGCGCAGCGCCGCGATCAGTTTCGCGATGGCACAGGTGCGCAAGTCCGAGAGCCTGAAGTCCTTCGGCGGCTCTCTGCAGTCGCACTGGGAGCACAGCTCACTGGTGGCGGCATTCAGCCACGTCGTGGCGCGTCGGCTGAGCAAGATCAACCCGGACACCGCGCTGCTGACGGGGTTGCTGCATGGCGTGGGCAAGCTCTACATCCTGACGCAGGCAGTGAGACATCCGGCGCTGTTCAACGACCAGGCGGCCTATTTCGAGGTCGAGCGTGACTGGCACGTCAGCATCGCCAAGGCGCTGCTCGAGACCTGGAACATTCCCGAGGACATTGTGGCCGCGATCGAGGGGCATGAGGACACGCTGCGCGAGCACGATGGTCCGGCCGACCTGACCGACGTGCTGACGGTCGGCTCGCTGCTGGCCACCTTCCACGCGTATCCCGAGACCCTCGAACTGAACCTGCAGGGCGTCACGGCCTGCGAGCGCATGCGGCTCGACCGCAAGGCGCTGGAAACCCTGATCAGCGAGTCCGAGAAGGACGTTGCGAGCCTGCGGCAGATGCTGGGGCTCTGACCGGCGGGCGCAACCAGGCCCGGGCGCGGACGCCCCGCTGTCTGCTGGAACGAAGGTGGGTCGCGCCGCGTGCCAGCAGGCCCGACAGATTCGCTAGAATGCGTCCATGAACTACCCATCGCGGCGATCCGGCCTGCAGGCGCTCGTGGTCGCGACACTGGTCACGGCCTTCGGCGCGTCCGTGCCCGTACCCGCGGCAGTTTTCGAACTGCGCGATGACGGCGGCGGCATATTCGGCAACGTCGAGATGATTCGCACCAGTTACGAGGACACGCTGATCGAGATCGCGCGTCGCTACAGCCTCGGGTACGAGGAGCTGACGCGCGTCAACGCCGGCATCGATCCGTGGTTGCCGGGCGAGGGTACGGAGGTGCTGATCCCTGGCCAGCGGGTGCTGCCGCCTGGACCGCGGCAGGGCATCGTCGTGAACCTGCCCGAGCATCGCCTCTATTTCTACCCGAAGCCCCGCAAGGGCGCGAAGCCGCAGGTCATGACCTTCCCGGTCAGCGTCGGCAAGATGGACTGGCGCACGCCGATGGGCGTCACTCGGATCGTCGACAAGCGCAAGAACCCGGCCTGGTATCCGCCGGAATCGGTCCGCAAGGAGCACGCCGCGCGCGGCGAACCGGCGCTGCCTAAAGTGGTAGGGCCGGGGCCCGACAATCCGCTCGGCGCCTATGCGATGCGGCTCGCGATCCCAGGTGGCTCGTACCTGATCCATGGCACCAACAATCCCGACGCGGTGGGCATGGCCGTGACCCACGGCTGCCTGCGGATGTATCCCGAGGACGTCGAGCGGCTGTTCCTCGCGGTTTCGGTCGGCACGCCGGTGGCGCTGATCAACGAACCGATCAAGATCTCGCGCGTCGACGGCGAGGTCTGGCTCGAGGTGCATCCGCCGGTCGACGCGCAGGGGCAGGCCGTGGAGCCGAACGTGGAGGAATTCGAGAAGCGGCTCGACGCGTTGCTCGGTCCGACCCAGACGGCCATCCATTGGGAACGGGCGCTGCAGGCCCTGCGCGAGGCTTCCGGGATTCCCGAAGTGATCGGCATCGATATTCCCGACGATGCGCCTGCGGAACCTGGGGTTGCACCGGACGCCACGGTGGCGCCTTCGGACGCGGCTCCCGGTGAGCTCGCCCCAGCCGAGGTGGCGATGCCGCCGCCGGCCGCGAAGACCTGACTAGACGAGCGCGACGTGATGCGCGCCGTCGACCGGCAGCACCACGCCGTTGACGTAGGATCCAGCCTCGCTTGCAAGCAACAGCGCCGGCCCGATGAGTTCCGACAACTCGCCCGTGCGTCCCGACGGCATCCTCTGGATGTAGACCTTGCCCTTGTCAGAGGCGAAGTAGTCCGCGTTCATCTCCGAAATGAACCAGCCCGGAGCCAGCGCGTTGACGCGGATGCGATGGCGGACGAATTCGAGTGCGAGGCTGCGCGTCATCTGCACTAGCGCGCCTTTCGAAGCGGAATAGGCTGCGTATCCGGGGGCGGCGCTTAGCGCCAGCACCGAAGCAACGTTGATGATGCTGCCGGGTTTGCCGGCCGCGATCAGGCGTCGGGCGGCCTCGGAGGAGATGTTCCAGGGCGCCGTGAAATTGGTCGCCATCGTGCGTTCGAGCGCGGCGGCGTCGGTCTTCAGGAACAGTGCCGGATCGGCCATGCCCGCGTTGTTGAGGACGACATCGACGACGCCGAGGCGCTGCTCGACCTCGCCGAACGCGGCCGTGATCGCCGCGCGATCCGTGACGTCGAGCGGCAAAGCGAGTGCCTTGCCGCCGTTGGATCGGATCGTCGCAGCCAGCGCCTCGATGCGCTCGAGGCGGCGCGCGACCAGTGCGACGGCGGCGCCAGCGGCCGCGAACGCGGTGGCGAGCGTGGCGCCGATGCCGCTGGACGCGCCGGTGATGAATGCGACCCGGCCATCGAGTCGAAAGCTGAGAACTGGATCGATGTCCATGACGCTATGGTAGTGGAGTCGCTGGGCGGCGCGCGCGCTGACTGCCACAATGATGCCATGACGACCTTGACGGCCGACGCGATCGTCGGGAGCTGGCTGCTGTTGCGATGGACGGTCGAGTATCCGGACGGCCGCCCGCCGGCATTGCCTTTCGGCGACGACGCAGTGGGCCTGATCGTCTACGCGCCCGACGGCTGGATGACGGCAACGATGTCGCGTCGCAGGCGCGACGGCCTGTCGGCCCCGACTGCGGCGCGCGCCAGCGCCGACTCCAAGGCGCGCGCATTCGATGAATACCTGACCTACGGCGGCCGCTGGCGCATCGAGGGCGAGGCCGTCGTGCACGAGGTGATGCTGTCGATGAATCCGACGCTGATCGGCACGCCGCAGCGGCGCGTCGCCACTTTGCGCGGCGGCCTGCTGGACCTCTGCGCCACCGAGACTGACGCGCTGACGGGGCGTTCGCGGCTGCACCGTATCGCATGGAAGCGTGCGGGAGACTCCGCGGGCGTCTGAGGCACTGGCCCGGCAGGACGGGCCGGACGCAGGTCAGAACGTGCCGGGCAGGTAATAGCGCAGCGTGTCCTGCGGCGACGACGGCAACGGCAACTGCGCCTTCGAACTGCGTTCGACGTCTGCCAACGTGGCGCCGTCTGCCGCCGCGATCGCGCCTGCGTGGCAGGTGCCGGTCGGAGATGCGAGCCAGGCGAGCGCCTCGGCCGTCATGCCTTCCAGCGGATCCCCGGGTTGGCGCGTCAGGTCGTCGCTGGCCCGGCAGGCCACGCCGCCGGCGCGCGCGAAACCCGCGTACGGAAGGCCCTGGTAGTAGTCGCCGTCACCATCCCGATTGACGGACTTGAACGCAACCAGGCGCAGCCGGAAGTCGCAGGCGGCGACGTCGAACGCAAGCTGGCCCACGGGCTTGCCGAAAGTGCGCGCGCCAATGATGGCGGTGCGCGCATAGGGCGCCATCGAGTTGATGACGAGTTCGCTGGCCGAGGCGGACCGGTCTGTGACGACGAACGCCACGCGCAGCGTCGGCAAGGTCTGCGGTTGCTGCGCGAGCCGCACGGTTTCGAGGCGCGCGGCCTGCTGGGCGTTGTAGCGGGTCTCGAAGCTGACCTGGCCCGCGCGATCGCCGGCCAGCAGGTTCAGCAGCAGTTCGGCGATCGACACTAGGCCGCCGCCGTTGTAGCGCAGGTCGATCACGACGTCGCGGACGCCGGCGGCCGCGAACTGCGCGAACGCCGCACGCAAGGCGGCGAGGTTCGCCGAGGCGCCGCTTGCCACCGGGTCGGAGACGAACGAGCGGAAGGTCAGGTGGCCGATCCGATTGCCGTTCGTGAGCGTCAGCAGGCGGACATTGGCGGCCGGAACCGCGTCGAGCTCGAAGCTGCGCTTGGTCAGCGTCGCGGTGCGCGTCTCGCCCGCCAGCGTGCGCCAGCGCAGCGTGCGGACGATACCGGCGGTCGATGGCCCGATCGCCTGCTCGAGCCCGCCGGTGCTGGCGAGGATCTGGTCGATCGGCTGCAGAGTCGTCGGCGAGGTGCCGACCTCCAGCAGGGCATCGCCGCGCACGAATCCGGCGTCGGCCGCAGCCGAACCAGCGAACACCTGGGCCACCCTCAGGGCGGCCGGAGACGCGGACTCCAGCAGCGTGAAGCCGAAACCCGCGGTCGTGCCCTGCAGCAGGGCGTTCTCGGTAGCGATGCTGGTGACGCCGCTGAAGAAGCGGTCCTTGCCCTCGACGCGTGCCTGAGTCGTCAGGGCATTCAGGAAGTCACCGACCGTCGCATAGGCCGCGGGATCGATGCTGGCCGGCAGGGTCTCGGGGAAGAGATACCACTGGCGCGCCGTGTCGAGCACCGCCTGGTTCAGCCGCGGCGGGGAACAATCGGCCGAGGTCGTGGTGCCGGGCGTCGTAGCGGTCGGCGCGGTGTCGATGCCCTTGCCGCCGCAGCCGAGCACCAGCAGCACCACCGCCGATGCCAGCGCCGAACCGCGCCAGGCGCTCCCGCGCAACGGTCGAGTTTCGTTCAGTTCAGCCCCCTGATGGCCTGGTCGATGCGCGTCCGCACTTCCTGCAGCCGCACCGCGTCGACGCGTTCGTCCTTGTCACGACCGTCCAGCAGCTTTAGGAGTTCCCCGAGCGTCGCGCGCGAGCGCTCCCGCGCCTCGCCGCTGGCGTTGGTGCCGAGCGCCGCGGCCCACTGTGCGACATTCGCGACCGACTCGACCAACACGTCAGGACGGTCGGCGTTGATCGCCGCACGGGCACGGATGGCATAGGCTGAAAGGCTGGGCTGGATGATGACGATCCGGTCGACCAGGGCGATCGCCTGGTCGCCGAGCGAGCGGGACAGGCCCTGGTTGGAGACCCGCGAGCGCCACTCGGCACGAAGCTGCAACGCCTCGACGAACCAGAGGTCGGTCCAGCGCGCTTCCGCGAGCGCAGCATCGAGTTTCGCGAGCTCGCCATATTTACCCTGCAGCAGGTATTGCGCGCCGAGTACGGCCGCCTGGGCGCTCGCCGGCATCGCGCCGATCAGAGCGCGCTGCTCGGTGCTGACCTGGCCGCGAGCGATCGGTCCGAGACCCTGTTGCAGGACCGCGTAGCGCAGCAGGTCGCTCTGGGGGTAGGCGGCGAGTGCGTCGCGCGCGACCTGCTGCGCCAGCGGCAGGTTGCCCGCGGCGCCGAGCAGCAGCATCTGGAGATAGCGGGCCTGCTCGCCCTGGCCGAGGTGGCTGGCCATGCGTTTGACGCGATCGACGACGCTCGGGTCGAGGCCACGGAAGAACATCTGACGGCGGCCGATATAGGCGAAATCGATCTGACCGCCGAGACCGGAAAAGAGCCAGGCGGCGCCGCCCTGCAGCGGATCGTATTCGGCGAGCGCGCGGCCGGTGGCATCTGCCGAGAGTCCGCGCCCGAGTTCGAACACGCTGGATGCGGCCATCCGGTTGGTGTCGTCGGTGATCAGGGGCGCATCGGCTGCCAGCCGCGCTGCGCCGGCCTCGTCGACGGCGAGCGCAGCGACCAGGTCCTCGACCGTGTTGATGCCGAAGCGGGCGTAGTGCGCCGGCGTGGCCACGATCGGCGCCCCGCCCGCACGGGCGACGCGCGTCTCGACATCGAGCGGCTGGCGCGCGGCCAGGAACACCAGCGTGCTCGGGTCGGGCCGATAGACGCGTACCGATCCGAACACGTCGATCAGCGTCGCCGTCAGCGAACGCAGCAGGTCCTCGTCCAGGAACGCGACGTTCATCCACTGCACGAACACGCCGCCTTCGGCGAGGTGCTCGCGCGCCAGCCGCATGAATTCGCGCGTGTAGAGGTGCGATGCACCCGCGGTCCAGGGATGGGAAGGTTGCGACACGATCGCGTCGTAGCGCCGGTCGGTGAGCGCGAGGGCGCCGCGCGCGTCGTTGGTGATCACGTTGACGCGCGGATCGCCGAGCGGGTTGAACTTGCGCTGCGCGACGGTGCTGCGATTGGCCGCGATAACTTTCGGCTCGAGCTCGATCACGTCGATGCGCTGCACCGATGGCGGCACGCCCTCGACCACGACGCCGCCGCCGAAGCCGACGATCAGCATGTCGCGGGCCGACGGATTGGCGATCACGGCGAGCGGCGACATCCAGAATTCGCCGCTGAAGCGCGGTGGCATGCCCGGCGAATCCATCAGCGCCTCGGGAAGGCCGTTGGTCCGCAGCGCGAGGCCCCCGTCCTGCTTCAGCACGACCACGCTGGCGCTGCGGCCGACGTCGTAATGGACGATCTGGCCCGTGCCGCCGACATTCAGCGGCGAGGAGAGCAGCAGGCGCTGCGGCACTCCGGGCCGGAACGCGAGGATGCCCGCGAGCGCCACGACACCCACCGCGGCGCCGACCCAGACGCGACGCTTCTCGAGCACCAGCACGGCGAGCAGCGCCAGCACCAGGCTCGCTCCCGCGGCAAGCCGGATCGTGCCCTCGTAGCGCAGCTCCGGGATGATCACGAAACCGGCGGCCAGCGCGCCGGCGATGCCCCCGACCGTGTTCCAGGCATAGACACGGGCGCTCGCGGGCGCCGCATCCGCGGCGCGATCGGCCAGGATCCGCACCGCCAGCGGATAGGTGGTGCCAATCGCGAAGGTCAGCGGCAGTAGCAGCAGGAACGCAAACGAGAGGTTCGCGTAGAGGCCCGCCTGGGCGGGCACCAGCCGCTCGAGCAACAGGAACGCGATGCCGGCCCAGAGACCCGCGGCCAGCAGGGCGATCGCCAGCGCATTGATCGATGCGGCCCGGCTGCGTGCGAGCAGGGCGCCGGCCGCGCCCCCCAGCGCGATGCCGCTGAGGAAGCTGCCGACCATCACGCCAAACGCGTAGATGCTGCTGCCGACCACCTGCGCCAGCATCCGCGTCCAGAGCACCTCGTGGATGAACGACACCGCACCGGAGAACAGCATCAGCGGCAGCACCCAGCCCGGGCCGGGCGGCAGCCCGATGCGGAAGCCCGGGTGCGCCGGCTCGCGCCGCACCTCGGCCGGCGGAACCGCTGCGCCACGCTCGCGCTGCACCAGCAACGCCGCGAGCAGGAATACGACAACGTTGAAGGCCGCGCCGACCCAGATGCTGCGAGTCAGCCCGAGCATCGGCAGCAGCAAGAACGCGGTCGCCAGCGCCCCTGCGACGGCGCCGACGGTGTTGCTCGCATAGAGCAGGCCGATGCGCCGACCGATCTGCTCGCGATCCTGCACCGAATGGCGTGCGAGCAGCGGCAGCGTCGCGCCCATCAGCGTGGTGGGCACGACCAGCGCGACGAAGGCACCCGCGAGGTAGAACAGCGACGTGCCGACCTGCTCGCTCGAAGGCGGGGAGGGCTGACCACCGAACCACGCGACCAGCAGCCAGCGACTGCCGGCTACCAGCGCCGGCACCAGCGCCACCGCCGAGATCGCGATGCCGAGCTCGAGCGCCGCGTACGCGAGCACCGGACGCGTGATGCGGGGCAGCAGCCGCTCGACGATGGCGGCGCCGAGCGCAAGCCCCCCCATGTAGGCGGCGAGCACGGTCGCGACCGCGAGCTCGGAGGTGCCGAACACCAGGCCGAACTGGCGCGTCCAGGCGGTCTGGTAGACCAGAGCGGCGAAGCCGCTGAGCACGAAGCACAGCGACAGCAGCAGCAGCGGGATCCCGGCGCCTCCTGCAGCGTCGGTGGCCTTGGTGACGCCCGGCGACGCATTGGGTTTGACAGCGGCAGGTGATGCGGACATGGTCGCGCTTTGTGCCTGCCCGGTACTCGAAAGTCAAACTGGGCAGGACAATTGCACCGACCGCAAGTTAAGGAACTCCACGGATGGACCGACCAGCAGCCTGCGGCGTGATCACGCTGACCACGGATTTCGGCCACAAGGATCCCTTCGTCGGCGTCATGAAGGGCCGCATCTACGAGCGCTTCCCGGCAGCGCGGATCGTGGATCTCACGCACCAGATCCTCGCGCACTGGCCAGCCGAAGCGGGCTTCTGGATCGCGCGCTCGTTCGAATACTTCCCGCGCGGCAGCGTCCATGTCGCCGTCGTCGACCCCGGCGTCGGCACCGCGCGCGACATCCTGCTGGTGGAGGCCGACGGCCATCTGCTGCTGGCGCCTGACAACGGGCTGCTGGCGCCGGTGGTGGCACGCAGGCCCGCGTCCATCGTGCGGCGGCTGGACCCGACACGCCTCGGCGCCTTCGGGCTCGGCCGCATCAGCGCCACGTTCCATGGTCGCGACATATTTGCCCCGCTCGCCGCCGAACTCGCGGCCGGGCGCTGTCGGGCCGCCGAGCTCGGCGAGCCGACGAGCAGTCTCGTGCCGTCCTGGGTCGACGACCCGGTCGAGAGCGACGGAGCGGTCAGCGGGGTGATCATCACGGTGGACCATTTCGGCAATCTGGTCAGCAACATAGACAGTCGCTGGCTGGCCGGATTCATCGAGCCCCACGTGTACGCAGGCAGCCGCATCCTGCCGGTGCGCCGCACCTACGGCGACGCTCGCCCGGGCGACTTCCTGGCCCTGGTGAACTCCTTCGACGTGCTCGAGATCGCGCGCGCCGAAGGCCACGCCGCGGACGCCCTGGGCCTCTCGCGCGGCGCTCCGGTGGTGGTGCGGGACGCGGTCCGTCACCGCTGAACTTGCCAAGGCGCGCGATTTCGCTATAGTTCGGGCCTCCCCCGTGCCCGGCACTGACGTAAGTGCCTGATTAACAAGGACTTAGAGCCAAAGAGATGTCTGAAAGAGACACCGAAAGCTTCGATCTCGATGACGACTTCCTCGGCGAGACGGCTGCGCAGGAAGAAGGCAACGATTACGACAAGTTCCTCGACCGCGTCGATCGCCGCTCGCGCCCGGTCCCGGGGAAACGCGGCAAGGCGGCCTGGAGCAAGCTCGAGGAAGTGCTCGCGGACAAGAAACTCGAGAAGGAACTGAAGGAAGTCTACGACGACGACTTCTGAGGTCTTTGCCGGCCCGCCCGCCCGCCCGCGCGGAGCGGCCTTCCTGACCGCCCAACCCGGCCGATACCGATCCCATCCCCGCTCAACCAGGCCGAGCGCCGCGCACGGCCGCCCCGAATTGCAGAGGACATCATGAGCACGCAGGTCGGCCCGCCCTGGGTCGTGCTGAAGTTCGGCGGCACCAGCGTGTCCAGCGAGCCCAACTGGCGCAGCATCGCGGCGACCTGCCGCGCGCGGCTCGCGACCGGCGCGCGCGTGCTGGTCGTGCACTCTGCCGTCACCGGCGTGACCGATCGCCTGGAGAAGCTGCTCGCGGCCGCACTAATGGGCGAGCAAGCCGTGCCGCTCGTCGCGCTGCGCGTCCGGCACCGCGAACTCGCGGATTCGCTGGCGCTCGGCGCCGACGACGGCACCTCGCGCTGGTTCGCGGAACTTTCGCAACTGCTCGACGGCGTCGCGCTGATGCGTGAATGCACCGACCGCACGCGTGCGCGCGTGCTGGCGATGGGCGAACTACTCGCGACCGAGATCGGCGCGCGCTACCTGCGCAGCGTCGGCATCGACGCGTCTTGGGCCGATGCGCGCTCGATGCTGGTCGCCGAACACCGCCGCAGCGCCACTGAGCGCGCCGGCTACCTCTCGGCCACCTGCGGCTTCGCGCCGGATGCCGCGCTGCGCGCGCGTCTCGATGCCGCCACCCCGGTCGTCATCACACAGGGCTTCATCGCGAGCGACACAGAGGGCCAGACCGTGCTGCTCGGCCGCGGCGGCTCCGACACCTCATCGGCGTATCTCGCCGCCAAGCTGCAGGCCAGCCGGCTCGAGATCTGGACCGACGTGCCCGGCATGTTCAGCGCCAACCCGCGCTCGACGCCGACCGCGCGCCAGCTGCTGACGCTCACCTACGACGAAGCGCAGGAAATCGCGACCGCTGGCGCCAAGGTGCTGCACCCGCGCTGCATCCTGCCGGCGCGCCAGTACCAGATCCCGCTGTACGTCTTCGCGACCCAGGCGCCTGAGCTGCAGGGCACGCTGCTGACCGCGCTGCCGGTCAACGACGCCGCGCAAGTGAAGGCGGTGTGCGTGAAGAAGGGCGTCACGCTGGTCTCGCTCGATAGCCCCGGCATGTGGCACCAGGTCGGTTTCCTCGCCGACGCATTCCAGGTGTTCAAGGATCACGGCATGTCGGTGGACCTCGTGTCCACTTCAGAGACCAACGTCACCGTGACGCTCGATCCGCAGGCCAATACGCTGGATGCGGGCTCGCTCGGCGCGCTGCAGCGCGATCTCGGCCAGCTCTGCCGCGTGCAGCTGTTCGGGCCGTGCGCGTCGGTGAGCCTCGTGGGCCGCAACATCCGCGGCATCCTGCACCAGCTCGGCGGCGCCTTCGAGCTGTTCGAGGAGCAGCGCGTCTACCTCGTCAGCCAGGCGGCCAACGACCTGAACTTCACGTTCGTGGTCGACGAAGACCAGGGCGATCGCCTGGTCGAGGAACTGCACGACATGCTGGTGCGCCCGGTACGCGCCGACGCCGTGCTCGGGCCGACCTGGGAGCAGCTGTTCGCGAAGCAGGACCCGTCCCCGGCCGCCTCGCCCCCGTGGTGGGCGGTGCGCCGCGGCGACCTGCTGGCGCTGATGCAGGATCGCGACGCGGCCTATGTCTATGATGCCGCGACGATCCGCGCCCGCTGCGCGAGTCTCAAGTCGCTGCGCTCGATCGCGCGCGTGCTGTACGCGATCAAGGCCAACTCCAATGCCGAGGTGCTGCGACTGGTGCATGCCGCGGGCATCGGCATCGAATGCGTGTCGCGCGGCGAAGCCGAGCACGCCCTGCGCTCCGTGCCCGGCCTGTCACCGGGCGGCATCCTCTTCACGCCGAACTTCGCGCCGCGCGCCGAGTACGCCTGGGCCCTCGGCGCGGGCCTGCAGGTCACGGTCGACAACCTGTTCGTGCTGCGCGAATGGGCGTCGCTGCTGCAGGACCGCGAGATCTTCGTGCGCGTCGATCCGGGCACGGGTCGCGGTCACCACCAGCACGTCCGCACCGGCGGCGCCTACTCGAAGTTCGGCGTACCGATCGACGAGATGGACGAGGCGATCCGGCTGGCCGAAGCCGCCGGGGCGCGCATCGTCGGCCTGCACACCCATGTCGGCAGCGGCGTGTTCGACGTCGACAGCTGGGCCGACACGGCGCGCCGGCTCGCCGCGCTGCTGCCGAGGCTGCCGCTGGTCCGGGCGATCGACGTGGGTGGCGGTCTCGGCGTACCCGATCGGGCCGGCAAGCCCGCGCTCGACCTGGCGCGCCTCGATGCGCGGCTCGAGGAGATCCGCCGCGACCTCGGCAACGTCCAGTTGTGGCTCGAGCCCGGACGCTTCGTCGTGGCGGAGGCAGGGGTGCTACTGGCCCGCGTCACCCAGACCAAGCGCAAGGGCGCCTCAGGCTATGTCGGCATCGCCACCGGCATGAACTCTCTGATCCGGCCGGCGCTGTACGGTGCGCATCACGACATCCACAACCTGACGCGGCTCGAGGAGGCGCCGACGGAAGTGCTCGACGTGGTCGGTCCGATCTGCGAGACCGGCGATTTCCTAGGCCACGATCGGCTGCTGCCGCCAACCCGCGAGGGCGACGTGCTGCTGGTAGCCACGACCGGCGCCTACGGCTTCGTGATGGGATCGCACTACAACCTGCGTGATCCGGCACCCGAACAGGTGATCTGACAAAGTCAGCCCGTGGCCGGAGCGTCCGGCGTGGAGCGCGCCGCGTGCCGCGATTCGAGCTCGGCGACCACCTGGGGCAGGGCCAGGCCCCGCGCCTTCAGCAGCACGGCGAGGTGGTAGAGCAGGTCCGCTGATTCCGACAGCAACTTGTCGTCGGGTTCGCAGACGCCGGCGAGCGCGACCTCGAGGCCTTCCTCGCCGACCTTCTGCGCAATCCGGCGGTGGCCGGCCGCGAACAGGCGCGCCGTGTAGCTGGCGCCATCGCCCGCGGCAACCCGCTGCTCGATCACCCGCTCCAGCTGGGCGAGAAACGCGAGTTCCTCGGCGGCGCTGCGCCGCTGGTCGCCGAAGCAGGTCGCGGTCTGCAGGTGACAGACCGCTCCGGCGGGCCGTGCGATCCACAGCAGGCTGTCGCGATCGCAGTCGATTGCCGAATCGACCACCTGCAGCGTGTGCCCGGAGGTCTCGCCCTTTTCCCAGAGCCGCGATCTGCTGCGGCTCCAGAACACGACGCGGCCGCGACGCAGCGTTTCGCGCACCGCCTCCGCGTTCATGTAGCCGAGCATTAGCACCGCACCGGTGTCGGCATGCTGCACGATGGCCGGCAGCAGGCCAGCGCCCTTGGCAAAATCGAGTGTGTCGATGGCGTCTTCAGTGATGCTCATGGTTGCTCTCGCCGGCGGCGGCTGGATCAGGGGCGCACTTCGATCCCGGCCTCGCGCAGGCTGCGTTTGAGGTCGGGGATCGCGATCGAACCGCTGTGGAACACGCTGGCGGCGAGCGCCGCATCGACCCCGGCGACCCGGAACGCCTGCTCGAAATGCACGGGCTCGCCGGCGCCGCCGGAAGCCACCAGCGGCACCTCGCAGATGGCCCTCACCGCAGCCAGCTGCGCGAGGTCGTAGCCGCGACGTACGCCGTCACTCGACATGCAGTTGAGCACGATCTCGCCGGCACCGCGTTGCTGCACTTCCCGGACCCAGTCGAGGGTCGAACGGCCCGAGTCACGCGAGCGATCGGGATCGCCGGTGAACTGGTAGACGCGATAGCCCGCGGCGGTGGTCTCGCTGTCGATGCCCGCGACGATGCATTGCGCGCCGAATCGTGCGGAGAGGCGATCGATCAGTGCCGGGTCCGCCAGCGCGGGGGAATTCACCGAGATCTTCTCGGCGCCGGCGTTCAGCACCGCCTCGGCGTCCCCGACCGAGCGGATGCCACCCGCGACGCAGAACGGGATGTCGAGCACGCGCGCAACCCGGTCGACCCAGCCGCGATCGACTGAACGGCCTTCCGGGCTTGCGGTGATGTCGTAGAAGACCAGCTCATCAGCGCCCTCGTCGCGATAGCGGGTCGCGAGCTCGAGGATGTCGCCGACGACGCGGTGATCGCGGAAGCGTACGCCCTTGACGACCTGCCCGTCGCGCACGTCGAGGCATGGAATGATGCGTCGCGCCAGCATGTCAACCCGCGAGGAAGGCGCGCAGGTCGTCGGCCCCGATGCGTTCTTCCAGAAGCGCCTTGCCGCTGATCGCGGCGGCGACGCCGGTGGCGGCGAGCGCCACGAGATCGGCCGCATCGCGCACGCCGCCAGAGGCCTGCCAGCGCACGTCCGGAAAACGCTTGACTGCCTCGGCATAGAGCGCGAGCGACGGCCCACCCATAGCGCCGTCGCGCTCGACGTCGGTACAGAGCACGTGCCGCAGTCCTACGGGGACGAAGCCCGCGACCGCATCCCACAGCGACAGCGTGGTCGCCTGCGTCCACCCGCGGGTCTGCACCAGCGGGGTGCCGCCGGCATCGGCGCGCACATCGAAGGCCAGGCAGACGCGTTCGGCACCGAACTCCGCGATCCATTCCGCGACCGCAGCGGGCGCCTCGACGGCCGCGCTGCCGACGACCACGCGATCGACGCCGTTGCGCAGCAGGTCGTCGACCACCGCGCGTGAACGCACGCCGCCCCCGACCTGCAGGTTGACGGCGCGCTGGCTCGCGAGCCGCAGCAGCAGCGCGCGATTGGCCAGCTGGCCGTCGCGGGCGCCATCGAGGTCGACGATGTGCAGCCAGCTAGCACCAAGCGCGCGATAGCGGCCGAGCAGCTCGTGCGGCTCGAGGTCGTAGCGGGTCTCGGCGGCGAAGTCGCCCCGCAGCAGTCGGACGCAATGACCGCCACGCAGGTCGATCGAGGGAATCAGCAGCATCAGTCGAGCCTCAGGAAGTTAGCCAGCAGCCGCGCCCCGGCGGCGCCGGAGCGCTCCGGATGGAACTGCACGCCGCGGAAATTGCCACGCCCGGCCACTGCGACGATCGCGCCACCGTAGGCCGAAGTCGCAAGCGTGGAGGACGAGGGGCGGGCGGCGAAACTGTGAACGAAATAGAAATGCTCGCCGGGCGCGATGCCCTCGAGTAACGGATCCGGGTGCAGGTTCTCGAGCGTATTCCAGCCCATGTGCGGCACCGGGCGGCCGGGTGCGGCGAGCAGCCGGTCGACCTCGCCGGGCAGTACGCCAAGGGTCTCGGAAGGGCCTTCCGCGGAACGTTCGAACAGCAGCTGCATGCCCAGACAGATGCCGAGCACCGGCTGACGCAGCTCCGCGAACACACGGTCGACACCGGCGCCGCGCAGCCGCCGCATCGCATCGCCCGCCGAGCCGACGCCGGGCAGCAGCACCCGCGGCGCGGCGACGATCCGCGCGGGATCGGCACTCACCTCGGCGCTCGCGCCGAGCCGCTCGAGCGCGAACTGCAGCGACGCCAGGTTGGCGCCGCCGGAGTCGATGATGACGACCTCGGCACCCATCGTCAGAGCACGCCCTTGGTGGAGGGCAGGTCGTCGCTCTCGCGGCGGAAGGCCTGGCGCAGGGCCCGGCCGACCGCCTTGAAGCAGGCCTCGATCATGTGGTGGGTGTTATCGCCGACGACGCTGACGTGCACCGCGGCGCCGAGCGAATCGGCCAGCGAACGGAAGAAATGCGGCACCAGTTCGCTCGGCATGCCACCGACCTGCTCGCGGCCGAACTGTCCTTCGAACACCGCGTAGGCGCGACCGGAGAGGTCGATCGCGGCCTGCGCGCGCGACTCGTCCATTGGCAGCAGGAAGCCGTAGCGCGCAATGCCGCGCTTGTCGCCGAGCGCGCGCCGCAGCGCCTCGCCGAGCGCCAATGCGCAGTCCTCGATCGTGTGGTGTTCGTCGATGTGCAGGTCGCCCTTGCACTCGAGATCGAGCGCGAAGCCGCCATGCTTGCCGAGCTGCTCGAGCATGTGGTCGAAGAACCCGATGCCGGTGTGCGCGCGCACCGGCCCGGTTGCATCGAGATCGACCTTGACCGTGATGTCGGTTTCCCGCGTCTTGCGATGCACCACGGCACGGCGCGCCAGCAGCTCGCGCGTGATCGCCTCCCAGGTTTCGGACGGTTCGCCGTGACGGCGCACACGCAGGCCACGGATGCCGAGGTTGGTGGCCAGCGTCAGGTCGGTGTCGCGATCGCCGACCACCGCGCTCGCCGCCAGGTCGACGCCGCGCTCGCGGATCCAGTCGTCGAGCAGCGCCGTCTTCGGCTTGCGGCAGGCGCAGCCGTCGTCGCGGCGATGCGGGCAGACGAACACCGCGTCGAAGGCGATGCCCTGGCTGGCGAACGCATCCATCAGGAACTGCTGCGGCGCGTCGAAGCTCGGCTGCGGAAAGCTCGCGCTGCCGAGCCCATCCTGGTTGGTGACGATCGCGAGGCGCCAGCCGGCTGCCGCGAGCTCGTGCAACGCGCCAAACACGCCCGGCATGAAGCGGATCTTGGCGAGTGCATCGACCTGCTCGTCCGGCGGCTCCTCGATCAGGGTGCCGTCGCGGTCCACGAACAATACCTTCATGCGAGGCTCCTCAGCAGCCGCTCGTTCTGTTCGGGCGTGCCGATCGTCAGGCGCAGCGCGGCACCGAGGCCGGGCTGGCTGCGTAGATCGCGCACCAGCAACCCGACGCCCGCGATCGCCTGCAGTGCGGCGCCCGCGTCGCGGAACTCGACCAGCAGGAAGTTCGCGGCGCTCGGCCAGACCCGCAGCACCGCCGGCAGTGCAGCCAGAACAGTCGCCAGTCTGCCGCGCTCGGCGATCGTCGCCGCCACGCGCGAGCGCGCTATCGCCTGCGCCGCCGGCTGCAGCACTTTCATTGCTGCCTCGACGGTCGGCTGCGCCATCGCATAGGGCGGGATGATCTTGCGCAGCATCGCGACGAGCTGCGGGCTCGCAAGCAGGCTGCCGACGCGCGCGCCGGCCAGCCCGTGCGCCTTCGACAGCGTCTTAAGGACCACCAGGTGCGGGAACTCGGCGAGGCGCGGCGCGTAGCCCGGATGCAGGGCGAACTCGCCGTATGCCTCGTCGACGACCACCAGCGCGCGGCCCTCGCAGGCGCGCAGCACCTGCAGCACCTGCGCCTCGGGGATTTCGTTGACGGTCGGATTGTTCGGCGTGCACAGGTGCACGAGCCGCACCGCCGGAGCCAGCGCCGCGAGCAGGGCCGGCAGGTCGAGCGCGTAGGCATCGTCGCGCCGCAGCGGCACCGCGACGACGCCGGCGCCCTGGATGCGCGCCGCGACCGCGTACATGCCGAAGGTCGGCGGACAGACGATGACGGCATCGCGCCCGGCGGCGCAGAACGCGCGGGTCAGCAGGTCGATGGCCTCGTCGCTGCCGCGGCCGACCAGCAGCTGCGCCGGCGTCACGCCGTAGAGCGCCGCGAGCGCCGTGACCAGTTCACGGGGCTGCGGCTCCGGATAGCGGTTCAGACCCGCACTGGAATCGTCGCCAGGTACGCGCCACGGCGATTCGTTGGCATGCAGGCGCTCGAGACTCGGATCCCAGGCCGCATGCTCATACGCCTTCAGCGCCAGGATCTCGGGACGGGCGAGGCTCAGCGGATCGTTCATCGCGCGCCCTGCGCGCGCAGCACCGCGAGCCGGCGATTGACCGCACTGGCATGGGCGTCGAGCCCCTCGAGAGCGGCGAGCGTGGCGGCGGTCGGGCCGAGGTCCTGCAGGCCCGCAGGCGTGATCTCCTGCACCGTGATCCGCTTGACGAAGTCGAGCAACGACAGGCCGCTATAGGCGCGTGCGTGGCCGTACGTGGGCAGCACGTGGTTGGTGCCGGAGCAGTAGTCGCCCATCGGCTCCGGCGTCCACTCGCCGAGGAACACCGAGCCGGCGTTGACGACGCGATCGAGCCAGCGACGCGGCTCGCGCACCTGCAGGATCAGGTGCTCGGGCGCGTACAGGTTCGACACCTCGAGCGCGGCATCGAGATCGGCCACCAGCAGGATGCGGCTCTGCGCCACCGAGGCCTCGAGCACTCTCGCGCGCGACAGCCGCGCGCGCTGCACCTCGGTTTCGGCCTGCACCGCGAGCGCCAGAGTGCGAGAGGTCGTCACCAGGATCGCCTGGGCCAGCGGGTCGTGCTCCGCCTGGGCGAGCAGGTCCGCGGCGACGAATTCCGCACGCGCGGCGTCGTCGGCGATCACGAGCACCTCGGAGGGGCCCGCCGGCAGGTCGAGCGCCGCGCCGGCGGGATCGGCCGCGACGAGCTGCTTGGCCGCCGTGACCCAGGCCGAGCCGGGTCCGAAGATTTTGTCGACCTTGGCAATGGATTCGGTGCCGTAAGCGAGGGCGGCGACTGCCTGCGCACCGCCGACGCGATAGACCTCGTCGACGCCGCAGACCTGCGCGGCGGCGAGGATCGCGGGATCTACCCGACCGTCGCGCCCGGGCGGCGTGCAGAGGGCGATACGCGGGCAGCCAGCAATCCTCGCCGGCACCGCCGACATGACCAGCGCCGAGGGCAGCGGCGCGGAGCCGGCAGGCACGTACAAACCGACAGCCTGGATCGGCCGCACGACCCGCTCGCAGCGCACCCCGGGCGAGGTCTCCACGGACAGCGGCGCCAGCCGCTGTGCCTCATGGAAGCGCCGCACGTTCGCGACCGCGCGCTCGAGTGCCGTCACGGCGACCGCCGGCAGCCGCGACAGCGCCGCCTGGAATTCACCGGGCTCGACCCGCAGCGCATCGAGCTGCACGCCGTCGAAGCGCGCGGAATACTCGCGCAACGCGAGATCGCCGCGCGCACGCACGTCATCGACGATTGCCGCGACCTTCGCGAGCAGGTCGGCGCGCGAGTCGAGCGCGGGCCGCGCCAGCGCGGCGCGGCGGCCGGCGGCGTCGAGCGCGCTCCAGTCGAGGATCCGCAGCGTCACGCCAGCATCTTCTCGACCGGCAGCACCAGCAGGGCGCTGGCACCGGCCTTCTTGAGGCTCTCGAGCGTTTCCCAGAACACGTTCTCGCGACACACGGCGTGCACCGCGACCTTGTCCGGAAAACCCTCCAGCGGAATGATCGTCGGCGATTCGCTCCCGGGCAGCAGCTTGCGGATCTCCGCGAGCGCCGAGCGCGGCGCATGCAGCATGATGTATTTGCTCTCCTTGACCTGCTGCACGCCGTCGATGCGCATCAGCAGCCGCTCGACCCACTCGTCCTTGATCGCCGGCAACGGGACGGGCGTGCGGATCAGCACGGCGTGGCTCTCGAGCACCGTCTCGACCTCTTGCAGGCGGTTCGCGACCAGCGTCGAGCCGGTGGAGACGAGGTCGCAGATCGCATCGGCGCGACCGAGGCGCGGCGCGATCTCGACGGCGCCCGACAGCGTTACGATCTCGGCATCGATAGAGCGTTCGGCGAGATAGCGCTTCAGCAGGAAAGGGTAGGTGGTGGCGATGCGTTTGCCGGCAAGCCACTGCGGACCGCTGAAGCTGGCGCCGTCCGGCACCGCGATGCTCAGGCGGCAGCGACCGAAGTCCAGCGCGCGCAGCACCGAGAAGCGTGCCACCGTGCCGCGGGCCGCGAGCTCGAGGCGTTTCTCCTCGATCACGTTCAGGCCCACCAGGCCGAGATCGCTGACGTCTTCCTGCACCAGGTCCGGGATGTCGTCGTCGCGCACGAACAGCAGGTCCAGCGGCATGTTCTCGCCATAGCCGACCAGCTGGTCCTTGCCACGCGAGAGCTTCAGGCCGCAACGCACCAGCAGGTCCACGGAATTGTCGGTCAGGCGGCCGGATTTCTGCACCGCGAGCTTCAGGCGAACGTCTTTGTCCATGTTTCGAGGGTCCTGTCGTTCAGCGCGGAGCGGGGATGGGAAGTTTCTGCGCCTCGAGCCGGCGCATCGCGGTTTCGTAGCCGCCGTTGCCGTCCGAGACGTAGCGGGCGACACGACCGATCGTCGTGACGCTGACGCCGGTGGCCTTGTGGATCTCGCGGTACGGAGTGCCTCGCTCGAGCCACTCGACCACGGCCCAGCGGTCGGCCATGGCCTCCAGCTCGGCCGGCGTGCACAGGTCGCGGAAGAACGCGCGGCATTCCTCGACCGTCCTGAGGGTCAGGATGGCCTGGTACAGGCCGCGTTCGAACAGGGCTTCCTGGCGCGGCGAGAGCGTGCGGTGCTGTTTCATGGCGTTCCAATGTAATAGCGCGCTATTACATTAACAAATCTAATCGCCAGTCACAAGGCGAGCGCCGCGCCGTTGACGCCTCCCGCGGCGCTTTCGTAGACTTCGCCCCACTCATCGAGACCGGCTGAGGGAAAGGCCCTTTGACGCCGGGGCAACCGCCGAAACTCACCATTTCGGGAAGGTGCCAACTCCTGCAGCGCTGGCCTCGCGGCCACGCGACAGATGAGCCGTCTGCGCGGCCCTGCCGCCCGGTTGCCGGGCCCGAGGCAAGGGCGCAGACAGCCCGTTCGCGCGGGTGCTCGCATGGAGTCCGAGGAGTGCACCCGCCGGCATGGCGCCGGGGGGGCTGGCAGGCACTGGAAACCATGACGGAGCTTCCGATGATTCCCTCGACCGACCCCGCGTCCCGCGCTGAGAAGGTGGCTTCACCGTCGTCCGTTGCCGCCTCCGGCGCAACGGCGTTGCTGGTGCGCGAAGGCGTGCTGGAGGTTCCCGGCGAAACGGCGCTGCACTACGGCGGCCGGCTGCCGGCCGTGCGGCTCGCCTGGCGCATGGCGGGCCCGGCAGGCGCCCCGGTGGTCGCGACGCTGGGGGGCATTTCCGCGCACCGGCGCGTCTATTCGACCGACGATTCACCGGGCGGCTGGTGGCACGAGGTCGCGGGGCCAGGGCTGTCGTTCCCGGTAGAGCAGCTGCGCGTGCTTGCGTTCGATTATCTCGGCGGCAGCGGCGAGACCACCGGACCGCGCGACGGCGCGGCGTTCCCCAGTGTCTCGAGCTACGACCAGGCCGAGCTGCTGCTGCGCCTGCTGAACCACCTCGGCATCAAGTCGCTGCGCGCGATCGTCGGCGCCTCCTACGGCGGCATGGTCGCGCTCGCGTTCGGGGAACGCTACCCGGACCGGGTTGCGCACCTGGTCGTCGTCAGCGCCTCCGACCGCACCCATCCGATGTCGACTGCCTGGCGCAGCGTGCAGCGCCGCATCGTGCGTTTCGCGATCGACTGCGGGCGCCCCTCCGACGGGCTGCAGCTGGCGCGGGCGCTGGCGATGTCCACCTACCGCAGTCCGGAGGAATTCGCCGCGCGCTTCTCGGGCAGCCCGCGCGCCACCGAACGCGGCTTCGTGTTCCCGGTCGAGGACTACCTGATGGCCCGCGGCGCCGACTACGCGACGCGCTACCAGCCCGACGGCTTCCTGTGCCTGTCCGAATCCATCGACCTGCACCGCGTCGACGCCGGCCGCATCTTCGTGCCGGTGACGGCCGTCGCGGTGCGCGAGGACCAGCTGGTCCCGGTCGCTGACATGCGTGCGATGGTGGCCCGGCTGCCACACGCCAAGCTGCAGGAAATTTCCTCGGTCTACGGGCATGACGCATTCCTGAAGGAAGCCGAAGCGCTCAAGCCGATATTCGCGCGACTGCCCGGAGCCCCCGCATGACGACGAACTTCGATCCTTCCACCCGCGCCGTGCGCGCGGGCCTCGAGACCGACGAGATCACAGGCGCAGTCGTCCCGCCGATCCACCTGACCTCGACGTTCGCGTTCCGCGGCTTCGGCGACAAGCGCACCTACGACTACTCGCGCTCCGGCAACCCGACGCGCGACCTGCTCGGCGCCGCGCTCAACGATCTCGAGGGCGGGGCAGGGGCGGTCATCACCGGCTCGGGCATGGGCGCAATCACGCTGGTAGGTCACCTGCTGCCGGTCGGCGCGCGCATCGTCGCGCCGCACGACTGCTACGGCGGATCGTTCCGGCTGTTCACGGCCTGGAAGAAGCGCGGCGAACTGTCGGTCGACTTCATCGATTTCGGCGCGCCGGGCGCGATCGAGGCAGCGCTGTCGACGCCGGCGGCACTGGTCTGGATCGAGACGCCCAGCAATCCGCTGCTGCGCATCACCGACATCGAAGCCGTGGCGCGGCTCGCGCATGCGCGTGCCGCGCTGGTCGCGGTAGACAACACCTTCCTGTCGCCGGGCCTGCAGCGGCCGATCCCGCTCGGCGCGGACATCGTCGTTCACTCGACCACCAAGTACATCAACGGCCACAGCGACGTGGTCGGCGGTGCGGTGGTGGGCGCGACGCCCCAGCTGGCGCAGGAGCTCGCCTGGTGGGCGAATGCGCTCGGGATCACCGGATCGGCGTTCGACAGTTTCCTGACCCTGCGCGGCCTGCGTACGCTGCACGCGCGGCTCGCAGTGCACGAGCGCAATTCCAACGCGCTCGCGCCCTGGCTCGCCGCGCAGCGAGGCGTGCAGCGGGTCTGGTACCCGGGCCTGACGACGCATCATGGTCACGAAGTCGCTCGGCGCCAGCAGACCGGCTTCGGCGCGATCGTCACGCTGGAACTCGCCGGCGGCATCCCGGCGGTGCGGGACTTCGTCGAGGGGCTGGAGCTGTTCTCGCTGGCTGAATCGCTCGGCGGCGTCGAGAGCCTGGTCGCACATCCGGCGACCATGACCCATGCGGCGATGGCGCCCGAGGCGCGCGCGGCCGCCGGCCTCACCGACGGGCTGTTGCGCCTGTCGGTCGGCATCGAGGCGATCGAAGATCTGCAGCGCGACCTCGCCGCCGGTCTCGAGCGGGCCATCAAGGCCGCCTGACCGCGACCAGACCCAGCCAGCACCGCGAGGTCCCGGCCCCCCCCCCGCGCTGCGCGCGCGGCCAGGAGCCGCGGCGGGTCTGCCTCAGGCCTTCTCCAGGCGCGCGAGCACCGCATCGCCCATCTCGACCGTGCTGACGGCCGCGCCGCCGCGCTCGACGATGTCCGCCGTGCGTGCGCCCGCCGCGATCGCGGCCTCGACCGCGGCCTCGATTGCCGCAGCCTCGGCTCCCAGGCCGAGCGAATGGCGCAACAGCAGCGCGGCGCTGAGGATGGTGCCGCAGGGATTGGCGATGCCGCGGCCTGCGATATCGGGCGCCGAGCCGTGGATCGGCTCGTAGAGGCCACGCCGGCCGTCACCGAGCGCGGCGGAAGGCAGCACGCCGAGCGAGCTCGACAGCATCGCCGCCTCGTCGGTCAGGATGTCGCCGAACAGGTTCTCGGTCAGCAGCACGTCGAAGTCGCGCGGCCGGCGGATCAGGTGCATCGCCATCGCGTCGACGAACATGTGCTCGATCGAACACTCCGGGAACTCGGCACGGATCACCCGCTCGCTGACTTCGCGCCATAGGCGCGAGGTCTCGAGCACGTTCGACTTGTCGATCTGCACGATCTTGCGCCGCCGGCCGCACGCGAGCCGGCCCGCGACGCGCGTGATGCGCTCGACTTCCGCAACCGTATACGCGCATTCGTCGGTGGCGCGATCGCCGATGCGGCTCTTCTTGCCGAAGTAGATGCCGCCCGTCAGCTCGCGCACGAACACCAGGTCGACACCGTCGAGTATCTCCGGCTTGATCACCGAGGCATCGCGCAGCGCCGGCATCACCCTGATGGGCCGCAGGTTCGCGTAGACCCCGAGCTCGCCGCGCAGCCGCAGTAGCGCGGCCTCGGGCCGCACCGGCGCGCGGGGCCCCCACTTCGGACCGCCGATGGCGCCGAGCAGCACGCCGTCGGATTCGAGGCAGGCCTTCAGCGTGTGCGCAGGCAGGCCGTCGTTGAACTTGTCGATCGCCGCGCCGCCGAACTCGGCGTGCTGCATCGCGAATTCATGGCCGAACAGCCGTGCGGTCGCATCGAGCACCCGCACCGCCTCGGCGACGACCTCGGGACCGATGCCGTCCCCCCCCAGGACCGCGATCTTCGCCTTCATGCGCGCGGCCGACGCGCCTCGTACGCCGAAATCGCCGGGTCCTGCGAGAGCAGGAAACCGAGTTCATCGACGCCGTTCAGCAGGCAATAGCGCGGGAACGGATCGATCGGGAACTTCACCGAGACGCCGGTCGGCAGCGTCACCGAGGTCGATTCGAGGTCGATCTCGACCTCGGCGCCCGGGTTCGCGAGCAGCCACTGGTGCGTGGTCTCGTCGACGATGATCGGCAGCAGCCCGTTCTTCAGCGAGTTGTTGCGGAAGATGTCGGCGATCTCGGTGCTGATCACGGCCTGGAAGCCGTAGTCCTGCAGCGCCCAGGGCGCGTGCTCGCGCGAGGAGCCGCAGCCGACGTTGCGGCCCGCCACCAGGATCCGGCAGCCCAGGGATTCCGGCCTGTTCAGGATGAAGTCCGGCTTCGGATTGCCGGCGTCGTCGTAGCGCCAGTCGGCGAACAGCTGCTTGCCGAGGCCTTCCTTGGTCGTGGTCGTCAGGAAGCGGCCCGGGATGATCTGGTCGGTGTCGATGTTGCCCGACGGCATGACGACCGTGCGGGAGCGGATGGTCTTCAACGGTTCCATGGAGGGCTCCTTCAGCCGTTCACGAGGTCACGGGGATCGGTCACTCGGCCGCGCACGGCGGAGGCGGCAGCTGTTTCGGGACTCGCGAGCAGGGTGCGCGCACCGACGCCCTGGCGACCCTCGAAGTTGCGGTTGCTGGTGCTGACCGAGTATTCCCCCTTCGGCACCGTGTCGCCGTTCATGCCGAGGCACATCGAGCAGCCCGACTCGCGCCAGTCGGCGCCCGCGTCGATGAAGATCTTGTGCAGGCCCTCGGCTTCAGCCTGGCGCTTGACGGCCTGCGAGCCCGGCACCACCAGCATGTGCACGCCGGCCGCCACCTTGTGGCCGCGCAGCACGCCGGCGGCGGCGCGCAGGTCGCTGATGCGGCCGTTGGTGCAGCTGCCGACGAACACCACGTTGACCTTGGCGTCGCGGATCGGCTGGCCGGCGGTGAAGCCCATGTATTTCATCGCGGCATCGAAAGCCGCGTCGCCGCGCTTTTCCGGAATCTTGCCGCTGATCGGCATGACCATGCCCGGGTTGGTGCCGTAGGTGATCATGGGCTCGAGCGCCGCGGCGTCGATGTCCACCGACTTGTCGAACACGGCGCCTTCGTCGGTCGGCAGCTGCTTCCAGCGCGCGACTGCCGCGTCCCAGGCGGCGCCCTTGGGCGCGCGCGGCGTGGCCTTCAGGTAGGCGAACGTGGTCTCATCGGGCGCGATCATGCCGGCGCGCGCGCCGGCTTCGATGGACATGTTGCAGACGGTCATCCGCTCTTCCATCGACATCGTACGGATCGCCTCGCCGCGATATTCGATCACGTGGCCGGTGCCGCCGGAGACGCCGACCTTGCCGATGATCGCGAGGATCATGTCCTTCGGCGTGACGCCGGGCTTGAGCCGGCCGTGCACGTTGACGGCAAAGGTCCTGGCCTTCGACTGCAACAGGCACTGCGTGGCGAACACATGGCCGACCTCGGTGCTGCCGACGCCGAAGGCGAGGGCGCCGAACGCACCATGCGTCGAGGTGTGGCTGTCGCCGCAGACGATCGTCTTGCCGGGCTGGGTCACCCCGAGTTCGGGCCCGATGATGTGCACGATGCCGCGCAGTTCGCTCTGCATGCCGAACAACTCGATGCCGAAGTCGGCGCAGTTCTTCTCCAGCGCCCTGATCTGCTTCGCCGCCGAGTCGATCGTGATCGGCGCGCCGCCGAACACCTGCTCGGTGCGGGTCGGCGTGGCGTGGTCCATCGTGGCGAGGGTGAGGTCGGGCCGGCGCAGCTTCAGGCCGCGGGCGCGCAGTTCGGTGAACGACTGCGGCGAGGTCACCTCGTGCGTGAGGTGCAGATCGATGAAGATCACCGCGGGCGTTTCCGCGGTCTGGGAAACCACCTCGTGGGCGGCCCAGACCTTCTCGAACATCGTTTTCGGGGTGTTCATTGGGGTCCTTTCCTGTTCAGGTGCCGCGCTGCGCGGCGGATTCGATCCGGTTGATGACGTCGAGAAACGCCCGGGTGGCGGCCTCGACGATATCGGTACTGACACTGGCGCCGCGATGGCTGCGGCCGTCGCATTCGACCGAGACCAGCGCCTCGGCCTGAGCGTCCTCGCCTCCCGAGAGACTGCGCAACTCGAAATTGCGCAGCGTGGGGCTCAGGCCGGTGGCGGCCTCGATGGCCTGGAAGGCGGCGTCAACCGGGCCTGCGCCGCGCGCACTGCGCTCGACCTCGCGGCCATCGCAGTGCCGCAGCGCGACCGTGGCGCGCGCCGCCGCGCCGCTGGTCGAGCCGGTGGCGAGCCGCGCGAGGCTCCAGGGTCCCTCGACGCCGCGCTCGGCGCGCAGCACCAGCGCCTCGATGTCGCCGTCGAAGAGTTCCGTCTTGCGCGCCGCCAGAGCGTCGAACGCGGTAAACAGGCGCTCGAAATGCGGCTCGGCGAGCTCGAAGCCGAGCTGGCGGACGCGCTCGCGCAGCGCCTCGCGACTGCTGTGCCGGTCGAGCACGCGGCTCGAGAGCGTCATGCCGACCTGCTGCGGCTGCAGCACGCCGTAGCCGCCCTGTTCGGCCGGCGTGCCGTAGAGCTGGCTGCCGGAGCGGTGCGCGAAGGCATTCTCGCCGACCACCGCCTTGTTGCGCGGGATTACCGTGCCGGTGATGTTCGCGAGCAGGCGGGCGGCGGGATAGAGGCGGGTGGTGTCGATGCCGGTGCGGACGTTGAAGAACGCCTCGCGAGTCTTCAGCGCCATCACCACTTCCTCGAGCGAACAGTTGCCGGCACGCTCGCCGATGCCATTCAGCGTGCACTCGACTTGCCGCGCGCCGTTGACCACGGCCATCAGGCTGTTGGCGACCGCCAGCCCGAGGTCGTCGTGGCAGTGCACGGAAAGCGTCACGCGCCCGATGCCGCGCACGTTCTTGCGCAGGTAACGGAACAGCTCGGCGAGCTCGTGCGGCATCGAATAGCCCACCGAGTCGGGGATGTTGATGGTGGTCGCGCCGGCGTCGATCGCGGCCTCCACGACCTGGGCGAGGAAATCCGGCTCAGTGCGGGACGCATCCTGGGGCGAGAACTCGACGTCGTCGCAGAACTCCCGGGCGATGCGTACGCCCTCACCGGTGCTGCGGAGGATCTCGTCATTGGCGACGGCGCGGGTGTGGGCGCGTTGGATCGCGCTGGTGGCCAGGAACAGGTGCAGGCGGTGCCGCGGCGCGGCGCGGAGTGCGCTGGCGGCGAGGGCGATGTCGTCGCGGCTGCAGCGCGCCAGGGCGCAGATCACCGGCCCATCGATCTCGCGCGCCACGGCATTGACGGCGTCCCAGTCGCCGCGCGAAGCGGCCGGGAATCCGGCTTCGATCACGTCGACACCGAGCCGCGC
>Ga0163144_10000943_pt1 | contig 68914 bp, 65 predicted proteins | sample OliLak19BULKMAT1_FD_123175 | JGI IMG/M metagenome (GOLD analysis project Ga0163144, IMG submission 123175) | Freshwater microbial mat bacterial communities from Lake Vanda, McMurdo Dry Valleys, Antarctica - Oligotrophic Lake LV.19.BULKMAT1 | ecosystem: Environmental > Aquatic > Freshwater >...
AGTTGGAGTTATATATATAAATAATCATTATAAAAAGGAAAAAATAAATATTAATTAACGGGGGGGGGGGGGGGGGGGGGGGGTGGTAAATTTGCAGGAATTTGGTTAATTATTTTCGTTGTTTTGCATTTCAAGACCTGTTTCCCTATCTTGTCCCCCTAAACGGGGCATTTTTTGTGAACGGTTACTTGTTATCCCGCCGGGGGCCGCTTCCAGCGGATAAAAATGCACCCAAATTGTTAGTTTTCGATGATTCTTGCACCCCCCGTGAACGCTTACATAATTACTAGCTTATCTAAATAGGGACCTTAAGCACCTCTGGCGACCGCACCGGTAGCCCCATTGTATACAGATGCCTCTTGGCCAGATAAACACTTTGGTCGATATGTTGAAAGACGTTAGCTGCGGCCACCGCATCAACTTTGGTTTTGGTCAGGGCTTCTGCAAAGTGTGACCACTCGCCAACGCCTCCGCAGGCCACAACCGGGATCTTCACTGATTCAGAAACCGCCGCCAAGAGTTCAATATCGTAGCCATTCTTTCGGCCATCACGATCGACAGAGTTCAGGAATATCTCGCCAGCACCGCGTTCCTCAACACAGCGCGCCCATTCTACGGCTTCGTATTCCGTTGGCTTGCTGCCAAACTCTCCCATAACGATTAGCTTGCCATCGATCCGCTTCACATCGATTGAAACAACGATGCATTGAGAGCCAAACTGCTTGGCCGCTAAATCGATGAATTCAGGCTGAAGTAACGCCTGAGTATTGATTGCGATCTTGTCAGCACCCACCTCTAAGCGGCGCTCGATATCGTTCAATGTGCGGATCCGTCCGCCGACGGTTATCGGCATATGACATACCTTCGATACGTCAGCGATGATCTCGAAGATTGTATGGCGATTGGGATAGCCCTGGTCATCGCGACGCATGTCATACTCGTCGTTACGAGAGATGTCGAGATAAACGAGCTCGTCAGAAGCCCACTCACTCAATCGCTTAACGGCACTAATTGGATTGCCCAGATTTTTGTGCTCGCTAAAGCCCTTGCTTTGAACAAGCCAGCCGTTCATTAGTAGCAGTACTGGGATCAAGCGCTTCTTCTTCATTGGTAGCCGTTCAGGGTGGTGCAAAAATCATTGCAAACTCGCAAATTACGTGAATTATCATCCGCCGAAGGCGGCCCCCGGATGGGCGGGCATCCGCGCGCAGCGCAATAGGCCCGAAATTGCTGACGCGAGCTAGCGAGTGTCTGAGCATATGATGTTTAACCGTTCACAGAAAATGCCCCGTTTAGGGGCGACAAGAAAGGATAAATAATCTTGAAATACCAAATAATGAGACGAACCAACAAAAGCTTTCAAAATTAACCACGCCCGTGAACGGTTTTTCATTGGAGCTCCAGGAAGTTTCTAATCAAAGCTCGCCCAGCGTTCTGACTCTTCTCCGGATGAAACTGAACTCCCATAATATTCTTGCGAGCAACCGCACTGACGAAGCGATGTTGATACTCGGTATGGGCAAGCGTATCGGACTGATTCGTGGGTCGACAGGCAAAGCTATGAACGAAGTAAAAATCTTGGCCTGAGGGGATTCCTTTAAAAAGAGGGTGTGTTGCGTCATGCTCAACTCCATTCCACCCGATGTGCGGCAGCGGTAGTTCACCGGAATCGATCTGGGTTACCTCTCCAGCCAACCAACCCAATCCAAGGTGTGTACCAAACTCCATACCGGAATCAAAGAGCACCTGCATTCCGACACAGATCCCCAGAAACTGCTTGCCCTGCTCAAGAACGTTGCTCCGCAATTCGGCAATCGGTAATTTTGCTCGAATCTTCTCCATCGAGGAGCCAAATGCGCCGACCCCAGGAAGAATTATGTGGGTGGATTTAGTGATGATATCTGGATCGTTCGAGATGCTTACGTTCGGATGTAAGCTTGAGACCATGTTCAATACCGAACGCACGTTACCGCTGCCGTAATCGAGGATGCAGATGTTTGGGGATGATCTATCTGAGGTCATTTCTCAAGCTATTTTTAAGCAGCAGTTATAGTACGAACAGTGTAACTGGTCAGCATGTTTTAACGAACAAACCTAATGTGGTGATTATCCTGGATGTTTACGCCTATGTTCACTTTCAGATCTTTCTTGTCAGCCCCTGATCGGGGCAGTCTTTTTTGACCAGTTACTTGTTATCACCCCCGATTTGCTCCGCAAATCGGCCCCTGAGGGGCATGGGCAGTGTTCCGTTAATTATTAAATGCTGACCAGTTACCGAACAGTTAGGTGGTTCATTACCCTGATTAGATGCCGAACTGGGCGACTTTTGGACATCCAGTTTTAGTGAATTCTTAACTCATTGGAATCATGAGATTTAGTCGCAGGGAGGGGGGGGGGTGTAACCGTTCACGGGCATAGTTGGTCTTCCCTCTGCGTACCCCTGCGTCCTCTGTGCGGTAAAAACTAAACTTTACAAAATTGCTTAGGGTGCATTTTAACCACGGAGGACGCTGAGGTACGCAGATGGTCTGAACGGTTACGAGTGGGTAACCGGGGAGCGAGGATTAACACTGGTGCCATATTTCAGATTATAAATTCCAAAATAACCGGATCTTTTGGGCGATAATCTAATAACCAATTGATATAATTGATATGACTGCCGAGGTGGATTTTGTAATTGAGCAAGCAAACAATCCACTTCCAGTTGAGGTTAAAAGTGGTAGCATAGGCAAACTTCGGAGCCTTGATCGATACATTACCGAACTGAATCCACCAGGCGCATACGTTCTATCCGAGCGCAATGTGGCAAAGCTGGACGGTTATAGACTTAGATTTCGTAATCGCTGTGAAACATAACCTCAACTTGATATTGCTGAACTCTGCTAGCATTTATCCAGCTAGGTAAACGGCTACAGAATTACTAAAAACTGTGAATATAAGCCGTCATTGCTGAGCCAGACTCCACGGTGATAACATAAATCAATGAGAAAGCGAGTAACACGAGAACGCCTTGATCTGTTGATGGTTGGGCTATAGCGATTATCAAAAGTCGGTGCCAATAAAATTGGCAAGCCTTTTGAAATTAATCGCTATAGGTTGTTGATTTGATTCGCTTCCAGCGAATCTATAGCGGTTTGCAAAAGCTATTATATCGCTCGCGACTTTTGCAAACCGCTATAGCCGAACAAGCAAAAGGTCCCGGGTCTATATACTTCACCGGTGGCACAACTGCCTTAATGCTCGGGATTAGAGAGCAAACAATCGATGGTGATCTTAAGCTAGATCCCGAACCTCTTGGTATTTTTCAGGCGATCAGCGCGTTAAAAGAGGAGCTGCAATTGAATATTGAGTTAGCCGCTCCAAGCGACTTTATACCTGCTCCACCCGACTGGAAGGAGCGGAGCATTCTAATTAAGGTAATTAATAACGTTAAGTTTTATCACTTTGACCTAACACTGCAGGCACTAGCAAAGATCGAACGCGGGCATGCCAAAGACATAAGCGATGTGAACGAGATGTTAAAAATTGGTGCAATATCAGTAGAGCAATTAACAGCGCGCTTTAGTGAAATCGAGCCTATGATCTATCTATACCCAATCTATCTTAATTATTGCCAGCTCTGTTTGCTTGAGCTCGCCTAGAATGCTTTCGACAAGAAATTGGCTTTCAAGCTCGGCTGACGGAAAGTTGCGGAACGTGAAGTCGTCGGCAGAACGATAGGCTGGATTTGCAGTAGCTAGTCCAATCTGAATGGTCTTATCTCGATTTGCTGCTGGAGAAAGCGCGATCCCGACTCCCGATCCATAGGTGAAGAATACCTGAAATGCTTCGCGTGAGAAAAGATTCTGGTAAGCGCTCATAGCGGTCTTGGGCTCGGCTGCAGTATCTTCAAAAGTGACAGTGACTGAGACGCCTAAATCCCGCTCTGCTCTTTGCGCTCCGAGCTGAATGCCATCTCTGATCCAACCTCCTTGTTCCGCAGATGAGCCGGTCAAGGGGATAAGGGCGACGGTCTTTAATGGGGCGAGTTTGGATTCTCCGCTGGCACTGACACCGATGGCTAAGAATAGGAACGCTACAACCGAACTAAACCGTACATTTCTCATGAGTAATCTTCCTGCGCTGTAAAAATAGTGGTGATCCACTTAGGTTCAAATTGACAGTGCAGTTTACGGGTATGCGAAGCGTACTCAAATTTAGTATCCAATATTGGAGAGTATTGGTATAAGATCTTGTTATGACTATATCATTACGCAACCTCGAACCTCTAAGTTCAATAGGACTCTCGGCCACGGAAACAAAGGTGTATTTAGCGCTGCTCGAACTTGGGCCATCTAAGGCGGGAGTAATTATAAAGTTCACCGGTATTCAGAATTCGGTAATGCACCTGACGCTGGGGAAGCTCAGTGCGCAGGGATTTGTCTCCTACATTCGCCGCGGGAAGATGAAGATCTATCAAGCGGCCGATCCGCAATCCTTGCTACGTCTGATGGATGAGCGCAGGCAGCGGCTGCAATCTGTAATCCCGCAGCTCGAGGCGCTGCGCAGCAAGGTTAAGATGCCAGAAGCGGAGATCTACGAGGGTATGCATGGACTGCGGAATATGTGCTTCAAGCTAATCGAAGGAGTTAAGAAGGGCGATGATTTTCTCTTCTTCGGATTTGCTTGTAAAGATCAGGAGTGGGAGGGGCTGGTGTATGAATTTTATCGTGAATACACATTTATTCGCCTCGATCGTGGACTGCGGATACGTGGCATCGCACACGTTGATATGCGTCCGCGATTTGTCGAGCACAAATGGCCGCACAGCAGTATCCGCTTTGTGCCCTTTCCAGCGCTGCGCAACATGAGCATCTGTAACGATCGTGTTATGATCGTACCGTGGGAGGAGACTCAAACTAGTTTCCTGATCACATCAAAGTCATTCGCGCAGAACTGCCGTGACTATTTTAATGAAGTCTGGGAAACGACCCGGAAGAGTTGACGCATGAAGCGGAAGGCGTGCCCCTCCTATAGCGATTATCAAAAGTCGGTGCCAATAAAATTGGCAATCCTTTTGATACTAATCGCTATAGGTTGTTGTTTTGATTCGCTTTCAGCGAATCTATAGCGGTTTGCAAAAGCTATTATATCGCTCGCGACTTTTGCAAACCGCTATATAGCGATTATCAAAAGTCGGTGCCAATAAATTCGGCAAGCTATTTGATAGTAACCACTACAGTACTAAACTTGCTGCTCAATACCGATCTCTGCAATTCCCGCCTTCCAGTGCATGCATGTTATGCCATCAATAGCTTTCGTTACTTTATCCCTTGAGAGTATCATGCGTCGGCCTTCTGGAAAATTTCTTGCCAGACTCTTCAAGCCGGATGTGTGATTATCATTTATGAAATCGCTGGATTTGATCTCAATTAGGTAGGTCGGCAGGCCTGATCTTTCAATGATCAGGTCAATCTCCAAAGATTGATCAACCCGAATATATGAGAGTTTAAAACTCCTCTCTGAGTATGTGAGTAGACGATAGATCTCATTTATCACAAAACTTTCAAACAGTGAGCCGTACTCAAATGATTTGGGAGTTGCTGCAATATCAATCGTTCCGCACAGGAGTCGACGTACTCCGGTATCAAACCAATAGAATTTTGGTGACAGGCGTTGTCGCTTTCGAATCGAAGTATGATATGGCTCAAGGAAGAACCCCAACAGAGTGTCCTCAAGTATTGTGTAGTAACCTGAAATATTTTTGGGATCGCTCTTCACATCACGGGCAACGTTCGAGTAGTTGACGATCTCCGTATCCTGCGCCGCTGATATCTCTAGAAATCTACGAAAGGGTGGCAAGCTTCGAATGATCTGCTCAATTAGAATCTCTTCCTTAAGATAGGTCTCGGTGTAGGCCCTCAGGTACGCGATCCTTTCCCGAGCAGACGTAAAATCAGTAATCTTTGCGAGCGCGCCATAGTTGAGAGTCAGATCCAGGTCGAAATCACTACCAAGTTCCAAATGGGTGAGCGGAAACAGCTTGTGAACGAAGGCCCGCCCGGCCAACAGATTAGCTCCACCACGCTTCAGTTTGCGGGCGCTCGATCCCGTAAGTGCAAACTTAATCTTCTTCCCTTCAATTAGCGCGTGCACAGTATCCAGGATTGCGGGCACCTTCTGCACCTCATCAATAATGCACCACTCTTTGTTGTGATTAGCCACCATTCGCTCGAGCTCCTGCGGATTGCTCTGTAAACGCGCAAACATTTCATTATCAAGCAGATCAATAGTTTGGGCTTCGTGCGCGTTAAAAAGGTGTTTCATCAAGGTCGATTTTCCTGTTCCGCGTGCTCCGAAGAGAAAAAAACTATTTGATTTCAATGGATTAAGAATTCTAGGGTACATAATTCGAATTAAGCCTCAATTTTAGAAGTATAATAACTAATATTGAGGTAGAAATATCAATTCGTCAAGGCGGGGTTATATAGCGGTTTGCAAAAGTCGCGAGCGATATAATTGCTTTTGCCGGGTCTCTCTGGACACCCAGTTTCGCCGGATCCCTAACACCATGAAATCATTAGACTAAGATAATTGAAAAGTGCTGGGGTAACCGTTCACGGGCATAGTTAGTCTTCCCTCTGCGTACCCCTGCGTCCTCTGCGGTAAAAACTAAACTTTACAAAATTGCTTAGGGTGCATTTTAACCACGGAGGACGCTGAGGTACGCCGAGGGTCTGAACGGTTACGTGCCCCAGCCAACCCAGGATTTCACAGCTACCGAACCTGCCACCGGTGCATCTAAAACGTCAGTCAGAATGAAATCTAACCAAAAGTGTGGATAAGTCAGGTGCAACCTCCCAAAACCACGATTGAGCCGGACCCAGTAGCAGTAGGCCCTACTGCCGGTTATCCCAAAGAGGAGGAGAACTCGATTGTATGTTACTGCTACAGACTTACTACCAAGATGTTGCGCGAAGCTCACCGCAAATGTGGCTCCCTCAAAGGGGTTGAAGAGGCGACCCGTGCCGGAACGGGGTGTTGTGGGTGCAAAGTGATGTTGCAGTCACTGTTTGGGGAGATCCCAACATCGGCCAATCATGCAAATGAGAATCCGATAATCGGGTCTACCTGTAAGAAGCCTGGCAACAGGGTGATGAAGGGATTCATCGTAGCCTCTGGCGGCTTACAGTCCAGTGTTTACTCCTCCAATGGTGTCGCCCCAGCACTAGGGGCGTGCGAAGCCAATTCAAATATTGAATGGTTGCTTCTGGACCATCGCGCGCAGCTCGTTGCGCGCGGTACGAAGCAGCTACAAACAAATGAAACCTTCTCGTTTCATACCCGTGATCTAAAGCTGCCCGACCCATTCTTTGGGATCTTTGTAATGGCCTTTGATCGTTCCAACTACGGCGGCGCCAGGTTCAATATCTATTGGGGAAATAATCATGGAATAACTTCAACGCATGAGAACTCTGCTACTGGTAGACCGCGTCTAATTCTGCCCGTGGCGGTTGACAAACGGTTTATCTCCGGACCAAATACGATCTACGCTGCGCTATATAACCCGCACGATGCATCAATCCCGTTTACAATCGCGGTTACCGATCTTGACACTAACGAGACTATAACTTGGCGATCGGAGTTGGCGCCGTACAATAGTTCATGGATCAACGCTAACGAGTACCTCTTCAAGCCCGCTCTAGTTCAGAACCCTCAAGGCCGATTCTGTATGTCAGTCGTCACCGACGGGCTAGATATGCATCGCGCGATCGTAATGTACCTATTCTTCCACAATCGAGAGACCGATATATGGACAGCCAACCACCTATAGTCGAGACGCTTCGACCGCGACCCTATGATCCATCGAAGATGTCGATGCTGCGCCTTGCAAGCTTCATTTTACCCTGGGACAGATTCTCAACCTCAACGATAACCTTTCCTAGCATCAACTGTATTGCGCCATATGGAACAAGCGGTTCGTTCTTTGCTACGTTTCGAATCTTTGCTGATGGACGTGAGATAGCTCAGGTCCATAGTAAATGTGTCAACGAGCGCGGATTTATTGAGGTAAACTTCGATGATGTTCTTGATATGTTTAACCCAACAGATGATACGGTTCTGATCTCCGAATTTCACCATCAGCGTGATATTCCGGTTGAGCTATACTTTTCAAACGTACATAGACAAACAGGTGTCTATCTTTCCTACCCGGCACTGGCCTTCGTTGGTGATCAGATCTATCCGCAGATTCATGAGAACACCCTTGAGAATGCGCTCTTCTGGCCAGGCGTTGCTGCGACGGATCGGGTTCGCACTGAGGTAGCAATTGTAAATCCGTACCCACTCCCATTCTCGTATCAGATCTCGTTGTTTCTGGCCGACGGTAGTCGCCATCAGACAAAGATACTTAAGATTCGACCGTTTCACACAATGTGGCACGCCGTGGATGAACTATTTCCGGAACAGTACTCGCAGGTGATTGCCGATCATGGGACAGCTTCGCTGTGTATCTCGGCGCAGTACAAGGTCGTAGCATTCGCGGTCATGCGTTGTGTGCAGAGTGGCATTATTACAACACTCGATCACCTGCATGCGTATCAGCTTGTATAGCGTTAGTCCAAATCTAAAAGGCTATCTAACCCACGATTTGACTTCCGAGATATCAAACTCGATCACCATTATCTCGCGATACTGCTTTGAGAGTAGGATAAACCTACCAAGTAAGCTCTCAAGCGATCCCTCGTTTCCAAGCTCTGCAGCATTGCGCCATGCAGCCCTAGTCGCGCCACAGATAGCCGCCGATTTTGTATCGGCAATGATAAGATCCGCTCGGCACTTTGAAAGCTTGCGGACAACGGTCGGCAGTACCTCCCCAGCGATGCCATTTCGAACAAAGATCAGTGATGAAGCATCGCTCCGATCGAGCCATGGATAGAGCTGCGCCTGAATCTGTCGCGCATCTATTGTATCAAAGGAATCAGCAATCGACACAATCGTCGGTTGCGAATCGTTCTCAAGAAATAAGAGGTCATTAGTCATAGAAATTATCCATTCCAACAGAGCTCACGATAGAACTTTCTGGCCTGATCATTCTCCGGAAACCTTATCAGTTCTCGCACTAATGCATATCGCGCTTCGGGAATTCGTTGAAGTTTGATCAAACTCGCCGCCCCAAGTAACTCCAGATCGCGAGCGGTTGCACCGATAATCCGGGCGTTGGTCACAAGCTCCACTACACGCTCGAACTCCTGCTGTCCAAGGAGTACAAGTGCCAGCTCCTTAATGCTTTCGGCTGTGTTCGGGCGCTCGTAGGCAGCCTCGCTTAGGGCTTGCACAACAGGGCTTGTGATTATGACCAATGGGCTGGGTGACCGTAATACATCTGGAGCCCGGAGGATCTGAGAAAGTGCGCTAGAGCGTTCAAACGGTCTAACGGTTGTCAGTCCGGTTAGCACGTCGATAAGCCATTGGCGTCGACAGAGAAAACGCGCCAACTCAATCGGGCCGTTATCGAGCCACGGATACGCCAGTATCGCTTGATCGAACTGTTCAAATGGTCTTCGAATAGTGAATGCTTCGCCAGCGATAGTGCCGTTTGGACCGCCGATCCATACGGCACTTCCGGCCCCATTCAGATCGGGGTTCTCAAGGGCCTTCTGAGCTGAACTAAGGAAGGACTCGTCATATTCCACGCCACGCCATGTTACCAATACTAATGGCTCGGAAACCTGACCTAGCTGCTGAATCAATCCCGTAAGTGCCGCATCACCGAAATCCGCACCTGGATTAGATGGTAGAGAGTAGATGTTCATGGTGTCAACTCGCTTAGCGATTGAGATCTGTGACAGCTGGTCCATCCCACCGATCGCAACAACGGCTGTGGTTGGGGTTCGATTGAGCACGGTTTGATTGAGCGACGACTCGTTATGCAGCTGGGCCTTTCGCTGCCGCAGTGATTCTCTGGCGTTATCATGTCCGCGTAGCTCTTCGCGTAGGAGCTGATCCTCGCCCGTAGGAGACCTATTTTGATCGGAGAGTAGCGGTTGAGGGAGCCATGGGGAACCGTCAATGAGGTAGTTACAGAGGCGATCGATCGCCGGATCACATCCAGGTCTAAGCACATTAATGTCTGAAAATCTTATGTCTGCCTGACAGATCGACTTGATTCCAAATGATTGAAACTTCACTGATATGCGCTGAAGCAGGAGACTCATAAATCTATAGCTACGGCGCATCGCCTCTAGTCGATCGAGATCACTCATTGTATCCAGGGTGGCTAGAAGTTTCTTAAAGTCCTGTTGATCTCCGGTGGTAATATGGACGTTGTAGATGTCGCGAGCTGGAGATTCATAGAGCCCAGCCGCAGGAATTCCCTGTGCAGCAGCTTCGATACCGACGGTAGAGATTGGAACAAAGCAACCACTAAGGTGTGGAAACAATGCGTAGGAGGTTAGCTGCTCATAGGGCATGATTATGCGAACGTTGGAGGGAGCGTTGCGGGCTTGAATGTGTGCACGCTGTATGAAATAGCTGTCACAAGGCGCGTTCCGATCGCCGGACATAAAAGGATGGTGTCGCACTACAAGGTAGTCAGACCGGTCCCTAAATATCTCGATTAGATTGTCAATATGTTCAAGCTGAATGAGCATTGACGGGAAGTCGTCACAATAGGCAATTTCAAACTCACTTGAAGTGAAGCAGCCAAATACCTTAGCGTTTGCTGGGATATTTAGCTGCCGAAGTACATCGGAGGTCGCCGAGGTATAGTTATAATACGGTTCCCAATTGAGATCCTTGCCAGATTGTCGATTAATCAGGTGATTTCTAACCGTTGTAAACTGATCTTCACTTAACGGAATCTTTCCCCAGATATCGAATCCCTCGTAGAGATGTTTGGCGGCGCTTGCCATATGCGGGCCACTTATTGCGAACGAATCATCCGTGAATCCACGTTCGTGGCATAGGACTCGGATGCCTCGATCGGTCGCAATCTGAGCAGCAATTCGGTAAAGTGAGAAACGGCCATTGAAAACAATCGCAGCACTGGGAGCGTACTGGTTATAGATTCGCTCTACCGCGAGCGCAGCCAGAGCGGCATTAAATAAATGAAGCCTGTGTGATGCGTGGATATGCGGTTTGTCCAGCCCTAAGGCGGTTGTGCGAAAGTATGTGCACATTGAGGAGATTACCCAGTCACCAAGCGGCCGACCTTCAAACATCGCGTTTCGAAGTTGGGAAACTTCAAGCGACCGCGACCAGTCGCGTGCGCGAACGTAATCTTCACTGTTCAATTGCGCGCGCAGCTCGATCGTCGGCAGGCCGAATAGATCCGCGAGCTGCTTACCGTTGTGAACGCAGGAAGCGCAATCCGACTCGAAGTTTTCCCCAGACCACGACAAGACATCACAACCATCGCGGAAGATTCCGTCACAGCGAATCATAGATACGTCACAACCACGAAGCCGCAGGGCGGTGGCAAGCACGCCATCTACTTGATGATGCACACCAAAGATCCCAAACGGGGCGAAGCACAAGATCTGGGGATTGCTAGTTAAAGCCATCTGTAGTCGGCCATCCTAAGGTGGATGAGGCGAACTTGCCCCATAGCTTGTTAGGATGAGGTTTGAGACCTGCCAGATTCACAATTTATAGCAACTTAGAATGCTTAACTATATAGACGCATTACAGATTGTCGGAGAACACGGTGCTAGGGATGTCGCGCCTGCTATCCCGCCTACTATCCCTTCGTACGCTCACGAAATGCGATCTCCAGGCGTTCCCAGTCACTAGCGGTATCGATATCGATTGCCGTGTGTGGTGGTAGATCAAAGCAGTGCAGGCCACTCTCAAGGCAGAACCAATGGGTCGGAAGGTTAGCCATCGCCGTGAACTGCAAAAAATAGAACTGTCCCGCATCGGCCCGGGCCTGTGGCAGGTCCTGCGAGCGCTTTGGCATGAACTCTGGAAAAAGCGCTGTCCATTCCCCGTTGCTGTGCTGTGAGAACATTCGATAAGGGGATTTTGGAGGAACAACAGTAGAGAAAAGTATCTTGGATTGAGAAGATCGGAACTCACTGTGAGCTTGGCGAAGTGTTTCAGCGCTCAGCAGCCCCGCTGTTGGGAGCACAAAGAGGATCTCGCAGCGTGCAGCTGGAACTCCCGATACCTCGATGAAACGCGGCACATCCATGGAGAGTAGTTCGGGAAAATTCGTGTGATCATCTGCCAACTCAGCGGCTCGCATCGCACCACATTGTGCGCCGTATGCTTCGGCGATCTTTGCTACCTCGGGGCTATCCGTAGATACATAAATTGAATTCGTCAGGCCGCTCTCCTTTATTGCGCCAATAACATGTGCAATTACGGGGCGGTCGCCAAGGACTTTAATGTTCTTACCAGGAAGTCGTTTGGAGCCAGCGCGTGCTGGAATATAGGCCAATAGATTAGAGTTGCTGATCATCTACGCTCGCAGTGTATACCCGGTCGGCCAATCACGAAGCTGTGGCAGGTACTTGCGTCCCCATTCAACCATCTCGGCAATACCATCAGCCAGTGAAATCTGCGGTTCCCAGCCAACGTCACGTTTTATAGCACTACTGTCTAGCCAGTACTGCGAATCCTGACCCAAGCGATCTTCGGTGATCTCGCAAAGCTGGTCGAGGGATATGTTCATCGCCTTGGCAACCATCTCAACAAGATCGCGAATCGCCGTCGGCTTAGCTGGTCCAGCATTATAGACGCGTCCTAGTGGGGCTTTCTCGGATACCAAGTAGATCGCACGCCCGAGATCGCGGGCATGAATATAGGATTTCTTGGCGCGACCACCACCCTGTAACGGCATCTTCTGTCCACTTAAACCAGCTACCACTGCACGAGGAATTACGCGGTGCAGTAGCTGTCCAGGCGCATAGGCATTCGAGGGCCTGATGATATTCATCGGAAAATTTAGAACTTTGGAAACGGATAGAAGATGCAGATCTCCAGCAGCTTTACTTGCTGCATACGGACTCGTCGGGCGGATAGGATCCTCCTCGGTCATCGCTCGATCGACTGAACCGTAAAGCTCCGATGTGCCGATCTGAATCCAACGCTCAAGGTATTTTCTTGTTTGCAGCTCCTCGGTCATGCGCGCTAGCGCCGTTGCGTTAGTTTCGTAGAATCGCCAAGACTTCTTCCATGAAACGGCACCCTCGCCCTGCGCCGCAAAGTTGATTATCACCTCCGGTTGCAGGCGATCAAAGATCTCAAATAGGCGATCCTGTTCAAAGACGATATGCGCTTGGTGATACTCAAAGCGCGGATCACCCTTACCTAAGTTGAGGGTGAACGGCTCAGGCTTCTCGGAATTTCGCCCGATGCAAACAACCTTTTTGGGGTTGGCATGCTCAAGAAGATAAAATGCCGCGTGAATTCCGAAAACGCCATTGCCGCCGAGGATTACGTAAGTCTTCATAGCGACCGATAGTAGTTCAGATAGTCCTTAAGATCCTAGCCCAAAATCGCTGCATCAACTCCCCGGGGGATTGTTCGCTGGTACTAAGCTCAACATCCAGAGGCGTCAGGCCATAGGCCATGGAGACGCGCTCAATCTGCTTGCTGCGCTCAGACTTCTTGAGCTTATCGAGTTTGGTTAGGATTACCAAAACCTGGCGGTTGGACTCGAAAGCTAGTCGTTGCAGGCCGAGCTCTTCGTTCTCCGGTTCGCGGCGGCAGTCATTTAAAAGGCAGATAATCTTGAGCTGATCGCGATAGGCCAGGTACTGGTGCACGATCTCCCAGAGCTGTTCGCGTTGGGACTTCGAAAAACGAGCGAATCCAAAACCGGGTAGGTCAACAAGATTCACAGTACTGATGGCGCGATTACGTTCACGCTGTGTACCAGCAACAGAGATTGAAAAGAAATTCAGTTCGCGTGTATGTCCCGGAGTTGCACTGACCCGCGCAAGCTCACGCTGACCGGTTATGCGATTTACAAATGTCGACTTTCCGACATTGCTACGACCGATAACCGCAATCTCAATTGTATTTGTAGCTGGCAGAAGATTCAGGTTAGTGAATCCGCCAATAAACTCGGCTTTACTGACGCGCATCATTCTCCTTACTGCGGCGCTCTAGGGCGCTAAGTCGAACTCCAAGGCGCCATATATAAATAGCCAAGATCGCCCAAACGGCGGTGTAAGCCCAAAATAGGTCCGGCATCGTATTCGGTACTGTCTCCACTCTAGCCTCCAGTTGGTTGACGTTTTGATCTCTTAGACTCTAGAACCGCGATCCTTGTGCGCAGCCAAATTAGCAATCCAGTAAGCGTCGCAACAGCGGCCATTGTGTAGAAGAGCGTTGATTGAAACGATGGTTCTTTTAAGCCGCGATTCTCGACGACGACCGGGTGAAGCTGGGCGGTTTGCGGAAGGAGCTGAATTGAATAAACAACAACAGGGACTGTTAGCGCTGCAATAACTCCAAGCACAGCACTATGCTCCGGAGCGCGGCTAGGATCTCCAAATCTTCGCATACAGGTCAGGCCCAAGAAGATCAGCCAAAGAAATAAGAAACTAACTAGGCGTGGCTCCCAGCGGAAAAATGTGTTCCACGCAGCATGTCCCCAGATCATTCCACTCACCATAACGATTGAGCAGAAGACAAAGCCAACTTCGGAGGCCGCGACTGATACTCCGTCCATTACCGGCTTGCGGGTGGCTAGATAGCTAAGGCTGGCGATTAATAGAACGGCTACCGAGATATAGGCAGCAACAGCCGCAGCCACATGAAAGTAGAAGATACGTTGCACCGGGCCCATAACCCGTTCATTCGGTACGTAGATAAAGATCAGGTAGTTCGCTAAGGCAACGGCGAGAAAGACGAATACGGTGGAGAGCTCAAAGTAGCGGTTCTTCATCTCGATTGCTATTCCTTTATCGCAGCTCCATACAGGTTAAGACCCAGCAAAAAGTACACTACATCGAGCCCAACGAGCAACGAAAGCCAGGGGGAGTCGAGCGCGAGACGGCCATTCTCTAGAGCTTCATGGGTTAGCTCAATGGCCGAGAAGAAGAGCGGCGCAATTACCGGGAGAAGAATTAGGGGTAGGAGCACCCCACGTAGGCTAGATGTTGCGCATAGTGCGGTTAGTAGGGTTGCTAGGGCGGAATAGCCGAAGACTACAAGCGCGGAGATTAGGAAAAGGGCTGACCATGCATCGCTTAGGTTTATGGCAAGTAGGAGCGCTAAAAGGCACATCCCTATTAGCTGCCCAAGACAAAGTACCAACGAATTGCTGAATACCTTTGCGCTGTAGATCTGTGGTGGCGAAACGCCCGCTACCAGCAATCCTTCAATTGCAGCGTCCTGAGTTTCGGCTTCCAATGAGCGCCCAAGGCCGACAGTTGCTGCAAAGATAAAGATCAGCCAGGCAATTGCGGGAAATACAGCGCTAAGCTGTGGAGGATTTAGAAACGCTGTGCCGATCCCGAATGCTGCAACAACAGCAAGCATTAAAGAAAGCCCGACGGTAACCGCAAATACTTCCCGACCGCGCAGTTCAATCAATAAGTCTTTGCGTAGGAGTGTTACAAAGATCATACGGTTAACGATTGTTCCCTTGATACTGCGTTAGAAGTGCGTCTAGTTCAGTGTGGTTACCGCACTGTGCATCGCTCGCGACTATTCCGTCCCGTAGCAGAACCACCCGCGTCGCTATCGGTAAAAGGCGCGCCAGATCGTGACTTGCGATCACCACGACTGCGCCTGATTGCGCTTTCTCCTGTAGAGCAGTGATTAAACCACCGACACTTGTATCATCCAGTGAGGCAGTTGGCTCATCGAGTAGGATAGTTTTCTGAGAGGCACACAATGCGCGCGCTAGACCGACCCGTGTTTGGATTCCCTTTGATAGCCCCGCAACGCGCCGGTTACGATACTTTGTCAACCCCCAACGCATCAGTAATGTCTCGATATTCTCAGCTTCTGGAAGTATGCTCGACCAAAAATCCAGATTCTCGGCAACGCTAAGCTGCATATATAGAGAGTTAAGGTGGCCGACGTAACCGACAGCTGCGCTGCTGCGATGCACCGTTCCAGAATCTGGAGTTAGTAGCCCAATAGCGATGCGAAGAAGCGTTGATTTGCCGCTCCCGTTCGCACCGATAAGGAGTGAAATTTCACCAGGATTGAACTGTAGAGAGAGCGAGTTGAATACGCGTAGTCCAGCGTAGTCCTTGCAAATTCCATCAAGTTTTAGGCCATCACTATGCATCAGTTATTCTGTAAGCCCTTCAGTTGTGAAACTAACTGGACTAACTCACGGCCTAGCCCAGCGCGCATCTGATTGTAGTCCTCACCAGACACTTTGCCAGTTGCAAAATCAAGTTCAAGCTCTCTAAGGACCTGTAGGCAGCGAGCGCGCTGATCGTTGAGTGTGCGGGTTTGCTCCGCACCGTAATTCTCTGGATCGTGATCAAGTTGATCGCCGCTTATAAAATGCGAGCGCGCGATCTGCCAAACGACAAACAGCGTCAATCCAACGCCAAGAACTATTGGCAACATTCCGTCCATTAAGCCCTCTCTGTTGCATCTGAAACTTCAGCGACCGTGACCGTCTGTTGAGCACCGGGCAATATAACTACGACGGTGCCGGCTAGCATGATCAGTGCGCCGAACCAGAGCCAAACCTGAAGCGGATTAATAAAGACCTTCATCGCGGCCCTGTTTCCATCCTCGGCTACACCAGCCAAAATTAGATAAAGATCATCGCGCAAACTCATACGCAGGGCCACTTCAGTCGTGGTTTCCTGACTGCGTTTATAGCGCCGCAACTCTGGGGAAAGTACGGTATCGAACTTGCCACTCTTGGCGATCGTCACGGTTGCATCTGCGTGAAGCGCAACATAGTTGGGATTCTCTATCTCCTTCATTCCATCCAAGGTTATCAGATATCGACCGATCTCAAACGATTCGCCGGGTAGTAAAGTAAACTCCTGTTCAGTTTTATGCGCCATCGAAGCGGTAATCGCCACGGAAACTACTAATACCCCAACGTGAACCAGATAGCCCCCGTAACGCGAGCGGTGGCTGCGCAGCATAACGCCCGTGTCACCAACGAGGGATCCGTTTTCGCCACTTGCAGCGCGTTGAACCCGCAGCCCGCGGTGCATCTCAACACCAATCGCTAGCAGCACAAAAAAACAGAGACCGTAGGCGAGTGGGGGATAAAATCCTGGAACTCCTCCCCAGACCAACACAAGTGCTAGCGCTAGCCCTCCGAGCAACGGCCAGATAAGGGTATTTAGTAGTCGTTTTGGATCTGCCTTGCGCCAAGCAATAAGTGGCCCTACGCCCATCATTAAGATCATTAATAGGAATAGGGGCACATTAATCGCGTTAAAGAACGGCTGGCCGATCGATTTCTTATCACCCAACCACTCCGAGAATACCGGAAACATCACCCCCCAAAAAACAGCGAAGGTAATACTTAGAAAGATCAGATTGTTTACTAGGAATGCGGACTCGCGCGATAAAACGCTCTCTATCTTGCGCTCCGACCTCAACTCAGCTCGGCGATACCAGATCATCCCTGCGGTAAGTAGAAATAGAAAAGCAAGATACACTAGGAAAACCCAACCGATATCGGTCGAGGCAAAGGCGTGGACGCTTTGCACAACCCCGGAGCGCGTAAGAAATGTGCCAAATACCGTCAATCCATAGGTTAGGGTGACGAGCCAGATATTCCAGATCTTGAGCATATTCTTGCGCTCCTGCACCATCACAGAGTGCAAAAACGCTGTTGCGGTAAGCCACGGCAAGAAAGAGGAGTTCTCGACCGGATCCCAGGCCCAAAAACCGCCCCAGCCAAGCTCAAGGTATGCCCAGTGACCACCGAGCACGATTCCGGCAGTTAGAAATCCCCAGCCAATTAAGGTCCAGCGGCGCGTAAGGCGGATCCACTCGTTCGAGATCTGTCCCGATAGAAGTGCGCCCATACAGAAGGCAAACGGCACCGATAGGGTGGTAAATCCCAGGTAAAGAGTTGGCGGATGCACTGCCATGTAGGGATTCTGCAATAATGGATTGAGCCCGTTACCATCAGGCGGAATAAAATCAGCGCGAATATAGCGAAATGGATTTGTGAGAAAGAGGGTGATCGTTAGAAAGAACATCGATGAGCTATTGATAACCGCCAATACCCAAGGCATTAACAATCGCGATTGCTTTCGGCTATTCCACGCAACGAGCGCCCCCATCACAGCGAGCATTCCAGCCCACAGCAGCATTGAACCATCCATTCCGCCCCAGATCGCCGTGATCTTGTAGATCAGGTCCATGTCACGGTTGCTGAACTGCCAGATGTATTGGACGGAATAGTCATCGGTCGCAAATCCGATCGCCAAAACTACTAGGGAGACCACCGCACAGATTCCAACCGCAATTGTGGAGTTAGTAACTGAGTGCAGCCAGGCGCGGCTGTGGGAGCGTCCGGCGTAGATGCCGGCCAATACGCCGAACAACGATAGTCCCCAGGCTAGGCATAGAGCGTAGTTACCAAAGGGGGAGAGACTTGAGAATCCGTGGGTCATCTGAGGCCTTAATTTATAGAAGGGGGTAAAGTTAGGCTGCGCGTTATGTATAGCAGAGTGCGAGGTAAGGACTAAAGGGGGCGGTTTTGCATTAATCTCAATTAATCTAATAAAGTATTCAATAGTTATATCTTTCCTAACCCCTCGAAGTTATTCCCATGACCCATCCCCTAAAGATCGCCTTGCTCTGTGGTGGCCCCTCACAAGAACGCGGCATCTCGCTAAATTCAGCTCGCTCGGTTTGTGACCACTTAGATTCGCCGGACATTGAGCTGCTCCCGATCTATTTTGATCAATCCAAGAACGCCCATCAGATTTCTCGTTCGCAGCTATACTCGAATACACCATCAGATTTCGATTTTAAACTGGCACATCTGGCCAAACCCCTTTCTGAAGCCGAGTTAGTCGCGCGTCTAAAATCGGTTGATATCGTCTTCCCAGCGATCCACGGCAAGTTTGGTGAGGATGGCGAGCTTCAGGCGTTTCTTGAGAAACATAGTATTCCCTTTATCGCATCGCCAAGTGGTGGATGTAGGATCGCCTTCGATAAGTATGAGGCGAGTGAGTTCATTCGTAAGCGTGGATTCTATACGATCCCCTGCTTATTGTTGACCAAAGATCAGAGTGGCCACGCCGAGGAGCTACAGAAGTTTTTTGCCGAACACAATATTAAGCGCGCAGTAGTGAAGCCGGCACGTGCCGGATCAAGCATTGCAGTATTCTCGGTAGGCTCAGCGCAGGAGGCGCTAGTGCCAGTTAACAAAATATTTGGTGATGATATTGATGACCGCTTGGTCGTCGAGCCGTTCTGCGAGGGGCGTGAGTTCACCGTGATTATTCTGGAGAACGCTAGAGACGAACCGGTTGCGCTCTTTCCGATGGAGGTAGAGATGGACTACACAAACCATCAGATCTTTGATTACCGTCGCAAGTACCTAGCCACTCGCCAGGTTTCGTATCACTGTCCAGCGCGCTTTCCCGATAGCGTACTCGCAACTATCCGTTCGCAGGCGCAGGAGCTTTTCAAGGCCTTCGGATTGCGCGATTTCGCACGTTTTGATGGTTGGCTTCTTGATAATGGCAAGATCTATTTTCCAGATTTCAATACTATTAGTGGGATGGAGCAGAACAGTTTTCTGTTCATTCAGGGAGCCCTGCTTGGGTTTAGTCACCGCGATATCCTGCGTTACATCGTTGAGCATGCATGTAAGCGCTATGACATTGCATTCCAAGCTGATGCAGAGAATTCAAAAGTTGCCGGCGACCGGGAACGCGTAAATGTCCTATTCGGAGGGGATACGGCCGAACGCCATGTCTCAGTGATGTCTGGCACCAACGTCTGGTTAAAGCTACGCCGTTCGCAACGCTATGCGCCACGCCCGTACCTGTTAGACATGCAACGTAATGTCTGGGAGTTACCGTATGCACTTGCGCTCTATCATACGGTAGAGGAGATAACCGAGCTTTGCCGTACTAGCAGCGAGCGTGAGCAGCGCATCGTCCCGTTGCGCCAAGCAGTGCGTGAGTCGCTTGGGGCGTCCCAAATATTGTATAGCGAGGACAAATTCCTGCCCCGGAAATTAACCCTCGATCAATTCACTTCCGAATCCAAGATCGTATTCATTGCAGTTCATGGTGGAATTGGTGAAAACGGCACATTGCAGGGAATGTTTGAGCAATCTGGAGTGTCCTACACCGGCTCGGATCGTGCGGCCTCCCAGCTATGTATGGATAAGTTCCAAACTGGGGCAAAGCTTGCGGGACTTGAATCCGAAGGGATCTCTGTCGCCAAGAAGCAGGTGTTGGTCGTTAGTGAATTGGCCCAGAAAAGCAATGCCGAACGCCAGCAGATCTTTGCCGAGCTAGTCACACAATTAGGCAGCGAATCACTGATCGTAAAACCCTTAGACGACGGATGTTCTGCTGGAGTTGCGCGACTCTATAATGGACGTGACTTCGCAACCTATGTTGATTTTACCTGCCAAGGTGCCAAGCGAATTCCATCTGAAACACTGACCGCGCAAGCCAATATTGTCGAGCTTTCTAGCCAGACACCACAGCGATTATTATTTGAGACATTTGTTAGTACTGCCGCATTACGTGTGCGGGGCAATCAGTTGCTTTGGCCGACAGGTGCTCCTGATTGGGTTGAGATAACAGTTGGAGTACTTGGCAAGAAGGGCAACATGCACGCCCTAAATCCCAGCATTACCGTAGCAAGTTCCGACATACTTAGCCTTGAAGAGAAGTTCCAGGGAGGAACCGGAATTAATATTACCCCACCGCCCGCTGAGTTTGTGAGCGCAGCCGTCGTGCAGCGCGCCAAGAATAGCATTGAGCGTGTGGCAAATATCTTGGGAATTAACGGATTCTCGCGAATCGATGCGTTTCTTAACGTTAAAAGCGGCGAGATTATAGTTATTGAAGCCAATACGATTCCAGGGCTAACACCATCGACGGTAATTTATCAGCAAGCGCTGACCGAAGAGCCACCCTTAACGCCGCGTGAGTTTTTGGAGGGGATCTTGGGGTTACGGAGTTAGGGGGGTGGGAGCGTGAGGTTTTGAATGCGTTTTTTTGATGCCAGACTGGGTCACCCCGGCCTTTTGCGGTTTGCTAAAGTCGCAAGCGATATATAAGCTTTTGCCAATCGCTACAGAACTAGCCCTTCTAATAATACTTACCTCATGCCTGAGATAGCCCAGATCCGCACCGAACTTGAACGCGAGCTTGCTATCGTTTCGCAGCAGAAACTTGGCGCACGTGAAGCCTTGCTGCGCCTCCGAACCAAGTACCTCGGCGATGACGGGCTTGTTACTCTCTTGGTTCGATCCGTAAAGACACTCTCTGCTGAAGAGAAGCGCACTGTCGGTCGCGCAGCCAATGATCTGAAGCGCGAGTGTGAAGAGATCTTCGCAGCACGCCACCAGGAGCTGGAGCAGGCCCAGTTAGATTCTACCCTTGCTAACGAATGGATCGACTGGACCGCACGCAGCAGTATTATGGAGTCTGGCCAACAGTCCGGCGCCTATCATCCAGTCACTATAGTACAGCGCGAGTGCGAGAATATCTTTCTTTCGATGGGATTTGAGATCCTCGATGGCCCGCACATCGAGACTGATTACTATAATTTCGAGGCGCTAAATATTCCCGCCGATCATCCGGCGCGCGATATGCAGGATACCTTTTGGTTTGCTGACAAGCTGCACCTGTTGCGTACACAAACAAGCGCCGTTCAGGTACGCGGCATGGAGTTATATAGACCGCCGTTTCGTTTTATCGCTCCAGGCAAAGTTTTCCGTTCTGAGCGAACCGATGCCTCGCACGAGATGGTGTTCCACCAACTTGAAGGGATGATGGTGGGCGAGGGGATTACTGTCGGAAACTTGATCTATTTTATGCAGACGATCTTGACCGAGATCTTTAAGCGCAATGTTGAGGTGCGCTTGCGCCCCGGATTCTTCCCCTTCGTTGAACCGGGCTTTGAGCTCGATATTCGCTGTCTAATCTGCGATGGCAAGGGCTGTTCGGTGTGTAAACATAGCGGCTGGGTTGAGCTATTGCCGTGCGGAATGGTGCATCCAGCGGTATTGCGATTCGGGAAGATTGACCCCGAGAAGGCTTCCGGGTTTGCTTTCGGAATGGGACTAGATCGCCTAGTAATGATGAAGTATTTAATCGATGACATTCGTTTGATCCACTCCGGTGAGCTGCGATTTAGCTCACAGTTTCAGTGCGGAGGACTGTAGAATGGTAACCGTTCACGAGGGGGGTAATTTTAAACATATTTGGTGGATTGAATCATTTTTAATCATTTCAAGACCGATTTGTCCTTTCTTGTCGCCCCTGAACGGGGCATTTTTTGTGAACGGTTAAACATATGGTCAGACACTCGCCAGCTCGCGTCAGCAATTTCGGGCCTATTGCGCTGCGCGCGGATGCCCGCCCATTCGGGGACCGCCTTCGGCGGACGGAAATGCACCCAATTCGTAAGTTTGCTGTAGTTTTAGCACCCTCCTGAACGGTTATCTAGAATGTTACTATTAGTTGATTGGCTTAGAGATTTTGTTGAGATCGATGCTACGCCGGCGAAGGTTGCTGACGCACTTACATTGGCCACCGCCGAAGTTGAGGGAGTCCATCAGGTTGAATATCCAGATCCGGTTCACGACGGGACAAGATCGCATTTCGCGATTGAGATTGATAATAAGTCATTAACTCACCGTCCAGACCTGTGGGGGCATCTGGGCCTTGCGCGTGAGCTCTCTACTATCTATCGCAAACCGCTAAATGACCCGTTCACGCCAAATTGGGCTGATGCGATTGTTAAACGTAATACACCAAGCGGGGAACAGCCGATCCGGATCGAAGTTGCTCCTGATTGCGCGTGTTTAGGTTTTGTAGGCATCGCAGTTGACGGAGTATCAGCCAAACCAAGCCCGCCGAAGATCCAGCAAAGATTGATAGCGCTAGGATTCAAGCCGATCAATCTGCTAGTTGATATCGGCAACTATGTAATGTTGGAGCTCGGCATTCCGTTACATATCTACGACCGCGAGCGGATCACTGGTGGAGTGTTGCGCGTTGCTAAGTTGGAATCCGCGGCACCGTTTGAGGCGCTGGACGGTAAAAGCTCGCAGCTCCTACCCGGCGATACTGTAATTAGTGATCAAGATGGCCCGGTTGTTTTAGCTGGAATAATCGGCGGGCAGCGTTCGGCAGTTAGCAACACGACCAGTTCGATCTTTATAGAGTGTGCTAATTGGCGCGCCAAGGATGTGCGTTTAGTCTCTACTCGCCTTGGAGTGCGCACCGATTCGTCGGCGCGATATGAGAAGTCGCTCGATAGTACTCTGCTGGAACGTTCGGCATTGAGGGCCTTAGAATTAGTGCTTGAGAATTGCCCCGGCGCTACGGTAGTTGGGTCGATCCAAAAGGTAGCGATTCAATCTCGCGACACCCCGTTAATTATCAAAACCTCGGCAGACTATATCAGCGGTACGTTGGGCAAGAATGTCGCAGAAAGTGAGGTCATCGCAATTCTTGAGCATCTAGGTTTTGAGTTAAAGTCGTCGGGTAATGAACTTGAGGTTAAGGTTCCCTCATATCGAGCTACAAAAGATATCTCTAGCGCAATTGACCTAGTTGAAGAGATCGGTCGAGTGACCGGTTATGGCAGCATCACGTCAACTGCCCCCGCTGCAATCGTTGCGCCATGTGGATTATCCAAGGCGCGGCGGTTGTTCCGCCAAACGCAAGATTTTTTTGTGTTGCACGCCCATGCCAATGAGATCATGACCTATCCGATGGTTGGAGAGCAGCTACTGAGTGATTCAGGATTTGGCGATTTGGATCGCAAGCTAACATTGGAAAATCCCTGCTCGCCGGAAGCTTCCATTATGCGCGGCTCAATTATACCAACGACTCTTGCTTCCGTGGCGCAGAATCAGAAACACTCCCAAGCGTTTCGAACTTTCGAGATCGGGCGGGCTTACCTTCCCGATGCCAAAGATTTTCGAGTTGAGAGCACACACCTAGCCTATGTTGATTTTAACCGTAGATCGGCGACGTTTGTGCAGGTGATTGAGCAGATCGAAGGGTATTTTGATTTTATTGGTGTTGGCGGAAAGATTGAGTTCCTTGAGGCCAAATCGGGCCAGACTGGACTGGTTGCAGCAAACTGGAGCGGCTTTCACCCCGCCCAACACCTACATGTTATGCTCAATAGTGCTGTGATCGCCGAGATCTTTAGCGTTAATCCGGCGCTATTAAAAAACTTCAAAATTCGTGGGAATCTCTGCTTGGCGCTTGTCGACCTTAGCGTGCTTGAGGCATACGCTGGAACGCGGGCAGTACGCTATGCGCCGATATCGCAACACCCAAAGTCGAGCGTTGATTGTACTGTAGTAGCCAAACCACGAATCACAGTGCAGCAGATTATAACAGCGATTACATCGGCCGAGATTCCAGCGCTTGACTCAGTGCGCTTAGTTTCGACATTTGAGATGCCTGCGGGTGAGCGTGCCGTCACCATTCGCGCAACGTTCGCGGATGCAACCCGGACACTTTCTGGTGCGGAGATTAAGGCAGCTGAGTCAGGTGTGGTCGCAGCCTTGGCAGCAGCCGGGTTTGGGTTGAAGGGGGTGTAGGGTTTTGCTACGCCGTTCCCGAATGCAATTCGGAATAGCAATCTAAGGCTGATGCAATGGTTGCCAGCGATGAATGAGCCATTAACCCCTATAAGTTCCGCAATCTATAGCGATTATCAAAAGTCGGTGCCAATAAAATTGGCAAGCCTTTTGAAATTAATCGCTATAGGCTATGCGGTACTGTCCCCACGAAGCCTTAAATATTAGAGAAGGGATCTTATGTTGCAAGCATTCCAAAGAGCAGGATATGAATCCGGCGTTATGGATATCGCCAAACAGTTCTTTACTCGACAGAAGGGCAAAGAGTTTAGTTCAAGAGTCGCCCGTGAGATGGAGTACTGGGCTGGTATAGCCGATAAGAATGTCAGCCACCGATCCTATAAAGAAATCATGGAGCGAATTAATTCCAGGTGCCCAGATTCTCTAAGAGAGTCATTGCTATTCAATGCTGACACAGCATTAGCGGTAGCGTTTCTGCGACAAGCAGCAAAGGACCTGCGTGATCGCAGATCTGGTATTGAGATTAGTAGTGAACAGCGGGAAAGAATTCGCAATGGGCTTCAGTATGTGAGAGATGCACGTAGCTCAGTCGAATAGATTGGACCGAGTAGTTTTTGAATTCTTGCTGCGATTCAACTACCCGAAGTAGTCTAAAGTATTTTGCTACATATCCTTTCCTCTCCCCCATAACACTGACATGCCGATATCATTTTTGGTGCTGATTTCACCATCTGTGAATCTTTGTTAACCACCCTCTAAGTTGTAAGTGTTGTGTACAGTAGTTCAGTTCGTCAGGTAGATAATTCGAGCCATAGAGCTTCGCCAGTTTTCGATCTCGGCATTTCAAGCCTTAGGAACGCTCAAACGATTTTCTCCAAACGATTTTCCCAAACGATTTTCTCCACCCCAACTTTCTCGAAATTGCGAGTCTCCATCGTCACATGAAGCTGATCTTCAAACTAAAAAAACTTCAATAATCTCAATGTGATATGTCGCAACGCAGCAAGTCAAACTTCGCAAAGTTAGACTTCGCAAAGTAGGGGGTGGAGAAATCCGTAATGGAGAAATCCGTAATTCTAGATCGTCATATTGTCTAGCTCCTAGCCCTATCTGTAATTTATAAGCAAGCGAGAAATGCCTGAAATCTCTCTTAACTTAATGGCCGTGGGGACGGAGTAGATTTAGGGAGCCCCAACTTTTGGCGTCATATTCATCTCCATGTCGATCCAGAACTTGTCTTTCTATAGCAGTTATGGCTATTAATAACTATGCAAACACCGCCAATTATAGGTCGATCTAAGATTCTTAACTCATTACAAGAGGTTACCAGATCGGAGCGGGCCGAACTTGTGGCTCTCTATGGTCGCCGGCGAGTTGGCAAGACCCTCTTGCTTCAAACAAACGCGGCCAAGCATGCCATCTTAACAATCTCAGTTACCGGTATTTCAAAAGCAAGCAATTCCACCCAGCTAGCCCTTTTTCAACGCGAAATTGAGTCTAAATTGTATGCGGGCGCGCGACTTCCAAGATTCAAGAATTGGCAAGATGCCTTCAGCCAGCTTACAGCTGGTTTGAAGGCCAATCCGTCGTCTGGGCCGGTAGCGATTATATTGGATGAGCTGCCCTGGTTGGCCGGGCGCAAGTCAGACCTGTTACAAGCTTTGGATCATAATTGGAACACTGAATTACAATACGAACCACGACTTAAACTATTTTTATGTGGAAGTGCAGCGTCCTGGATGCTGTCAAAAATAATCAGAGCTAAGGGAGGGTTGCATAACCGATTGACACTCTCACTTCGATTGTTACCTTTCACGTTTCTCGAAAGCGTGAATTTTATAAGATCGCGTGGTGCAGAACACTGGAGCGATCGCGACCTGATTGAGATCTTTATGGCACTTGGGGGCGTTCCATACTACCTAAGTTTAATAGATCCAACGTTATCTCCGACGCAGAATATCTCTCGTTTATACTTCTCGACAGCCGCTACGTTGAGGGAAGAATTCGATACGCTATTCGGCGCGCTATTTGGTCCCAACCCCCTTTACCGTTTGATAGTAGAAGTCCTTGCAGAGAAAAGATCGGGACTTACGAGGAAAGCATTGCTTCTAAAATTGAACGGCTCTTCCGGCGGCCTAGTCTCCCGAATATTGACAGAACTCGAAGAGGCCGGCTTCATAACAAAGCTTCCTTCCTTTGGAAAGCGAAAGAGAGAGTTCTTATTTAAGCTTTGGGATGAGTTCTCTCTATTTTGGCTAAAGTGGGGAGAACGCAGCTCTCTAGGTGATGCTGAGAAATTTTGGATTCAGTCACGACAGAGCCCAGCTTTCTATTCCTGGGCGGGCTATGCGTTTGAGAATCTGTGCTTAAAGGAGGTTGAGTCTTTAAAAACCGCTTTGGGAATTGCAGATGTAAAAACTTGGGCAGGGCCAGCCATGTTTCGTGGTGCGGATGGTCGGCTGTTTCAGTTCGATTTAATTCTAGACAGAGCTGATCGAACTGTATCGGTCGTTGAGATTAAGCATAGCGAGGGAGAATTTAGCGTTGATACTAAGTTTGCACTTGAGTTAGAGCAGCGAAGACAGGTAGCTCAACGAGTTTTTGGGAAATCAAAAACAATACAGCTCTGCCTAGTGGCTACTGACGGAGTAAATCCATCAACGTCTACAGAGCGTCTAAACTTGCGCTGCTTCTCCAGTCGCTTTCTATTCACCGACTTGCAACGAGAGTAAGCGATTGGTGCTCGATTATCCTAAGAAGAGCAGTAGAAACGTAGCGAGAAGGATGAGATGGTTGATTATATTGACGCTCTCCGACGAAATTGGACCGGAACACTAGCACCGCTTTCGGGAGGCGCGGGGGAAGTGCGGCAAGGACTTCCCCCACCCCAACTTTTCGAAAAATGACATGTATGCTCGCGCAAATTGAAGTTCTGCACAGATAGTACAATTCTCAATTAAATCAGCATGATATCTCATTTTGTCGTATGATAATTTTCTCAAAGTTTCTCAAAGTTGGGGTGGAGGAAGCTCATGGGAAGCTCATGGGAGGAAGCTCATGGGAAGGAAGCTCATGGGACAAAGTTGGGGTGGAGGAAGCTCAGGAAGGAAGCTCAGGAAGCTCATGAGGCTAAACCTGATTCAGCTGGCGATTCTAATGGGCCTTGAGCAACCGTCATCGCTTCAGAATACTTCAGCTCCAGATCCGCGTCGTCATGAGGAGCTACTACGGATTACCCATCTTTTGAGCCGTGTGTTTTTACTCAATCCGGATGATAGTATTACGTTTCTGGATAAAATCTCGCCTTATATTAAAGGGCTAAGAGATCCAGTCGGCGGCGAGGAATCCGTAGAGGCGAGAAGTAGGCGGCGCGCACTGAACCTGGGGTTCTTGGAGCATCAATGTGTCCGTGACGCCGAAAAGCAAAGCGAGCTCGATAGAAAACTTCACGGTGACCGGCGAGATCACGACCCATGTTTTATAACCTTTGCGATGCTCCCAGCCGTGACATCAATTCCGCTAGGCGATAGTGGAAAGATGATCGTTTCCGGTGTGCAGTATACAGTCCCAAGCTAGTTGGTCTCAGCAACCTTCCCCGGCTCCGGCGCTTCATACTTCGACGGGCACTGCGTCAATAACTGCGCTGCTTGCAGAGTTCCGTCACGAAACTCGCCGTCGATAATTACATCGCGGCCGGTAGTGAACATGTCCGGTCTTACGCCCTGGTAGACTACTGGAATTGTAGCTAAGGGGTCTTTACTTGCGATCTTTGAATCTGGATCCACGCCGGGATCGTGAATACTAAATGCTAAGCGCAGTTTGGGTTGTACCTGATAATCAACGGGGCGATCATCGGCGACTCTTCCTGCTACGCGAATGCGAGTTAGTACTGAGCCCGGCGCAACAATTGCCAGTTCAGATGGTTTATATACCGTCGAGCTGGTAGTGCGAGTTGTTTGAAAGATCAGCAATGCACCGACAACGGCAAAGCCGATCACTAAGCTAATAAATACTCTGTTCATCTCGCCTCTACTACAGTTTGCGATAACCGTTCACAATGGTGGTTGAATACTAGCACTATTCTGCAAAACAAATTCAATTCTAAGTTTCAAAAGCCCTTGACCCTTTCTTGTCGCCCCTAAACGGGGCATTTTTTGTGAACGGTTACTTGTCATCCCTCCGGGGGCGCCTTCGGCGGATAAAAAGGCACCCAGTCTGTTAATTTGCGACGATTTTTGCATCAAGGTGTACGGTTACAGTTTGCGATAGACTGGAATTCCCAATAAGGTCTTCATCTCATTAATCTTGCCAGTTATGTGAGAATCGAACCAGCCGCGGTCCATAAACTCCCCAGGATCGACAGGCACACCTTGAACTCGTAGTTCGAAATTTGTGTGGGTATTACCAGCAAATCCACCGCGTTGGCCTTTTCCTAATGTTTGACCACGCGTGACCTGATCTCCTTTACTGACCGAGATCGATGAGAGGTTTGAGTAGATTGAAGCTAAGCCTAGTCCGTGATCAATTGCGATCGACTGGCCCATTGCTCCGAAATTCTCGGCAAAGACAACAAATCCGTCGCTAACCGCACGTACCTCGGAATTGTCTCGGGGAAGATCAAGATCCCAACCAGGTTGCGTTAGTGTGCCGCACGGATCCTTATCGCAGAGAAATTTTAATCTGTCATCAAAGGTATAGCGCACGCTTCCAATGGGGCGCTCAAGTGCGCTGTCCCACATCCTTTCAAAGCGTGGGTCCTTTAGCTTCAGTACGATCTCGCCATCATTGGCCGGCCGTAGAATATCGTTGACGAATAGTAGTCGCTGAATCAATCCTAATTCAGTACTGGCTGGTTGGGTAATTCGGTACCTAGATTCATCTCCCTGTAGAAGGGCTGCAAATTTTGGATAGTTTAGCTCAGCAATTGGCAGAACCTCTTGACGTAAATACTCATCACTCAGTCGCACATCAACGCGACGTGAGCCGCGCTTCTGGATCTTGTTATAAAAACCTACTGAAGCTGCATTTCCTACCTGATCCTCGGCAAAAGCCTTGACCTCTATGGTCTCTGGGTTAAGACGCGTATCAATGGCATAGATTGCAATGTATAAATTTGGGTCATCAAACGCCTTGTCGAGATTGCGTGCGGGAAATCCATAAAAGACCTGGTTTCCAACCCGTACTCCGGAGGCTCCAATATTGTCATCGGATGCGCGGTAGAAGACTAACTGTGAGCCGCCCTGGCGAGCGTTGTGCTGTGTGCTCAAGACCTCGATTCGTGGCCTGCGATAATCTACCTTGAGTGGAATATCCAGCGACCCGGAGTTGCTCCACAGTGCGCGATCGAATGCTTTAATCTCAAGCTCGGCTAATCCCTCCTCAAGTACGCTAGGGTCCCCAGAAAAATCTAGAGTCAAACTCTCGTGCTTCCGTCCGTTCAGAGATTTGCGCAACAACTCGCGTGTTCTGTCGCGCTGACGGACCCTAACAACTATCTCATCTAGTCCAGCACCTTCATCTTGAATTGAAAGTTTCAGTGAGACCGGTGCGAGTCCAATACCACGCGGCAGCTCTTCGACTGCAATCGTAGGCGCGATCGGCTCCAAGAACCCTGAGTAAAGATCGCGCCATCCAGCCATCGCAACTGTTACTAATGCGGCAAGCGCGAGGATGATCAACATGAAGCGCAGCCGAACTAGGGGACGTTGGCGTGGCGATTGAGGAACGCCCGGGCCAGATCGATGGAGCTCCTGATCCTGAGCGTTCAGTTGATGAACCATCACTTCACGTTGGGTGGGTAGTGTCATACTGGTCCGCAGCTAAAAATCGTAACTATTCAGAACATTTTGAGTCTAAATAAAGAAACGTCTGAAAAAGTTCATTCTGAAAAAGTTCATTCTGAAAAAGTTCATTGAGACAGTCTTAAATTGAGTTTGCTGAACTTTCTTGTCAGCCCCTGGTCGGGGAAGATTTTCTCTGAATAGTTAGTCTTTGTCACCCCCGATTTGCTCCGCAAATCGGCCCCTGAGGGGCCGGATACACTTTCATTGATTTGCGATGCTCGATAATGTGCTGAATAGGTACTAAAAATCTAACTGATCTAGTGTCGCCCCAAAACGCTCTTCAAAGTAGCTCTTTAATTTGTCTCGCACTCGGTTTTCAATCTGGCGTACCCGCTCGCGACTTACCTTCACCTTGTCAGAGATATCCTGCAGTGTAGCCTTGTCCTCGGCGAGCATGCGCTCAGTAAATATTATTAGCTCCTTCTCCTTTAGTGTCGAGGCGAATTCCCGCAGGGTACGTTCGACCATGGTCTTCATCTGCTTCTGCGAGAGGAGTTCTTCGGCAGAAGCTGAACTAGATGGCAGCACTGACAAGAGGTTACTATCGGAATCGCTCTGTAGGGGGGCATCGACGCTCAGGTCGGAGCTGCCCATACGTTGCTCCATCTCGACTACATCGCTTTCACGGACGTTAAGTTTGTCCGCGATTAACTTCGGCGTCGGGCTGAATCCCGAACGCTCTAGTTTCTCCTTCTCCTTTTTAAGATTAAAGAAGAGCTTGCGTTGTGCCTGGGTTGTGCCAATTCGCACCATGCGCCAATTGGCGATCAGGTAACGCACTAAGTAGGCCTTAATCCACCAAACGGCATATGATGGCAGGCGCACGCCGCGGTAAGGATCGTAATTCTTTACGGCCTCCATAAGACCTATATTACCCTCCTGAACCAGATCTAGGAGGTTACGGGTCGCCTTCTCGTAGTCGCGAGCTAATTTTACAACTAGCCAGAGGTTGCTGGCGATTAGCTTATAGGCTGCATCGACATCCTTAGTTTCCCGGTAGTGCACCGCCAGCTCATGCTCCTCTTCGCGGGTTAGAGCGGGGTACTTAGAGATCTCTCGAAGATAGAGGGAGAGGGCATCGAGGGGGACTAGGGCTTTGCTTTCGGACTTTGGGATTACTGGAAACCGCGATTCCCTAGCACGAGGATCAATTGCAAGAGCCGCATCTTCAACCTCTATCAGGTCCTCCTCTGGCGCTAAAACCTCAACCTCTGCGATACCGATCTCCTGGGCTAAGGCAACCGGTGCGACATCTGTCTCGGCGATCTCTTCGCTGCTAAAGCTTGGAGTTAGCTTTGGTAGTGGATCCAGGGTGGCATCTTCCTCCTCGGCTTCTACGACCGGAACTTCGCCAGCGGCAACTGCTCCGCCACTAGATCCTCTTGGATTGAATACCTTGCGTGCCACGGATGCTCTGCTACTTACTTGTCATCAACATACCGTACCCAAAAAACTCTAGATAAATCAACCTTCTAGGACTTTTTAGATCTCCAAGCGCAAATTTTGTCGCTGAGCTGGGACGAAAGATATGCACATCTTAAAGCTCTATAACCGTTCAGGATGGTGCATAAATCATCGTAAGCTATCAAATTTAGTGCATTTTGATCCGCCGAAGGCGCCCCCCGGAGAGGAGCCGTCGCGCGAAGCGCAATCGGCCCTAACATGGCGGAGGCGAGCCAGCGAGCGTCCGATTCCATCATACAAGTAACCGTTCACAAAATATGCCCCGATTAGGGGCGACAAGAAAGGATAGAAAGGTCTTGAAATACCAACCAATGAGAGAATCCACCAACGGCTTCCAAATTTGCCCACCTCCGTGAGCGGTTACCAAACATTTCAAGTTCTTAAGCCCAAAGGCCGAAGATTGTCACATGAGGCGCAAATCGGCACTGTCCGGATCGCCCTAATTGCCTAGTGGCTAAGTTTATAAGGAAGCACCGATGTCGTCCCGCATTGGAGAACTATTAGTTAAGAACGGCCTGGTCACACCCGAACAGCTTGCGCAGGCTAATGAGGCGCAAAAGTCATCGGGCGGAACGGTTGGTGGAGCGCTATCTAAGCTCGGCTTTCTGTCAGAGGTAGATATCGTTCAGACGATCAGCCAGCACTACGGAGTGCCGATCGTTGAACTGGAGGAGTATACCATTGAAGCCTCAACGTTGCAGCTGATCCCCCACAATCTGGCTCTCAAGCATCATCTAATTCCGCTTGTAAAAAAGGACTCGACCCTGACCGTTGCGATGGCTGATCCGTCCAACATGGTCGCCTTGAATGATATTAAGTTTATTACCGGCTTAGATATTCAGGTTGTAGTTGCAAATGAGACCTCGATCAAGATCGGTCATGAGAAGTTATATGAGGGTAATATCTCGTATGATAAGATCATGGACGACTTCGAGAATCAAGATCTTGAGGTTGTCGCGTCAAAGAATGAAGTTGATATCGTTGAGCTTGAGAAAGCTACCGAAGATGCCCCGGTTGTAAAACTTGTCAACGCAGTACTCAGTGATTCCATAAAAAAACGCGCATCTGATATTCACATTGAGCCCTACGAGAAATACTTCCGCGTTCGCTTTCGTATCGATGGTGTGCTCTATGAGATAATGAAGCCACCCCCAAAGCTCAAGAACGCGATCACCTCGCGTATAAAGATTATGGCGGACCTTGATATCGCTGAGCGCCGCCTGCCGCAGGATGGGCGCATAAAGTTAAAACTCGGAGCCTCCCGCGAAATGGACTTTCGTGTGAACGTTCTGCCGACGCTATTTGGTGAGAAGGTGGTTCTCCGATTACTTGATAAGTCCAACCTACAGCTTGATATGACCAAGCTTGGATTCACCCAGGCTCAACTCGATCACTTTCTTGAGGCGATCTCTAAACCCTTCGGAATGGTGCTAGTTACGGGACCGACCGGTTCTGGCAAGACGACAACGCTCTACTCAGCGCTGGCTGAGCTTAACAAGGTTGTTACAAATATAACCACCGCAGAGGATCCGGTCGAGTTCAATCTCGCCGGAATCAACCAGGCACAGATGAATGAGGATATCGGCTTTAACTTTGCGGCAGCTCTGCGGGCTTTTCTACGCCAAGATCCTAACGTAATCATGGTTGGTGAGATCCGTGATTTTGAAACCGCAGAGGTTTCAATTAAGGCCTCACTGACCGGTCACTTAGTGCTCTCGACACTACACACCAACGACGCGCCATCAACGATCAATCGATTGCTGAACATGGGCGTTGAGCCGTTCCTGGTGTCTTCATCGATCAATCTAATTATGGCCCAACGACTTGCGCGGCGATTATGCCCGGATTGTTCTGACTTTGTTGAGGTGAATCCCGAAGTGCTTGTGAATATCGGCATCCCCGCCACCGAAGCGCGCCAGGTCAAGGTCAAGCAGGGCAAGGGATGTCAACGCTGCTCAGGCACCGGTTACAAGGGCCGAATCGCGCTCTATGAGGTGATGCCGATGGGCGAAACGTTGAAGCAGCTCGTATTGAATGGCGCTTCATCAACAGAGATTAAACGTGAAGCAATTAAAGCGGGAATGATGTCACTAAGAAGTTCCGCCTTGATGCGACTAAAAGAGGGCGTAACTTCAATTGAAGAGGTTCTGCGCGTAACGGCAGCCGACTAGGAGAAGCGATGACAGTATATGTATGGGAAGGGGTTAACGCCCGCGGCAAGAAGGTAATGGGCGAGCTTGAGGCTCGCGATATTCAAACCGTATTCAACGCCCTGAAGGGCCAAAACATCACTCCAAATACCAAACGCATTCGCGAGAAGGGTAAGGGGATGGAGATGGAGATCACGATCCCCGGGTTTGGTGTCAAGGTTAAGGGCAAGGACGTCGTCGTGTTCTGTCGAATGTTGACGGTGATGATCGAATCTGGACTGCCACTTGTTCAGGCCCTGGATATCTTAGCCAAGCAGAGCGACAACAAGGCATTCAAGAAGGTGTTGGTACTCGTTAAAGAGACCGTAGAAACCGGCGGAACTTTGGCCGAGGGTCTTGGTAAGAGCCCAGCCGTATTTGATGATCTCTTCGTAAACATGGTCGTCGCCGGCGAAAGCGGTGGTATCCTTGATACCGTAATGGCGCGGCTCTCTGATCAGCTTGAGAAATCGATGAAGCTGAAGCGCGAAGTTCAAACGGCGATGATCTATCCCGCAGTGGTCGTCTCCGCTGCCGTAATTGTAACGGTAGTACTATTAATATTTGTTATTCCAACCTTTGCAGATCTCTTCAAAGACTTCGGTGCGGCGCTGCCATTGCCAACGCAGATCGTCATTAACATGTCGAATTTTCTATTGACGTGGTGGTACATAATCTTTGGTTTGGCTGGTGGGGGGCTATTCTTCTTCTTCCGCTCGCTCAAAACTGAACGCGGAAAAGAGGTACTGCATCCACTTTTCCTAAAGATGCCGGTATTTGGAAATATCATTCGCAAGGTTGCTGTAGCGCGATTCACTCGGACGCTTGGAACGATGTTAAGCTCCGGTGTGCCGATCCTTGACGCGCTAAATATCTGTAGCAAAACGGCTGGCAATAAAGTAGTCGAGCGTGATGTGCAACGAGCGCGTGTCAGTATTTCGGAGGGTAAATCGATGGCCGAGCCGCTGAGTGAGTCGGTCGTATTTCCGATGATGGTCGTTCAGATGATCTCGGTTGGTGAATCAACAGGTGCATTGGACGCAATGTTGAAGAAGATTGCTGACTTCTACGAGGATGAAGTGGAGTCAGCCGTTGGTAATATGAAGCAATTGATCGAACCGATTATGATCCTATTCCTTGGTGTTGTTGTCGGCGGATTGATCGTCGCGATGTACCTACCGATCTTCAAACTTGGATCGGTGGTTGGGCAGTAATTTGCGGGGCCGGGCAAGAGATGAACACTGCCGTTTTGTCAAAACCTGAAAGCTTGCCGGCGCTAATGCGGGTTGGCAGAACTCGGCTTGCGTTGATAGCCGCAGCCGGTGTTCTGTTAGTAAGCGGGTTAATCTATGCCACTGGCGGGCCAGCAAGCCCGTTTTTGTTCCTATATCTGCCACTGGTGATGTTGCCGTCACTGTTAGCAGCACGAAAGTTGGGACTGCTCCTAGCTGGTATCTGTGGAGCTGTTTACTTTGGCCTTAGCTCCGCAATGCTTGGAGGTTGGCTGCCATTGCCTAAGGGCATCTCAGTGTCGGAACCCATCGGTGGATTAACCCTTCAGGTTGTTGGGCTCTGTTCAGGAATGGTGTTGGTAGCGATTCTGATGAGCTATCTTGCTAAGGGGCTATTGAGTAGCTATTCGCTCGTAGCTGAGTCGCAACGGAGCTTCTCCGAGCTCGCCAATCAGCAAGCCTCATTGATCGATCAGATTCCCGAGGGGATCGTCACTACTCAAATTGGAGGAGTGATTACAAGCGTGAACGCCGCAGCTGCAGAATTGCTCTCGGTTGTGCAGGGCAGTGCTGCGAATCAAACTTTGCAAGCAGTACTCGAGAATATCGTCGATGCAGAGGATCGCAAGGCGCTGACAGACGGAACCGACGGCGCGGCGTTCGAGATTGAGCTGTCCGGGCCGAACGGTGAATCTCGACAGGCAATTGTTCGAATTCGCGCAGTATTAAGTGATACGGGTGATCGGACCGGAACGCTATACGCCTTTCAGGATGTAACCCAATTACGTTCTGCTGAAGGTCAGTTAGCCGTACAGGAGCAGATGGCGCGGCTACTAGCGCAGAAGGAGTCATCAGAGGTCGGTAGCGGCGGCATCGGCAAATTCGTTGGCAATAGCCCTGTGATGCGCAAGGTCTTTAACCTCATTGAGCGTGTTGCTCCGTCGGATGCAACAGTACTTGTGCATGGTGAATCCGGTACCGGTAAGGAGCTGGTAGCCCGAGCTATTCATGCAACAAGCCCGCGTAGCTCGCACCCATTTGTGGCGGTTAACTGCGGTGCAATTCCCGAGAATTTAATTGAGAGCGAGCTCTTCGGTCACAAGAAAGGTGCCTTTACTGGGGCAGATAACGATAGCGTCGGATTGTTTCGCCATGCAGAGGGCGGCACGATCTTTCTTGATGAGATCGGCGAACTGCCCTTATCGATGCAAGCCAAGCTATTACGTGCAATTCAGGAGCGATCGGTTCGGCCAGTTGGTGGCACGCGCGATATTCCGATTGATGTGCGGATTGTTGCCGCCACTAATAAGAATCTAAAAAAAGAGATAACGAGTGGCGGATTTCGTGAAGATCTCTTCTATCGCTTGAACGTCATCAACATTAATCTTCCACCCCTTCGCGATCGCCGCGAGGATATCCCGATGTTGCTCAACGCCACACTGAAGCGCTTAGTAGCAACAGACGCCACCCCAGTGATCCCCCCGGTAACGATGCAGATGTTAATGGCCTATAACTATCCTGGGAACGTGCGCGAACTAGAGAACATCATCGAGCGCGCTGTTGTGTTGGGGGGTGAGATACTGCTGCCGGAACATCTACCGGATCAGGTGCGCGCAAGTTTGCCGTCCGGTCACTCGCCGTTGGACATGATCAACCGTGCAGAGACGCAGATAATCATCGATGAGAACATCACCTTCCCGGTGAATCTTGAAGAGATTCTCTCAAGCATTGAACGGCGCTATCTAGTTAGCGCCCTAGCGCAAACCAAAGGCGCAAAAAAGCGCGCAGCAGATCTACTGGGGATTAATTTCAGATCATTCCGATACCGACTGGAGAAGTTTGGGATGGAGAGGGAGTAGGGGGGAAGGGGACAGGGAGCCAGGAGAATGATCGAACGGCGGTGTTTAGCCTGTTGATATAATTCACTTTTTTGAAATTCAAGGCAATGTGCGTAAGCGATCACGGGGGGTCGTCAAATACATTTTTACAAAGAGGCCAGCGAGTACAGTGAGGGGGAATTTCTCCCTGCTCTCGATGAACTCATCGTGAATCCAATCAGTTACCAATCCTGAATTGCCATAGGCGAGAACGGATACCAGTTTGCTGAGCTACGCGGGTCTTAGAATCCTAGGCTAAATAGCTACGTTTTTGTCTCTTTGTATTTTAGGGCCTAAAATACAAACATGATCAATAGAAATCTTATCCTACCGAAAAATAACAGTTTTTTCCTACTTGGGATTTAGCTGGCGCCAATCGAAATTCCCCATGCCTTTCGTTCAGGTCCAAATGGTGGACGAACGCTGGTCTCTACAGCACCAAGTGGATTTGAGAGTTTTATCGAGCAGGTCGCTAATGCATCTGAAGGCGCAAACATTCCAGCCATAGCAGCGCAGTTCGGTATCACGTTTGTTGGGGCGCGACTGGCTGGTCGATTTTGGGGAGAGTAGAAATCAGCGGCGCTTGCGTCAGTCAGAAAAATAGATGGACTTCCGGTAGAGGCTGGCTGTTCCACGAGACTTAATCAGGCCTATATGGAGATGTGTAATGAGATAGTCCAAGCGCTATATAATTCTCAATCTGAGGAGCGACCGCGCACAGTATTGAATCGAGCGCAGCATCTTCAGGACATTGGAGACATCGTTGAACGATGCGAGGAAGGTCTGATTAGCTGGGTTCTGGAACGCATCGAGAGCGTAGTACAGCAGCCGAGTGTCCCGCACACTATTCAACCCCCCAAGTAGCAACTACAACACCACCCGCCCCTCCATATATTTCGGCGCAGCAACAGCAAAGAGATCCAGCACCGTCGGGGCCATGTCGATAATATGGGGATTCTCGCCGCGAAGTTTTAGGTTGCTGAACAGCACTCCGGGAACAGCCTTGGGATCTACATGGTGGTCGCCACTCCAGGCCTTGATGTTATCCGAAAATACCTCCTGCTCTAATCCACCGGTCACGGATTCCCATGAGACACGGTAGCCTGGAGCATATCCAACGATCATGTCAGGAGCGTCCTCGGTGTAAACTCCACGATAGGCGCGCGTCGTATCATACACCTTACGAATCACAACTTCGCCGTCCAAAGGGTCGCGCAGCGCTTCAAGCTTTTGGGCTAACTCAATCTTGAGTGCTACGAACTCCTCTTCACTAAGGATTCCCTGATGTTCGCGACCGCGACGGTTTAGGTAGAAACCCGATAGTCCCACAGCGAATGCGCGGGTGCGGGACCAATCAACATCCTTAAAATAATCGGTGCCAAACTGAGCGCCATCTTTTAGAGCTAAATAACCGTTCTGATACAGCCAGGAGTTTAGATTAATTCCACGACGGAAGGAAGCAAACCCGTGGTCACTCAAAACTATGAGTGCATCCTTCGGCCCGATCTTCTGCATCGCTCGTCCAACTAGATCGTCCATGCGGCGATACATATCGGGGATCACATCTGCAAATTCGCTAATATCCTCGCAGGGGGATTTATGTTGCGGATCGATGTAGCGCCAGAACATATGTTGAATTCGATCGCTGGCATCAAAAACGCACGCACACAGACCTTCGCGCGTCTTATCCAGGGCCTCAAAGAACATTCGCTCGCGCTCAGAATGGGTTAGGTAGGTCTGATCCAAAAAACGGCGATCATCCAGAGCCAACTCGTTCCGCCCCCAGGTGTCCTCCATTAATCCCAGAGTTCCGAACAACCCGTGACGCTTTGCTAGCCAGGTAGCAAATGTAATGGGGTGCGAGATCGGCAATGCTGGTTTCTCGGGATTTACATTGATAGGCGAAACGTAAAGCGAGAAATCCGGGCTAAGCTCACGTAGACAGAAGCGACAGATTCCTGAAACAACGCCGCGCCAACCGAAGCGGAATTTGACCTCAATCCAATCGCTAAACTGATTTAGTTTTAGGGTATAAGTTACTCCGCTAATAGACAGCTCGGCCTCGCCACGCTCAACACTAGGTTGTACTGTGAAGGGTACTCGAAGCGCTGGTCTTTTTGCATCCTTCGGATGTGGCGGGCCGATTAACTCGGCGCTAATGACCCCACACTCAATCCTGACCCTCTGAAACTCGCCCCCATCCAAGGCCTTGGCGTGATCCTTGGTGGTAAAAAACGTAAAACTTCCCTGAGTCCCGCGCAGGTCAGGTGTGCACATTGCCGAGAGAATATTGCCATCAAACGGCTCGGCAGGAAACGAGATCGGCACCCGCAGGACCGTCGAGAATATTCCGTGCTCTCCAAGGATATGCCAAAATGGCTTTGATTTACGCATAATCCGCATGCGCGATCCACCCAGTTTGATGCGCCATCGTCCGAACCCGAACGTGCGCGGCGGATCAATCTCTGTGGATGAAAGGAGCGGCAAGCAGTAGCGCTTATCACGGGTAAGAAAATCAAAGATATTATGCGCACCAGGATTCACTCCAGTTTGAAAGGTCGACCAAGCAACGGGCGAAAGTGCTGGTAGGGTAGTACCAAGACGTGAAAAAGTTCCCTGCTCTGCCAAACGTTGTAGGTTGGGCATTGCACCTTCGCTCATGTAGCGTTCGGTTAGCTTCGGCTCGAGTCCGTCGAGACCCATTATTACAACGCGCCGCGTTCGCGCATTCTTAGGAATTCCCTTTCCACGCAAAAGGCGCCAGGCCCACTGCAACGGCCAGAACGCGATAGTGGCGAAGCCGAGAAGGATCGTCAGAATAAAAACGAATCCGGAACCGAGGAAGGCAAATCCAGCACCGGGACCTACATAGGCGTGAGCTAACTCGGGGAGGTAAATAGTCGTTATAACCAGTGCAGCTGCTAATCCCAAGCTGCGCTTAGATCTGATCACTGTAGATACCCAAGCGATTTTAACTGTTCAATGGTATCGTCGGTTATCCCGGTTTGTGGTTCGTGGGTGGAGTTCCTGGGTGAATAGCGTTTCTGCAGTGTGTTAAAGTCGATCAACATCGACTTAAGAAGCTCAGGGTCATCAATCGCGCTGCGCTCGTGAGGATCCTTATTGCGATCAAAAACTCCAGCGCCAATCTGAAGGGGCGCGCCGTTGGCATCGGTCTCGCCCAGTTTGTAATCAATAATCAACTTCTGACCTAGAGGGTAGGTGATCGCGCGTTGTTCATATTTGCGTTCAATCTCTGAGAGTACGCCAACGCGAGCCCGTAGCTTATCCTCATGCAATAGCGATACCGCCGGGCTATTCGAGACTGGATTTCCGACGCCAACCATCTCCAGGATCGTTGGAAATACATCGACTGTACTGACGCTTAAATTGGACTCGCGGTGTGGGTCACCGCTACGAACTATAAGTGGAACATGAACCTCCTCGGAGTGTAGTCGAAATCCATGCCCCTGGTTACCGCGTTCGGTGAACTGTTCACCGTGGTCACCGACCAAGACGATCTTCAGGTCCTTATACAGATCATTGTCCTTAAGAAACTTAAATAATCGAGCTAACTGTGAATCGAGGTAGCGAATCTCGCCATTGTATAGCCCGATGCGCTTCAAGGTCTTCTCTGAATATGGAAATGCCGCGTCCTTCAATCCGCCCGAGAACATCGTCGCAAACTCACCGGGCGGATTATATGGATCGTGAGGATCAAGATAGTGCAGATAAACGAACCAAGGTTTACCGCCCGCCTGCATGCGTTTTATAAGCTCAATCCCCTCAGTTGTAATCTTATCGGCATTGGCACGCAGAAAAAATTGAAAGGAATCGTATCCTTGATTAAAGCCAAACTCCTCCTTGATCCAGGGATTGGGAGAGATGGCACCGGTCTGGTAGTTTGCAATCTTCAAGATCTCCGGCAGGGTCAGCTTGTCGTCAGTTAGCTTCGCCATCGCCTTGCGGGCCGCATCGCGGCTATTTGGTGGCATCACCCCGTGCATAGGTGGATAAAGGCCAGTAATCATCGATGCCACTGAGGGCGGGGTCCAGGGGGCAGCGGCAACAGCATGTTTGAAGAGCAGATTCTCGCGAGCAAAGGCATCGATAGTCGGACTGGTATCTCGCTCAAATCCGTACACCCCAAGATGGTCGGCGCGTAGGGTATCTAGGAGCAGGAAGAGTACATTTGGCTGTTTGGGCGTGCTCGGAAAGATCCGCGCGATAGCATAACCAGCGCCGAGGATTACTAATACGGAAACGAGAATGAGTAGGGGCTTTGATTTCATCGAATTAACGGTCCAAAAATTGAGCCCCGAGACTATTTCACAGGTTGAAGGGATGGGAAAGAAGGTCCATTAAATGTTTCACTTCAGAGATAACGGGGGGTTATGACGATTTTGTAGAGGTTGGTTTGCCTCGTATCTTACTATATTATCACCCCCCATGACGCAGATTCCCTCCGATAGCCCCGTGGCCAGTATTTTGTCCAATCGGCCACCTTCACCCCAGCGGCCCCATCACGCCCCCCTCAATTATCTTGAGCAGCTCGAAGCCGAGAGCATCCATATCATTCGGGAGGTCGCGGCGCAGTTTGAGCGACCAGTGATTATGTTTTCAGCTGGCAAAGATTCAACCGTACTGCTCCGATTGGCTCAGAAGGCCTTTTATCCAGGCAAGATCCCGATGCCGTTGTTGCATGTCGATACCGGATTTGAATTCCAGGAGATGTACGACTTTCGTGACCAGATGGTGGCCGAATTAGGAGTGGAGCTGATTGTGCATCGCAATGAGCAGGCATTATCTAATGGTGCGAACCCCTTTGATCTTGGAACGCAACGGTGTTGTGGGGCGCTGCGTACATCAGCATTGGTAGACATCTTAAGGCAGCATAAGTTTGACGCAGCGTTGGGCGGAGCGCGCCGCGACGAGGAGCGTGCGCGTGCCAAAGAGCGCGTTTTCTCCTTTCGCAATAAGCTTGGTCAGTGGGACCCGAGAAATCAACGTCCCGAGATGTGGAGCCTATACAACGGCCGCGTAAATCTTGGCGAATCGATGCGTGTATTTCCGATCTCGAATTGGACTGAGCTTGATATCTGGCATTACATTCATCTGGAGAATGTGCCGATCGTGCCGCTCTATTTCGCAGCGCGCCATAAAGTTGTTGAGCGTAATGGGATGTTAATCCCAATTCATGATCCGCGCGCAGTGTTGCCGGGTGAACAGCCAAAAGATGTTCTGTGCCGCTACCGCACACTTGGTTGCACGCCATGTACCGGAGCAGTACATTCCTCAGCTACTACTGTAAAGGAGATATTGCAGGAGATGCTTGATACTCGAGTTTCGGAACGCATAACACGCATTATTGATCACGATACCGATGGATCCATGGAGATAAAGAAGCGCGAGGGGTATTTTTGATGGACTCCGCTGCTTTCGATTCAAAGGTAACGCTACCAATGTCCCCAACTCGGGAATCGGCCGATGTCGATCTATTTCTTGACCAGAGTGCTCACAGCTCGCTGCTAAGATTTTCAACCGCTGGCAGCGTCGATGATGGCAAATCGACATTAGTGGGCCGCCTGTTACACGACACCGGTAATATTCTTGACGATCACCTGGCGGCGCTGCATAAGCGCGCAGCTAAGGAGGGTGGCACCGCGCTCTCGCTCGCGCTTGTTACTGATGGATTGAAGTCCGAACGTGAGCAGGGGATCACGATCGATGTTGCCTACCGTTATTTTTCGACCCAAAGCGGCGATTCATTTTGGCCGACACGCCGGGCCATGAGCAGTATACGCGTAATATGGCGACGGGGTGCTCAACCGCTGACCTGACTATTATCTTGGTCGACGCGCGGTACGGATTGGTTAGCCAAACCAAGCGCCACTCGTTTATCTCAGCGCTACTGGGGATTCCGCGCTTTGTGATAGCCGTCAACAAGATGGACCTAGTCGATTATTCTGAAACGGTCTATGAGAATATTCGCCGTGACTATACTGAATTTGCCAGCAAGCTAGCTGTGAAGGATGTGCGGTTTATTCCGATATCTGCATTGAACGGCGATAACGTTGTGACTCACAGCGCTGCGATGCCGTGGTATCACGGCGAGACTGTGATGGAGTACCTTGAGAATGTATACGTTGGGGGAGACGGCAATCTAGTCGACTTTCGGTTCCCAGTGCAGCTTGTGCTGCGGCCGAATCAAGATTATCGCGGATACGCCGGCAAGGTCGCCTCGGGTGAGATTCGCGTAGGCGAAGAGGTTTTAGCGCTACCATCGAAGCGTCGCACCCGGGTTGTATCACTCGACCAGTATTCCCGTAAACCGAATTCTAAACCGTTGCAGGTTGCTACTGCGCCGATGTCAATCACGATTACGCTAGAGGATGATATCGATATCGCCCGTGGAGACGTATTGGTTCGCCCCGGTAACCAACCGCATGCCTGTAATCACTTTGAGGCGATGCTGGTGTGGACTGGAGATACACCGATGGACCAGTCAAAACGCTACCTAGTTCAGCATACGACGCGCCAGGTAAAGGCGAGTATTGATAGTGTGCGTTACCGAGTAGATGTAAATACCTTAAGTCGCCTCGATTCTGCGCCGCTTGGAGCAAGTGAGATCGGTCGGGTAACTATTAGCACAGGTGCTCCGTTGTTCCTGGATCCTTATCGAGTTAATCGAGCGACAGGAAATTTCATTCTAATTGATCCTGATACATTCCAAACAGCCGGGGCGGGAATGGTGATCGATCGCGTCAGTCATGAATCTGATGAAGCGCTAGTTAGCACAGCGACGCAGCATGCCCTACATAGTGAACACGGTTTGGTGACCAGCGCCGAGCGCATCGATCGTGCCGGAATTGAACCGTTGACCTACTGGTTTACAGGCTTATCAGGATCCGGAAAATCTTCAATCGCTGTCGCACTTGAACGAGCGCTGTTTGATCAGGGTCGCGCAGTATACAGACTTGATGGTGATAATATTCGAAATGGATTGAGCTCGGATCTCGGTTTTTCCCCTCAGGATCGATGTGAGAATATCCGTCGCGTTGCCGAGGTTGCCAAGCTATTTAATGCTGCTGGCGTAACGGTGATCTGTTCGTTGATATCTCCATTAGCCGAGGATCGCTTGCGCGCCCGCGAAATCATTGGCGAGGGGGCATTCCGCGAGATATATCTCTCAACTCCGATTGGCGTTTGTGAAGAGCGTGACCCGCACGGATTATACAAAAAGGCTCGCGCTGGAAAGATCCCTCAGTTTACCGGGGTGAGTGCTCCGTATGAGGTGCCACAGAGTCCTGAGCTGGTAATCGATACCGGCAGCTGTTCGATCGAGGCAGCACTACTTGAAATACTAGAGAAGATTCAGGGTGCTCGGTAGTGAGCTCTGATCGCGAGCATTACGCGCTAGAGTCGTCGCCCGAACGCTACAGCCACAAATTCCATGCTGGCAACATCGGCGATGTTTGGAAGCATATCATTTTAACAGCCCTTATTCAGGATCGGGTCGCCGGTGGAGCATTCACTTTTTTTGAAACTCACGCCGGTAGCGGTGCCTATCAACTTGGCGCAACTGGGGAGTGGACGGAGGGTCTTGGAGCGTTGCTGTCAAAATGTACTGCACTAAGATCAGTCGCACTGCGATCTTACATCGCGCGAGTGCAGGAGTTTGGCTTTCGCGCCGAGGGAAAATTTATATATCCCGGTTCGCCAGTTCTCGCCGCGAGTTTAATGCGTCCCATCGATGCGCTAAAACTATGGGAGCTTGATCCGAGCGCCTGCGCGGAGTTGCGCGCGTCGACAGCCCAAAGTCTGGCGATGACGATCGTAGAACAGGGCGATGGCATGAGGGCTCTTGAAGCGTTCGTGGACGGAGCGAGCGGTGGGCGAGCGGTGTTGGCACATATTGATCCGCCCTGGAGTGAGAAGCGTGATTGGCAATTGATACCAAGGGAGATTCTTGCAATTTCACGTATGGCTCCTCAAGTTCAGATAGCTCTCTGGTACCCGATCAAAAGCTATACCCGAGTGAATGCGATGTTGAATTTTCTTAAGGCGCAGAAGTTAGAATTCGTCACGGCGGACCTGATTACCTCGCCGCTTGAGAACAAAAGGAATAGATTGAACGGCAGTGGTATGTTGCTAGTTGGTACTAACAATACAGTGCTAACTGATATCGCCGCCGCTGGAGTTGAAGTTGGGATGGCGTGCGGACTTGGCGGATTCTGGGATCTGAGGATGGTTAAGTCGGGGGAGTAGGGAATCGAGTATTGGGAGCTCGCAGAAAAAACTTAACTTTCGGATATCGCGGATGCGACTATAACCCGCTATAATGCCGAGGGGGGAGAGCACTGTATGATTAGCCAAGAAACAAGGACGAAGTTAGCCGAACTAATCTCTGCAATACCCGAGGTAGAGATTGCCTATCTCTTTGGTTCGCAGATTGAGGGCGGAGCTAATACAACAAGCGATCTAGATATCGCATGTGTATTTTCCATTTCGTCCACCTGTCGACCGGAAGCGGTGCAGGTAGCGCTAACGCGTTCAGGGATAGACTTTCATGCCCCGTTAGACGTTCGAGAACTTAACCTAAAAAGTGATCCAATTTTTACTAAGCGAGTCATTGGACGTGGAGATCTTCTTTTTTCTCGTGACGAGAGAAGAAGGATCGCTTTTGAAGTTAACTGTATGCGACGAGTTTATGATTCGGAATTTATTCGCCGTGCAAATGTAAAGGGAATGAAGCACGCGCTTCAGGATGGACGCTATGGTCATTGACCATGAGATCGTCAATCGACTGCTCGAACGAATGGAGCAGTACTTGCGGCTGATAGGACGAATGAAGTTCTCTAAGGATGAACTAGTTAGCAATATCGATATTCAGCACCTACTTGAACGGAGACTGCAGCTTGCTATAGAAACCTGTATTGACGTCGCCCAACATCTGGTCAGCGAAGAGCGTCTATCTCCACGCGATACCGCGGCCGATCTATTTGAGGCACTTGCACGCGCCGAGATTATCTCTGAGGCGCTTTCGCGCAGCCTGCAAAGTGCAGTTGGTTTTCGGAATCTGCTGGTGCACGAGTATGGGGCGCTCAATTATGAGCTTATATATGCTAATTTTAGAGAGGATCTGAACGACCTGCGCGAGTTTGCGGCAGCAGTTTCTCAGTATCTTGATACTTGATAAAAGGAGAGGGGCGAGAGCTTGGTTCTGGTATGAGAATTATCGAGACGATAAAGACAGCTTTGGTCTAGTCTGTCACGCTTGAACAGACGATCCCCCTTCGTAACTCTTTGATTGTGAAAACAATGTCAATCACATGCAATCACTAATCATCATCTGTGGCCAAGAAGGCGCTGGAAAATCAACTCTCGCGAAGGCGATAACACCACATCTCAAGAACGGAGCTTCATTCGACGCCGAGGATATTTTGCAGGTTAATCCATTTGAGTTTGATGCAGCATTTCAGTTACTCGCGATCAGAAATTCGGTAGCGCTAATTCACAATTTCTTTGACGCTGGATATCAAACGGTTATAGCGGGAAGTTTTATTGGCGATCGCCAGGGTTATGACGTGTTTCGACAGCTATTGAATGTTACTCCTACGATCTATGTCGTGATGCTGGGTGCAACAAAACAGGTCCGAGATGACCGAAGAGTTAGAAGAGAAAAGCCAACGACTCAAGAGTGGCGAGAGCAGCTTGATGTTAAGTATCCTCCGGACAGGACCTTACCTGAGACAGAGGCAAGCGGAGACTATAAATACATTGAGATAGAAAATTCAGAGCTGGCAGTCGAAGCAACAATTGAGGTGCTTCGACTAGCTATCCCGTTAGCTTTCCGATAGCTATAGCGGTTTGCAAAAGCTATTATATCGCTCGCGACTTTTGCAAACCGCTATAGGTTCAATCTTCGGGAAGCATTCCCCGGAAGTCTCATCTCACTAGCGCTACAACGGCACTATGGCATTAAGGCCGGTTCTAATGCTATAAAAACGTAGATATATAGCGTTAGGGATGCATCTAATGCTCTAAATGAGGAATTACACAATTACACCGATATGGATAAGGACTACTTAAAGAGGATATTGGCTGATGAACAACAGCTCTTTACTAATAATATCAATTACTTAAAGCGTGATGTTGATATTAAGACACATTCAAGGTCAACAGACATTAGCGTCATTACAGGAGTTCGCCGGTGCGGTAAATCGACGCTACTTAAGCAGATTGTAGATTGCTCACCCGAAACACAATGGTTTTACATTGACCTTGAATCACCAAGACTCGCCACATTTACTTCAGACGATTTTGATCTCTGTGACCAGATCTGGCGCGAGCGTATTGACCAATCGAGTTCAAGAGTGATCGCTGTAGTGATTGATGAGGTTCAAAATGTTGAAGGATGGGAGCGGTGGATAAGATACTTCTCTGAGAAGCGCAGGTACAAGGTTTTTGTCACTGGCTCCAACTCGGAGATGTTGAGCTCGGAGCTGGGCACCGCCCTAGGTGGGCGCTATATAACACTTGAGCTTTTTCCATTTTCGTTCAAGGAAGTAGCAGTTCATCTTCTTGGCGATCCTGCCAATTGGCAGGATCGCACCGAGCTGCATCCCCAAATTAACACTATTCTTGAACAGGGGTTTGATTTTGGATTATTTCCCAAGCCCTTTCTCGAACGTTCAAAAGCTCTTTATCCGCACCTATTTCAGGATATCGTGACTAGAGATATCGTAAAGCGAAAGAGGATTAGAAAATCAGTACAGTTGATTGAACTAGGATTGTTGCTAGCACGAGATAATACTCGATTACTTAACGCTGCAGCCACCTCAAAATTAATTGAACTTGACGACTCGCGAACGCTAACGAAGTACCTTACTTACTTTGAGGATGCATACCTTTTCTTTAGACTGCGTAGCTACTCCCGCTCTCGCCGCAAGCAACTTCGCGGCGGTTCCAAATCTTACTGCATAGATTCGGTACTAGCGGACGAGGTAAGTGCCCAACGACAACGAGTAACAAATGCACTTGAGAACATGGTTCATCTTGAGTTACGTAGGCACAGGAAGACCTTTGGCTTTTGGATCTCATCTAATGGATATGAGGTTGATTTTATCGTCGAGAATCAATACGGGGGCCTGTCAGCAATACAAGCTTGTTATGATCTCAGTAGCCCAGAAACGATATCAAGAGAGGTACGCGCACTACTGGCAGCTCAAAGAGAGTTGAAAATTACTGAGCTAATAGTAGTAACAAGAGACTTTGTGCAAAGGCGTACGCGCGAGCTCATTCCTGATAAAATTAAAATAATAAGCTTGGCTCAATTTCTGGGAGTAATTCGCCAAGAATAGCATCGAAGCAGCACTCTGAGACCTCCGTAAAACCCCTCTGAAGCGTGGAATTTTTGGAGAATTTTATAGCGGTTTGCAAAAGTCGATGCCAATAAAATTGGCAAGCCTTTTGAAAAAAATCGCTATAGGTTCAAGCCCCCAGCATCAAGCAAAATAGCTACCCATCAAGCCCTCTCCGCCGCCTCGCGTAATCCTTTTACGTCTGTAATTTTCAAGATTCCAGGCCGAGTAAGATCAAGAAAGTCAGAACGCTCAAGATGCTTTGTTACACGGTATGCCGTTTCAGGTGTTGTGCCTGTCAATTCGGATAACTCTTTTCGAGTGATATAAATGCGGCTAGTGTTTGCAAACTGAGCCGAGGTTTTTCCAAATTGTGGTAATAGAGCAAGGAGGGTACGAACTATCCGTCCCTCAACGGAAGCATGGGCAAGACTACTAGCAAGGTTATACGCCATCAGTAATTGGTTAGATAGCATCAGATTCAAATTATCTACCAACGCATTATTACGCTTGCAGAAGTGCTCCCACTCTGATGTTGGAAACCAGATCGCCCGTGAAGCAATCTGAGTTCGTGCAGAGAGTGATTTGGCAAACGCAGAGTGGGCAAATTGCAATCCCAAGACATCGCCCGGTGCCAGTAGAGCAACGATAAGCTCTTTCCCGTTGTCAGAGGATTTCATTATGCTTATGCGTCCGCTGACCGGAATGAATCCCCCAGAAGCATCTCCACCCTCAAGAGAGATAAATTCACCCGCTTCGAAGCTACGAAGGCGACCGCGTTTTGCAAGCGCCTCAATTTCTGCGCTCGGAAAATTTCGAAAAAGCTGTACCTGTGAAAGGTAGGAAGCGATAACTTCAGCCTCACTTTGTCCCGATGCATGATTGGATATGAATTCCGACTGAAGATCTTCGCCGTTATTCTCGGTGGCTTGCTCCTCATCGTCGCGACCACCGCGAGTTTTAAATCGGTGCAATGTCAACTCAATAGTTGATCGTAGCTCGAGTGCGTCAAAGGGTTTAATCAGATATCCATATGGATTTAGTAGCTTGGCTCTCTGAAAATTCTCGTCATCGGTTAGCCCGGTAAGGAAAACAATGGGAAGCGCGACCTTCTTCTGTATTATCTCCGCAGTTTGGATTCCATCGAGTTTCCCGTTGAGCTTAATATCCATCAGTATTAGATCTGGCTCGAGATTCTCAAAGCGTTCAACAACCTCCTCTCCGCTACATATAGGCCCAAGCACCTCATATCCGAAAGATGTGAGGGTCTTAACGAGATCGACGCCAACTAAAGCATCATCTTCAACGACTAGTAATTTTAACGATCTATTCATACTTTAAAGTCTCGAAAATGAAAGCGATCCGCTTAAACAACAGTCGACAAATGTCTGTTCCCTCAAAGGTGAAGGAAGAATCTGTAAACGATCAAAGAACTCCTCTACTTCTGAAGGGTCTGATGTCAGGAACATACTGTCAGCATAACGATCCTGGTCCCAATCAAACCGCTCTTGATGGTTTGATTCCTCCAGTGATTCGGGTTGAGGTCTATTCGTCATGTCGAGCTCCATTACTCTTTAATTCAATTATTACCATTGCTGTATAATTTGTAACCTAGCGCAAAACAGATGAAAACCGCTTTGACAATGACGTAGATCAGAACAGCGAGGTTGGTTATGGGTACTAGAATGCTGGTTTGGAATCTAACTGGCTGTAATCCCGTCAACTTCTACGTATGGGACTGCGCGGTAACTAACTCTCTCATTACATCGATTAGAAGCGCTGCATCTAGTGGTTTGCCCATATGTCTATTAAAACCCGCGGCGAGGGCGCGTTGCTTATCCTCTTCCCTCGTAAAGGCCGTTAATGCAATCGAGGGAATGTCCGAGTAGCGGCATTTAACCTCCTGGATGAACATGTAGCCGTCCATTCCGGACATACTTATGTCGCTGATGATCATGTGTGGAACTGCCTTGTCCAAAAGCTCAAGTGCAGCTGGTCCAGAGTGAGCTGCGCTCACAGTCGCTCCTTGGCCAGTTAGGATACGCGCCAATGCCTCGCGAGCATCATCCTGATCTTCGACCAATAATACCCGTAGTCCATTCAGCAGATTAACGGACGATGGACACGAAGGCTGGTCATCACACGTCGCATCACAAGAGTTATCACTACTACATGGCAGCGACAGCCGAAAAAGACTTCCCTTGCCTTCACCTTCGCTAAACGCTTCAACCTTCCCTCCATGTAGGCGTACAATGCTCCTGGCTATTGAAAGTCCCAAACCGAGCCCCTTACTTCTATCCGAGGCACCGGCATAACCCTGGTTATAGCGGTCGAAGATGTGCGGAAGAGAAGCTTGGTCAATCCCAATTCCAGAATCACGAACTTCAATCGTTGCCGTACCGTCAGCCGAGCGTAATGCGATAGTGATCGTCCCTCCTTGAGGAGTAAACTTTAGACTATTGTTCAACAGATTCATCATTACTTGGTTAAGTCTCCGAGCCTCGCCCTGCAGATTGCAAACACCGGAATCGATCACCTTTACAAGAGTAATGTTCCTCGCCGCACAGGCCGGGAGGATGCTGTCAGCGGCAGCATTCACAAGCTTGGATAGATCGAGTGTCTCAATGGTGAGTGCGACCTTTCCAGCATTGATTCCCTGCATATCAAACAGGTCCGCAACAAGCTGCGATTGGTTCCGAGCATTCTGCTCGATCACGTCCAATGCCCGATTCACAAGAGCTACATCCGCAACCTTTTCCTTAGTGCGTAACAGCTGGGTCCAACCCAGAATGGAATTGAGAGGGCCGCGGAGTTCGTGAGTGAGGGTTGCGATATACGCCTCCTTTGCCGCCATTACGTGCTCCACCTGCTTGCGTGCCGCGCGCTCGCCCTCCAAGAACTGCTCACGCTCATTCGAGACACGTTTCTGATCATCAACATCTGTGAATGTTCCAAGCCATCGAAATATTGTATCAAACTGATCCCTCACCGGAAGTGCGCGGACTACGAACCAACGGTACTCTCCGGTATTACCATTCTTTAGGCGACATTCGGACTCAAATGCCTCTCCAGTGCTCAAGCAATTACGCCATTCTTCGATTGCTTCGGAATAGTCATCTGGATGAATAATCTCTTCAGGCAGAGAGGCGTGTTTCTGATCTGGTGCCATTGCCGTATATTCATGCCACCTAAGATTAAAATAGTCAGGAGTACCTTGGCCATCCGCAGTCCACACCAGCTGCGGCATCGTATCGGTTATTGTTCGAAAATCACGAGCCTTTTGCTCGAGGGCGTGTTGAAGGTCGATCTGTTGTTGTATATCAAAAGCGGATACCGTTACTCCAGTTACTGCACCGCTTGCAGCGCGGTCAGGTTCAATAGTTACATTGTAGTAAACTTGCTTGCCAGTATAGGGTAAACGTAACGTTGCGCGGGCAAGGGAACCGCTTTGAATCACCTTCTCCTGTAAAGCTACTAGCTCAGCCACGTCGGCGAAATCAAAGATCTCCTCATCACGCTTACCGAGGACATTCTCAGCCCCACTAAGGTGTTGCGGATCATGAATCCATGTGTATCGTCTCTCGAGGTCGGTTGAGTATAGGCGCAGCGGTAAGTTTGTCAGTGCAGTTCTCAGTCGGGATTGAGTATGTTGAAGTGCCTCTTCAGCAATTTTTCGAAAAGCACTCTCTCTAGTAAAGTAAGCCCTACTTCTTCGAAAATCGGCATCTAAAAGAATCGTAGCGACTGTTAGTAGAAGCATCGCGAGCACTGTGCCGCCAATTATGTATCGGCTGCGCTGGCGAATAGTTTCAAAATCAGCTAACCGTTCCCGCAGCATTGCGATCTCATGCCGCTCTACCGCAGTGAATACCACTTGAATCTCGTCCATTAACGCCTCGCCAATACCATTCTTCATGCGCGATTGGGCGATCTCAAGCGATTCATACTGCGCAAGCTGGAGAACTAGCTCGGTCTCAGTCTGTTTCCTCTGAAGCAGATCTGCCAGATTAACAATCCTCTCAAGTTGTGCAGGATCTTCGGCTACGAGCACCTTTAACTGGTCAATAATCTTGGGCATCTGTGCCTCGCCAATGTTTTTTGGCTCTAGAAACTTCTCATCCCGGGTGAGTAGGAAGCCTTGCTGCCCGCGATCTACGTCCTTCACAGCTCCAAGTAGATCTGCCAGTAACTTCAGCGAGATGTGGGTAAAGGTGACATTCTTCGATGCATTCCCCAGATCTGAGAGGTGAACTACTATTGTAATGCTGGTAACGATGAAGAATCCCACGACCCCAATCATGCTTGCCCGCCACAGCATCCCGGAGTTTCGAATTAGGCGTAATAGGTTTAGCATCTTCGTTACTAGTAAAATTGGTAACTGGTCAGCATAGTTTTTAGAAGTCCTTCCGCCGGAGGCGGAACCCCCGGAGGGATAACAAGTAACTGGTCAAAAAAAGACTGCCCCGATCAGGGGCTGACAAGAAAGATCTTAAAGTGAACAAAGGCGCAAACATCCAGGATAATCATCACGTTAGGTTTATTCGTTAACACATGCTGACCAGTTACAAATTATCAAAAACTCTTGGTGACCAGTTACGTCAAACTAAAGTGGAAGCGGAAGGCGAAGTGTAAACTCCGCGCCAAATCCAACCCCTTTACTTTCCGCAGTTATAGAACCCCCGTGAAGCTCAGCTAACTGCTGGCCAATCGATAGCCCTAGGCCTAAACCCGAGTACTCTCGAGAACTAGAGCTCGATTCTTGACGAAATCTATCAAAGACAAATGGTAGGAACTTTGGATCGATTCCCCGTCCTTGATCCAGCACCTTAAGCAACACCGCCGACCCCTCGATCATAACCGAGACTGTTATACTCTTTCCACTTGGGGTGAATCTTATAGCATTTGTCAAAAGATTCCAGATAATTTGGCGAATGCGAATATGGTCACCCTTGAGGAGTGGTAACGGCGTACCTATATCCATTTTTAGTTTTACATTCTTAGAATCAGCCGTTGCGCGTAGATTGTCGATCACTTCATTGGCCACATCAATTAAACTATAGGGGGCTATGTTGAGTGATAGTGACCCGGTAAGTATTATGCTCATGTCGAGCAAAACATCGATAATTTCAGAGAGTTTTGTAACGTTTCGACGCAGTACGGGCAGCGCCTCCATTGTAGCTCCATCCCGAATGGCTGAGTCAGAGAGGAGCTGAATCCAGCTTGAGAGAGCATTCAGCGGTGTGCGCAGTTCGTGAGACAACGTTGCAAGAAATTCGTTTTTAAATCGACTTGCCTTTTCTGCCTCTGCCCGCGCGCTCCTTTCACGAATTAATGACTCGCCCTTCTGTGCAAGCGCCATCTGAACCTGAGATGTGGCGTTATGAATTCGTCGCTCCAAATCCAGATTCAGGGCAGCAAGCTTCTCCTGTGCCAACTTTCTCTCAGAAATCTCGGCTAGCAGGGCAATATTTATAATCTCAACCTGCTTTGGACTAGGTAGAGCTAGAAGTTTTGGGATCGTTGGCCAGAGTAGAATTGCAGTTAGAACTGATGCAAGAGCGGTGAAAAGCTTTACGACACCGGCAATACGATAGGTTCCGTTCCATACTGTCCAAATCTCCATCAGATGGGTAGTGCCACACGCAAATATAAAAACTCCAAAGAGCACAAATACCCAGCTGAACGCCAGGTCCTTGCGCCTGCGAATGAATACTAGAAGCGCTACTGGTATTGAATAGTAAGAGAGTGTAATGGCGATATCAGAGAGAACGTTGAGCCAAGGAATGCTTGGACTCCATAGATAGCAATGCCCATGGGGCATGAAATCCGAGGTGAATAACTTTTCAAAAAACTCTAACATTCAAGATCCTCTGGCCTGATGGACGCTGCTGCGATCTTAATTCGAGTATTCTGGAGAAAAAGATTTCCTGCTAGCTCGTTGGAATTAGAATTAAGGGGATTAAGGTAATGAGCAGGCATGATGATAAATCTATTGAGCGTCTCGAACCAAAGAGATCAAATCAGTGAGTTCCAATGGTTTCGTTAAGATCTGATCAAAATGTGAAATGTCATTACCATCCGCTATCAGGTGCGCCTTGTCAAAGCCCGAAATCCCAATAACTGTTCTAACGCCATTAAGTTTTGCCGTCTTTGCGAGATTCATCCCGCTTCCATCTCCCAACTGTATATCAGTTATCACTATTGATGGGCCATAATCTGCATAGGAGGTCATAGCGTCATTCAATGAATGCACAGCCAAGACATCATGACCCTCGTCGGACAACGCGATCCGAATAAACTCCGCACTTAAGTGATCATCCTCAGCCAATAGAATTCTATGAGACATTACCAACTCCATAAACCAATATACGGCTCTTAACTACGAAACCAAAGCTTGCCATCTACGCAGGCTAATAAGGTATAGCGTCCGATATGATCAATATCATGTCGATGCATTAATCTAATCGAGCCTATCACTAAGCGATATCTGCAGATTGTCGTGGCTTGGACGTGTCGTGTCAACGATGGCGAAAGGGAGTCTATTTTGTCATCTACCAAGGCGGGATAGTGATCGTAACGTCAAAACATCCAGCTTCACGTCTAATCACTGGCTCAGAAAGCAGATCATTCTTTGCCAAGAGTTCAACAAGCCGCAAGCCTGTGCCGTTACTGCTTGGGCCAATATAACTCTCAGAGGTGACCCCATTAGATACCGTTATCGAGGCACCTCCAGCGGCTGCTGGAAGGATAGTTACCTTTATGAACTCTTCGCCGTGTCGGACCGCATTGTCTAAAAGCTCATTTAGAACTAATCCTAAACTTGCAGCCTGGCGGTAGGTGCCCCTTAATTCTGGAATCAGATTCACCTCTATGGTTTTTTCTGAGGCGTTCAGCTGGATAACGGATCCAATAAGGTGATCAAGGCGCACGCGGTTGCCGATCTCGCCCTCGCTAACCTCGCCGAGCCCGATGGTATGTAGTGCCGAGATTGCGTGTACGAATCGAACTAGCTTCTGAATCTCCACTTGCGAGACGCTCTCACGTGAGCCGTACATTACACCAATGTAGGAGATCAAACTCTGAAATGAGTTCCGAAAGCGATGGTTAATATCCTTGAGAACTTGGTGCTTAATAGCACCCCCGTCTCCATCAACTGAATCTAACTCGGTCATGATCATCCACCAACTTATTGCGAACTATAATTATTTGGTAAGCCTTTTGATAATCACTATATGACAGACAGTGTCCGATCAGGTTGAAATGCTTTTTCACCACAAAGGACACAAAGGACACAAAGGACACAAAGGTTAAGTCAATCATACCTTTGTGTTCCAAACAAAGTTCCGAGTCAATCGTACACTGTCTGTAAGTTTAAATACTAGTTAATGCAACTAAAGCGATTATCAAAAGGCTTGCCAATTTCATTGGCAAGCCTTTTGAATTTAATCGCTATAGGTTGTTGTTTTGATTCGCTTCCAGCGAATCTATAGCGGTTTGCAAAAGCTATTATATCGCTCGCGACTTTTGCAAGCCGCTATAAAGCCGGATGCGCAGAGGGTGTTGACTCCCGCGCATCTGGCCTGTTCTCACTTAGTCAAACGACTCTCTGCGTTATGATAGACGCTGGAACAGCGGTACCACCACAGAAAATCTGTCCGTTTAGCCTGCCGCGATCTCTAGCTGATTCACAACACGGTACCCTGATGCTACACGAGCTGTCGTACTTTCAATCCAGCTCTTCTCAGTCGCCGAATTGACTGGACCTCGCAACACTACGGTTCCATTATCAATGACAATTTTTACGTTGTGTCCATTCGTAGAAAGACTATCGTTGGCGATAATCTCCCGGCGAACGCGGGCCAATAGGTCAATCTCACTACCGCTGAGACGTTGTGAATCCGCTGTTTTGGCAGCGCTATTTTGATCCCTTACATTCCGCCCAGTATTATCGGCCTCATACTGCGTGGGCTGCTTGTTGCCCGTATCAGCGGAAACAGGTGTTCCGCTAGCACTAGCAAAGAACAGACATCCAATCGCGGCAAGTGTTCGCGCCGTAGTGCTCGAACGTTTGCGATTGGTTTTGTCAGAAGCAATCGAGGTCTGGCGCTCGTCGTCCTCCTCCTCAAGGTCGATACAGTCCGCGTCACATAACACCTCCTTCTCGGCGATCTCGCCAAGCTTAGAGTCTGCGGCGCGCTCCTCATCTAAAGACTCCTGAAGAATCGCGGCAAGGCCGTCTTCATCCAACTGCAAAGCGATTGCTCGCGCAGAACCGTAAGCGGCCATCTCATAGTGTTCAACTCGCTGCGCAGCTGCAATCAACAGGACGTCAACCAAAGCCTCATTGTCACTCTCTGCCTCAAGGGCTTCCTTGCCCTCTTCAATCAATCCCTGCATCGCCTTACAGGTCTTTCCTGACAGCTTTGTTTTAAGTTTGGCTCCAATTTTGTCCAACCGGCGAAGCTGTTGCTCGGTTTCTCCAAGATGCGAACGAAATGCCTCCTTCAGGCCTTGATTGCTAGCCTTCCGTTCCATCTTCGGGAGTGCCTTCAACAGCTGACTTTCCGCACTGTAAAGATCCTTCAACTGGTCTATAAAACCATCGTTGAGTGTCGTTAATTTAGTCATAATCATAGTCTCTATTTAGTAAAGTTATTGATCGTTGGCTGCATAGTTTCGGCTTGTGCTGGATTCCGACGACCCCTCAGATTCCTCTTTGCTACTTACGTCTTCGCCGCCAGACCGCTCAAGGATCTCACGCGCCTTTTTGACCCATTTACTATCATCAGCGTGAACTGAGAGAAGTATTCCTCCACTCTTAAGTTGGCCCTCGAAGCGCTTGGCCTCGTATTCAGGAATTCCCAGTCCAATAAGTGCTCCAGTCATTCCGCCAAGTGCTCCGCCGACACCGATACCACCTAATGCGGCCATAATCGGACCCGCAGCGATGAATGGGCCAACACCAGGAATAGCAAGTGTGCCTATTCCAGCCAGCCATCCTAGTGCGCCACCAACAGTTGCCCCTGAAAGAGCACCTGCCGCCATTCCCTCGGGGGCCTTGGTGCTATTCTGATGGGCAAATTCCTTTGTTCCATCCGAAGAGGCAAAAAGAACTGATACATCGGAGTTCCGAAATCCTTCCGCCTTCAGTTGCGAAACCGCATTCTCAACAGCCGGTCGCGAAGAGAAGATTCCATAGACAGCTACGTTATTCATATAAGTCCCCATTCTAAAGTGTATATGTTGTAAATGATGGTGATCTCACCTTTCTCAATTACTGATTTAATAGTGATCGAGTCCGTTTAATGATTCCAATCGTGAAGTGTTTATTGCAGGGGATTGCAATAGAGACTATGTTCGCGATCATGCCTTGAACAGATCTCGTTCGCCGGTGTAAGTCGGGGCGAGTTCCTGCAACTGACCCTTTCGTATGAGCTAGATCATCCGATTGACCGTTCGTCAAAGCTTCAACTTGGCGTACGCTGCAAGGCGACTTGATTTCGTTACAGAGTCGAGCAGTAGCAGATTCAACTGCGGAATATTAGGTTAAACAAAAGGAAGTTTATTTATGAATTATCTTTATCGTATTTCAGCTTTGGCAATCCTGGTCCTGATATTCTGTGCATCGCTTCAGGCATGTGAGTCGGCCCATGACGGCCCGGCTGAGCGAGCAGGGGAGAAGGTTGATGAAACAGTTCGTGACGCAAAGGATGCAGCAGATCGCGCGGTCGATAAGGTAGGCGAAAAGGTGAAAGAGGTAGGCGAGGATATTGAGGACAGAGACTAAAATTTCTCAAAATGGAGTGATTATGAATATTGCAAGGTTAGACGACCAGAGCGGCAAGGTAGGGTACTTAGTAATGTATTTATTGGGAGCACCCGTGGGGCTGCTTATCCTCCTATGGGTACTATTGGGTAATAACATTTTTGGGGCGGGTTGAAATATTTTCGTCCCGTTGAAGCGATGCCCCGCTAATCGATCGGTCCTGGGATTAATTATCCTAGATTCCGCAGTAGAATCGTACCGAGGAGGTCGAGGTGTCTGATATTTTTGAGGTTTTCGACGAAATTGGAACGGAACCCTAGCACCGTTAGGGTGAGTACCAATTTCTAGAAAACGTCAAAAATATCAGGCAGATCGGCCTCCGTAGCAGATTCTACTGCGGATTCTAGGATTATCACTGCGAATTATAACTGCGGGAGTCAATCTCTGAAGGAATCTCTGGAAAAAACAGACGAAAGATTGATCCCGCAGACTCAGCCGACTCAACATTGATCCAACCGCCGTGACCTTTCATAATGGCGTAAGCAAGTGTTAGGCCCAAGCCCTTACCAAAAACCTTTCCATCTCGAATAGTAGTATAAAAGGGGTCAAATATTCTCGAAATTGACTCTGGAGCTATTCCAACTCCTGAATCTTTAACTGCGACCACAGCATAGTTGTTGTGACCGTTCGACTGGGAGTCCTTCGACTGGGAGTCCTTCGACTGGGAGTTAGTCGGAACTGGCTGAAGAGACTCATTAGTTATGCTGACCTCAACTTCGCCACCCTGTGGCATTGCAAGTGCAGCGTTAAAGATCAGATTCAGAATCACTTGCTCAATCTGAGAACGATCTCCATCAATCATAGTTGGCGATGGAGCAGGTACGAAGCGAACTGATACATTCTCGTCCCCTCTATTTGTCAGTTGCTCAACTAATGTATTCACGACCTCATTCAGTTCCAAACGAGTTGTTCTTATTGGTATTGAACTACAGGTGCTGCGCACCTTGTTGATTAACTGTGCAGCATCTCGGCATCCACTAATTGCTGAGTCTGCCCATTTTTGAAACTCATCAGAGATCTTACCATATCGGCGAAGTAGCTCCAGGAATCCGAGGCTTCCGGAAAGGCTGTTATTGATCCCGTGCGCTAGCCCCTCCACTAGTTCTTGAAGCGCAGCCATTTTTTCGTCCACCAGATTAGTTTGCTGGATCTCCGGGTTGTTATTGTTGTCTATCCAGGTATCTTCAACGGATCGAAGAATTAGACTTGTGCCTATCCGGTCATTTTTCGCGTCCCTGATTGGATTGGCGATCACGTCGACAGGCAGCATGCTTCGGCCATCAGATTGGATCAGAGTTATTCCAGATATATGAACATTAGATCGTTGGTTGGGCTGATCAGAATGGCTACTTTGAGAGATGATTCGCGAGGCATCGGATCGTTTTAGGTTTAAGATCTCCGATAATTGCCGTTCGTGAGCTTCTATAAAGAACCAGCCAGTGATTCTTTCCGCGGCGCAGTTCATAAACTTAACCTGATTGTTCTGATCGGTCGCTATAATTCCGTCACCAAGGCTATTAATCGCATGTTGGTTCCAGTCCGAATCAAAGCTGGCGTTCTTCTCCAGCTGCCTTCTATAGAGTGCAATCTCTACTGAAGAACGAAGTTCTCTCTCGTTAAAAGGCTTGAGTAGAAAGCCAAGTGGCACGGTTGACTTTGCCCTTTGCAATGTCACTTCGTCAGCACATGCCGTGAGGTAAATAACTGGTATTCCATATCGGCTTCGAATTATTTTGGCTACTTGAGTACCATCGAGATCGCCATCGAGATTTATATCCATAAGAGTCAGGTCGGGGAGCATGTCTCTGGCCATCTCAAGAGCCCTTTCACCGGTGCCGGCCACCCCTACAACATCATAGTCAAAACCCTTTAAGCATGCTTGTATTCCCTCGGCAACCATTGGTTCATTCTCTACAATAAGAATTCTCGAGTTTGTCATCTGTCTGGTACCTTGAATCTAGAGGGTGAGCCTGTTGCGCATGTTAAGTGGAGACGAAGCTAGTTTGCCCTCCAATTATTGTTCATCGCTTCGACGCTGGGGGCATCGCGGGCCACGACAACCACGCCTGAGCAGTTCCCAGAGTCGTCGGTTATCGGGGTGACGGTGTAATCGATGCGGGAGTGAACCAGATCTCGATTTTGTAATAGTGCATTCTTTACGCGCGCGAGAGCTAGATGATTTGGAGGAAACTCATCAAGCCGATCAAGCGTAGTTCCGTGGAGATTATCTAGCTTTACCTTTAACACTTCAGCTAAATCAACCCCGAGCGCTTCCTCAAGCCTCCATCCGGTAAGCTCCTCTGCACTAGGATTCATGAAGAGAATTTTCTGCGTGCCATCCGTCGCAATAATTGCATCCCCTATGCTAGAGAGTGTTGTTGCAAGCCATTTATTCCACACTTCTAGATGATTCCTTGAGCTTTCCTTATGCAGTGCAAGCTCAATCACGGTATGCAGCTCTCGTTCGTTGAATGGCTTCACAATGTAGCCACTGGGATCGGTTGGTTTAACCTTCTCGAGCGTTCTTTCGCCTGCATATCCGGTAACGTAGATGATTGGTATGTTATATCTATCACGAAGCACCTGAGCAACCTCGGTTCCATCCATATTCCCCTTTATATTAATATCGATCAGGGCTATGTCTGGATGAGCGTCCTCTACCTCTCGAAATGCATCAATGCCTGAGTTAACTGGCCCGCAAACCTCGTATCCAAACTTGGCAAGACAATTTCTAAGATCTGCTGCTACAAGACTCTCGTCTTCGATTATTAGGACCTTGGTGGGCCTAGTTTCGACAGGTTGTGGTTCCTCTACGTCTGTTTGATCCATATGTATTTCTCTAAGTTGAAGGTTTAAAATGACATTGAATCTTGCGTTACACTCGATCTAATAATCTCAGCATCTATCCGATCTATAGCGGTTTGCAAAAGTCGCGAGCGATATAATAGTTTTTGCAAACCGCTATAGATTCGCGAAAGCGAATCAAAACAACAACCTATAGCGATTAGATTCAAAAGGCTTGCCAATTTTATTGGCACCGACTTTTGATAATCGCTATAAGTTGGGGGACAGTCAGCGCAATTGAATCCGGTTCAATCGAATATGCGCCGATAGCGTTAACAGTCCGCACCGTTTTTTCTATCAGATATCTTCACCGATGAGGTATGATCTTGGTTAGGGGTAATTCACTGGACTGTCGCGGCCAGGACTTTTTCTTATCGTAACCGCTCAATTTGTCACTGTAAGTTGTGAGCGTGAGAGTATTTCGGTAACCGTTCAGACCCTCTGCGTACCTCAGCGTCCTCTGTGGTTAAAATGCGCCCTAAGCAATTTCGTCAAGTTTAGTTTTTGCCACAGAGGACCCGCCTTCGTTAGAACTTCGGCGTGGCAAGCTGCAGTGGTACGCAGAGGGGAGACCAACTATGCCCGTGAACGGTTACAGTATTTCCTATTTATTTTTTTGTGCATTAGGAACGCACATTCAATCAACCTGTGAGGCGAAAATTGCCGCTCTGTTCTTAGATCCGAGAATTCCCCCTAAGCCTTCGCCTCAATCTTCGTTCTTAGCTGCTTAAGCAATCCCGAGAAGTCATCTTTGCGAATGATCCCTGCAAACTCATTGCGATAGTTGGACACCAGGCCGATGTTCTCAATGACCACATCGTATACACGCCAGTTATTCGCCTGATTGATCAGCTTATAGTCTAGTGGGAATGTATCGCCCTTTGACTTGATCTTAGACTTAACCGTGACCCTTGCTCCGTCTCCGGTTTCAGCATCGGCAGGCTCCTTTCCAAAGACAACCATCCCTGGACGAACCTCTTCAACGCGGCTTAGGTAGGTTCTGGCAAGAAGCTCAGAAAATAGTTTGACAAACTCCGCTTGCTCCTCTGGCGTGCGAGCACCCCAAGCTGGACCGAGCGAACGTCGTGACATTTCATCAAAGTCAAAGCGTTGGTCGAGTAGCGCCCGCAATTTTGCGCGTCGCTCGGTCTTGTTTATATCGCCAGGAAGTGATTCGACGATCTGAATTACTGCATCAATGGTGCTCCGCACCTGCTCCAACGCTGTAGTCCCCTTTGGAGCGACTGCCGATTTTACAGCGGTATCAGCGGCGGATGCGCTGGACCAGATCGGCCCCGTTTCTACGATCTCTATTAAAAAGGTCAGAAGAGCAAAGCATAATGCAGCAAGGAGTGGTTTACGTATCATCTGCTATTTTCCATCGATTAAATTATTCCGCTCCGGTCCCAGCCTTCGGAGTCCCAGCCTTCGGAGTCCCAGCCTTCGGAGTCCCAGCCTTCGGAGTCTCAGCCACTGAGGTCCCAGTACTTGAGGCCTCAACCTGCGCCTCGTCGTCCACAACGGGAGTGTCAGACTTGCCTTCTAAGCTATGCACAACCTTACCGATCACGTCTTCGATATCAATTACTGACTCCGTGTCTAGTATGGTACCCCCGAATGGTACCTCTTTGCCCCCTCCGCCACGAGATACTTTAATATAGCGGTCCCCGATAATGCCCTTTGTGCGAATCGAGAGGATGTCGTCGTCGCGTAGACGCACGGCACGATCGATATGCATACGGACTTGCGCAACGGGGTCATTGAGATTAATCGCCGCGACCTCTCCGATCGGAACGCCAGCGATCTCAACTGAGGCCCCGTATTTTAGTCCTGATACGTTATCAAACTCAGCAAAGACTTCATATTTGTCAGAAGAATTGAGCTCCATTCCCGCTAAGCCAACGGAGAGGTATCCAGCACACGCCACCCCCCCGAGGGTAAATAGGCCGACCCAAAACTCCATCGAAAACGATCGTTTCGGCAGAACTATTTCACGACCGACAGTTTTGCGGTCTGTGCCCATACTATTGGATTTTAATTGGTCCATCGATTCTCCCATTCAGAAATTGTTGCACGGCTGGATTGGTTGAGGCCAGCATCTCTTGTGGAGTGCCCTCTGCAATCAAACCGCCATTTAATAACATAGCCACCCGGTCAGAGACCTGAAAGACCTCTGGCAGCTCGTGGCTAATTACAACTCCGGTAAATCCCCACCTCTCGCGACACGACCTGATTAGATCGTAGACCTCCTGTCCTACAAGCGGGTCCAATCCGGTATTCGGCTCGTCAAATAGCAATACACTGGGTTCTGTTATCAGAGCGCGGGCCATTCCAACCCTTTTACGAATTCCGATCGATACCTCCTCCGGAAAGTTTGAAATATAATCCTCAAGACTTAGGGCCTCAATCATATCCATTACGCGATGATGAATCTCGGTTTTGGTTAATCTCGACCAGCGATCTTGAGTTGCATCATTCTTTATTCGACCACGCTGAGTTAGAGGAAAGGCGATGTTATCGTATACTGATAGCGAATCAAATAGCGCAGCCGATTGAAATAGTACCCCAAGCGCAGCTCGGATGTCGTTGCGTTCGGCCTCTGAACGGGCTGCGGTAATTACTCGATCGCCGATCGAGATCTCACCAGAATCTGGCGCCAAGATCCCCATAATTAATTTTATTAGCACGGATTTACCAACCCCGGACGGGCCCACTATGGCAGTTGTCGCCCCATCCTGTATCTCCAGGCTAATTCCATTTAGAACAACCTGTGAGCCGAAGCTCTTATGAACATCACGAATTGAGATCATGTGACGATTGCCGGTAACCTATTCCAAGAAGATTCGAGTCAAGATACTGGTTAGGAAATAGTCAATTACAAGTACTGCAACAGAAGCAGTTACCACTGATTGGGTTGTGGCTTTGTTTACTCCTACAGCCCCAAAACCACAGTTATAGCCCTTAAAGCAACTAACCCAACCAAATATAAAACCAAAGACGATCGCTTTGATAAAGCCCGACATAATGTCGGTTAGAGTTACAGCGGAGTAGATCTGGCCCATAAATGTGCCAGCGCTAAGATTAAGCAATCCTACGCCGACGATATATCCACCAAAGATGCCCAGGACGATCGACATGCCCGCTAGTAGTGGCATCGCGATAAGCCCCGCTAGGAATCGTGGCACCATTAGATATCGGATAGGGTCTACCGCCATTGAGCGTAGCGCATCGATCTGTTCAGTAATTCGCATGATTCCGATCTCGGCAGTAATCGCTGAACCTGCCCTTCCGATCACCATTAGCGCTGTTAGTACTGGACCGAGCTCACGAATTAAACTTAACGCAACAGCCGATCCGGTGTAAGCCGTAGCGCCAAACTTGGCCAAGGTATACTCGCCCTGCACTGCCAATACCGCCCCAGTAAAGAGCGCAATCAGCGCGATAACGAGGGTCGAGTTAACCCCGATCTGGTACATCTGCACCATAAACAGATGGAATCTGAAGGGCCGTGAAAATATTCCGCGAATAATATGGAAGAGAAAGATCCAGGCCTTACCCCAGGATTCGGTAACGTCGATTACCATGCGGCCTAGATTTTGAGTGGAAGCGATAGCATTCATTTGGGTAGCCGTTCACGGAGGGTGGGAATTTTCAAAGACTCTTGGTGGATTCTCTCATTGTTGGACATTTCAATACCTTATATCCTTTCTTGTCGCCCCTAAACGGGGCATTTTTTGTGAACGGTTACTTATAATATCGAATCGGACGCTCGCTGGCTCGCCTCCGCCATGTTAGGGCCTACTGCGCTTCGCGCGGCGGCTCCTCGCCTTTCTATTCGCCGAAGGCGCCCCCGGAGGGACAACAAGTAACTGGTCAAAAACTGACTGCCCCGACCAGGGGCTGACAAGAAAGATCTGAAAGTAAAAAAAGGCATAAACATCCAGGATAATCATCAAATTAGGTTAATTCGTTAAAACATGCTGACCAGTTACCCTGATCATTGTTTGATGCCAAGCCCAACGATATAAAACTCATTCGATGTCTTGCGGGTCGAATCAAGCTCAACCCGAGCGACGCTATTAAATCTTGGACGCAAGGTTTTCACAAATACCTCAGTTTCATTTCCCTTGAAAACTTTGGCAATGAAGTTTCCGCCGGTTCGAAGGGTATTCTGGGCGGTATAGAAGGCAAGCTCAGCGCAGCCAACAGTTCCGGCCTGGTCAGCCTCCTTAATGCCGGTAAGTTTAGGCGACATATCGGATAGGACTAGGTCAAACTTCCGGCCAGCAACTTGCAAGGCTTCGGCGATAGTGGATTCGTCGCGCACATCACCGGTGATTGTCCGCACGTTATCAGCGGTGATGTCAGTGATCGCAACTAGGTCGATACCGACGACTATGCCACGCGGACCGACTCGTGGGCTCGCCACCTGCAGCCAGCCACCCGGCCAAGCGCCAAGATCTAACACAACATTCCCTGGCGATAAGAGCTTGTAGCGGGTGTCGAGCTCAATCAGCTTAAAAGCAGCCCTAGACTCGTAACCTTCGGCCTTGGCGCGCTTGTATAGATGGTCTTTCCTATTGTAGGCCCCAGTCATTTTATCGCTTTCTAGAACTAGGTTTAAAATTAAGATCCTGAGCTAACCACCTAGAATCGTTGAGTGCAACTTGGTGGCTCATTCTACTATAGAATAATACTTGAAGTTCTATTTGAATCACGATATAGAAGTTTAATAGAAACGCCTTGTAGGAACGATTACATTCACCGTTGGAGATAAATTATGAATGACTTTACTCTTTCTCTTGACCTGGTTGCCGCTCTTTTGACTGTTTGCTACCTAGCACGTTTAGTTTTTCAGTCAATTAGCCAGCCTAGTGAGTACTCTGCTTTCGATCTGTTCACCTTAGCGACAGAAAAGCGGGCAGAGAAGCGCTCTCTACAGGGACAGCATGTTGCTAGACGGGCATAAGCGAAATTGCAGTTAGGTTGGAGCTTGCTGGTACTCCCTTTTGCTGGTCATCCCCCTTGCTGTGACTCCCCCTTGCTGTGACTCCCCCTTACAATGTACCCATTAAACCGGTAATCTTTTGAGCTTTCGAGCAGTATTTACGAAGGCAGTTTCGTGCAGATTGAAGACCAATTATTAGACGATCATTTTTTTGATGACCTGAATCCGCCACAGCTCCAAGCTGTCGAGCATTTTAAGGGTCCGATCTTAGTTCTAGCCGGTGCCGGTAGTGGTAAGACCAGAGTCCTGACCAAACGCATCGCGCACCTAGTTCTAAAGCACCGAGTACCCCCCGGCAGAATCCTGGCAGTTACCTTTACAAATAAAGCAACGGAGGAGATGCGCGAACGGCTACACCGATTTTTAGGTGAGCGCGGCGAGCAGCTTTGGGTCGCAACATTCCATTCGGCAGCTTTGCGAATTTTGCGGCGCTACGCGATGCATCTTGGCTACCGGCCCGAGTTCGTTGTTTACGACGTCCAAGATTCGAATAGCCTACTAAAGAGCATCCTTAAGGATTCCGGCATTGACGATAAAAAGTTTCCGGTTGCGCTCTTTGATCGAGCGATTGATCAAGCAAAAAACTCCTATATCTTGCCGGAGCAGTTGACCTCATCGGCAAACGATTTCGCCAGCCAGCAGATCGCGGATGTCTACGATCGCTATCAGAAGGCGCTGATGCGCGCCAATGCAATGGATTTTGGTGATCTACTTGTAAATGTAGTCTTGCTATTCGAGCGCCACCCCGAGGTTCTCGAACGCTATAAACAGAATCTACACTTCGTTCTTGTTGATGAGTTTCAAGATACCAACTTAGTGCAGTACAAGTTTATCCGGATGATCACTGATCTGCACCGCAATCTATTAGTCGTTGGTGATGACGACCAGTCGATCTACAAGTTTCGTGGCGCAACGATCTCCAACATCTTGGATTTTGAGCAGGACTTTCCCGATGCCAAGGTGATAACCCTGGAGCAGAACTATCGCTCCACAGCGAATATTTTAGCAGCAGCACACGGAGTTATCTCACGCAATAAGGGACGCAAGGATAAAAAATTGTGGACCGCCGCCGAAAGCGGCTCACCGATTGTCGCCTGCTTGGCGATCGATGAAGGTGATGAAGCTCAGTTCGTAGTCAGCGAAATTAAGCTGCACCATAGGCAAGCGGTGCTAGGGCAGGGGGCGAGCTACCGTGATGTTGCGGTTTTTTATCGTACGAACGCACAGTCGCGTGCGCTGGAAGAGGCCCTGATGTCAGCCCACATTCCGTATCGCATCTATGGCGGACTGCGATTCTATGACCGCAAGGAGATTCGAGATGTCTTGGGTTACCTGCGATTGATCTCGTCCGACACTGACGATCAGGCATTTATGCGGATCGTCAACACACCGCCGCGCGGAATCGGTGCGCAGAGCGTAAAGGTACTCTCAGACGCCGCGCGTGAAAATGGGATGGCGTTGATGACTGCGGCGCTCAAGGGGCACGGCAAGGGTGGAGCGCTGAGTGAGTTTGTAAAGATGATCACTGAACTGCGCGAGATGTCTAATCACGTTGTTCTTTCAGAGTTGGTTGAGGAGATCTTGAAACGCACAGATTACCGCGCGCGCGTAAAGGCTGCCAAAGACCTAAATGCTGAATCGCGCTTGGAGAATTTAAAGGAATTGATCGCAATCGCTCGCGGAATGCAGGTTCCAGGGGAGCTACCACGTGAAACATTGCAGCGCTTTTTGGACCGTGTGACCTTAGCTTCGAGCGCGGATATTCCGACTGTGTCACAGGGTGCTGGAGATGGTCAGGGGGGCGAGAATAAACCGGCAGAGTTTGTTTCACTAATGACCCTGCATATGGCCAAGGGCTTGGAGTTTCCGATCGTCTTCTTTACGGGACTTGAAGAGGGGCTCCTACCACATCAACGCTCAATGTATGATCCCGAGGAGGTCGAAGAGGAGCGTCGCCTGTGTTACGTCGGCATGACCCGAGCAATGCGCATTCTGTACCTAACTCGGGCAGCGCAACGCAGCATGTTCTCCGGGGTTGATAGCTTTGGATATCGCGATGTGTCGCGTTTCATGTACGACGTGCCGGACGGGATTATTCAGCACCGCGGCGCAGACTTTTTGCATGGCGGAGTATCGAACTCTGGGCGTGAAGATAAAGATGAGGTGTGGGATGAGGAGTTTTCGGACCTGCCTTAAATTGAGCTATTCGATTGTGAAGCGATTGTGAAGGCCAAACACAGAAACAATCCGCTTGTTAGATTTTTGGTTTTTTAATTTTGCCAAATTTTCCCTTCCACGCGAACGGTAGCGAAATTCGAGCCATGCTCAGGGAATTCGCTCACTAGGGCGTAAGATTGTTTTTGCCACGAAGTAGCGTCCCACCGCTACCAGACGCTGGAAGAACACGAAGAAAGCCCTGATTTCATTCTGGCACCATACCAGATAAAAAATACAGCGCTCAGCTGCCGGCTCTGGTTAATAAGGATGAACTAATAATTTTTGACAGGGGCTATTTCAGAGTTCAAACTCTTTACGATCTTGCCAACAAAGATGCTTACTTCCTCACCA
>Ga0163144_10000944_pt1 | contig 68903 bp, 58 predicted proteins | sample OliLak19BULKMAT1_FD_123175 | JGI IMG/M metagenome (GOLD analysis project Ga0163144, IMG submission 123175) | Freshwater microbial mat bacterial communities from Lake Vanda, McMurdo Dry Valleys, Antarctica - Oligotrophic Lake LV.19.BULKMAT1 | ecosystem: Environmental > Aquatic > Freshwater >...
GCGCAATCGCGCTCGCAACCGCTGGGTCGCGACGCGGTGGCTTCGTGTCTCGATCCCTCGTGGACGACCCTCGGCAGCCGCCAGCGCGACCTCTCGTGTCCGCCCACGGCAATTGCGACGCCCAAACGCGCGCGTCGGACCCCCCTTGGCCCGTGGCGCCGTGGCCGCGAGATCCTCAGCGGGGCTCGAACCACCGTCAAATCGGACGCCGACATCCAGAATTGGTAGCTTGGAACGCCGATCCGCCGCTCTTCGGCGCGCTGCAGTCCGAGCTGCGCACGGTCGCCGCCGCGCACCTGGCCCGCGAGCGGCGCGGTCACACCCTGCAGCCGACGGCCCAGGTCAACGAGGCCTACCTGCGCCTGATCGATCAGCGCGAGCAGGGCGGGGAAGGGCGGCGGCACTTCTTGGCCCTCGCGTCGACCGCCATGCGCCGCGTGCTGCTGGAGCACGCGCGCGCTTGGCCGAGAAACGCGGCGGAGGCGCCGAGCGCGCGGAGCTGTTCGAGGTCGAGTCCGCCTGCGAGGAAGAGCCCGAGACCCTGGTGGTGCAGGACGACGCCCTACGGCAGCTCGCCCTGCTCGATTCCGGGGGTGCGCGCGTGGTCGAGCTGCGCTTCTTCGGCGGTCTCTCCATCGACGAAGTCGCCGCCGTCACCGAGGTCTCGACGCGCACCGTCGAACGCACCTGGCGCGCAGCCCGCGCCTGGCTCCGGGATCGCATCCAGCCCCAACACCCCGACGACCCGGCAGCTCGGAACCAGGTCTGACTCGGCGACCTCCTAGCCCGCTTCATTCACCAGGATCGACGCCAGCACACCGGATCGGCCGCCTCCGGCGGCCTACGTGCCGCTAGCGCACGATCTCGACGCTCTCGTTCCTCGACGGGGCGCAGAGGCCCCGCCTGCGGGCGAAAGCGCCGAGATCGCGCGCTATCGACCCGTTCCGGCGCACTGGCGCCGATCCTAGTGAATGAAGCGGGCTAGGGGTCTCGGCTCCTGCTCCGTCGCGACTCAAACAACGGCGGCGAACGCGTTTGGGTACCGCCCCGCCAGTTCGGTAAGGCCATGTGATCGCCGGCTCAGGTCGACCTCACGGCGACGAGATGCGCGGCGGCTACCTTCGTCGACACGGGCCGGACGGCACGAAATTGTACCCCGATCTGAGTGACGCGCTCGCGCCTCAACGGCCGCAGCCCGCACGCGCCGGCCCTATCCGTCACTCCCTCGGACCATGAACTCACGATCCTCGCCGTTGTCCTGCTCGTCGTCGGCCTCGCGCTCCTTGACATTCGACGCAACGGAACCGACTCCGTCACCGAAGGCATCACCGGCAAGTTCACCGTCCAGACGACGCTCTATCTCATGGGCGGCGGGCTGCTTGGGGACCCATCCGAATGAAATCTCCACCGAAAACGCCGACTCCGTCGAACACCAACCTCATGTCCATAAATAGCATCAACCCCGCTACTGGCGAAGTCTTGAAGACCTTCGAGCCGCTGACAAAATCCGAAGCCCTAAAGTTCGTCGATAAGGCCCACGAGGCTTTCGGTAAATGGCGGCATACGAGTTTCAAGGCACGGAAAGCTATTCTGATAAAGTTTGCAGCATTGCTAAAAGACCGCACGGACGAGCTCGCGGAACTAATCACGTTGGAAATGGGGAAGCGCATCTCGGAAAGCCGTGCAGAGATCACATTCTGTGCGCAAATCGTGGAGTTCTATGCAAATGGGGCCGGAGAATTTCTGTCTGATCATCCGCTCGAGGTCGAGGGGGCGGACGCCTACATCCAGTACACGCCGATCGGAGTGCTCGTCGGTGTGATGCCGTGGAACTTTCCATTTTACCCATTTTACCAAGCGGTTCGATTCATCGCTCCAAACATGATGGCCGGGAATACCACAATGGTTCGGCACTCGAGTATCGTTCCTCAGTGCGCCGAAAAGATCGGTGCCCTCCTGGAGGAATGCGGGCTTCCCGAGGGGGTCTTCACGAACCTGCTGGTTCCCCACGAATTCACGGAGCCGCTGATCTCGCACAAGCACGTCCGTGGCGTCTCGCTGACCGGTAGTGAGGGCGCGGGTAGCTCGGTTGCCGCGCTGGCAGGAAAGCATCTAAAACCTAGCGTTCTTGAACTCGGAGGCAATGATCCGTTCATAGTGCTGGAGGATGCGGATTTGGAAAAGACCATCAAAATGGCAATCAAGGGCCGAATGACCAATACGGGACAATCCTGTGTCGCTTCCAAGCGATTCATCGTCGTCGAGAGTGTCGCGGAAGCGTTCCTGGTCGGACTCAAAAAAGGGATGGGGTCGATGAAGCTCGGGGATCCGATGAACCCGGATACCGATGTGGGTCCGCTTTCCTCCGAAAGTGCTGCGCAGAAGCTCGATGAGCAGGTTCAGGAGGCCGTGAAAGCTGGCGCGACCGTGGTCCTCGGGGGCGGGCGTCCCGATCGGAAGGGAGCCTATTTCAATCCCACCATCCTCACCGATGTCACGCCCGCGATGCCGAGTTACGACCAAGAGCTGTTCGGACCGGTCGCGACGGTGTATGTGGTGAAGGACGAGGATGAAGCGGTCAGGTTGGCGAATGATTCGTCCTATGGACTGGGCGGCTCGGTCTATACCAGTGATCCAAAGCGCGCCCGGGCCGTTGCGGAATCCGTTGATACCGGAATGATGTTTGTCAACCAACCCACGAACTCGCAAGCCGAACTACCCTTTGGCGGCATCAAGAACTCCGGATATGGCAAGGAACTCTCGAAGCTCGGAATCATGGAATTTGTGAACAAGAAGCTCATCCATCTCGGCAACGCTTGAACGCCGTGAACCGATCATTGACAAATAACCCGAGCGAAACAAGATCTAATATGAACGAAGGAACCGTGAAAGTTTACGGATTCGGGACACAGGCGAAGGACAGCGATCTTATCCCCGTCGTCTTCAGCCGGAAAATGGTCGGGAAAGGCGAAGTCGCGTTCGAGGTCACCCATTGCGGTGTCTGCCACTCGGATCTCCACCAGGTGCGCAATGATTGGGGCAATACCCAATATCCATGCGTCCCCGGCCACGAGGTCGTCGGAACCGTCACCGCAATTGGCGAGGGCGTGAGCAAGGTGAATGTCGGCGACGTCGTCGGGGTCGGATGCATGGTCGATAGCTGCCAGGAGTGCGACTATTGCAAAGCCGGTGAGGAAAATTACTGCCAGGGCAAAAAGGGCGCGACCATGACCTACAACGGCGCCATGAATCCGGATGGTACCAACACCTACGGCGGCTATTCCACCGATCTAATCGCCCGCGAGGAATTTATCTTGAAGGTTCCCGGGGAAATCGATCCCGAATACGCCGGCCCCATCATGTGCGCCGGCATTACCGTCTATTCACCGATGAAGCACTGGGATCTCAAGGAAGGCCAGACCCTCGGGGTCGCCGGCATCGGCGGTCTCGGACACATGGCACTTCAGATTGGCAAAGCCCTCGGCGCAAAAGTTGTCGCGTTCACCCGCGATGACAGCAACAAGGACGAAATCCTCAAAATGGGCGCGAGCAAGGTCGTCGTCTCCACGGACGACGAGCAGATGGAAGCGGCCGCCGGATCGCTCGACATGCTCATCAACACCATACCCGTCCCCCATGACCTTGCCCCCTACATTAGCCTGATGAAAACCGACGGGAAAATCATCGTCGTCGGCAACATGGTGAAATTCCCGGAGTTTTCTCCCGCCTCCCTAGTATTCAGCCGCATCACTCTCGCCGGCTCGCTCATCGGCGGGATCAGACAGACTCAGGAAATCCTCGACCTCTGCGCGGAAAAGGATATTCGCCCCAAAATCAAGATGATCGACATCAAGGACATCAACTCCGTCTTCGAAGCCTTAGCCAACGGCGACACCGACGGTCACTTCCGGCACGTCATCGACATGGACACCCTCCGCAACCACGACGCCGTCCAAAGCGACGTCGCCACAAAATTCGAAAACCCCGTCCGTGCCTGAGACAGACCAGAATGCGTAAAGCGGTTGTTTCAGGAGCCTGCCGCAAAAACCCCAGCACCAGTACTAACATCATGAGCAACAAACTATACGGAAAAAGAATCGCGTTCCTTGCCGCCTCTGGTTTCGAACAAGTGGAGCTTACAGAGCCCTGGAACGCGATTAAGGACGCTGGCGCCGAGGTGGTTCTCGTCTCCCTGAAGAGCGGCAAGATTCAGGGTTTCCATCACGATGAGAAAGCCGATCTGTTCACCGTCGACAAAACCGTGGAGGACGTTTCCGCCTCCGAATTCAACGGCCTCGTCCTGCCTGGAGGCGTTTTCAATCCGGATGCGCTTCGTGTAAACAAAAAGGCCGTCAGCTTTGTGCGCGACTTCTTCACCCAGCAAAAGCCGGTCGCCGCCGTCTGCCACGGCCCGTGGATGCTGATCGAAGCGGACGTCGTTCGCGGTCGCAAAGTGACCTCCTGGCCCAGCCTGCAAACCGATTTGAAAAACGCCGGTGCCACGTGGGTTGACGAGGAATGCGTCTGCGACCAAGGGCTCGTTACCAGCCGTAATCCCGACGATCTTCCCGCGTTCTGCGAGAAAGCCATCGAGGAATTCGCCGAAGGTAAGCACGCAGGACAAGCCACCTAACTCGCACCACAACCACTCGTGAGCACATCAGCCACCCACAAGGAAGTCCATCTGATTTCCCGACCCCAAGGAGTCCCCACCATGGAAAACTTCGAGGTCGTTGAGACCGATGTTCCGTCAACGGGCACCGGGGAAATCCTCGTCCGCAACCTGTGGCTTTCTGTCGATCCCTACATGCGCGGCCGAATGAACGAGGGAAAAAGCTACGTTCCCCCATTCGAACTGGGCGAGCCGATGGAGGGCGGCTGCTTGGGCAAAGTCGTCGAGTCCAATCATAAGCAATTCAGCGTCGGAGATCACGTCCTCGGCAACCAAGGCTGGCGCGAATACTGGACCTCCGATGGTGGAGGAGTCAGTAAGATCGATGCCAAGGCCGCCGAGCCTCAGCACTATCTCGGCGTCCTGGGCCTCACCGGCATGACGGCGTGGGTCGGACTCAACGAGATCGGGAAACTCAAAGACGGAGAGAACGTTTTCGTCTCCGCCGCCTCCGGAGCTGTCGGCTCCATCGTTTGTCAGATCGCCAAGATCAAAAACTGCCGTGTCGTCGGCAGCGCGGGCTCTGCCGACAAGATCGTCTGGCTCAAGACTGAGGCGGGCGTTGATGAAGCTTTCAACTATCACGACACCGATGACGTTTCCGCCACCCTCGCCGAGCTTTGCCCCGACGGCATTGATCTCTACTTCGACAACGTGGGCGGCGAGCACCTCGCGGGCGCCATCGACCACATGAACAACTTCGGACGCATCGTCTGCTGCGGGATGATCTCCGGCTACAACGATGAGAGGCCGAAGCCCGGTCCTGCGAACCTTTTCAAGATCATCGGCAAACGGATCCGGATGCAGGGCTTCATCGCGCGCGACCATCAGGATCTCCAGGCAGAATTCCAAAACGAGATGGGAGCATGGATCCGCGACGGCCGCATCGCGTGGAAGGAAACCATTACCGAAGGAATCGAGAACGCGCCAAAAGCCTTCCTTGATCTTTTCGGAGGAGACAAGATGGGCAAGGCGCTCGTGAAGGTGTAAGGGGATGCACAGTGCCTTTACCCGATTCTTTATAACTCCATGAACTTGAAGGGGAAAGTCACGATCCTCACCGGGGGCGCAGCGGGATTGGGGCCGCCATTGGAGTGGTGCCGACGCGCGCGGGCGGAACTGTGGTCATCGGGTACCACTCGCACCCGGAGGCAGCGACCAGAAGCTCACGGACGCGCGATCGATCTATAGCTCGTTGACCGCCGTGGGTGACAACCTCTACCTGCCCTCGCGCGAGGGCGTCACGGTCGTGTTCGAGGCCGGGCCCGAGTTATCCGAGGTCGGCGTGAACGTCCTGGACGACGCGTTCGACGCCTCGCCGGTGATCGTCGGTGACGAGCTCTACCTGCGCGGATGGAAGCACCTCTACTGCATTGCCGATCCGGCGCAGTGACGCGCGGCGGCGGGGGTGAATCGTTTTTTTACTGCCGCCGAGCCAAGATGGTCGCCCGGCCGAACGTTGAGGCTCACATGACGGACATCGATCGACGTACGCTCCTGAGCGCGCTGGCCTCCTTGGGGCTGCTTCCTGCACTCGTTTCCGCCGCGGGTCAGGAACCCGGGAAAGAGACCGCGCTCGACGAAAGCGGGCAGACCGCGCTCGCGCGCCTCGTCGCGCAGCAGTCAGCGTTCGCGCTCGAGCTGCACCGAGCGCTCGTGGCCCAGAGGCCCGACGAGAACGCGTTCCATTCACCGCTCTCCATCTGGACGGCGCTCGCGATGCTGCACGAGGGCGCGCAAGGCGCGACGCGCGACGAGCTCGCGCGGGCGCTGCACTTGCGACGCTCTGCGAGCGGGCTGCGGCTCGCGGGGAACCCTCTGCGAGAGGGAATGGCGGCGCTGCGAACGCAGCTCGACGCCGCGCGCGAACACGCGACGCTATCGACCGCCGACGCGCTGTGGGTCGACCGCGGGTTCGCGCTCAACCCGGCGACACTCGAGACGCTGCGCTCGACGTTCGGCGCGACGGCCGAGGGCCTCGACTTCCGCGGCGCCCCGGAGCCCGCCCGCGCGCGCATCAACGGCTGGGTGGAGGAGAAGACGGCCGGGAAGATCGTCGATCTCCTCCCAGATGGCGTCGTGACACCGTCGACGCGGCTGGTCCTGACGGACGCCGTGCACTTCCTCGGGCTGTGGCGTTCACCATTCGATCCGAGCGCGACCCGCGACAGTCATTTCCGGCGCGCGAATGGCTCGACGGTTGCGGTGCCGTTCATGCACCTCGCCGAGTCGGCGTCGTTCCCGGTCGCCTCGTTCGACGCCGCGGGCGTTCCGCGCCAGGCGTTCGCCGCGCCCGAGGACGGCGCGACGTGGCTCGAATTGCCGTATTACGGGGAGACGCTGTCGTTCGTGGCCATCGTGCCGGACCAGCCCGATGGGTTGCCGGCGCTCGAGCGAACGCTCGACCCTGCGATGCTCACGGCGCGGCTCGCTGCGCTGCGCCCGACGAGCATGAAGCTGCGCCTACCGCGCCTCGCGTTGAAACTTCGTTACGACCTGGTGGCGCCGTTGCAGGCGCTCGGGGTGAAGGAAGCCTTCATCGGAGGCGTGGCGGACCTCTCGGGTTTCGCTGCGCCGGAGGAGCGCGACGCGCGCGCGCTCCACGTCACCGGAGCGTTCCACGCCGCATCGCTCAACGTCGACGAGTACGGCACGGAGGCCGCGGCAGCGACTGGCCTCGTGATGGGCCGGACGTCGGCGCCGCGGTTCGTGAGCGTCGACCGACCCTTCCTTTTCTTGATCCGTGAACGAGCGAGTGGCGCGCTCCTGTTCATGGGACGAATCACCGACCCGTCGCGTTGAACGGCGGCCGGTGGACGCTCGCTTCTCGTCGAGGGCTCGCGTCGCGTACTCTGATCTCCGTCGCCATGTCGCCGCCGCATTCGATCCCGCCGGGAGCAACCCGTCACATGCAGGTTGCCCTCCGCATCGCCGCCGAGTCGGTCGAGCTCGGCGGCGGCCCGTTCGGCGCGCTCGTGGTGCGCGGCGGAGAAGTGCTCGCGAGCGGGACGAACCGCGTGGTGCTCGACCGTGACCCGACGGCGCACGCGGAGGTCGTCGCGCTGCGCGCGGCGGCGCAGCAGCTCGGGACCCACGTCCTCGCCGGCTGCGAGGTCTATGCGTCGTGCGAGCCGTGCCCCATGTGCCTCGGCGCGCTCCTCTGGTCGCGGGTCGACCGCGTCTGGTTCAGCGCTTCGCGCCACGACGCTGCCGCGGCGGGGTTCGACGACGCGCTGATCTACGAGGAGCTCGCGCTCCCGCTCGACGCGCGCAACGTGCCCATCGCGCCGCTGCTGCCGGAGCTCGCGCACCTGCCCTTCGACGCGTGGCGCACCTTCGGCGAGCGCACGCCGTATTGAACGGCGAGCGCCGTCGCGATCACTCGCACCGCACTCGGACGGCGTCCGTGAAGTTCGCCGGCGTCGTCGGATTTATGGCGCGGTGCCACGCTTGGAAGTACCAGGTCTCGCGGGGGTGGGCCGCGGTCGTCCCCGTGGGCGTCGGCAGCGTCGCGAGGTCGGCGGCCAGGTAGAACACTCCCGCGGGGCGCGTGCTCGGGGCCCAATGTTCTTACGACGCAGTGGCAACCGCGCAGGATCGGCATCTGCGCCGGACCGACTTCGGATCAGATCAGGTCGCCAAGCGCGAGCCTCCGACGCAGGTAAGCGCGGAAGAAGAGCTGCGTGGCGGCGAGGAGCGCGCACACGACGACCGCCCAGGTCGCAGCGGAGTGGCGGCCGGTGTGCATCGACCACAGCTCGGAGACGCCGCCAGCAAGCAGCGCGACGACCGTCACGCTGACGACCAAAGGGAGCATGTACCCGGCGTGACTCCATTGCGTTCCGCGCCCACGCCGCGCGTGCTGCCAACAGCGGGCGAGAGGTGCCAGAATCATCATTGCCGCGATTGGGCGCAGCCAGCCGGGCACAGGCCCGCCGCGGCCCTCGAAGCCGCCGAGCAGCGCGAGCAGCTCGCTCGCGCCGAAGAGGCCGAGGGCCAGCAATCCGAGGACGCCGAGATCGACGACGAGGTGGAGGCGCCAAGTGATCTCGGCTCGCTGGCGGCGCGAGATCGGTTGCAAGCGCGCCGGCTTCAGCGTCTCGGTCGGAATCATGCCAGTGAAGAACAGGAACAGCGCTCCGCCCATTGCCAGCACGAAGTCGATGTCGGCGGTGGCCCGACCCGCAAGAGCGTCGGAACGGGTGAGCGAGCCATGGAGATGCTCGACCGCACCCTTCCATGCGCCCGTCTCGAGGACGTTCAAAGCGAAGTGGACGGCGCAAACGCCAAACGGCACCCCCAGGACGATTGCTCCAACCCGCCACATCCAACCGGTCGCGCTCCAGCCGAAGAGCTCGTAGTGGGCCGCGCGCACCCACATCCAGGGTCGATCGCCGCGCGGCGCGAGCCTCGGCGGTCGCGCCGGGGCGCGGTCCTCGGGCTCGGGCAGGTTCTCGAGGTCGGCGACGGCGATCAGGGCGAGGCCCATCACGCGCTTGACTCTGATGAGTCCTTTGCGTCTCAGCGCCGCGCGCGAGAGGCATTGCGGCAGCAGCCAGGCCGCACCACAAACGCCGACCAGTGTGCTCGCGACGGGCCAGGTCGAGGCTGCACTCCAGACGGCCTCCGAGCCGAGCAGCAGGCCGAGCACCAGCACGAGCGCGCCGCGCACGAGCGCTCTCCGCGGGTGCATCCAGTCGAAGGCGATGAGCCCCAGTGAGAACGCGGCGAGCGCCAGGGCGAGCGCCGGCACGACGGGTACGACCAACCAACCGAGCAACGACAGGCCGATCACGGTCAGCCCCGCGGACAGCACGGCGATCAGCGCCAAGGCTAGACCCAGGGCCCGGCGCACGCCCGGCAGGTGCCAGGTGAATTGTGCATGGAACAACTCGCGCACGGGCGATACGGCGAGCGCTCCCATGGCGAGCGGCGCGATCCAAAGCAGCGAATTGGTCCGGCGCAGGGCGAGAGCCGCGTGTTCCACGCCCATGAGCCCGTGCAGCCAGCCAATCCAGGTGCACGCGGCAACCACGAGGCAAGCGACGATGTACAGCTGGACGGCCGAGTGCGGGCGCCACACCAGCCGCCCATAGGCGGACAACGCGTTCACGTCCGCGCCTCGTCGAGTAACAGCGGGAAGATGCGCTCGAGGTCCATCGGGCGCTCTTCGACGACGGCGTGATGGCGCGCGCCGAAGCTGAGCGCATCGATGCCGGCGCCGGCGCGGCGCACCACGAGCCAGGCGCTGCGCTCGTCGCTTTGCTGGCGCAGCACGAAGGGCTCGTCGAAACGCGCGGGCAAGGCGCCGTTGGTGCTCGTGAGCCGCCATTCCACGTAGCGCTCGCGCAGCTCGTCCATGGCGACGTCGGTGATCACGCGGCCGCGCTCGAGGCATACGATCCAGTCGACGACACGCTCGACGTCGCGCAGCACGTGGCTGGAGATCACGATCGTGGAGCCGTCCTCACGCAAGAGGTCGATCAAGAGGCTCAAGAGACGCTCGCGCACGATCGGATCGAGCGCGCTGACGGGTTCGTCGAGCAGCAGCAGCTCCGGCCGCGGACAGACCGCGAGCACCACGGCGACCTTCTGCAAGTTGCCCGGCGTAAGCATGCCGACCTGAACCGCTGGGTCGATCTCGAGCTCCTCGAGCAGCCGCGCCTCGCGGTCCCTGCTCCAGCGTGCGTGGTACGAGGCGACGTAGCGCAGCAATCGCTCGACACGCATCCAGCCGGGGAGCTCGATCTCCTGGTGCACCATGCCGATGCGGCCCAGCTCGGACGAGCCGAGGCGCTCGCTCGGGACGCCGAGTGTCTGGACCTCGCCGGCGCCCGGGAGCTGCAAGCCGACGACGTGTCGCAACAGGGTCGTCTTGCCGCTGCCGTTGCGACCGATCAGGCCGATGATCTGTCCCGGCTCGACGCGGAGGCTCAGTCAATCGAGCGCGACCGTCTCCTCGAACCGCCGCGTCACCGAGCGGAGCTCGAATGCGGCCTCCCTCACGTTTCCTTGCGCTTTATCGTTCATCGCAGCTCTTTGAGGGGGGCAGCTCGCGCCGCGAGCAAGCGCTGGAACACCTCCAGCGCCTCGTCGTGATCCATGCCGAGCTGGCGCACCACGCCCACCACGGACACGAGCCGTCGCTCGAGCTCCGCCCTGCGCTCGGCCGCCAGTTCGGGCTTGCTACGCGCCGCCACGACGAGCGCCAGCCCCGGGCGCCGCTCGAGCACCCTCTCGCGCTCGAGGTGCCCGTACACCTTGCTGACAGTCATGGGGTTCAGTCCCAGCTCCGCCGCCAGCGCCCGGGTGGAGGGCAGCTCGTCACCCACCCGCAACCGACCAGCGGCGACGAGCAGGCGCACCTGCTCCTCGAGCTGGCGGAAGACGGGGACACCGCTGTGGCGATCGACGGGTTGGAACATGACGCGGCCTGGTGTATTGGTGAACATATACACTAGGCCGACTCGAGATGCAAGAGGTGATCTGCGCCCCAGCGTTGGCGTCACACCAACCCACCCCAGCCAATGACACCCCTTGGCAAACATTAGCGCCGCGGGTTAGCGGCATCCCATGGATGCCGACGACCGAACGACGACCTCGAGCCCGTTAGTCAGTTGGGGACCCTTCGAGGGTACCCCGTGCCGGAGGCAGGCCTTCGCGTTCCATCTATCTCCCAAGGAGGGTCGTGCGGACTGCGCTCGTGCTCGAGGACGACTCGCCGCGGGCGCCGGATCGAGCGCAAAGAATGCCGCGAGGAACCCGGCGGCGGCGTTCGGAGGTAAAGATCATTCCGGCCCGCCCCGAAGTCGTGTCCCGCCCCGCCATGCGACTCCCCCTATCGATCGCTGCTGTTATCGCCTTGCTGGCGGTGCTCATTCCACTTCGACGTCGGCGGAGTTGGTTGGGAGACCCTGCACCTCGAGCTTCACGCTCCGATCGACTTCGTCGGCCAACTCGATGCCGCTGTGCCCCGACCGGTCACCGCCGGTCGAGTGCAGCTCGTCCTAACGTCCGGTGGGCTGAGAGGCAGTCTGATCACTCTGTTCGACAGCTACGAAGCAGCGATCAACGCCGACGGGAGTTTTTTGATCGAGGACGTGCGCCCCGGAGCGGGTCAAATCTTCGCTCAATGCAACGGATGGTCCTCCTGTGAGACCTTCGTAGACGATCCGATTCAGGTCGGTAGGCGATTTCCAGACGGCATGAGCGAGGAGGACCAGCGCAGTGCACTGATGAGGCAAGACCCGAGCGGCTATATCCTTCAACGCGCTCAGGTCCCGCAGAGCGTGACTCCATACGTCTTGCTGATGCACCGCACCAGCGCCCTCGAGGTCACGGTCGTCGGTCCCGACGGGTTTCCTGTCGAGGGCGCGCTCACCAGCGCCTACCCCATTGTGCGAGTGATGGGCGTCGGCTCCTGGACCTTCCCATGGCGCGATTGGACCGCGATGACGGGGCGGGACGGCGTCGCGCGGCTCGAGGACCTACCCGCGGACGACGGCGTCTGGTTCGACGTCTCGGCAAAAGGGCTGCGACTGTCCAAACAGGAGAGGGACGACATGCCTTACGCGGAACTCTCGCCCGGCGAGGTCGCTACGGCGGTGATCAAGCTGGAACCTGGCGGAGACTGACGGACGCGGGCTCCGTACCTGTCACTCGACCACGTTCACACCTCTCGCGGTGAGCTCGACTTGGCGCGGCACATCGCATGAGGGCGCCCGCCTGCTACCGTCCGGAGGTGCTGTGTGCCCCGCAATCACCCCTGCCGAACCCACTGGCACTACGTTGGCCGGCATTACGGACGGAGTGCGAACTGGCAATGGCCTCGGCCTGCGAATCGAACCACGTATCACCAGATCCGCGTCGTGAAGCGGACGAGAGTCAAGTGCGGGTTCGCGGGTTCGCGCGGCCAGGCTCTCCCGGGTTAGTGTCAGGGATGAATGACGGGACGGGGCGGCAACCGAGGCGCCGAGAAACGGCGTAGCATGTCCATGGCGCAGGCGCCTGCCCGCCGTTCCGAGCGGGTCGACCCGATGTTCTTCCACTCCTCCAGACTGCGTACGGCGAGCATCAGCAGCCATCTGTTGCTGCTGGCGCTCGGCGCGCTGCTGCCGGTGGTGCTGTTCGCCGCCGGACTGGCCGTGGTGCAAGCCAGGCAGGAGCGCCAGACGTTCGAACGCGGCATGCACGACCGCGTCGTCGCATTCACGAGCGCCATCGACGCCGAGTTGCGATCCACGGTCGCCGCGCTGCACACGCTGGCAGAGAGCCAGGTGCTCGCCGACGGCGAGCTGGAGCGCTTTCACGGCCTCGCTCTGCGGCTCACGAATGTGCACCGCGACTGGGTGAACGTGACTCTGGTCGGCGCCGACGGCCTGCAGCAGGTCGATGCGATGCGGCCCTACGGCGCCGAGCCGCTGCGCGTCGACGAGACCGCCAGCTTCGAGGCCGTGCTGCGCACGCTGCAGCCGGCCATCGGCAGCCTGTCGTCGGGCCCGCGCGGTCAGCAGCAAGCGTTCCCCGTGCGTGTGCCGGTGCTGCGCGAAGGGCGACTGGCTTACGTGCTCACTGCTGTGGTCGACCCAGCGGCCATCTCGCGCATCCTGCGCGAACAGGGCATGCCCGACGACTGGGTCGCCTCGGTGGTCGACCGTGGACTCCTCCAGGTGGCCCGCCAGTACCGGGGACAGGTGGAGGTCGGGGTGACGGTAGCGCCGGCGTTTCGCGCCGCACTCACTTCCGGCGCGGCCGCAGGGGTTTACCGCGGCTCCACGCTGGAAGGCACGCCCTCGTACGTGACCTGGCGACACTCGGCGTTCAGCGGCTGGGCGGTGGGCATCGGCGTCCCCGCCAGGAGCGTCGAGGCCGGCGCCTGGCGCGCCCTCGTCATCGGCTTGCTGGGTGTGGGGCTCTCACTGGCGCTGGCGCTGCTGCTCGCTCGGCGGCTCGCTCGTCGCATCAGCGAGCCCGTGGCACGGCTCGCGGCGCAGGCGCGCGCGCTGCGTCGCGGCGACTACCGCTCGTCACTGCCGCAGACGCAGCCCGACTCCCCGAGCCTGCCGCCCTCCGACGAGCAGCAGGCGCCCACAGACGCGGCGCTGCCCGGCAACGACGCGCCCGGCTCGACGAGCCTGGCCATGCGGGAGCTGCGCGAACTGCAGCACGCTCTCGACGATGCGGCCCAGGCGATGCGTGCGCTCGGCCACGCACGCTCGCACGCCGAAAGCGCCAACCGCGCCAAGGACGAGTTCCTGGCCATGCTCGGGCACGAACTGCGCAATCCCCTGAGCGCGATCACCACCGCCGCGGAAGTGCTGCGCATGCGGTCCGACGGCCCCCCCGCCGTCATGGCGCAGGGCGTGCTCCTGCGACAGACCGCGCACCTGACCAAGCTGGTCGACGACCTGCTCGACGCCAGTCGGGTCAGCCGCGGCAAGATCGACCTCGATCGGCGGCCGCTCGACTTCACCGCGCTGGTGCAGCGAGTGGCCGCGCAGGTCGTCGGCAGTTCGCCCGAGCACCGACTCGATCTGCGGCTCGAGGCGACTTGGGTGTCGGGTGACGACACGCGGCTCGAGCAGATCGTCGTCAACCTGCTGAGCAATGCGATGCGCTACTCGCTCGACGGCGGCGCCATCCATCTGCTGCTTGCACGCGCCGCCGACCGCGTTCTGCTCACCGTGCGCGACGAAGGCGTCGGCATGGCCGCCGAGCTGTTGTCGCGCGTGTTCGACCTCTTCGTGCAAGGCGAGCGCGGCGCCGCACGGTCCCAGGGCGGCCTGGGCATCGGCCTCACGATCGCGCACCGGCTCGCCGCGCTACACGACGGGCGGCTCGATGCCCACAGCGATGGCGAGGGACAAGGCAGCACGTTCACGCTGACGCTGCCGAGCATCGAGCCGCCGTCGGCCAGCGAGCCGGCGACGTTGCCTGCCGATACCGGTGCAGCGCGGCAGCTCGATGTGTTGCTGGTCGACGACAACGACGACGGTCGCAGGATGCTGCGCGAAGTGCTCGAAGGCGCAGGGCACCGGGTGACCGAAGCCGTGGACGGGCCACAGGCACTGGAGCGGGCAACCGCCGGGGCGTTCGACGTCGCGCTGATCGATATCGGCCTGCCCGGCTTTGACGGACTGGAGGTGGCCAGGCGGCTGCGCCGTCTGGAACCGCGGCTCGCCCCCACGCGACTTGTGGCGATCACGGGCTACGGCGCGCCGCGGGACCACGCCCGCAGCCACGAGGCCGGATTTGACCTGCACGTGGTCAAACCCGTCGACGGCGTCGACCTGCTCGCCCAGATGCAGCGTCTGCTGCAGCAGGCACGGTAGTAACGCCCCGGTGGTCGAATAGCGGCACGGACTCGCCGGCGCGATACGGAGTCGCACCACTTCTACCCGTTCTCCTGCCATCTCCTCCTTCGCTGCGAGTCAGGCCGCCGACACCTCATGGCTCGACCCCCAAGGGCGGAAAGGCGTTCCAAGCTACCGGCGCCTCCGGCGCTGCGAGGCGATGGCGCGACCGCCGCTCGCACTGGGTCGCCTTATGCTACGTGAGGACGGTAAGGTGAATTGGAACCTCCGCAAACCGTGGCGCGACGGGACTCGGGGGTTCGTCTTCGACCCGCTCACTTTCGTTGACCGTCTTGCCGCGCTCGTTCCCCATTGTCGTGAACAGCAGCTCACCTACCATGGCGTGCTCGCGCCTGCCTCACCGCTGCGCGACCACGTCGTGCTGCGTCCACCATCGTCGCGAACGTGTGGCCGCAAGCCGGCTGATCAAGCGCACAACACCGACCCGAACCAACCCTCGGAAGGGCCGAGGCTCACTTGGGCTGAGTAGATGCAACGTGTCTGGGCGAAGGACGTCTTGAATTGCCCTCGCTGCGGCTCGCGCCGTCACATGCTCGCGGCGATTACGGACACTTCAACGGTTCGCCGCATCCTCGGGCATCTCGGACTGCCCACTGAGCCCCTCCCCATCGCGCCCGCCCGCGAGCCACCGCAGGCTGTGCTCGCATGATGAGGAGCTGATACCCGACCGGCCACCCTCCACGGCCTCAGCTCGCGTTGCACGCGGCCCAGATCCGGATCGCACCGTTCGGCAGAGTCCCGCGGCGCAGCCGCTGATGCCGGGACGGGCCGGCCCAAAGCGCAATCGCGCTCGCGACCGCAGGGTCGCGACGCGGCGGCTTCGTGTCTCAATCCCTCGCGGGCGACCCTCGGCGGTCGTCAGCGCTCCGTCTCGTGTCCGATCGCGGCCCTTGCGACGCCCAAGCGTGCGCGTCGAACCCCGCTCGACCCGTCGCGCCGTGCACGAGCGATCCTCAACGGGGCTCGAATCACCAATAAATCGAATGCTGACATCCAGAATCGGCAACTTGGAGCGCTTATCCACGGGGTCTGCCCGTGCCAACTGCAGCAGCTCGGCAGGTTCTGTTGTCGCGCTGTCGCTCCTGAGGATGTGCGCGATGGTGGACTCTGTGTACGCGCTCGACGAGGCCGATGCTCAATGAAACAGCACGGATACGCCGTCCGTAAAATTGGCCGGCGGCTGCCCCGGGGGCCCGACGTCGCGGAACCACGCCTGGAAATTCCACGTTTCGCCTGGCTGGATCGCGACGAACAGTCCACCCATTGGAGTTCGGTTGAGGTCCACGTGGACATTGAACTCTCCGCCCAAGCCGGTCTGCTTCACGAAACCTGGGCCGATGTAGCGGCCGATCTCGCCGCCCAGGCACAACGTGCCGTTGCTGCCCCCGGGGAAGGCAACGAGCCCTTGCGTTTGCGATGTCAGAATGAAGCCGACCTGGAAACGAGGCATGCGCGTCGCGACGAGAGTCAGTTCGTTGGCGCCCGCGGAGGCTGACCCCACGGCGCCGATCGTCGCAGCGCTACCATTTGAGTTCGGGACGGCGGGCGAGCAATAGGCAGTCCCGATGCCGCCGCAGTTGTAGCGGAAGACGCCGTTCCACACCTGCGGCGCGATGGGCGGACTGCTGAACATCGCGATCTGAATCGCGCCAAAATCGAGCCGGAGGTCCGGATTCTCGAAGCTCTGGTTCGCCCCGTTGCCCGTCATGTAGGTGTGGCTCGAGTTGATGATTCGCATCGCACAGCCGCTTACGCCCGGCGGAAGGGTGAAGTCCGGGAAGTCGACGAGTGACGAGGACGGGAACCCCGTGGTCGTAAGGCTGCTGCCCAGCGCACGGAGCGTCCACGCGCTCGCATTCTGTTCAAAGCCACGGTAGGTGCCAGCTTTCGTCCAGATCTCGAGAGCGAAGATCGAGCCTGCATGGGAGTAGGCGTAGGTGTCGAGCTGCGAGACAGTAATGCCCGCAGGGTTGAAAACCGTGGCGTCGAAGAAGGCTGTCGAATTGCCGCCGATGCCGCCGCCGCCCGGAGGAGAGCTAGCGCGCAGCTCCTGCCCCGCACACAGCGTCGGGATTGCGCCCAGATCATGGAATGTGTATGGCGCTGACCAGGACCCTGGAGTCTGGCCGTTGACCGCGCGAACGCGCCAGCTGTGCACACCTGGAGTGGAAGTGTAGGCGTAGGGTGATGTCGTGCTCGTCAGGACGACGCTGTCTATTTGGCCCTCCTGACTCTTTAGGGACGGGTTGGGAGGGCATTCCCTGCACCGGCCCCCTCGAGGTCGATGGGTTCGGGCTGCGACAGAGCGGCGAACGCGGTGGCTTGTGCGAACGTTGCGCTCGCGGGCTATGACCATCTGATCCCGCTCGACAAAGTGCTCGATGCGCACCGCGCGATCAGCGAGAACATGGCGCGCGAGCTGCGCTACACGGCGCTCGGCGGACTCTCGATCACGCCGACGTCGAAGTTGATCGAGGCGCGGCTCTGTGGGGCTCTGGGCTCCGGCGGTGGCTGCGGGAATTGTGCTTGACGCTGGACGGCGACGGGAGGTTGGCACCTGCTGGTCTCGCTCGTCGTCGTCGCCGCGCTGGTGGTCGAACTCTGGATCGGCTCGCGTCCGCGGACCGACACGCTCGTACCGGACGCGCATATGCGCGTCCGCTTTGTGAGCCCGTGGCGGAATGTTGTCGTGGGGAAGCGCCACCTGCAGTGCAATGAGACACGCGCGCCCAATCAAGGATGGCTATGGGGCTTGACATCATGATGCAGTGGCCTAACATCATGATGTGCGCACCACCATCGATGTCCCGGAGGCCGTCCTCGAACGCCTGAAGGTCTTCGCGGCCGAGACGGGTCGGAGGTTGAACGATGTCGTCAACGACGCACTCCTCGCGTTGGTGCAGGACCAGGCGCTCGGCAACACCGGTCCGGCTGAGACCCCGCTCCGCCGTCTCCCGACCTTTGGGAGCAGCGTCCTCCCCGGGCTACTGCCAGGCCTCGATCCGAACCGTTACGCGGACCTCGCCGAGGCTCTCGATCTCGAGACAGAGGCGCGGTGGGTAGCGGAACGGTCGCTCGAGTCCAAGAGCGACGACCCGGCCCGCGGGCCAGAGCCCGACGGCCCCAGCGCGGGGCGGCGCGACTGAGCGTTGCAGAGGACCGCAGCCCATGGATCTCCCCGACGTCAACATCCTCCTGATAGCGCACCGCAATGACCTCGAAGGTCACAACGCCGTCAACGAATGGCTGCAGGCGCGGCTCGCCGGCCCCGCCCCGATCGCCTTCGCCGAGCTCGCGCTGTCGAGCTTCCTGCGCATCGTCACGAACCCAAGGGTCTTCCGCGTCCCGACACCGATGGACACCGCGCTCGAGTTCGTCGACGCGCTCGTGACCTGCGCGACCTGCGTACGGATCCGGCCTGGGCCGAGGCATTTTGGCATCTTCACCGACCTGTGCGCCGAGCCGGGAATGCGCGCTGGGCTCGTTGCCGACGCCTACTTCGCCGCGCTCGCGATCGAGTCGGGTTGTCGCTTCGTGACGCGCGACCGTGACTTCGCGCGGTTCCGCCATCTCGATTGGTACGACCCGCTCGACCCGCGTCGTGGATGACGGGCTACCGGGCCCATGCCTCCAGTTGCATCCCTGGGCGTGACGGGACCCCGAAAAAGCGCGAAACGCGAGCCTAGACCGCGGCGCGCGAGCGCATCGACGACCCCCGTCTCGCGCACGCCGGCCGCGACGATGAAGAGCGCAGTCACGGTGTGAGTGGCTCGGTGCGCGCCCTCAACGCCGGTCCAGAAGACCGAGCCGCGGGCGCTTCCAAGCCAGCAGCGGGTTGAACGAGATCCCGAACGACGTGCCGCCCTCGCCTGCGCGCCGCGAGATGTCGAATTCGAGCATGAAGTCGTGGGCGAATCGGCGCACGGAGACGCCGGAGTTCAGGTTGCCGCCGCCGGAGAGGCTCCACGTCTGCCGAACCTCGAGCTCCCACTTGTTGTCGAGGGTCCAACGCGCGTCGACGCCTGCGGCCTCGTACAGCCCCGCGCCGTCCGCGCCGCGCGCGCGACCGTAACGGCCCTCGATCAAGAAGTCCGCGCTCGGGCTCCACGCGAGTGTGCTGCGCGAGTAGTTGGTCTCCGAATCCTCCACGTCGTAACGACCGTCGTGGCGGATGCCGACGCGCCCGTTGGCGTCGCCTCCGACACGCGTGATCCACTCGGTCAGGACGCCGACCTCGGTCGTGTCCTCGAAGTCGATGCGATCCTCGGTGCGCAGAAGGCGCAGGTCTACGTCGAGGTTCTCGAAGGTGCCCGGACGCGCCCAGAGGCCGCGCAGCCCCGCCTCGTACTGGGTGCCGTCGATCGGTCGCTCGATTCGGTCGAAGGGCGTCGGCGTGCCACCCTGCTCTTCGTATACGAGGTCCGTGCGTGCGCCGATACGCGGCGCGAGGACATTCGTGAAACCACCCGCCGTCGAGTGCAAGGCAGTCGAGAGCTCGAGACCCGTCAGCAACGCGACGCGCGACGCGTCCTCCTCCTCGAGCTGGTCTTCGCTCCAGCCCGTCGCGTCGAGCTCGATAAACGGCGTGGTCCGCACGCCGGCGACACCGGTCGGTGTGCTCAGGTCGAGGCGCTGCGCGAGTCGCCCGCGGACGGTGCTGCGCCCGTCGAGGCCGAGGCCCGCGCCGCTGGGCACCTCGGAGAAGGGGTCGCGGGTCGGGTCGCCCTCGCGCCGACGCAGGTGCGCGACATCGGCGGTGCCGCCGTACAGGAGCGACGCGGCGCCGAGCGTCGCGATCTCGCGTTGGCCGACGTAGGCGCCGAAGGACGGCAGCTCTTCGACGTCCGTGCGAAACGAGTCGACGCGCTTCGTGACGCCTGCGGAGAGGTACACCCCGTCGCGCGCCTTCCGCCAACGCACGAACGTGTCGCGCTGGTCGAACTCGAGGTAATCACCCTCGAAGAACTCGGCCTGCACCCCCGCGTCGGTCTGGCCGGCGAACGCGAAGTCGATCCACTCGCCGCGCACGATCGGGTAGCGCCCGCGGACCCAGCCGAACACACGCTCCTCCTCACGCTCGTCCTCGCTCACACGGTTGACACCGCGGTCGTTGCCGCGGTCCGGGATGCCCGCGACGTAGTACGTCATGCGGAAGTCTTCGCCGAGGTCGTCGCGCGGCTTGCGCTCGCGCAGGTCGAGCTCGACCGAGACGAGCGGCCCGCGGTCCCCGAGCCATTGCGCGCTCGTGTCCCAGCGACCGCGCAGACGGTCGGTGTCCATGCCGAAGAGGCTGGCGAGCCAACGGCCGATCTTGCCGGTCTCGAAGCCGAAGGAGGCCCCGATCGCAGCCCCGAAACGCGCGGTCTGCGCGATCGTGAGGCTGTTCAGCGGCGCCACCTCGCCCTTGTCGTTCTCGAAACCCTCGAAGCCGCCGCGCTCGTCGAGCACGGCGTTGCCGATCGAGGGCAGCGGCACCTGCAAGCCATTGGCGAATCGCAAGCGGTTGCCGCGGGCCCCGAAACGCCAGCGCCCGTCGTTGCGCGGCTCGAGAGCGAGCTCCTGGGTCAAGACGACGTAGTGCGGTTCGTCGTGATCACACGTCGTCAACGTCGCGCGGTTGGCGATAAGGCGCCCCGAGCCGTCCGTCTCGAGGCGGCCCGCGCGGATGCGGATCAGCTCGCTGCGGCTGCCGGCCTCGACACGCTGCACCAGCTCGGCCCCGGACAGCCACCCCGAGGCCTGGCCCACGTCGAGGAAGAGCGCGTCCGCGCGCGACGTGCGCGAGCCACCTTGCGAGACCTCGATGTCGCCCTCTGCGTACATCGCGCGCACGTAGGCGGCGAACTCTTTCTGCTGCAGATTCAGGAGCGCCTCGGCGAGCAGGTCCGGTCCCGGGATCTCGCGTTCCGCGAACGCCGGGGGCGGCGGCGGCGGCGGCTCGGCGTCCGAGTAGAGGACCGACGCGCCCTTGGCCCGCCAGGCGTCGCGCAGCAGCCAGATCGACATCCAGTCTGCGCGCATCTCGTCGCGGCCGCGTGTGAGGCGCGGCGACGCGACGACGATCATGCTCTCTTCGCCCTGGATGCGCGGGTCGATCGAGGCGAAGGCGAGGGTCCACTCAGAGATTCCCGGCGCGCTGCGCATAATGCCGCGGCCCGCGGAGACGAGGTACTCCTCGGTGTCGAACCGGATCCAGGTGGCCTCGATCGTGTTCCCCTCGTATTCGAGCACCGCGGGCTGATTGGGCCACCCGATCAACGAGATCTGCGTGCCGTCGGACGAGATCGACTCGGCGCGCACGACGAGCTGGCCCGCGGCGCCATAACGCACTTCGACTCCTTGGCCGAGCTCGAGCTCGCGGAATCTCGGTGCGCGCGGCCTCGCCCCGCGCGCGCCCGTCTGTCGGCCGTCACCGGGGCTCGGACGGTTCTCCTGACCCGCGGCGCCTGCGGCAGGCTCTTGCGCGAGGAAAGTGTGGGCGACCTTCTTCGCTCGCGCTCCGCTGCCGTCGTCGAGCGTCGACGGCGGCGTCAAGGGCTCGACGGGCACGGCCCGCAAGAACCCCGCGTCGACCTCGATCGGGATCCCGTCCGCGCTGCGCCCCGACGCCTGTACGCCGCCGTCGAGGTACAGCTCCAGAGGCGTGACCCGGAGGCGCCCCGCGCGCGCGCTCGTCAGCACGAACTCCGACAGGAACTCGAACGCCGCGCCAGCTTGTTCGAGCACCAGCTCGGGCGTGAGCGCCTCGAGGGAGTCCGATGTATGCGTGATCTGATCCGCAAACAGGTCGTAGACGAGCGGCGCTTGGCTCGGACCGCGCGTCGGCAGGACCCCCTCCGCGTGAATGCGGCGACCGGCGCCGGCGTACAAGACGGCGCGTTCGCCGTCGAACAACTCGAGTCGATCGCAGCGCGACTCCAGCTGGTTCGCCCCCGTCTCCTTGACCCACACGTCGCCGCTCGCGCGTAGTACGGAGCCGACCCGCGCGATCGCGCGACCGTCGAAGGTCCCCCGGACGTCGAGGTCGGTGCACGACGCGCGCAGCGTCCGGTCGGGGCGCTCGAGCGTGGCCTGGATGACCCGATGCGCGGTCAGTCGAAAGGTGTCCGCTACTAGAGCGGGTTGGCCGTCGGGCAACGTGCCCGAACCGCGCAAGAGCCGCACCTCGTCGGCGTCGATGTCGAGGCTGCCGTCCGTCGTGCGCATGCTCAACGACGCCCCGCCGTTGGCGTCGATCAGGTGCAACTCGAGGTGTCGCGGGCGGACGGCTGGGTCGGCGGTGTCCGATTCGCCGGGGGGCGCCGCGCCAGCGGCCCCTGCGGCAGGCCCAACGAGGGGCCCGGCGGCGGACTTGGCCGCGACGCTCGCGTCGACCTGCACACGCCGCGCGGCGAGCAGGAACACACTCTCGGCGCCTACGAGCTCGGCGCGACGTACGCCGTCTGCGACGAGCGTCACGGGCTCGATGTCCGAGTCGTCTTCGGTCGGCGCCAGGCGCGTGATGCGCACTTGATCGGCGTCGAGGACGAGGCGGCCGTCGGCGGTCGCGACGTATCCGCCGACCGCGCCACGCGCGTCGAGAGCGGACTCGCTCAGCGTGATCGCGAGCGCGCTCAATTCACCCGCGCGCGCCTCGCCGAGGGGCGCGAGCAAGCGCGCGCCCTCGGGGCTCTCGAACAGGCTGCCGTCCGGCGCAAGGACCACGCGCGCGGGGCGGCCTTGGTCCCCCTGCAACTCGACCCGCTCGCGGCCACGAACGAGGCCGCGTGTCGCGACGGCTTCGCCGAGGAGCGAGGCGTAGTGCACCTCGCCCTCGGCACGGAACGTGCGCGCCGCGAGGTCGCCGTCGCGTACGAGGCCCGCGTCGGCGCTGAACGGCTCGGCGCCGCCGACGACGATCCGCACGTCGGTCGCGCGATCGAGCAGCCAGCGTGGCTCCTCGCGTCGGCTCTCTTGCAGACTCGGGGCCTCGTGCAAACGCGCGACGAGGCCGCCAAGCGCGTCGGCGCGCAGGTCGGCGCCGTCATCGGTGGGGCCCGTCAGGACGGTCGGGCCCTCGGTCAACACCGTCAGGGTGTCGAGGCGCTCGCCGCGCGAGTCGCCGATGATGACCGCTGTGAGGGACTCCGTCTCGATCTGGACGGCCTCGCGGATCGCGACGACGCCCCCGGCTGCGAGGAATTCTGCGCGCCCTTCGTCCTCGCGCGCGCGGCCCTCCATGCGGTCCTCGAAGGTCACGCGCAGCTGGCGCGCGTCGACGTCCATCGCGCCGGGGCCGTGGAACACGAAGACCGCGCGCAGGACGTCGGGCTCGACCCGCACGATATCGACGACGAGCGGCCCGCTGCCTTTCACGACGATATAGAGCGCTTCGTCGTTCTCGTCGCGGACGGTGACCCGCGCCTCGGGCGAGTCGTTGAGCACGACCCGCGAGAGCTCGCCACCCGGGGACTGCACGCTGGCGCTCTCGCCCGTGAAACGATCGGTGCCGCGTGTCACGACGACCGTGCCCCACGCGCGCGCGGACTCGAGCGACAGTCGGCCGCTCGGCAGGCTGCGCAGCGAGACCGCGATGCGCTCGGCGTTGAGGGTCGCCGGCGGCTCGCCTAGCAGCTCGAGGCGCGCGCCGCCGCTCGCGATGACGTCGAAGCGCGAGGAGTCGTCCTTGTCGCGCTCGATCTCGAGCGGGCCGTCGCCGATGGTCCGGAAGTCGACCTCGCGCCCATCCTCCAGCGTGAAGCGGACCCACGCGCTGCGCCCGAATCGCAGCACCTGTGTGACCCCGTTGTATTCGAGCGCGCGGCCTTCGCCCTCGAGCCCCGGACCCTCGATCTCGACGACATCGTCGCCGTCCGAGTCGTAGCGCTCGAGCTGCGGGAACGCTCGCAAGTGCGGCCCGCGCAGCTCGAGCGGCACGAACGGCGCGTCCCGATGGCGCACGAGGTGCACGTCGAAGAGCTCGACCGGCTCGTCGCGGGCGAAGCCGGTCGGGTAGTTGTTGTTGAGCTCGAGCGCGAGCTGGCCGCGGGGTGCGTGGATCGACTCGTTCAACACGAGCGAGCCGTCCTCGGCGCGCACCTTCGAGACGATCTCGATGCCGCGCACCTCGTAGCGGTCCCCACGCGCGCTGCCCGGCTGCAAGTCGGCGAACTTGGCAGTGAGGTTCGGGCGGGAACCCTCGCCGGGAGATGTGAACTCGAGCGCGCCACGCAGGACCACCCCTTGCTGCGGGTCGACAGGCGCCGAAGAGGTGACGCCGTCGGCGGCGCCGCCCCCGGGTCCTTTGCCCGCGCCTGGGTCCGCGCCGTCGCCCTGGGGGAACAACGGCGCCTCGCCGGCCTCGCGCTTCGTCTTTTCCTCCGTGCGCGCGGCCTCCTCGTCACGGCGTTTTGACTCGAAGTGCCAGAGCACGACCGAGCCGACGCCGAACACGGCCAGGAACATGAGGAAACGGCGCATGCGCGGGCGAGTCAGAGCTCGACGACGAGCAGGTCCTGGACGTCGACCAACCCGATGGGGCGGCCCTCGGCGTCGAGCACCGGCGCCTGGTCGATGCGGTGTTCGCGCAGGAGGCGGTGGGCGTCCTCGGCAAGCTGATCGGGGCGCAGCACCTTGGGGGTGCGAGCCATATGGAGGTCGACGACCTGGTCCACGGCCTCCCCACGCTCGAGCAAGCGTCGCAGGTCGCCGTCGGTGAAGATCCCGGCCAGGCGCCCGTCCGCGTCTACGATCAGCGCCACGCCTGGACGACCCGGGGTCTTGCGGGTCTCGCGCAGGACGCCGAGGACGGTCGTACCCGAATTCACGAGCGGCAAGGACTCCCCGGTGCGCATGACCTCCGCGACCGTCATCAGGCGTCGACCGAGGCTGCCGCCGGGGTGGAAACGCGCGTAATCGCGCGGGCCGAACTCCCGTTCGGCGAGGACCACCATCGCGAGCGAGTCACCGAGGGCCAGCATGGCGGTGGTGCTCGCGGTCGGCGCGAGGCGCAGCGGGCAGGCTTCCTCGATCACGCCGATGTCGAGCACGACGTGGGCCACGCGCGCGAGGGTCGAGTCGCGGCGCCCGGTCACGCCGATGACGGAGGCGCCGAGCTTGCGAGCCGACGTCGCGACGACGTTCAGCTCGTGGGTCTCGCCGGAATTCGAGAGCGCGAGAACGAGGTCGTCGCGGCGAAGGCGCCCGAGGTCCCCATGGAGGGCCTCGGCCGGGTGCAGGAAAAACGACGGGGTGCCGGTGCTCGCGAGGGTCGCGGACACTTTCTGGCCGATCAGGCCCGCCTTGCCCATGCCGGCGACGACGACCTGGCCCTGGCATCCGAGCACGAGATCGACGGCCCGGACGAACGAGTCGTCCAGGTGCAGCGCGAGGCGCTCGATCGCGGCAGCTTCGGTCCGAGCGACCTCGGCAGCGTGGGCGAGCAACCGCGCGCGGCGGGCGGCCGGGTCGGGGACCTCGAGCGGCGTTGGATCCTGCAAGGGTTGGGGGCGCGGCGGGGCCAAGCGGGGATTCTAGGGACAGGACCAGCGTGGAGCACGGGAAACGCGGCAGCTCGCGCCCTACGATGGCGGGACCACCGGAGTTGTCTTGGAAACCGCGAAGCTCATCGAAGTCGGCTGCTTAATCACGATCCTCGTGCTGTCCCTCGGACTGCACGAGTATGCCCACGCCCTCGTCGCCTACCTGTGCGGAGATGACACGGCCAAACGCCTCGGGCGGATGACCCCGAACCCGGTGCCGCACATCGACCCATTCCTGACGATCCTCCTGCCGGCGTTCTTGTACTTCGCGAATACCGGGTTCCTGTTCGGCGGCGCGAAGCCGGTCCCGGTCGTCCCGATGCGGCTGCGTTCGCCGCTGCGCGACATGATGCTCGTGGCGATCGCGGGGCCGGCGACGAACCTGGTCCTGGCCTTCGTGTTCATGTTGTTCTGGAAAGCGAGCATCACCTTCGGAGGTTACGACACACGCGAGCTCCTCCCGATGGTGTTCGGGAAGGCGGTCCTGTTCAACCTCTTGCTCACGGTGTTCAACATGCTGCCGATTCCGCCGCTCGACGGGTCGCGGGTCATGGCGTACCTGTTGCCGAAATCGCTGCGCGAGCCCTACGTCGCCCTGGAGCGGTTCGGCTTGTTGCTCGTGATCGGCGTCATCTATTTCGTGCCTGGGGTGCAGCCGAGCCTGATCGACGCGATCAACTGGCTGTTCGACCGCGTGTTCGAGCTCACCGGCGGCAGATGGGAGCGGTGACAGCGCCATGTCGAACCCCAGCGAGTACACGTTCCACCTGACGGACCTCTTCGAGGGGCCGCTCGACCTCTTGCTACACCTCGTCAAGGAGCAGGAGGTCGAGATCCAGGACGTGCGCCTCGCGGAGGTGGTGGACTCCTTCATGCAGCACATCCTCCACATGGAGCGGCTCGACATCGAGCTCGCGGGGGATTACCTCGTCGTCGCGGCGACGCTGCTCGCGATCAAGTCGCGGTCGCTCTTGCCGCGCGAGGAGGTCGCGCTCGACGACGACCTCCTGGACCCCGAGGACGAGCTGATCCAGCGGCTCATCGAATACCGGCGTTTCAAGGGCGCCTCGGACGACCTCGAGGAGCGCTGGCGGCGGCGACAACTCGAGCACATGCGGGGTTACCGCAGCGAGGCGCGGCAACACGAGCCAGAGCGCGAGCTCGACATGGGCGAGCTGACGGCCTGGGATCTGCTCGCCACCTTCTCGCGCTTGATGCGCGAGACGCTGCAGGACCGGCCGCACCGCATCGCGGGCGACGCGCGCCCGCTGCGCTGGTTCGTCAAGCACATCGGCACTCTCGTGCATCGCCGCGGGCGCGCGAACCTCCGCGACCTCGTGCACGACCTCGACGACGGGACCATGACGCGCGAAGGCATCGTCGGCGCGTTCTGCGCGCTCCTCGAGCTGGTCAAGATCGGCGTCCTGTCGGTCGTGCAACCCGAGCAGGGCGGCGAGATCGAGCTCGTGTGGGCGAGCGAGGGCGAGGGCGACCTCGACGAGCTCATCCGCGTCTCGCGCTTCATGGACGAGGAAGACGAAGAGGGCGGGGAGATCCCCGGCCTCGCCGCGCCCGAAGCGGAGACCGAGACTGTCGTGTACGAAGCGGTGCCGGACGAAGACACGACGGTGGAGTGAATCTCGGCGCGCCGGTAGTGGGTCGCCGAATCGCAGTCCGGGGTCGCGACCTCATCCCCCGATATTAAAAGGGCTCCATCCCCCGATATAAAAGGGGCTCCCCGACTCTTCGCGCGACAGAGTCCGATGAATCAACTGCTCAAACTCGACCTGAGCAACACACGCGGCGACCTATTCGGCGGCGTCACCGCGGCCGTCGTCGCCCTGCCGCTGGCCCTCGCATTCGGTGTACAGAGCGGGCTCGGCGCGGCGGCCGGGATCTACGGCGCGATGGCGCTCGGATTCGTGGCTTCCTTCGTCGGCGGCACACCCGCCCAAGTCAGCGGGCCCACCGGACCGATGACCGTAGTGAGCGCAGCCGTGGCCGCCAAAGTCGCCGCTGCTGCCAGCGAGTCCGGCAATGCCTTCGCCGCGATCACCGCGACGTTCTTGTTGGCGGGTGTCATCCAGATCGCGCTCGGGTTGCTGCGCGTCGGGAAGTACATCCGCTACGTGCCGTATCCCGTCATCTCCGGATTCATGACCGGCATCGGCGCGATCATCATCCTGCTGCAGGTCTTCCCGATGCTCGGGTACGCCTCGCCGGGGACCGTGCGCGACGTCGTGCTGGAGATCGGCGCGCCGCTCTCGGCGATCAACTGGGCGGCGCTCGCGCTCACGGCGCTGACGTACGCGCTCATCGTGCTCACGCCGAAGGTCACGAAAGCCGTGCCTTCCACGCTCGTCGCGCTGCTGGCGATGACAGGGCTGTCGATCGCGTTCGGCTTCGAGGTGCCGCGGATCGGGGCGATCCCCGAGGGCCTGCCGACCGTCCGGCTCGATGGCCTCTTCGGCATCGACGGGCAACTTTGGAGCAGCATCATCAGCGACGCCGTCGCGCTGGCCGTGCTCGGCGCCATCGACTCGCTCTTGACATCGCTCGTCGCCGACAGCTTGACCCGAACACGTCACAACAGCGAGCGTGAGCTCATCGGACAGGGGCTCGGCAATATGGCGGCCGCGGCGATCGGAGGCATCCCTGGCGCCGGCGCCACGATGCGCACCGTCGTCAACATCAACGCCGGTGGACGCACCCGCCTGAGCGGCATGGTGCACGGTTTGGTGCTGCTAGGCGTGCTGCTCGGCCTCGGGCGCTACGCCGCCCATGTGCCGCTGGCGGTTTTGGCGGGGATCCTCCTCTCCGTCGGCCTCGGCATCATGGACACGCGTGGGCTGAAGCAACTCAAGCACGTACCGCGGGCAGATGCGAGCGTCCTGGCCCTGGTGCTCGTCATCACCGTGTTCTTCGACCTCATCCAAGCGGTCGCGCTCGGAGTCGCCCTCGCGTCGCTGTTGTTCATGAAGCGCATGGGCGACGAGGGCGCCCGCCGCAGTCAAGTCGGCAAATTCGACGAGTTCGTCGACGAACCTTTGGATCCGGCGGAGGCCGCGCTGTTCGGCGCGCTCGCCCCCAAGGTGATGGTCAAGCACCTCCGTGGCCCGCTGCACTTCGGGTTCACGAGCTCCCTCCAGGACATGGCAGCAGTGATGCGCTTCACGCCGTACGTCGTCATCCGCATGGTCGACGTACCGTTCGTCGATCAGAGCGGCCTCAACGCGTTGATGGAGCTGGTGGTCGACCTGGAGGAGCGTGGGTCGGCGGTGTTCATCACAGAGCTGCAGGAGCAACCCGCCCGGGTGCTCGCCGGAGTCGGCCTCGCCCCTGGACGCCTGCCCGCTTCGCAGGTGCTCGCCGGGTTCCCCGACGTCTTGAGTCGGATCTCCGAACACGAGGGCGCCGCAGCTTGATTTCCGCCGGGATCGGGCGCGGCTCCCCGGCGCATCCCCAGGTGCCGGGCCGGCCGGAGCTTGCCTCGTCCCGCGCACAGGCCCGGAATCTCGGCCTCACCGGGAAGCGGGCCTGGGATCCGAGGTTCCGATGTCCTAGTTTCCCCTCCCCCCCGTAGGCTCGCCTGCGGGAGGGGGATCCCTCTCGAACGCGCGCCGTCAGCGCCTCGATCACCGAATCTGCTTCGAAACATCCAACCATGAGCGCAGCCGCCGACGTCACCGACGCCAACTGGGACGCCGAAGTCCTCAAGAGCACCACCCCCGTCTTCGTCGACTTCTGGGCGCCCTGGTGCGGGCCGTGCCGCAGCATGACGCCCTACATCGACAAGCTCGCCGAGGAGTACCAAGGCAAGCTCAAGGTCGTGAAGCTCAACACCCAGGACAACATGGACGTGCCGTCCAAGTACGGCATCACGTCGATCCCGACGTTCATGGTGATCAAGGGCGGCGAGGTCAAGAAGCAGATCATCGGCGCCCAGCGCTACGACGCCCTCAAGCAGGCCGTCGACCCGCACGTGGGCTGAGCGGCTGCGGCGCCTCCCCCCGGACCGGCGCCGCCTGCTCGCAACGCTCATCAACGGCCCGCGCGCTATGCCGGCTCGGCCGACCCTCTCGCTCGTTTTCCTCGGCTCGCCGCCGTTCGCGGTGCCGGTCCTGGAGGCGTTGCTCGCGAGCCCCCACCGCGTCCTCGCGGTGATCACGCCCCCGGACCGCCCGCGCGGCCGGGGGCGTGTCGTCGAGCCGAGCCCGCTCGTCGTGCGGGCCCAGGCCGCGGGGCTCCAGGTGGTGCAACCGACGACGACCAAGGATCCGGAGTTCGTCGCCACGCTGCGCGCGTTCGGCGCCGACGTCCTCGCGGTGGCGAGTTACGGCGAGCTCCTGCGCCGCGACGTGCTCGAGCTGTGCCCGCACGGTGCGCTGAACGTGCACGGCTCGCTCCTGCCGCGTTGGCGCGGCGCGTCCCCGATCCAGCGCGCGCTCCTCGCCGGCGACGCCGAGACCGGGGTCAGCATCCAGCGCATGGTCCTCGCGCTCGACGCGGGCGACGTGCTGCTCGAGGCGCGCACGGCGATCGGCGCACACGAGACCTCCGGTGACCTCTTCGAGCGCCTGGCCCCCATCGGCGGCGAGGCCCTCGTCACGGCCCTCGATCGCCTCGCGGACGGCACCGCCACGTTCACGCCCCAGGACCCGGCGCGTGTCACCCTGGCGCCGAAACTCACGAAATCCGACGGCGCGATCCGCTGGACCGAGTCGGCCGCGGTCCTCGCGCGCCAAGTGCGCGCGTTCCATCCGTGGCCAGGCGCGCGCACCCTCCTACCGGACGGGCGCGAGCTGGAGATCCTCGAGGCCCGCGCGACCGACGAAGCGAGTGGCCTCGCGCCTGGGTCGTTGCTCGGCGACTCGACAGGCAGGGTGAGGCCCGCGGTCGCCACGGGCGAGGGTGTGCTCGAGCTCGTGCATGTCAAACCCGCAGGCAAGGGCGCCCTCGACGCCGCCGCCTTCCTGCGCGGAGCGCGCCTCGCTGCGGGCGAGAGGCTCGGCGAAGTGACGGGCGTCTGACGCCCGAGCGCGACGTCATGCGGCGAGAATGAGGCGAGGCCCTGCGTTTGCGCGCAGAACCTCGCTCTTTGGATCCATGCCGGTCTTGGACCCTCCCTGATCTCCCTTCGGATCTCAATTGGGCCGATCGCCCTTGGGCCGATCTCCCTTCAGACAGGGGTTCAGTCGCTCTGCTCGCTTCGCAGATCCGCCCGTAACCAGGCCTGCGCCGCGCGTCCGGCGGTCGACCTCGGTGACTGCTCGTACGCCACCTGCATCTCTCTGCGGGCGGCCTCGACGTCGCCGAGCGCCGCGGCGATCGCGCCGGCGCGTTGACGCAAGCGCGCCGAGACGGTGCCGACCTCGAGCGCCTTCGCGATGACGTCCTGTGCGGCGGCGTCGTCGCCGTTGCGGTGCAACGCCCACGCGTGATGCTCGAGCGTGAGCACATCGCGACGCTTCGTGCAACGTGCCGTCGTCAGCTCGAGAGCCTGCTTCCAGCGCGCCGGGTCCTCGGTGCGCTCCAGCCAATACTCGACCAGCTGCAGGTTCGCGTTGTCGTCGTTCTGCGACTCTGCGAGCGCGGCCTCCTCGAAGGCCTCGAAGAGCGCCCGTGCCTCATCTTCCTCCCCGGCGGTGGCGAGCGCGCACGCGAGCTCGAACCCGTTCTCCGGGTGCGGCGACACCTCGAACCGTCGACGCAGGTCCTGCGTCGCGGCGCGGTTGTTGCCCTGCAACAAGTACGCCCGTGCACGCTCGGCGAGGGCGTAGTGGTAGCCCGGGAACAGCGCCAGCGCCTCGTCCGCGAGCGTCACGGCGAGGCTCGCCTTGCCACGCTCGACCTCGAGGTGCGCGAGGTGCGTCAGCATCCACGCGCGGTCCTCGACGTCGGTCGGGCGCGTCGAGTGATACGCCATCGTCATCGCTTGCACTGCGCCGTCGATGTCGCCGAAAAGCTCGCGCAAGTAGCTCACACGCGTCGTCGCTGCCGGGGTGCCCGGACGCAGGTTCAGCATCCACTGCGCCGCCTCCTCGGCCGCCGCGTAGTCGCCGAGCTCGACGTTCGCGTCGACGAGCAGCCCGTAGACGAACACGTCGTCCTTGGCGCGCGCGTTCAAGGCGCGCGCACCGACGAGCGCGCGCTCGAATTCGTGTCGCCCGAGCTGATTCCAGACACGCTGACACTCGGCCGGGAAGTTGCCCGGCATGAGCTCCAGCGAGCGCGCGAGCGCTTCGTCAGAGCGGTCGTACCATGCGGAATCGGCCGTTTCACGCGCGCGCCGCGAGAGCGCCGCGGCGAGCGCGTTGTGCGACTCGAAGCTCGTCTCGGAGACCTCGAGCACCATCCGTGCGACCTCGATCGCATGTTGGGCCGGGGTCTCTGCGTCGCTGCGTGTCACGCCCGCCGTTTCCCGCGCGGGCGCGAGGACTTTGCCCCCCGACTCGCCGAAACCAGGCATGGACAGGAGCACCGCCGCGCCGAGGGCCGCGGTGGTCGCGAGTAGCGGGACGCGTTCAGGCGTCCAGCGGGACCGCTGCCGAATGCTCTTGTCGGCGCTGGTGTCGAATCGAGTTTTCATTGTGGAGACCTCCTGCGCCTGGCTCAATCGACGACGCCGCCGTCGGGCTCGCCCGGATCCAAGTGCCGCCGGTTGCGGCCGCTCGGGCACGAGCCGAGGTAGGGGAATTCGTCGCGTTGGCCACCGACGCTGCTCATGGTCCCGTCCCCGAGGCGTCCGTTGACGGCGGAGTTGTAACCAGGGAAGGGCGCCGCGAGCACGCCGCCGATGACGACGCGCAACGTGATGTCGACGACGTCGTCGCCGAGACGACGCCCGTTCGGGTAGCCCGCCGCATCACCCGCGAGGAGACCTATGCGCCTCTGCACCGCGAGCGGTGTCGCGGACACGCCGGTGTTGAGACGCAACATGTCGGCGATCGGCCCGGCGGGGGTCCCCGCGGCGGCGATCGGAGCCGCGTACGTCACGAGCGGCAAGAGGTCCATTCGGGGCGCCATGGGCACCGCGAGCGCGCCGCCGTACAAGGCCTCAACGACCCCCACGATCGGCGGATCGAGGAAGAACGACGCGAACTGCGAGTCGTTCACGGGCTCGTCCATGCTCCAACGGTCCTTGTGGCCGATGCCGATGATAAGCTCGTTGATGAGCGGGTTGCCGTTACGCTGGATCTGGCTCCACGGCCCCGAATGCTGGGCCGGATTGGGCGCCGAGCGCACGGTCATGCGTTGACGTGAGGTCGTGCCCCAGACGCCGATCGTCGCCGCGGGCGACGTCGCGGGCTCAACCGCGCCGGTCGAGGTCAACATGCCGATCGGCAGCTCGATCGCGATCGCGTTGCACGCGAAACCCGACAACGTGTCGGTCGCGATGTTCTCCCTCACGAACTGATCCTCGAACGCCGTGAGGACTCCCGGCACGCCGCTACGCGTCGTGCGGAAGTTCGCCGTGTCGAAGGCCGCGCCGAGGTCGATGAAGAACGGGTCGTCGACCGTTCCAGCGAACACCGACACGCCGTTCGGCAGGCTGTACGTCGCCTCGGCGAAAAGCGCCTCGTAGTCCATCGTACGCGGGCCCACGTTAGCCGGGCACGCATAGAACGGCGCGCCGCTCGGGCTCGCGAGCGGCGTCACCGTGCCCGTGTCGACATCACGCAGATCGACCGTGTAGCTCTGGCGCAGGTTCAGGCCGAGGCTCTGGAAGTCGGTGATCTGCGGCGGGACGACGAGGGCCCCCGTCGAGGGGTTCACCGCGCCCGCGGGCCCGATGCCAGCGACGGCCGTATAGAGGTCCGGCAGGCGATACTCGGTCGAGAAGCGGAACTCCAGGATCTTGTCGGGCACCGCGTCATGGTCGTTGTCGATGCGCAGCTCGTACAGGATGCTCGGGTCGAACGGGAACAGCGTCGGGCCGTTGGCCGGCTCGAGGAACGGATCGACGTCGAGGATCAGGGTCACTTTCTCGGGGGTCTGCCCCATGACCTGACCGGGCCCGTAGCTCACGAACGCGTAGACGTCCGTGATGTCCGCCTTGTGGTCGAGGGCCGTGATCGGCGCCTCGCGGTGACTGGAGGCGTAGGCGCCGATGGCGGCGAGGGTGCCCGTGACCGCGAGCGCGATCGTTACGGGACGGCGCCGCGACGGGCTCGTGTGCGCTTGGCTCGGCGTGGATGGAGTTTGGAGATTCATGGAGAAGGATTCGGAGTGATTGAAAGGGTGACTGTGTCTGTCAGCCGCAGTACGGGGCATCTCTCGCCCTGGATCGGAACTTTCCGCGTTCGCTAGCTCGCGGACCGAGGCAGGCTGACCTCGCGAATCGTGGCGGCTCCGGGGACGATTCCCGTGAAAGTCTGATCCAGTGACGCTCAGCGCTGCGTAACGCGGTATCAAGGAATGGTGTCCAAGTACCAACGACGCGGCGAGGACCCGCAGAATCCGCCGCTGGGGCCGACGCTCGGCCCCTCCGCGAATGGACGCCGCAGCTCCGTCGAGGCCTGCAACACGACCCTCTCGCGCGCCGTGCGCCTGGTCGCAGCCGGACACGAGCCTGCGCTGAAGATGATCTACGACGCCACGGTGGCGAGGGTGTTCGGCGTCGCGCGCGGCATCCTCAGGGACAGCGCGCTCGCCGAAGAGGCCGTCGCGGACACGTACGCGCAGCTCTGGCGCGACGCGCACACGTTCGACGTCGAACGCGCGAGCGTCGAGCGCTGGCTGTCGATGATCGCGCGCTCGCGGGCCATCGACCTGCGGCGCCGCTTCGGGTCAGGCGCCCGGCTCGCAGACCCGCGCGGGGCCGACGCGCCACTCGGAGACGAGGCCACCGCTGCGGCGGCGTCCCCGGCGTCGCACGCCGACGAACACGAGCGCAAGCAGCTCGTGCACGAGGCGCTCGCCTCGCTCCCCTCCGAACAACGTGTGGCGCTGGAGGCCGCTTTTTTTGGCGGCCTGACACACGCCGAAGTTGCGAGTCAACTCGACGTGCCGCTCGGGACGGTGAAGTCGCGCATTCGCGCCGGCCTCTCGACACTTCGCCCTGCACTGTCTCGCTGGGATGCTGAATGGACATGAGTCGTGCCAACGAATCCACATCCGACCGCTGCGCACAGGTCGTCACCCTCCTCGCCGATCACGCGCTCGAGGTGCTCGACCCGCACGAGGCGCTCGGAGTCGCAGAGCACCTCGCGTTCTGCGCGCCGTGCCTCGCCGTCTTCCGCCGCGTGCGCGCAGAGGTCGCCGTGTTGACGGAGGTCGTGCCGTCCGAGGCGCCGCCGCCGGACCTTTGGACGAGGGTCCGAGCGCGTGTGGCGAGCACACGCGACGAGCTCGCTGCGGAGGCCGCGAAGGCGACGGCTGCACATCTGCCCCAGGGTTCGCTGCTTCTGCGCGCCGCAGGCGGCGGTTGGGCCGACACCAGCGTGCCGGGCGTGCGTGTGCGCAAGCTGCACGAGGACGCCGCCGAGGATCGACGTACGGCCCTCTACCAGATGGACCCGGGCGCGAGCTACCCCGCGCACGTACACGGGGGCGTCGAAGAGTGTTATGTGCTGTCGGGCGACCTCCAGGTGGGCGAGCTCTCGATGGGCCCGGGCGACTACCAAAGGGTCGAGGGTGGTTCACGCCACAGCGTTCAATCGACGCGCAACGGCTGCTTGCTGCTGATCACGTGCTCGATGTCGGACGAAATGGATTGACTCGCGGTCGATCCGCGTGGCTCGCTACGCGGGGGAGCTCGACCGCGGCCAATGCGCTCGCGAATTCGAATCAAATTCGGTGGCCTTGACCCGATGAGCCTGAGGCGTCATTTGCGTGGTCCTTCGCTGCAGCCTGCGGTCTACGCGGGGAGGGTTGCGTGTGCGCCGCAACAGTACTTGTCGCGGCGGCGTTGGGCGCGGCGACTCGAACACGAGAGCGAGGGCGCCGACGCTGTGGTTGCCGGTATCGATCCGCGCACCGGGTACACGCGCCTCTCACCGGGAGACCTCGTTGGCTTTTCCCTTGCCCTAACCGAGGTGGCGGGGCTCGTCGCAACGACCGAGACGGCCTCGAATCTGCTCGCCGGGCGCAGCGCGAGCGGGCTGATCCAGGCGCACATCGGCGTCGACGAATGGCGGCCCGGTCCCGACGATCGAGGTGTCACGCACGAGCTCCTCTCGGATTCGCGCATCCTCGCGTGCCCGGCGCTACTGGAGTTCGCGCTGCAACCGCCCTTGATCCGCGCAGTGACCCGCTACCTCGGCGTGTTGCCCTACATCGAACGCATCGGCCTGCCGCTCTCGCTCCCACCGCACGCCGACGCGCTCCCCGCCTACTACACTCGCTTCCACTTGGACAACGACGACTCTAGGCTCGTGAAGGTCTTCTTGCATGCCGATGACGTCGGGCCCAACGATGGGCCCCTGACCTTTCTGCCGGCGGATACGAGCGCCCGCGTCGTCGGCGCGCTTCGACGTCGAGGTGAGCGCGGACAACGCGGGAGGTCGAATCCGTACGGATCTTGGACCGACGCGGAGGTCTTCGAACACTGCGACCCGAACGAGCTCGTCACCCTGACGGGGCCGCGCGGCGCCGGGGCGATGGTGGACCTCTGCCGTTGCTTGCACTACGGCAGCCGCGTGGCGCCGGCGCACCGCCGCCTCGAGCTCGTGCTGTCGTTCCTGCGTTACCACCGCCCGAATCCGAACCGCTCGAACCAGCTCCATGATGCCGAGGTGGGTGGACCCGCATGGCGCCGCCTGGTGCTCCAGAATCCACGCCCCAGGCCGCGCGATACGTTGATCGACGGCGCACCACCGCGGGTGAGCGCCTCACAAGGAGGCGGCGCGCGATGAAGGGCTGGATCCGAAATCGCGAACACGAAGCGCTCATCAGGACGGTGCTCACGCTCGCGCAGCGGTTCCACGAGCAGAGACACGGGCTCTACCGGCGCGACACACCGGCCGCGTGGCGGGGCGGACCACCGATGCGACTGGTGCCCTTACCACGCCCGCAGCACTACGACCGCGCGGTGCGGCGACAGCTCGCGCAGCTCATGCGAGCGGGGGAAACGTCGTTCGCGGATGGCCCGTCGGTGCGACGATTCGAGCGCGAGCTCGCGCGCACGTTCGAGACCGCCGATGCCGTCGCCGTCTCGTCCGGCACCGCTGCGCTGCATACGGCCCTGCTGAGCCTCGGCGTCGGACCCGGTGACGAGGTGCTCGTCCCAGCCTTGACCCACGTCGCGACGGCGATGGCCGTGATGCAGGCCGGAGCGACGCCGTGTTTCGTCGACGTCGCGCCGGATACCTGGACGCTGACACGCGCGGCTGTGGAAGCCGCCGTGGGGCCGAAAACGCGCGCGCTCGTGGTCGTGCACCTGTGCGGGGTTCCCGCGGAGATCGTCGAGCTCGTCGCGTGGGCCCGCGGGCGCGGCATCGCGATCGTGGAAGACGCGGCGCAGGCGCACGGGTCGCGGATCGGAGGGCGACCGCTCGGTGGTTTCGGCGAGGCCGGATGCCTGAGCTTCCAGAGCACCAAGACTCTGTCAACCGGTGAAGGCGGGGCGGTCCTCTTCCACGACCCGGACCTCGCGCGCCGCGCACGCCTCGCGATGAACCTCGGTGAGAGGACCGACCTCCGTGGCCCGACGGTCAACGACTCCCGCTTCGATGCCCGGACCCCGCTGGCCTACGACCAGGTTGGATGGAATCACCGCCTCGGGGCGCTGCAAGCGGCCCACGGGCTCGCGCGCCTCCAGGGCACTCCCAGCCCGTTCGCGCGCGCCTGTGCGCGCCTTCGCGCCGCGCGCGAGCAAATCGTGACCGCCCTCGACGGCCACGAGGAGCTGCGCTTCCAAGCGGCGCCCAAACAGGCGGAGGTCGTCTCCGGAGCGGTCTTCTTCGAGGTGGAGCCGCCGCTCGAGCGAAACGAGCTCGCGCGGCGCCTCTGCCTCGAGCGCATCGACGTGCGGCTGCCGTACCAACGACCGCTCAGCGAGCACGCGGTGTTTCAAAACGCGCGGACTGTGGGTCCGATGCGCGTCACCCAGCGCATCTGTGATCGAGGCCTCGGGTTACGCCTCGACGCCGCGTTCGCTCCCCACGACATCCGATCCATCGTTCGCGCGGTGGAGCGGGCGCTGTCTTGATGCGAGTCCGCGCCGAACAGCACGGTGGTGGTCCCGCCGAGGAGGACCTGGCCGTACCAAGCGTGGCGCCACGGCGTGGCTCCGGATTCAGCGCGACGTGATCGCGCAGCGGAGAGGCTGGTGCCAGCACGCCGTGATAGGCCAGCTGGTGCTCGCGTGGATGGGGAACGAGCTCAGCAAGGCGGCCAATGAAAGTGAGTGGGTCGAAGACGAATCCTCGCGTCCCGTCACGCCACGGTTTGCGGAGGTTCCAGATCACCTTGCCGTCCTCGCGCAGCATGAGGCGGCCTTGGGCGAGAGGGGGTCTTGCCATGTCTGATCCCGCCGGAGGCGCTCCAGTGACACTGATCCCGCCGGAGGCGCTCCAGTGATACTGATCCCGCCGGAGGCGCTCCAGTGACACTGCGAAATAACGAGTCGCTCCAGCGATTCGCGCGCGTCAGCCTCGAGGCTCGTCGCGGCGTGCAGCGAATCACCATCCGAGGTGGCGGTCAGCGCGCTGCGCGGCAAATCGAGTTGTTCGCGCGGCGCGGATGCGAGCGACGGATCGACGGGTTGCGGGACCTTGTCTCCCGTGCCGGCCGCGGTGCGCGACGAAAGCGACGCAGACCACAGCAGCGGCATCGCGGAGTCTTCGGCACCCTCCAGCGGCGGCCGACCACCACCCCGCGTCGGAGCGGCACGCAGCTGGCGGACCCATTCGTCAGGAGACCAGCGCGCGAGCTCTTCGGCGTCGAAGCCGCTGCTCACTGGTTGAAACGAGGCCGTCATACCCGACTCGTACGGATCTTCTCCGAGCTCCGCGCACCATGCCTCGATCGGTACTCGGAGCTCAGAGGAAGCGTGAACCGACAGATGCCTCGCAACAGCACGCGCGAGCACCTGCGTCGCGGGACGACCGAGCCCCTCGATCGAGAGCTCGCGGCGCAGCGTGGAACGATCCTGCTCGTCGCTCCAGTGCGCGCGAGGGGTGCGTTGCTCGTCGATCCAGAGCCACGCCCGATCCGCGAGGGGCTGGGCCTCGACGGACGAAGCGACCGCCACCAGGAGCCAGCGGTCGATCGTGCGGAGCGGGTTCGGCAGGGACGCGACGAGCTCATCCCAGCCGAGCTCCCCACCTTCGAGCACAAGAGCCAGATCCCGGCCCAGGGCGTCGACGACGATCGCGATCAACGACCGATGACCCTCGTCGTATCCGATGTGGGCCGTGTGCAGGTCGCCCGGATCCAGGCGGCTCCACGTGTCGCCCATCTCTCGCCAGAGGCGCCCGGGCAGCGCGTCGCTGATCCGCTGCAGGTCTGCGAGGCTGGGACGACGCCCTTCGGCTGCGTCCTTCCAGCCGACCCGCGCCTCGGCGCCGCGCGCCGCCATCAGGAGCGCGAAATAACGCGCCGCCCGCGCGGGGTGTGACGCCGAAAGCTTCGACCCGTCGACGTAGGGATGAATCTCCGCAAAGAGCACGGGGTCCGACGTGCGCAGCTCGAACAACCGATCGGTGTCCGTCGATGGGCTCTGGAAGAACAGCACACGCGCGCGGCTCAGCACCTCCGGGTCCACACTCGCCCTCGACGTGAGGACATCTGCCACCAGATCACCCTCCCACCCCCTGCAAGCACGCGGGGTGTGGGCTCGGGTTGTTGGAATCTCGGACCCCTGGTAGCGTCCACGCGTGCCTCGCGCGCCCCAGACCACTCGACTAGGCCCTCAGCTCGCCGTAGGCCGGAGCCGATCGCCGTCGTCGTCAAGGCGGTGGACCCAGGGCTCGACGTCGGTCCCGTCCTTCTCGGAGTAACGAACTAGCGGCGGGCTCGGCAGACCGGCCTTGTGCTCCTGGAGCCGGCCGGAGATGGCATCGTCGCCGGCCATCACTGGTCACCCATGGCATCGAGCCGCGCGCGGATCTCGTGGACCTGGGGCGCGAGCACCGTGGTCTCGAAGATTCCCGCGAGCTGGCGGAGGATGCCCGCGAGGTAGACCAATCCCGGCGCGTCGAGCTCGCCCTCGGCGTGCATCCGGAGGAGGACGTCGATCGCCTCGTTGAGGTCCTCGACCTTGCGGATCCGCGGCCACGGGACCGCGGGGACGTTCGGGATCGCAGGCGGCGGCGTCGAGGACTTGTACTTCAGGACGAACCTGCGCGCGTCCTCGTCCGTCTCGGCGGCCTTCAATTCCTGCGCCCACAGTCGCGCGGCGGCCTCGTCAGATACGGCCTGGTGGAGTGGGGAGCGACGTGCGGCGCGCGGTCGTTGCGCTGGAGTCGGTTCGTCGGATTGGTGCAGAGTCATCGAATGGTCTCCGTGTCGGGATCGGGGTCGGCGGCGCCGGCGGGCGCTGATGCGAGGTTCGCCGCGTCGATCACCGCGCGGCGTTCGGCGGCGGAGAGCGCGAGGAGCGCCGCGTCGATCACCGCGCGGCGTTCGGCTGCGGAGAGCGCGAGGAGCGCGTACAGCGCGACCTGCGCGGCCACCGAGAGGGCCTCCGCGTGCGTGGTCTCGTCGATGTTGGCGCCAACCTGGGCGCTACCCGGAGTCTGCGGTTGACCTAAGTCCTTGCCCGCCTGTGGGTTATGACTTGACCTCGTCGGGCTCATAACCCGGAGGTCGCAGGTTCGAATCCTGCCCCCGCTACCACTGTTGACCGCGGCCCAGCTCCGAATCACTCCCGCGTTCGTCGCGATCGAGAGTCGCGACGGTGCGCGGAATTCCCGCGCCGACGCTTCCGGTCAACTTCACCTGGACGCCGGCGATGGTCGAGTGGCCCTATTCCGCCTCGTCGTCGATGGTAGACGTATCGGAAGCCGCGAGGCTCGCCCCGCGGTGACGCGGAGACCGCAAGTGCGGTGCCAGGCACCTTTCTTCTGGTAAGTCCCTGGTCGTGTCGAAAGAGCGTAGAACCACGAGCGTCACGGGCTGGTTCGGGGCAGTGACGGGTGCTGTGATGCGGCGACGCTCAGGGACGTGTGGCGCGGGATGGAACGGCGCCGTCGACATCTTGACCATCGCCACCGAGTGGGCGCAGTGCCTGCCACGTCACGACCTCTGCAGGGCCTTCTCGAGTTCCCTCACCTGCCGCTCGAACTCGGCGGGACGGTCCACGCGGAACTGTTCCAGATTCCGAAGCCGCCAGCGGATCGCCGGCAGCACGCTCGCGTGCGGGCAGGTGACGAGCGCCCAGTCGGGCTCCGCCCGCGCCAGACCGACGAGGAACGATCGCTGGTCGGCCGTCAGCCGCTTCGGGAGGTCGGCCAACAGCCGTTCGCGGGCGGCTTCCAGGGCAGCGAGCTCGGTCGGTTCCCGCGTCATCCCTGCGAACGAGGACTCGAACTCCCGTGCGATGTCCTTCTGGCGCGGGACGAGCGCCTCGTGCATCGGCCGGTTGTGCCCCGCGAGGTACAGCACGAAGCACTCGATTGCGACGTCGGTCAGGCCGCGCGTCTGGTACATGCGCGAGACGTCGAAGAGATCCCGCGGATGCTGGCGATCGAGCGCCGCCACGAGCTTGCTGCCATACAGTTCGTCCATGGCGAGGATCGGCACCGACAGCTCGGCGCTGAACAGCTCCGCTGCTCTTGGCGCGAGCGATCGGCGTTCGATGGGCTGGACTGTGCCCCGGAAGACGAGATTCGCTTCGACCTTCACCTGGGCGCCAGCGCGCTCGACGATCAGCTTGCTCTCGCCGAGGCCGACTGCGGCAACCGTGCGGACCGCGAGCCCTACTTGCTTCAGGCGCTGAGCGATCGCGGCGAGTTCGTCGGCAATTGCTCGCAGCGCCTCGTCGCGCGACGATCCCCATTCGGGATATGCCAGGTCGATGTCCACCGACAACCGCGGCATGTCGAGGACGAAGAGGTTGAGCGCGGTCCCGCCCTTCATGGCGAACACGCCGCCTCGAAACACCTCGGGCGCGACGGTGAGCAGCAGTCGGACGGTGTCGACGTAGGCCCTATCCATAGGGCTTCAGAAGGAGCAGCGTGCCGTCCGGGAGTCGGCTCACCCATCGCGAAGTGCTGCCGATGCGCAGGTCGAAGCGCTCGCGGAGCGCGTCCACGTCGACGAGCCCCGTCTCACGCGACCAGGTGAGGAAGAGCCGCACCGCCTTCACGCTGGTGCACATGGAGAGGAGCTTGCCCAGCACCTCGGTGCGAAGGTTGCGCAGGCCCTCGAATACGCTGCGCGCTTCCTCCAGTGATTCGTGGGTGCCCACTTCGTAGAGCAGCTCGAGCGCCGCCCGTTCGGGGGTCGAGACCTGCACTCGGTCGAGCACACCCGGCGGCGTCGAGAGCGTCCTTCGCACCAGTTCGGGATCGAGGGCATCGAATAGACCGGCGAACACGGCGCGCGCGGGAAACCGAGTGGTGAACCACGTCGGAAGTGCGAACCGCTTGTCGGCCCACAGCACGAGCGTCTCGCGCACGGCGAGGTTGTGCCGAACGCCATGCAGCGCGAGCGCGCTCTTACCGCCGACATGCAGCCCTGCGACGGCACGCTGGAGGAGCCGCGTCGCGCTGAGCCCTGTGACCTCGTCGCCCGGCAGCGCGTAAACGCCGCGGCCGACCCGGACGAGCCACCCGTTCCGCGCGTAGAACGAGGCCGCCTTCGCGTCCACGCCATGCTCGGCGAGATCGGCAATGTCCAGGGGCATGCCCCGGGGGACCCCATGCAGTAGCCGTTTGATTGGACTTGGCATCGAAGTTCGCTCCTCGTGCGAACTGTATCGTTGAATTCAAGCATGCCATTGCTGATGTTTGAAATTCGCGATGAAATTCGCGCCTCGGGCGAGCCTGGGCGGTGATTCCAAGGGTTGCAGGGGGCAGGCAGTCGAACCGGGCTTCGCGGCCGCGCCGGCCTCGACCGACGGGGCGCCTGCCGCCGGCCGCACGAACTGGAGCCCGTCCTCCGCCGCGAGGCTCGTCGCTCTCCTCGCCTTCTCCCACTGACCCCGCCCCGGACGGGCCCCTCATGTCGAGCCCTCGTGGCCCCCGCTGGAGTGCTCGCTGTGCTCGCCAGGGTGGATTTGCGCATTCGTGGCCCTTGCGAGGCCCGGACTGGGCGGCGAGGCCGCGCTGGGGCCTCGCCCACGGATGAAGAGTCTCGCGGGCGCTCGTCGATCGAAGGCGGCGCGCGCATGGATTGGTGACCGCTGGACCGAGGACGGTACGGAGATCTGTGCGCAACAGGTCCGTCCGTTCCTCCGAGGGGGCTTGCAACTGGCCGAGGCCAAACCTTGCAATCAGCCGAGCTTGGGCTCGCAGTCGGACGCAATGCCTTGAGGCACTCTGCATCCACGCTTCGCGGAAGCGCTCCTCGTCGAAGCACTGGCGGATACACCCGTAGTCTTGGTCCACGGCCCGCGCCAATCCGGCAAGACGACTCTGGCCCGCCGCACGACGTCGGTCGTGCACGGCTGGTAGTCGTCGGCGTCGCGGTAGAGTCGCCCCACCCAGGATTGCGGCGGCTCGTCCAGTCACGAGAGGACTGGCCTCGACCGCCGCGGGTGTCACCGGAGAGTCGATTCACAGGGACTGTGGCGCGCTAGGATCACAGGACGGCTCTGTCATTCAACTTCCGGCCGATCGACCTCGAGGGGCAGCGGTGCTGGGAAGCCCTCCCAACCCATCTCTAAAGAGTCAGGAGAGCCCTCAGTATCGACTCAGTATCGCAACAGACGGTGGCGCTTCCTTGCCCTAACTCCCCTGTCCGCGGTACACACCCCGGATGGAGAGAGTACGACCCGAAATCTTCGTCCTCGGCGGGCCGAACGGCTCCGGTAAGTCGACCGTCGCCAGCCATCTTCTTCCGAACGACCTCGAAGTCTCAAACTTCGTCAACGCCGACGTCATCGCAGCCGAACTCTCTCCTGACGCCCCTGCAGCGTCGGCCTTCGTTGCGGGTCGAATGATGCTGCGGCGCCTCCGCAAGCTTCGCAGCCAACGAGAACGCTTCGCCTTCGAGTCAACCCTCGCTTCGAGATCGTTCGCTCCATTCCTTCGCGAAGCGAAAGCCGACGGCTATCGCGTGCATGTCCTCTACGTCTGCCTTTCGAACCCAGACCTAGCCGTTCACCGGGTTCAACTTCGAGTCATGTGTGGTGGCCACGACATCCCGCAAGACATCATCCGGCGCCGCTACGTGCGAAGCCTCGCCAATTTCTTCGAGCTATACCGTCCGCTGGCCGACAGTTGGGCCATGTGCGACGATTCGGGTGAGGTACTCGTCGACGTAGCCTACAGACGTGAAGGGGCTGACCCTATCGTCGCTGACCGGACGCGGTGGGAACGAGTGCTCCAGCAAGGAACGACCAATGACCTCTGAAACCGAAGCAGAATTCCTCGACCATCGGCTCGAGCAGATTCGAACAGGCGCTGCTGAAGCCATCCGTCGAGAGGTCGCCGAGCTGAGGCGTCTCGGCCTACCCGTGTGGGTCTCCGAGAACGGGCACGTCGTCGACGCCTCGAAGAACGGCAGCTCGACGCAACCCGACAAGACACCATGAAACGCCGCGAGAGCGTTGGGCCGCCCGAGAGAGAGCGCGCGGCGGCAAGTCCGGTGGCTCCAGCGACAACACCCACAGCGCCGCGCCGATTTGGCCTTCACGAAGGGCCGAGGTTTAGCTGGGCCGAGTTGATGCAACGAGTCTAAGTCATGGACACGACGCTACTTCCGCGCCCGATCAGCCCTGGCGAGCTCGATACGATCCGAGCCGCGATCGAATACGCGTCCGTGGAGCCCATCAATCAGCGAGTCCTCGACTCACTCCATGGACTGCAAGTCGTCGGCCTCTGCGGGTGCGGCTGTGCCTCGGTGGATTTCGCCGCGTCAGAGATTACACAGAGTCGCATCGTCGCCGACGCAACGGGGATTACGAGCCAAGACAAAATGGTCGGCATCTTGGTCTGGGGGAACTCGGAGGCGATCACGGGACTCGAGATCTACGGGCTCGACTCGAGCGACTGCGACAGCATCCTGCCTGTCCCTGGAACGCTGCGCCCGCTTGGGAGCCGGTGACGCAGTCGTGCTGGGCGGCGTTCCCCGACCTGGAGGACGGTGTCGCCGCGCGCACGGTGGGGCGCGCGGGTGTCGGGCCGATCTACGGGCTGCGTTGGTTATGGTGGCGTGTGAAGGCCTCGACTGAGATCGTCGCGATGGTCGCATCGGCGCCTGGCTCGTCGGCTGGGCCCTCAGCGCCCTGCGGGAGAATCCCCGCACGATCACATCAACCGCGTCGTACTATCGGCCGCGGAAGCAAACCTCGGTCGTGTCGACGACGCGCTCGCGTGTCTCGCCGCCGGCGCTGAACCGGCGGAGCGGGTCTATGGCCGCACAAGCGTTGAGTACTTCAAGTTGCGTCGGATCGGCGTTGAGTTGCTCGTCGGCGCCGGCCGTCGCGATGACGCGCACGCGCGCGCGACATTGGCGCTCTTACCGCCGGACACTACCGACTCGCTCCCAGCGCAATGGCTGGAAGCGCTCAATCTCGCTGGCGCCCGACTCAACCGCCCGTAACGCCGTCGGGGTCCTCGAGGCCGAAGCCGTCCAAGCGCGCGAAGAGCGCCCGACGGCGGCTCGCAAGGACTGCGCCGCGGCGAGCGCGAACATCGGGCGCCTTGTCGAGCTGACGCTCGTGACACATCGCCTCTCGGCGAATTCCGCGCTCCAGCCAGTGGACGCCACTGGGGTGGTCACTGCGCTGGCACGATCCAGAGTTCGCCGTCGTTCGCAGCGTTGCCGAGGGCGGCGAGGCCCAAGGGCTGGTTCATGTCGCGCGGGACGGCGCGCGAGAGGGCCGCGTCGAAGCGCGGGGAGCGGGCGCCGGCGTAGGGCGCGGGGTTGCCCTCGGCGCCGCCGCAGCTGATCACGTCGCCCTCTTGGTTCATGAAGAACGTGCGCATCGGCACGTCCGAGGCCTCCGCGGGCCATGCGTACGCGCACCAAATCACCTCGGCCAGCTTAGCGTCCGGCAGGACCTGGCCTGGGCCGCCCGTCGAGGCCTCCGCGAGTCCGGCGACGGTGGCTTCATTCGGCGCAGCCGGCAGGTAGATCTGGAAGAAGTACCCCGCGCGCCGCACGACACCTTGGCCGCCGAAGGACTCGAGCGCACCGAAGGCCTCGGCCAAGAAGGCGGGCCGCAGCGCATCGCCCACCGGGACGAGGATCGCGCCGAGCTCGGCGTCGTGCTTGCGGAGGACCGTCGCGGTGCCCGCGAGCTCAGCGAAGTAGCCGTATTCACCGCCTCCATCGCCGTCGGTGTCGATCCGCACGGATGCTTGGAGTTGCTGCTGTGCGCTGCACACCGAGCGCAGCGTCGCGACGGCCGCGCGTTCGCGCTCGGTCTGCAGCTCGAGCGCCGCGGCGCGGGCCGTGGCGGCTTCGGCGTCAGTGGCATCGGCGACAGTCTCAGTGTCAGCCGGCGTATGGACCGCCGGGTGGACGGCCTCGTCCTGGGGCGCGGGTCGCGGCGCGGGAGCTTCGAGGATCGCCACGCGCCGCGGGGCTTCGCTCGTATCTACGGCGACGCGCATCGGCCCCGCTGCGGGGGCGACCGCCATCGAGGGCGCTCGCTCGGCGCCCTTGCGCGCTCCTCCGTCACCTCCGAGGCTCCACGCGCCGATTCCGGCCAGGGTGAGCGTGACGCCCGCGAGGGCCGGACCGGTGGCTGGGATGCGCATGACTGGTTCCTCCGCGGGCGGGATCGCCCCGGTCTCAGCTTCGGCCGCTGAGGCCGAGGAGCTGAAGATACAAGTCCCGCGGAGGCCCTCGTCAGCGCTCGAGCACGATCGTCGGCGGCAGCTCTTGGCCTTGGGGCACAAACGTCATCGAGATCGAATTGACACAGTGGCGCGTGTTTTTGGCGGTCTGGCGCTCGCCGAGGAACACGTGCCCGAGGTGGCCGTCGCAGTTCGAACACAGGATCTCAGTGCGCCGCCCGTCGGCGTCTGTCTCGCGCCGCACCGCGCCGGGGAGCTCATCGTCGAACGCGGGCCAGCCGCAGCCCGAGTGGTATTTGTCATCCGAGCGGTACAGGGGCTGGTTGCACTGGCGACACAGGTAGGTCCCCGCGGCGTCGGTGTCGGTGTAGATGCCCTGGTTGGCGCGCTCGGTGCCCTTGTCCAGGATCACCCGCGCTTCAGCGCGATCGAGGGGGTTGTAGGACTTGGCCATGGTGGTGGTCGGAGCGGTGTCGACGGCGACGTCGGGGATGTGGTCGGTGGGCGGCGTCGCGACCTGCTGTTGTGTCGGAGCCGTCCTCGCGGGGGCCTCTCCGCCCCGCGAGCTCGAGTCGCGTACACACGCGCCGAGGAGCCCGACGGCGACGAGCCCGAGACCCAGGTACATCAAGTAGAGCGCGAGGACGCGCGCGCAGAGCGCGGAGATGAAACGGATCTGCATCATGTACCTGTACGTCCGGGAGGTGCTCTTCGGGACAGGACTCCCCGTGTAATTATGCGGGGATTCGTGCGAGGAGGTCCCTGGATGCCGCGCGCCCTTGGGATCCCGGCCAGAATGCCTCGGCGCGGAGCTGGGGCCAAGGGGCCCTTTCGAGGCCGCGCGCGTCCTGCCCTCGGGCCTGGCGGCCGATAGTCCCCCTGGAACCGTCACCGAACATGCCTGATCGCCGCCCGAGCCCCACGACCGCGGAGGAGGCGCGCCTTCTCGAGGATGGCGCCCGCAAGGCGAACTGGAAGCGTTTTGGTCCGTACCTCGCGGATCGGCAATGGGGCACCGTACGCGAGGACTACTCGGCCGGCGGCGACGCCTGGGGCAGCTTCCCGCACGAACACGCGCGCAGCCGCGCGTTCCGCTGGGGCGAGGACGGCTTGCTCGGGTTCAGCGATCGGCAGGGGCGGTTGTGCCTCGCGGTCGCGCTGTGGAACGGCCGCGACCCGATCCTGAAAGAGCGCCTCTTCGGCCTGACCGGCCCACAAGGCAACCACGGCGAGGACGTCAAGGAGTGTTATTGGCACCTCGAAGGGCTGCCGACCCACGCCTGGATGTGTGCGCTCTATCGCTATCCGCAGCGCGAATTCCCGTACGAGCAGCTCGTCAAAGAAAACGCGCGCCGCGGCCTCGGCGACCTCGAGTACGAGCTCGTCGACACGGGGATCTTCGCCGAGGACCGCTTCTTCGACGTGACGGTCGAGCTCGCGAAGGCCGGCCCGGACGACCTGCTCGTGCGCTGGCGTGTCGTGAACCACGGACCCGAGGCGGCGACGCTGCATGTGTTGCCGCAGCTTTGGTTCCGCAACACGTGGAGCTGGGGTCGCGCCGGCGAAGAGCACGGCCCGCGACCATCGATCGAGCGTGTCGATGCACAGACGGTGCTCGCGCGGCACGACACGCTGGGCGAGCACACGTTCGCGTTCGACGTCGGGGCGGATGGCGCGCCACCCTCGCTCTTGTTCTGTGAGAACGAGTCGAACCTGCAGCGCCTCTACGGCGCGGCGAACCCGACGCCGTTCGTCAAGGATGGCCTGCACGACTTCGTTGTCGACGGCATCGCGAGCGCGGTGTCGTCGACGGGTCCGGGCACGAAGGTCGCCGGGCACTACGTGCTGCGCATCCCCGCGGGCGAGTCGCGCGAGGTGCGTGTGCGCCTCTCGTCTGGCGCGGCCAAGGCAGCCTTCGGGCCGGCGTACGACGCGGTGTTCGTGGAGCGCAAGAACGAGGCGGACAGCTTTTATGCCAGCCGCATCCACGCGTCTGTCACGCCCGACGCGCGCCGCACCGCGCGCGCCGCGTATGCGGGCCTCTTGTGGACGAAGCAGTTCTATCACTACGTCGTGGAGCATTGGCTCGAAGGCGATCCCGCGCAACCCGCGCCGCCGCCGCAACGGAAAGAGGGCCGCAACTCCGAGTGGGGCCACGTGTACAGCCGCGACGTCCTGTCGATGCCGGACAAGTGGGAATACCCGTGGTACGCCGCGTGGGACCTGGCGTTCCACATGCTGCCATTCGCGCGCATCGACGCCGGGTTCGCCGAGCACCAGCTCGAGCTGCTCTTGCGCGAGTGGTACATGCACCCGAATGGCCAGATCCCGGCTTACGAGTGGAATTTTGGTGACGTGAACCCGCCGGTGCACGCGTGGGCCGTGTGGCGTGTATACAAGATCTCGGGGCCGCCGGGCGCGCGCAACCAGACCTTCCTCGAGCGCTGTTTTCAGAAGCTCTTGCTCAACTTCACCTGGTGGGTGAACCGCAAGGACGCCCACGGCAGACACCTCTTCAGCGGCGGCTTCCTCGGCCTCGACAACATCGGGATCTTCGACCGCGGCGCGCCCTTGCCCGGAGGCGGCTCGCTCGAGCAAGCCGACGGCACCGCGTGGATGGCGTTCTATTGCGGCACGATGCTCTCGATCGCGCTCGAATTGGCGCGCTTCAACCCGACCTACGAGGACCTCGCGAGCAAATTCCTGGAGCACTTCGTCGCGATCGCGGACGCGATGAATCACCTCGACGGTTCGGGCCTCTGGGACGACGAGGACGGCTTCTATTACGACCGCATCCTGCTCAACGAACGCAGCGTGCCGCTCAAGTTGCGCAGCGCAGTCGGGATCATCCCGCTGCTCGCGGTCGAGGTCCTCGAACAGAGCGCGATCGACGCCTTGCCGGGGTTCAAGAAGCGTTTGCAGTGGTTCCTCGAGAACCGCACGGACATCTGTTACCGCATGGGGTACATGGAGGACGACGCGGGCCACCACCACCGGCTGCTGTCGATCCCGAGCCGCGAGCGACTCGTGCGGGTCCTCCGGTACGTGCTCGACGAGGCCGAGCTGCTCTCGCCTGTCGGCGTGCGTTCGCTCAGCAAGGCCCACGACGCGCGCCCGTTCGAGGTGACGCTCGCGGGCGAACACTTCTCCGCGCGGTATACCCCGGGCGAGAGCGACAGCCGCATGTTCGGCGGCAACTCGAACTGGCGCGGCCCGGTGTGGATGCCGATCAACTTCCTGCTCGTCGAGGCGCTCGAGCGTTACCACTATTTCTACGGCGAATCGCTGACCGTCGAGTGCCCGACCGGCTCAGGGATCCAGATGAACCTCGGCGACGTGTCACGCGAGCTCGCGCGGCGCCTCTTGCGCCCGTGGTCCGAAGCCGACGACGGCCGCCGCCCGTTCCACGGCGACACGCCTCGCGCGGACGACCCGCATTGGCGCGACCACCTGTTGTTCCACGAGTACTTCCACGGCGACACAGGCCGCGGCCTCGGCGCGAGTCACCAGACGGGCTGGACCGCCCTCGCGGCGACCTTGATCGACGCCCTCGCCCGCGGTGGCACGCGCCAGCGGCACTGGATGGGGTGAACGCCGGAACCATGCGCCTCGCACGGCACGGTTTCTGATAACGGGGTCGGAACAATCCGCCGGGCAGGCCCGTTTGCGTGGTGCGCTGCTCGGGGCGCTCCTCGAATGAGCGCCGATTCAACCGTTCTAGATGTGAGGCACAGGTCGCGAGTCCATCTTCGACTCAAGAGGGAGCGGATCGCATCCGCACCCCAAGGGCTTCCAATCACTCCCGAGCGGCCTCCGCTCTCAATCGAACCATGAAGAACCTACCTACGCTGGGTCTCGTCCTCGGCACCACTTGCCTCGCCACGCTCGCATTCACGCAGACGAGCCGCCCCGGTGACGCGCCGGCGCAAGAGCGTCGTCCGACCGCCACGGGTCAGGACCAATCCAACTCCGTCCAGGCCGCGCAGCGCCAGCTCCACCAGGCGGTCGCGTCCGAGGTGCAGACCTGCGCCGCGAAGCACGGCGTGATGGTCGACAATTCGAACCTCATGATCTCGCTGGTCGGCACCTCGGGCGTCATCGCGGGCGTGCCGATGAAGGGCTCGTCGAGCTCGGCCACCGACCCGGCGCGCAAGGGCAGCGATGCCTCGGCGACGGGACGTGACCAGAACCCGGCGACGCCCAAGGGCGCCAACTCCGGCGCCGCGGACCAGAACGTGGTCGGCGTCATCTTGCTCTCGCCGGCGCTCGCGCCGAGCGGCGCAGGCGTGCGACCGGGCGCGACGGATTCCACCGGCGGCCAGCGCCCGCAGGGCGCCGACGCCTCCGGTAAGCAGGGCTCGTCGGACCTCGTCGCCTACAAGGTGCGCCGCAACCAGCAGGGCAACGGCTCGGTCGAGCTCGTCGGCGACGACGGGCGCGTGGCGCTGCAGGTCCAACTGCTCAACACCGAGAGCGACGGCATGCGTCGCACCCGCGAGGCGTCGTCCCCGCGTGACGTCCGCGAGGACGCGAAGGTCGGCAACGACCCGAAGGGTGACCCGCTCGGCGATCCGCGCAACCAGGGCCCCGAGTCCAAGGACCGTGGCCGCTCGGCCGACGCGCAAGACGGCTCGATGCGGGGCCAAGGCGCCGATGATTGGAGCGTCGTGTACGCCTCGGTCGTCTATCAGGTTTGCCAGCAGCATCACGGCAAGAAGTGAACGAGTGCGAAGCGCGGCGCTTTTATAGAGCCGCGCGCCACACCGCCGCGCGGCGCTGACGGTCCTCCGTCGGCGCCGCGCGGTGCACTTGAGCTCGACTTCGGGAGGTGATTCACTGCACGCCGCGACGCACCTCGAGGCTGACGCGCTCTCACATCGCCGCGCGACCACGTCGAGCCAGACTGGCGGCCAATGCCGGTTCGTGGGCATTGCCCCCGAGAGATAAACCGCGGATGTGTTACGAGTCCGTGTCGTTCGACCTCCCACTCGACACACACCCGCGACGCTTCCGTGATTACGTATTCCGCGGGGCCTTCGGCGAGTCCGCCGCTAGTTGACCGTGCAACACAATCAGGACACCGACTCATGACCCAGTCCAGCACCATCAATCGCAAGCTCGTGCTGGCGCAGCGCCCAAAGGGCGAGCCCGACGACGACACACTGCGCCTCGAGACGGGTGATTTGCCATCCACCGGCGAGCGGCAAATGCTCCTGAGGAACGAGCTCCTGTCGCTCGATCCGTACATGCGTGGACGCATGAGCGACGCTCCGTCCTACGCGGAACCGGTCGCCGTGGGCGAGGTCATGGTCGGCGGGACAATCTCGCAGGTAGTGACTTCGCGCGTCCCGAGGTTTGCCGTAGACGATTGGGTCGTCGCGTTGGGTGGCTGGCAGGATTACGCGCTGTCCGACGGCGAGGGTGTCATCAACTTAGGCAAAAATCCGGAGCACCCGTCCTGGTCCCTGGGCGTTCTCGGGATGCCGGGACTGACCGCGTGGGCGGGACTGACCCAAATTGGACGGCCGAAGGCAGGTGAGACGCTCGTGGTCGCAGGGGCTAGCGGTCCGGTCGGTTCCACCGTGGGGCAGGTCGCCAAAATCTTGGGCTGCCGCGTCGTGGGGATCGCAGGTGGCGAGAAAAAGTGTACACACGTGGTGGACACTCTCGGCTTCGACGATTGCATCGATTATAAGGCCGATGGATTCCCGGCTGCGCTCGAAGCTGCGGTACCGGACGGGATCGATATCTACTTCGAGAACGTTGGGGGAGCCGTGTTCGATGCGGTCTTGCCGCTGCTCAACCCGTCGTCCCGAATCCCGCTCTGCGGGCTGATCTCGCAGTACAACGCAACGTCACTGCCGGAGGGCCCCGACCGCATGAACTACCTCATGGGGCAGCTCCTGCGCCGTCGGATCACGATGCGGGGTTTCATCGTGTTCGACGACTTCGGCCACCTATACCCGGAGTTCACCCGCGAAATGACCGCCTGGGTCGAGGCCGGCAAGATCACGTACCGCGAGGAAGTCATCACCGGACTCGAGGAGGCACCGGCGGCCTTCGCCGGCCTGCTGCGGGGCGGCGCGTTCGGGAAACGCGTCGTGCACCTCAGCGACTGACTCACGTCGCGCTGTCACTGACAACAACAACCCAAGCACGCGCCCATGAAGGCCCTGATGATTCTGAACCCGGCAAGTCGCTGATCGCGGGCAAAAGGGTCGCTGGACTCTCGAACTCAGAGGAAGAGGGTCTCGGACTGACCGATGTGGTCCCCTTCCTGTGGGAGGACATGCTCCAAGCCGACGGCGGCATGTCCGAGTAGGGCAGCAAATGGGCTTCGTTCTCGCTCGTCGATGGGAAGCTCGTGACCGGCCAGAACCCCGCGTCGTCCGCGGCCGCCGCCCGCGAGCTCCTCGAGTTGCTCTAGCCCGGAGTCTTCATGTGGGTGACCGCGAGTGCGCCGGAGCGGGTGGGGTGTGCGCGCTCTCGACGCTCTCGATGCTCTCGATGCTCTCGATGCTCTCATCCGGCGCCATCTAGCGTCGCGATCTCCGTCTTGCGCGAGGATTCACGCCATGTAGCTCGGCGTTTTGCAGTCGTGGTTTCAGATCTGTGTGCGCTTGCGGCGGACACCGCGCGCAGACCGTCTGTCGAACGACTTCGAATTCTATGAACCACGACATCAAGATCATGCTCCTCGCGCTCGGTACGGGATCTGCGTTCGCAGACCAATCCGACGCGATGGCGCAGGGAACGGGCTTCGATCGGCCGATCGTGATCGCACACCGAGGCGCTTCGGGTTACCGGCCCGAACACACGATCGAGGCGTACACGCACGGGATCCTCCAAGGAGCAGACTTCATCGAGCCGGACCTGGTTCCGACAGGTGACGGGCACCTCATCGCACGCCACGAGAATGCGCTCGCCACGGTCACGCTCGACGCGAGCGGGAACATCGTTCTGGATGGACTCGGGAACCCGATACTCACGAGCGAGACCACGAACGTCGCTCACCTGCCGCAGTTCGCGGGCCGTCTGGCCGTCAAGGCGATCGACGGCGTACGCATCGGGGGCTGGTTCAGCGAAGACTTCACGCTGAGCGAGATTCGCACCATGCGTTGCCGCGAGCGGATCCCGGGGGTACGCCCCGCGAACGCCTCGTTCAACGACCAATTCCTGGTCCCGACGTTCGACGACGTCATCTTGCTCGTGCGCATCGTGGAGCTGCTCACGGGACGCGAGATCGGCATCTACCCCGAGACCAAGCACCCGACCTACTTCGAGTACGAGGGCCGGCGCCTCGACACCACGCCGATTTGTATCGACACAAGCCGGTTGCTGGTCGAGGCGCTCGTTCGCAACGGCTTCACGGATCCGGAGCGGGTCTTCATCCAATCTTTCGAGTTCCAGAACCTGATCGAGTTGCAGCAAGTGCAGATGCCGGCCGCCGGGATCGACATGCCCCTCGTCCAGCTCTACGGAGACGTCGCTGAGTGCTGCGTGCAGCCCTTCGATTCGTTCTCGCGCCCCTATGACATGTACTACAACGCGTCCATCGGCGCGAACCTGAGCGCGATCTACGGACCGCTCGTCGGGGCCGTGCGCAATGGGATCACGACGAACACGCACTACGGGGACATCCTCTCGCTGCGCGCACTCATGACGATGCGCAACCTGTACGCAGAGGGCATCGGACCGTGGAAGAACAGCTTCCTGCTTCGCGTTCCTCTGCCGATGCCCGTCGACGGTAACGGTGACGGTCTGGCGCAGATCACGAGCGGCCTGAATGGCCAGGTGGATCCATTCCTGGGTTATGCGAAGCGGGTCGGCCTGAAGGTCCATCCGTACACGCTGCGCGCGGAGGAGAACTTCTTGACCGTGCACGCCAACGGGGTCCCGCAGTCGGTGACGGGCGAGGTCCTGCACCTCCTCGCGCTGGGTGTCGACGGGTTCTTCATCGACCAACCTGATCTGGGCGTGGCGGGGCGCGACTTGTTCTTGACTGCGAACGGGCACGACACGTCGGACTTCGCCGGTGGGGCCAACCATGGCGTGGACGAGGGGCAAGTGCTCGCAGCGTTCCAGGCCGCGCGTTGCGCTCTGGACTCGAACGATTGCAAGTGACGCCCTGGACGTTCGTGCTGGCTCGCTCATAAGTCGAGCGAGGCACGCGTGGGCCCCGAGCTCGGCAGCGAATCTGTCGAGCTCAGGGCCCACGAAATGCCAGGCCTGCGGTGTTTTGGGCCTGTGCGCTGCAGCTAAAACAATCCGCGGAGCTCGGCGACCACAGGCAGATGGTCCGAAGCCACGCGGCTCAGTCGGCTGGCGTGCGCGTGGGGCGCGCGCAGAAGCAGATCGCTAGGAAGGGTGCAGATCCGGTCCAGCGCGAAGACCGGAAGCCCGGCCGGAAAGCTGCGCGGGTGCGGCGTCATGCCCAAGGTCCGAAGTCGGCGGCTCAGCCGCGAAAAGGGATGCCATTCGTTGAGGTCGCCGAGAAAGAGGATCGGGGCGACGGGCGCTTTGGCTTCCGCCATGAGCGGTCCGGCGCCCATCCTGTGCAGCAGGGCGATCAACGCGTCGATTTGTTCGTGGCGTTCTCGGCCCGCCAGACCCAAGTGGGTCGCTATGACGCGCAAGCCGCCGGGTTCGAGCTCGAGCGCCAGCGCGCCGCGCGGTTCGTAGCCGCCGATCGACAGATCGTGCCGTTCGACGCTGTGCGGTGCTTTGCGGGTCAGCACGGCGTTGCCGAAGGGGCCGTGCGAGCTGCGCAGGGTCGGGCCTGCGGTGGGAATCATGCCGGTCTGCTCCGCCAGCAACTCGAGCTGCGAGAGGGCCTCGCCGCCGTGCGGCCGGGTGTCGACTTCCTGCAGCGCGACCGTGTCCGCGTTCAGCTCGAGGATCACCTCGGCGATGCGCTCCGGTCGGCAGCGGCGATCCAGACCGACGCAGCTGTGGACGTTGTAGGTCGCGACTCGGTGGGCGCGCGCTTCCTCAAACGGGCTCATCGAGCGGTCTCTTTGGACTCGGCTTCGCGCCCAGGCAGGTTCGCCATCGCCGCGCTCCGGGCTTCGACCCGCCGCCCCACGAAGAGGCTCAGCAGGATCAGTGCGATGATCGCGCCGCCGCCGCTGGCCACGGCCAGCGCGAGATGAACGGAGTCGGTGCGCACGAAGAGGGCCGAGATGGTATCGGCGAACAGCGGCAACACGATCACGCCCGGCAGCAGGCCGATCGCCGTGCCGAGCATGAACTCCTTGAACGGCACCCGCATCGCGCCTGCGCACAGATTCACCAGACCGAATGAGGCGACCGGGATGAAGCGCACGAAAGTGAACGCGACCAATCCGCGGCGCCCGAGCATGCGCCGGACCCGCTCCGCGCGCTGTCCGAAGCCTCTTTGCAACACAGCGCGTCCGAGCCGATGGCCCAGAATCTGGCCCGTCGCCGCGCCGCACAGCGCGCCGACAAACGCATAGAGCGCGCCCATCACCGGGCCAAAGATCACGCCGGTAGCCAGGATCAGCAGGTTCACCGGCACCATCAGATTGGTTAGCGTGACATAGACCGGAACGACGGCCACCGCCGTCCAGGGATTGTCGCGCAGCAGGGCCAATTGGGTGCTGAACCAGGCCGGGTCGAGCCAGGCACGCAGCGGCTCGAGTCGCCAGAGGAGGGCCAGCGCCAGCAGCCCGGCCAGCATAAAGGCCACGCGCAGCATGGAGCGGCGCATGGCGCGCTGCCGCTCGAAGGGCACCACGCCTCGGAGCAGCGCCTCGGCGTCGAGCGGGGTCTCCGGATCGGCCGTCTCGAGCGGCACGAGGGGCGTCACGTCCGAAGGCCCTGGCTCGAGCGGATTCAAAGTGCGGGCGCCGCCGCGGAGCTGCTCGATGGCCTGGATCAAGGAGCCCGTCTCTTCGAAGGCGCGCCCGACCGCGGCCGGCTCGACGCCCAGATGCTCGCCCAGCAGGCGCTCTCTGAAGCCGCGGATCACCTCGCTGGTGCGCGGCGCGGTGCTCTCGATCCAAGCGTCGCACTCGGTGTCGACGCCCATCGAGCGGTTGCTCATGTTCGAGGAGCCGATGCGCAGCAGTCGATCGTCGACCAGCAAGACCTTGGCGTGCACGAAGATCGCCGTCTCGTCCGTCCACGGCGTGTAGACGCGAAACCGCCCGTGGGTGTCGGCCGCCTTCAGCCTCTGCACCAGGCGCGCGGTGAGGATCCCCATGGTGCCTTGTTCCATCCAGCCATCGGTGTGGGTCGGCGCCACGAGCACGATCTCCGGGCCGTCCGGTTCACGCAGCCGTTTGCTGAGCGCCTCTTCCAGCCGCCGCGAGGTGAGATACTGCGTCTCGGCGTAGATGCACTTTTGCGCGCTCGCGATCGCGACCTCGTAGGCCTCGACCACCTCGGACACGCCCGGCTCGTCGCTGCCGGGATACTCCGGCTCGGTGCGGGCGATGGCGAGCGACACGCGCTCGAGGTCCGCGCGCACACACTCGGGCCAGGCCGAAGCGCCCGAGTGCTTGGGCCTCTGCAGCGGCTTTCCGGTCGCGCGCAGCCAGCGCTCCCGGGCCAGCGCGGCCAGGATCTCGGCGGCCTCGCCCTCGATGAGGATCTGCACGTCGTGAAACGGAGGATAGGGCTCGCCGTCGCGATCCACCCGCCCGGGTTCCTGCGGACGATGCTCTGAGGTGTCCCAGCGGCGCAGCGTGAGATCGATCCCGCCGGTGAAGGCGAGCCTCTCGTCGATCACTACCACCTTTTGGTGGTGTGACGCGCAAGTGGGATGCTCCGCGTCGTGGGCGAAGCGCACTCGGCGATGACCGCGCCAGCGAAAGCGAAGTTCGGGCTTGGCTTCGCGCTCGATGGCATAGATCGGCGAGAAGTCCCAGTTGAGCACGCGGATGCGGAGCTTCTTTTTTTTTGCCCGCCAGATGTTTCAAGAACGACAGCAGCTCCGGGGCGGACGTGTCGTTCTGGGGCCCGAGACGGGTGCGCGAGTGCACATCCCAGCTCAGGATGGTGATCGAGTGCTCGGCTTGCTCGGCGGCCTGGACGAAGGCTTCGAAATACGACGCCGCGTCGACCAAAAAAGCGACGCGCGAGGCCTCCGCCTGGCGCCAATGGGTGCGGCCTTCGCGGAGCACGGCCTCGTGCTCCGAGGGATCCGGGCTGGAGGGGTGTTTCGGATCGCTCGAGCGGGCCATGCTGCGTACGAGATATACGGCCCGCTGCGGAGGAAGTCGTGCGCAAGGAGCGGCTTCACCATGAAGTCGGCGGTAGCAGCGCGCGACAAGTTGGGCCCACCCTTCGGCAAACCATCGGGCTCGACGCGCGATTGACTCCTGTGCCGTCCGGCTCGATGGAAGTCCGAGCTGTCAATTCTGGCATCGCGTCGGCGTCCACTTTGGTGCGCGGTCATGCCCCGCTCAAGGGTGTCCGGGTGGCCACGCTTGAGCACAGCGCCCCGGCCCCGTGGCGAGGGCTACCGGCGCATGATCGAGCTCTGCCTAGTCGGGCGCGCGTGGACACCACGCGGCGAGTCCGCTTCTGTGGCGCAGACTCCTAGCGCTTCCCGCCCGCGGGGGCCGGCTCGAACACCGCGGACTTGCGGTCGCCGCCCGAGACGAGGAAGGCGAGGAGGTCCCGCAGCTCCTCCGGGTTCAGTCCGTCGACGAGGCCGTTCGGCATCTGCGACAGCTTCGACGGCTGGAGCGCCTTGATCTCCGCGCGCGGGATGGTGACGGGCTCGGCCGCGACGTCGCGAGGGTAGATGGTGACCTCGACGTCGTCCTCCACCAGGAGCCCCTCGAAGATGCGCCCGTCGAGGTCGACGACGGTGTGGGAGCCGTACTGGTCGGAGATCACCTTGCTGGGCTCGAGGACAGCCTCGAGGATGTCCGCCACCGAGAACTTGTTGGCCACCGTCGTCAGGTCGGGGCCGATCGCCCCGCCCTCCCCGTCGAACCGGTGGCAGGTGCTGCAGGAGGTCGCGTGGTAGAGGTTCCGACCCGCGGCGAAGCTGCGGTCCGTGAGCTCGGCGCCGACCACCTCCATCGCGGCGGTGGTCGTCCACTGCCGCCCCGGGCCGACCGGCGGCGTGACATCGGCCGGCGGGGGCATGAGGAGGGACTCGCCCAGGAGCGGAGCCAGCGAGCGCTCCTCGGCGACCGTCAGCGTGGCCGCCGCCGCGCGGCGGATGTTGTCGAGGAACCCCGCGTAGCTGTTCCCGCCCGGGTGTTTGGACGCGCTCACGAAGAACTCGAAGTACTCCCTGCGCAGCGCAGGCGTCCAGCCCTCGGTGGCGTTGCTCAAGAGGAACGCGAAGCCGATCCCGCTGATCGGCGGCATGTCCGCGAGCATCTTGGCGATCGGGCCGCCGTAGGAGTCGTTGCGTCGGACGAGCTCGGCCCATCCGGGCAGCTCCTCGGGGCCCGCCGCGCGCACGAGGGCCATGGTCTTCTCCACGACGCTCGGGGCGCGGAGGTAGACCAGGATGCGCGCGAGCTCCATGTCGACGGCGGCGGAGCCCGCGGGGAACAGGCGGTCGAGCCTCGCGCTCACGCGCCCGCGGAGCGCGTCGTCGGGCTCCCCGAGGCGCGTGAAGGCCAGGGCGTAGGCGCGCAGGGCGGCCAGCAGCTGCGGCTCCTCGAGCGAAGCGAGCTCGAGCCGATCGAGGGCCGCGATGAGCGCCGGGAGGTCCGACGGGGCGCCCTGGCGCGCGAGGGCGATCAGCGCCAGCACCGCTGCCTGGGGCTCCTCCTCGCTCAACGCGCGCGCGCGCCAGGTCCCGACCGGCTGATTCTCGAGCGCGATGCGGGCCGCGAAACGGATGAAGCGGTCCGGGCTCGAGAGCCCAGGCCAAACCGCGTCTACGGCGCGCGGGTCCGCGTGGCCGTGGAAGGCCTCGAAGACCCTGCGCTCCGCGCGGGCCTCGGTGCCGGCATCCCGGACGACGGGCGTCACGGGCGCCGTGGACTCCGCGCCCGTGTACCGGACCCGGTAGAGGGCGGAGCGCGAGCCGCGGCCGCCCACCGTGAAATAGAGCGCGCCGTCCGCCCCGATCACCGCGTCGGTCACCCCGAGCGGCTTGGCCCAGACGAAGTCCTCCTTGGTCGCGGTGTAGGTCGCGCCCTTGGGCTCGAGGTGCAGGGCGTAAATCGTGCCGAACGTCCAGTCGAGCAGGAACAGCGCCTGTTGGTACCTGGCGGGGAAGCGCGCCCCCGCGCCGAACACGATGCCCGTCGGCGAACCCGGCCCGATGTCGAGCACGGGCGGCAGTGAGTCCTCGTAGAACGCGGGCCACTTGCCGGTCCCGCTGCGCCAGCCGAACTCGCTGCCGCTCGTGACGTGGCACACGCGCGTGGGTCGGTACCAGGGGCTGCCGATGTCCCACTCCATGTCCGCGTCGAAGGTGAACATCTCGCGCTCCGCGTTGAGCGCGATGTCGAACTGGTTGCGGTAGCCGGAGCTGATGATCTGGATGTTCTTGCCGTCGGGATCGCAGCGCGCGATCCAGCCCCCGGGCGCGAGGAGGCCCCGCGCGTGCCCGTTGGCGTCCCAGAGGCGCGGCAGGAGCAGGTCCTCGCCCCAGTTCGCCGGGGCGCGCGAGCCGTCGAAGCGCGGCGCCGGCGTGTGGTTGCCGGCGATGAAGTACAGCCCTTGGCCGTCCTCCGTGGGCAGCAGCGCGTGCGGGCCGTGCTCGCCTCCGTTGCCGAGCGGGATGATGTTCACGGCGGCGTCGAGGGTGTCGTCCCCGTCGCTGTCGGTGAGGCGCCAGACCCCCTGGCCGTTGACGTTCACGTAGAGCGAGTTGAAGGCCCAGCACATCCCCTGGGCGCCGCTGACGTCGACCGGCACACGCTCGACGACCGTGACGGCCGCGGGGTCACCGACGGCGGCGGGGACGATGCGGTAGATCCCGCGATCACCCTGATCGCTCGCGTAGAGGCGCCCCCGGTCGTCCGTGGTCAGCGCGACCCACGAGCCCTGGAGCTCATTCGGCACCGTGTAGAGCAGCTCCGCCGCAAACCCATCGAGCAGGTTGAGGCCCTCCGCCACCCGCGGCGGCTGCGTCTGGCCGGGCTCCTCCGCGCCGAACTCAGCGAGCACTCCCAAGAAGCTCGCCGGCGTGATCCGCGCGCTCCAGGGCAGGCCCGCGGCGCCGACCGGCCCGAGCACGTCCGCCGCCTCCCACAGCCCTCGCCGGGCCCGCTGGGGCAGCGCCGCCTCCCAGGCGCCGTCCGTCACGAGCACGCGCCCGTCGCCGAGCACCATGCGCAGGGCGAGCCCGGCCGGGCCCCCGTCGTTGCGCGCGCGGACCTCGAGCGTGTTCACTCCATCCGACAGGAAGGAGGTGATGTCGCGGGAAACGACCTCTTCCCAGCTCCCGTGGACCCCGACGCGCTGGCCGTTGAGCAGCACGATCATGTGGTTGTCGCACGACCCCGACAGCACCGCGCGCGCCGGCCGGCCGGGCAGCTCGAAGGTCCTGCGGAAGAGGATCTCCTGGTCACTCTCCGCCGCGCCGAACCAGATCCAGTTCGGTGTGTCCTGCCGCGACGCCGAGGCCTCCTGCGCCGCGCCGGGCGTGGCCGCCGCGCCAAACGTGAGGACCAGTGGAGCCAGCGCAGTCAGCAGCGTGAGGGTCGTTTCGGTCAAGGGTCGCGCATCAATGGAGAGATCGGCGAGCTCGCTCTCGCCCCGCCACGGATCCGCGCAGGGTGCGCGTGAGCGGTCCGCTCAAGGTACACGCAGGCCAGCGAAGGGCTCGGGGACGAAGCGCTCGAGTCCCCGGGGGGATCAGCGGCCTGGCGCGGGCGGACGGGTCAGGCGGTCACGACCTCGACAGCAGGAATCTGGGGCTCGATCACTTCCCATTGCGGTTGGAACACACTCCGAGCCGTTGCACAGAAGGTCCGGGAAGCGCGAGGGCAACACAATGGGCGGCAAGCGCGTGTCGTCATCGTTGGGCTCGAGGTCGACCGTCGCCTTCTGACGAGGACCCGACCAGTCACGAAATCCGTTACCGACGTCCAGAATTAGCAGCTTGGGGGTCCTCTCCGCCGAGCCGGTGCACCTCACCCTCACCGTCGAGGATCTGCTTCGACTGCAGGCTGCGCTGCGGCTCGCCGTGGTCGACGACGAGACCGGTGACCCCGCGCGTGCCACAGTCAGGATCGGCTTCGGGCAGCCGATGGAGACCGGGGAGGACGGGACGCTCGCGCTCGAGCGCCTACCCTCTGGGCCGCTTGACTTCAACGTCGATGCCCAAGGGTTCATCCGCTCGCAGCATCGGATCGCGCTCGCCCCGGGCGTGACACACGACTGGGGTGAAGTGCGGCTCCAGCGTCCTGCTCGCATCGCCGGCCGAGTCGTCGACGGCGACGGCGCACCCCTGCTCGTCGAGGTCGTGGTCGAGCCGCTCGAGGGCGACGTCGGCCCGCACAATCGACAGCTCACGCAGACTGGCTCAGGGGGCGAATTCATGCTGCCGGGGTGCCCCCGGGGGAGATTCATCGTCCGGGTCGGGGGCGACGACGAGTACAAGCGGCCAGGCGCGCGTGAGACGATCTGGACGTCCGGCGCGGTCACGGTCGACACGCGCCTCGGTCCGCGCGACGATGTCGTCGTCGTCGCGGAATCACCGGTCCCCTTCCGGGTCGAGGTCCCGCCGGACGCTGCGCCGCTGCAGCTACGCCTCATCGATTCTGAACAGCGCGTCCTGCGCCGCTGGGCGATGGTGCCCGAGCAGTTCTGGTCGCTCGAGCCGCGCTCGTTGAAGCTGCCGCAGGGTCATTTCGAGCTGATCGCAGCGCGCGACGGAGTCGAGGTCGGCCGCTGGCCACTGCACGTCGGAAGCGAACCCGGCGCCCTGCGCGTCGACTTCCCCTGATTGGGTCGACTCGTGTGTCGCGCGCTATCCTCGCTCGTGCAACTTGCGCTCGATACGCAGCACGCTGTCGCGGATCTCGCGCAGCACGTCATCGCTCGCGAGCGGCGCGACGCGGCGCACGCCGTCGTCCAGCACCTGCGGCGTCGCCTCGGCGCCGAGCACGATCGCGTCGCGCTGCGCGAGCACGCGTTCGCGAAAGGCCTCGAGATTCACCACCCCCGGCAGGAACGCTTGACCCGTCGCCGTGGCCTGACCGCCACCCGCGGTCTCGATGCGCATGCTGATCAAGCCGAGGGCGCGCAGCAGCGGACCCTCGTAAACCGCGAGGTCGGTGACTTTGTCGAGCGGGATGTTCTGCTGGACCTTGAAGATATGGCCGCGCCGCACGATCAGCGAGCGCGTCGTCAGCTCGCACCCGAGACCTTGGTACTGCCGCCGGTGGATTCCACGGGCGAACAGGAACCAGAACGGCATGAGGGGGATGCCGATAAAGGTGCAGAGAAGCAGGGCCTGGGCCTGCAGCATGAAGTAGGTCTCCAGCCGCGGGTCGAATTGGGCGCTCAGGAGGGTCGGATCGCGCGGTTGCATGGGGCGACCGCCCAAGAGTGCCCCACTGGCCTTCTCGTCAGCTTCCATCGGGATCGAAAACACTTGGATCAGCGTCGGGAGATTGCCCCTCGCTCGCTCGATCGTCAGCTGGCTGCCGGGCCCGCCCGCTGTCGACGGCATCTCCGGCCCGGCTCCGCCCGGGCCTCCGTGCCGTCGCCTGCGGGCGGGCTCTGGCCTACTTGTTCATGGGACGAGAACTGGGGCGAGGACGACCCGGAACCCGAGGAAGAAGTACGAGAAGCCGGGATAGCTGTAGCCCCGGAACGCGGAGCGGCAGCTGCTGGAGCCGTCGAACCAGCTGCCGCCGCGGATGACCCGGAACGGGCCGCCAGTGACGAAGGGGTCGACGACGGCTGGCGAGGAGTAGGCCGCGTACGAGTCGAGGCACCATTCCAATACGTTGCCATGCATGTCGTAGAGGCCGAACGCATTCGGTGCGTAGCCACCGACGGGCACGGTGCCGCCCGAGTGGACGCACGGTGCTGGCGGACTCGAGTGGTAGCTGTAGCTGAACCGCGCCTGATTGCAGAACAGGTCCGGCCCGTGGTGGAATTCCGTCGTCGTCCCTGCACGGCACGCATACTCCCATTCCGCTTCGGTCGGCAACCGGTACTCGTAGCTAGGAGGCATGTTTCCCAGCAAGGTCTCCTGCGCAGTGAGCGCGGTGCAATAGGCACGCGCTTGGCCCCAAGTCACTACTTCGACGGGCCTCGTTGGGCCGACGAACGCCGAGGGGTTGCTGAGCACAAGGGCCTGATATTCCGCCTGCGTCACCTCGTGCTGGCCCATCCAGAAGGCGTAGCTGATCGTCACTTGGTGCACTGGCTGCTGATTGCCATTGTTGAAGTACGGCGCGGCATTCGGTGCATCCGAACCCATCATGAACGTCCCGGCCGGGATTGGCATCATCCCCGGGATCGGTGCCCCCGCGCCGCCCGTGAACAGCACCTCCAGGCCGTCTGTGAAATTCGACGAGGCCTGACCCATGGAGCCGAAGTCACGGTACCAGGCCTGGAAGTTCCAGGTCTCACCGGGCGCAACCTGCACAAAGCTGCCGCCCTCGGGCGTGAGCGCGAGGTCAACGAGCAGCTGGAACGAGCCCGTGCTTCCAGCATTGAGCACCTGCGCGGCCCCCACGTAGCGCCCGAGCGTGCCCCCGAGGCACAGGTTCCCCTGGCTGCCACCCGGGTTCGCCACAAGGGCTTGGGTCCGGCTGGTCACGAAGAAGCCGAATTGGTTCAGTGGGAGGTTCTCAGCCTGAAGATAGAGTCGATTGCTGTTGAGCGTCAAGTTGCTCGAGCCCGTCGCCGAGATACGCGCGGCAATGCCGGTCGTGTTCGGCACAGAGGGCGTGCAGTAATTCGTGCCGATCTGCGCGAACCCTCCAGTGGGCAGGGAGAGCGCGAGTCCGATGGCTCCAAGGGCGCGCGTCAGCATGCACATGCGAGCCGAAGCGACAGAGGTGTGACCGGTGGCCATGGGAGCGGCCGAGGCGCGCCGGGAATCGTTGCGAAGGAAGGGCTTCATACGACGAGCGGTGCCGGCGACTCGCGCTGGCATGGAGAACAAGGCAGGGTGAACTCCTCACCAACCAACGCAGCTGATCAGGCGAGAGATAGTCTATCTGACGAATTCCCATGCCTGGCAATCCAGGACGGAATCCCAGGCTGGGTCCTCCACGGAGGGTCCCAAGAGCGCAGTGAGCGGACGCAGGCGGGTCAAGGGCGCCGCGCACACTGCACGAGAACGAGCTCCAGCGCGCAGCCTGACGTCGCCCGAGCGCTACCGGGGCTTCGAGAGCGCAATGTCGCCGCGCGCGCGCAGCGCGCATTTGGACAGCGGCTCAGGGAACGCCTCGTGGACGTCGAGAGTGAGCTCCTCGCGCAGCACCACAGTTACCGCGGCGCACGCCATGCGCTCGGCCCCTGGCGCCGTGGCCGAGCGATCCTCCGGCAGACTCGAACCGGCGCCGAATCGGGCACCGATATCCAGAATCGGTGGCTTGGGCCGCCTCAGCGCCCGGCGTCCAGATTCGCGACGAGGCGCTCGACGTCGATCATCACCGGTCCGAGTGGTCCCATGGACGGAGGCGTCGTCCGCAGGAGCCGCAATACGCTCTCGCGCTTGGCCGGGTCCGCGTAGGCGGCGCGGGGGGTGCGGCCTCCGAGGGCGGGGATCGACATGTCGAGCCAGGCCGTCATATGACGCTGGACGACGTCCTGCAGCTCGTCCTGGATCGCGCGCGCCTCCTCGGGGGACGGCGCGGGCTCCCGCCCTCCTCCGCGCTCCAGTGGCGCCGGCTCGTTCAGCCCCAGGAACATCAATCGGCGCAGCGGCGCCAAGTGCTCACGTACGCGCTCGGCGCGGCGCTTCGAGTTCGCGCTGGCGTGCAGCTCGTCGCCGACCCAGGCCATATGCGAATAGACCACACCGTTTTCGAAGGTCTCGTTCTCGCGATGCACGGTCCAGGTCCAATGTCCGTCGTCGTCCTCGACGATGCCCGGAAGTCCGACGAGCGCGGCGCCCAGGTCCATGCCCTCCGGAACGCGGTAACGCAGGACGATCAACTCCAGAGGCTCACCGTCGGTGTTCTGCAGGGTCGGCCGAGGCATGTGTGGCGGGTCGAGCCAGAGGCGACCGAGTTGGCTCAAGTCACCGTGGAGGCTCCCCTCCGCGAGGCTTAGGCCGTTCGATTCGAGCCGCTCGACGGCGGCCATCAGCGCCATGGCGTGCATCGCCGGCCCGGCGATCTGGGCGAAGGTGTGCCCGTCGATTCGGTAGAGGCGCAACAGAAGGCCGAGCCCGACCTCGGCGCTCTTCGAGAGCGAGACATCAGGCAGGATCTCACGCTTACCGGTCGAGAGCTCCTCGAGCTCGACCGACGCGCCCTCCTCGATCGCCGTGACGCGCACGAACACCGTCCTCGCGGCGATGCGTGCGTCCAAGAGGCGCCGCTCCTGCGCGTCGAGCGAGCCGCTCGCGCGCAGTTTCTCGGCGAAGGTCGCGGCGCCCTTGCGAGCCCGGTAGGTGAAGAGATACCAATCGAAGAAGGGCGGCTGAACCGGGTCGCCCTCTGGGGTCGAAAGAAGCTCGATCCCGCGCCGCGGATGGCCGAAGTACTTGGCATTCGCCCGCTCGTACGGCCCGCGCCCGGCCGGTTGCGTGAGGTCGATGAGCCGGCGTGTGAGGGCGATGTCGAGCGCCAACCAGTGATTGCGAGACCCGGGCTGACCGGCACCCAGACGGCTGATGCCACCACCACCCTCTTCGCGCTCGGCAGTCCAATCGAACGCTGCGGGGACCTGGTCGCGTGTCGGCGCCTCGGTCGCCGGGAGCGTGACGACCCGGTCGATCACCCGCGCCTTGCGTCCCGGGCCCTCGGGCGCGAGCTCGAGCATGCGTCGTTTCTTGTCCCAGGGGCGCGTGATGAGCACACCCTGGCGGTCCGCCTCGAGCACGACCTGGAGCCGCTTGGCGAAGGTGCGCATCTCCGTGCGGCCCATGAGCTTCCCGTCCGCGCCCGGCTCGAGGCGCAAGAACAGCGGCACCGCGGCGTGGGCTGCGAAAGGCGTCTTGGCGGAGGCGAGGTGCCTTAAGAAGCGTGGCTCGACGGTGTGCGCCGACTCGAAGGTCATAAGCGACATGGGCGCCGGCGCGTCGGGCCGCCAGCCCTCGCCGTCGACAATCCAGTGTTCATAGGTCGCGACGGCTCCCTCGCCCTCGAGGAGCATGAGGCCCAGCTCGTGCTTCTCGCTGCCGAGGACCGACACGACGCTCGGCACATCTTCGCCGGGGAGGCGCACCAGGAACGGATCGTCGCTCGAGACACGCGACCAAACTCGCCCGCGGTGAAAGGCCAGCGCGAGCTCGATCAGATCGCGCGCAACTTCGTCGAAGGGTGATTTGCGAGACATTGTTCTTGGACACGAGCGGAGCGCTGCCCGAGAGTTTACCTCGACGGCACGTCTGCTGCCGCCCGCCCGAGTCGCGCGTTGCTCGCGCGGCGGTTACCGTTCACCGCGCCATGCCGGGTGACTCGGGCACGCCGCTGGTCCAGAAGCTCGGACTGAAGCCCGGGTCCCGGGTCGCAGTCTTGCGCGGTCCCTCGGACTTCGCGCGCCTGGTCGCGCCGTTGCCCGAGGGGGCCTCGCTGACCACGCGCTTCACGGCCAGGGCGGGCCTGGTCCACGTCTCTAGCGAAAGGCGGGCGGCGCTCGCGACCGAGCTCGAACGTTGCCGCGCGGCGGTGCGGCCGGACGCCGTGATCTGGGTGTCCTGGCCCAAGAAGACGTCCAGGCGACCGACGGACATCACTGAGGACGTCATTAGCGAAGTCGCATTGCCCCTCGGCTTCGTCGACGTGAAGGTCTGCGCGGTGGACGACGTGTGGTCTGGCCTGGAAGCTGAAACACGGGAGTTATTCTCGCGCGGGGGGGCGCCGAGCTCGTGCCGCGCATTCTCAGCCCAAGGGTGAAAGCCACGCTGCGGTGTCGCGATGTATCGTTCGTAGGGCTTGTTCTTTCTTCCCGCCGCGCTTCGCCCGGAGGCGGGCGTGGTGCCGTGAAAATATTTGACATTTCGGGTCCTTTTCCATCTATTGAAGGTCGGCCTCGCCACTCCGCCCACTTTTCGGGTAGAGGTCTTGGCAAAAAGGGGTGAGGTACCACCCCGTTTGGGACTCGGTCAGCACTTCCGGAAATTCATTATGCTGGGACAAAAGCTCATCAGATGGCGGCGCCGATCCGGTAAAATCCAGATCGTCGGGCGGAAGACTTATGCCGCCGCGGCCTTGGTATTGGCGAGCTGCGGAGGCGGGGCGGACGAAGCCACGGGCGTAGTACCGGCAGCTAACGGCATCGTCGGGAAGGTGACGATGGAAGATGGCGGGCCCCCGAGGGGAGAGATCAAGGATATTGCGATCAGTGTCTACGGCGTGAGCGACGCGGCGGAAAAAGTGAGTTATTCGCCGGCAGTGAAGCCGGACGGGACCTATCAGCAGAAAGTGGCGGGAGGACAGTATGGATTCCACCCGGCCAGGATCACGGTGCTCTACAACGGGGGGGAGTTCACGTTTCCGCTCGAGCCCGTGGGTCCTCTTTGGAACAAGAATCGGGATGCCGCCGAGGGGATCGTGCAGGACTTTGTGTGGAGGGTGACCGGGCCGACACCGTATGGGCGGTCGGAGGGACTGGACCCGGGGAACCACACACACTGGTATGGAATGAGTATCAACCTGCGCGCCGACGGTTGGCGCAACGACATCAACGCGGCACCGACGGCGATTCCGGTGGGGACGAAGCTCGTGTTCACGTTGAAGCCGGGGGGGAAGTCGATCGACGGGCGGGATCTGGAAACGATGACCTTCGAGCGGACGTATTCGGATCAAACGGCCTTTGATCCGGACATCAACGATATTCCGCCCGCGCCCTATGAGTTGACAGGCAAGGCGACCTTACCAGACGGGACGACCAAACCGCTGCTCCTGCAGGGCCCTGGGGACTATCCCAATTACAAGGCGACGGTGGCGATCGTTGTGGCGAAGGACGCGATCCTGGGCAAGCTGGGGTCGCCTCCCTGCACGTTTGTGATCGAGTGACGGAAGGCCGCCTCCGACCCATCGCAGCTCCTCCGAGCGCGGGTAAACGGCGCGAAAGTTTCCGCCGGAGCGGGACTCGACCGCGATGGCACGTCTGCCGCCCGCGCTGGCCCGTGGAGCACGTGCACGTACGTCGCGGTTCGCGCCAGGGCTCAGTACCCTCCGTTCCCGGCGAGCTCCAGTGTGCAGCGGGAGGACAGGGTACTCACTTCGATGGTGTGCGGCCGGACGAGCCCGAGATGATCCGGCGCGATCCGTACGTAACTGGAGAGTGGAGGGTCCGGAAGGGGCCTTTTACGCTGCGAGCACCAACCCTGGGCACCTGGTGGGGTCGGTCTGCTCCCTCAGGAATTGCGTGAGGGCGAGGTCTTCTGGCCCGTCCA
>Ga0163144_10000945_pt1 | contig 68870 bp, 50 predicted proteins | sample OliLak19BULKMAT1_FD_123175 | JGI IMG/M metagenome (GOLD analysis project Ga0163144, IMG submission 123175) | Freshwater microbial mat bacterial communities from Lake Vanda, McMurdo Dry Valleys, Antarctica - Oligotrophic Lake LV.19.BULKMAT1 | ecosystem: Environmental > Aquatic > Freshwater >...
AGGCCGAGGATCGCCGAGAGCACGACCATCCACCAGTCGGCGATGAACTGGCTGCCCGTCTGGAGGAGGCGGGTGGAGAAGGGCAGCGCCTGCTTCGACTGCGCGACGATCGTCATGATCTTCGGCACGACGAACGACATCAGGATCACGACGATCACCACGCCGATGCCCATCATCACGATGGGGTAGGCGAGGGCCGCGGAGACCTTGCTGCGGATGGACGCCTGCTTCTGGAGGTACTCTGCCAGGCGTTCGAGCACCGCGTCGAGGTTGCCGGAGGCCTCGCCAGCCTTGACCATGTTGACGAACAGGTCGTCGAAGTAGGCCGGGTGGTAGGCGAGCGCCTCGGCGAACGACAGGCCCTGCGTGATGCGCTCGCGGATGTCGCGGAACGCCGCCTCGAGGTCGGGGATCTCGCTCTGCTCGATGACGGCCGACATGGCCGACGCGAGCGGGATGCCGGCCCGCAGCAGCGTGGCCAACTGGCGGGTGTAGGTCGGGATCTCGCGCCGGCCGCGCGGCTTGCGCTTGAACTGCAGCATGGGCTTCGCGGCCGCGGCCGCGCGGACGTCGGCGCCGCTGACCTGCTTGCCGCCGCCGCGCGGGTCGCCGACCATCTTGCGTGCCACGATCTCCGTGACGAGCACGTTCTGCGCCCGCAGCTTGATCCGGGCCTCGCGTGCCGAGTCCGCGTCGATGATCCCGGCCTTCGCGCCGCCCTTCGGCGTCAGGCCCTTGTAGTCGTAGATGGGCACGGGGCGCTACGCGGCTCCGTCGCGGGCCGGCCTCGGGGAGGGAGGGGCGCCCCGCACCTAGAGAACGTCCATCTGGGTGACGCGGAAGATCTCCTCCGCCGTCGTCATGCCGCGGATGACCTTGCGGGCGCCGTCCATGCGGAGCGTGGTGAAGCCGCGCTCGATCGCCGACTTCTTCATGGCCGACGCGCTCGAGCGGGCCACGATCTGGTCCTTGAGCGCGTCGTCCACCGGCAGGATCTCGTAGATGCCGGTGCGGTCGAGATAGCCGCTGTTGAAGCAGTTGCCACAGCCGCGCCCGCGGTGCAGTTTGCCCTCCGGCAGGCGGTCCGGGTCGATCTGCAGGTCCTTCAGCTCGAGCAGGTCGTCGTGGTCGGGCGTGTACGTCTCCTTGCAGTCGGGGCAGATCACGCGCACGAGGCGCTGGGCGATGGCCACGAGCAGCGAGGAGGCGAGCAGATAGGGCTCGATGCCGATGTCGAGGAGGCGGGTCACGACGGTGGGGGCGTCGTTGGTGTGGATGGTGCTGAAGACGAGGTGGCCCGTCTGGGCGGCCTGGATCGAGATGCGGGCCGTCTCGACGTCGCGCACCTCGCCCACCATCATGATGTCCGGGTCCTGGCGCAGCAGGGAGCGCAGGCCTCCGGCGAACGTGAGGCCCTTCTTCTCGTTCACCTGGATCTGGCTGATGCCGGGCAGGTGGTATTCGATCGGGTCCTCGATCGTCATCACGTTCATCTGCGTCGAGTTGATGCGCGAGAGCGACGCGTAGAGGGTGGTCGTCTTGCCCGAGCCCGTGGGACCGGACACGAAGATGATCCCGTGGTCGTAGTCGATGAACTTCTCGACCAGTCGCAGGTTGTCGCCGATGAGCCCGATCTCCTCGAGCTCGTAGAGGCGGGCCGACTTGTCGAGGAGGCGCAGCACGATGCGTTCGCCGTGGTTCGTCGGCACCGACGAGATGCGGACGTCGACCTCGGCATCGCCGATGCGCACCGACGCGCGGCCGTCCTGCGGCAGACGGCGCTCGGCGATGTCGAGCTTGCCCATGACCTTGATGCGGCTCGTCACCGCATCCTGGACCTTCTTGGGCACCGCCTCCATGTCGTACAGCACGCCGTCGATGCGGTACCGGACCTGCAGGCGGTCCTCGAAGGGTTGCAGGTGGATGTCGCTCGCCCGCATCTTCAAGGCCTGGAAGAACAGCATGTTCACCAGCTTGATGATGGGGGCCTTGTTCGCGACGTCGAGGATGTCCTCCGACATCTCGACGCCCTCGGCGAGCGAGAGCAGGTCGTCGTCGGCGTCCTCCAGCCCCGAGATCGACTCCTGGACGATGTCTTGCTTGTGCTTGTACGCCTTGTTGATGAGGCTGGTGATCTCGGTGCGCGGCGCGAGCACGGGCTCGAGTTCGCAGCCGAGCATCCCCGCCAGGTCGTCCATGGGGTACGCGTCGAGGGGCGACGCCGTCGCGACCTGCAGGGTGCCCTCGTGGCTGCCGATGCCCACGAGGTAATAGTTGCGCGCGAACTGGACCGGCACCTTGTCGACGAACGACGCCGGCACCGAGGCGTCGGCGAGGCTCTCGCGGTAGGGAATCGCGAGGCTCTCGGCGATGGCGCGGAGCAGGTCGTGTTCCGACATCAGGCCCCGCGTGAGGATCACGCGGTCGAGGGACCAGCCGGTGTCCCGCTCGGCGGAGAGGGCGTCGCGCAGTTGGTCCTCCGTGAGCGCCTTGGAGTCGCGGAGGTGGCGGACGAGCGGGTTCTCCACGGGGCCCCCGGCTACTTCGTCGGGCCCGCGTCGGGGCGCAGGGCGCGGCGACGGGCTTCGGCCTCGCGGTAGAGGCGGTCCTTGTCCACGGCGCGGAACGAGGTCGCGTCGAGGGCGCCCATGGCATCGAGGCGGTCCGAGGCCGTGCCCCAGCCGCGCAGGCAGCCCGTGGCCGGGTCCTGCATGCACTTCGTGTCGCGGCAGCGGACGAAGTTCGCGAACGGGATCTCGATCTCGCCGATGAGCTCGTCGCCCTTGCGCTTCTTCTCGCAGGTGACGTCGTCATACGTCTTGAAGTCGACGTCCGTCGCCTTCAAGATCGTCGGCGTCACGAAGAGGAAGAGGTTCGTCTGGCGCTCGGTCTTCGCCGTGCTCTTGAAGAGCTCGCCGAACACCGGGATCTCGCCGAGGAAGGGGACCTGGTCGACGTCGGACCGGGTGGTGCCGCCGATGAGTCCGCCGATGATGACCGTGTGGCGGTCCGGCACGACGACGGCGGTCACGAGGCTGCGGCGGAAGCGGTCGGACGGGATGACGTTGTTGCCGATGGTCTTCGGCTCGCCCTGGAAGCCCGAGACCTCGAGGTTGAGGTTGAGCAGCAGGTAGTCGTCGTTTGCGATGTGCGGGCTGATGGAGAGGGTGGTGCCCGCCTCCTGGAAGTTCTGGAAGCCGCCCGTCTGGTTGCCGCCCGAGGTCACCGTGCTGCTGGTGGTCGCCTGCTCCTCGAGGACGCGGATCGTCGCCTCCTCGTTGTCGGTGGTGACGATGCTCGGGAGCTGCAGCACGCGCGTCTTGCGGACCGTGTTCAGCGCGCGGTAGATGAAGGGCACCTGGCCGGACGCGAAGATGCCGCCGATCACGCCGGTGGGGGCGCTGCCGCCCTCCAAGACGAACGGGGGCACGCGGTCGGTGAACGAGCCATCGCCGTCCTGGTCGGCGAACGTGGTGAGGCCGTAGCTGGTGCCGCCGAAGAGCGACGGGCCGGCGCCGTCCTTCAGGCCGTTGTCGTCGAGGCCAGCGATCTCGATCGCGAAGCGGTAGGAGTCGTCGAGGGACAGCTCGACGAGCGCGGCTTCGATGAGGACCTGCGACTTGCGCACGTCGATCTGCTCGATGACCTCCTTGAGGCGGTTGAACTGGTCGAGGCTGGCCGCGATGATCAGCGAGTTGCTGGCCTTCTCGGCCACGACCGCCGGCTTCTCTTCGTCCTCGGGGCTGGCGCCACCCGGGACGCTGGTGACCGGGGTGCGCGGCGCCGTGGCGCCGGTCCGGCCCGTGGCCCCCGTCCGGCGCGACGACGACGACGATGAGACGCCGCCCGAGCTGCCGAAGAGCGTGGTGCCGTCGATGAGCGTCTGGAGGACCTGGGCCGTCTCCTCGGCGTCGAGGTTCTTCAACTGGATGACGTGCACGATCTGCTTGACGAAGATCAAGGGCTTGTCGAGTTGCTCGACGAGGGCCTTGATCTCGGTGATGTCCTCCTCGATGGCGTAGACGATGATCTGGTTCGTCCGCGGCTCCGCCGTGATGCGGGCCTCGGGGTCGACCACGTCGCCGCCGCCGGGCTGGCCGGGCTGCTGCTGGGTGACGCGCTGCTTGCCCGTGAAGAGGTCCGTCAGGATCGGTTCGATGTCTTCGGCCAGGGCGTAGTTCAGCGGGATGTACGCCTGCTTGAGCTGCTTCCCCTCGGGCTGGACGTCCATCTGCTTGAGGAGGCGGTAGATGGCGACGACGTTCGGCGCGAAGTCGGTCACGACGAAGGCGCGCGCGGCCGGCACCTCCTGCACGTTGCCCACCTGCTGGCCCGTGACGACGCGGGAGAGCGCGGTGCGCGCGTCCCGCAGGTTGTCGATGTTCTTGACCTTCAGCGTGGTGGCGACGAAGAGGCCGTCCTGGCCCTCGATCTCCGCGGCGACCTTGTCGTCGATCTCCATGTACACCGGCTTGTTCTTCAGGATGAACTGGTTCTGGAGCGTGCGCGCGTCCATCGCCACGTAGACCTTGTAGCCCTCGGGCCCGATGGGCACGAGCACGACCTCCTGGAAGGTGAGGAGGCCGCGGATCATGTCGAACAGCTTCCCGCCGCCCGGCGCGCGGAGCTTCGTCGACCCCTGGATCTTGCGGCTCACGGCCTTGTCCTGATCGCTCCAGACGATCGGGATCTTCGTGCTCGACGTGACGGCCTTGAGCAACTCCTTGATCTCAATCTCCTCGCCGATGAAGATTTCGATGTCGCCCTCCTTCGGCGGGCCGGGCCCGTCCTCCGCGGAGGCTCGCGAACCGGCGACGACGGCGCCGGCCGAGACGGCGACCGCCACGAGGAAGGACGCGAGGCCCCCCCGGACCCGCCGATGGGGGGGCCGCAGGCGGACGGACGGGCGCGCGGCGGACGGCAGAGTCCTCATCGGCAACGAACCTCCCGGTCCTGGGCACGGTCACCCAGGCTCCCAAGCCTCAGATCGGCCCGAATGCACCCTCGGACGACGGAGTCTCGCCGGGGGCTCGCAGCGCGTCAAACTCGATGTCGGACGTCGCGCGCGACGTCGCTGGACGCGCGGATCGCCCGGGCGGAGCCCGACGCACCCGCTTGGACGCCGCCAGCGCCCTCGTCCGTCCCTCCGACGGTGGCGAGTGGTGAGTGGCGGGGGGCGGCCGGTCGGAGCCGGGGTCAGGCCCCCCGGTCCGGGCGCGTCGGGGCGCGGCGGCAAGCCACGTTCGCCGTACCCCCCGTCCCGGACTCGGCGTCCGGGCGCCCTGTGGTACAAGCGTCGGCTCGGGTCCCGGAACCCCTCGGAGGTTCGATGGCTGTCCGCGTCCAGGTGAAGAACAACGAGCCGCTGGAGAAGACTCTCCGCCGCCTTCGCAAGATCTGCAACAACGAGGGCATCACCCGCGAACTCAAGCGGCACGCCTACTACGAGAAGCCGAGCGAGCGCCGCCGTCGCAAGGACCGCGAGCGCATCAAGACGATTCGACTCGCGCAGACTCCCCAAGTCTGACGGGTCGGCCGGCGCGACCGCGTGGGATCTGCTTTCCGGGACGACCCCGGACGGATGCCGAGCGGGGCCGGGTTCCCCACGGACGGGCTCCCCACGGACGGGTTCCCCACGGACGGGTTCCCCACGGACGGGCTCCCCACGGACGGCTCCCGACGAATGGCGAGTCGATCGAATGCCTGCGACCCCGCCCGGGGTCCGGTCGTCGATCGGACGTGCCGCGGGCCTTCCGCGCGCCGTGCCCTGCCGCGGGCCTCCGCCGGGCCGTGCTGATCCGACGGGGCTGGCGACGTCGTGTCTCGGCTCACCGGAGGAGCTTGGCCCACCGGACGGTGCGGGCCGACCGGGCCGACGGTCGCGACCCGGGCGCGGACTCGGTACCCTCGTCGAGGTTGCACGGGCCCGCGGGGGCCGTCCCGGGTTCGGATTCCGTCGGTCGGAGTTCGGGCGCCGGGGGAGATAGACGCCGATGACCCCTTCCACCGCCATTGCTCCGTTCGGGCCGGACCCGGTGCGCGCTGCCCGCGCGTCGGTTTCCCTGCTCGTCGCGGGGCTGCTCTACGTCGTCTCGGGCGCCGCGGGCCTCGTCTACGAGGTGGCGTTCACGCGGCGGTTGCTGCTCCTGCTGGGCTCCACGTCGGCCACGTCGGCGATCGTCCTGGCCGTGTTCCTCGCCGGCCTCGGCGCCGGCGGCGCGTGGGGCGGTGGCCGCGCCGACCGCACGTCCCGTCCGCTCGGCCTGTACGGCGTGCTCGAGGTGGCGGCGGCCGGCTGGGCCGTCGTCGTCCTCCCCGGAATCGGCGCCCTCGAGGGCGCGTACGTGCGCGCCGCCCAGGGCGGCGGCGTCCTCCGGGTCCTCCTCGACCTGGCCCTCGTGGTCGTCGCGGTCGGCCCGTGTGCGTTCCTCCTCGGCGCGACGTTCCCCGCGATCCTCCGGGCGGTGACGCCGCCGCACGGGCGCGTCGGCGCGCGCGCGTCCTTCCTCTATGGCATCAACACGTGTGGCGCCGTGGCCGGGGCGCTCTGGGCCGGGTTCTTCGGGATCTTCGACGTCGGCGTGTCCGGCGTCCTCCGGTACGCGGCGACCGTCGCGGCCGCCGTCGGCCTCGTCGCCCTCGCGCTCGACCGCCGTCCGACGGCGTCGTCCGCCGTCAACGCGCCGGACGCGCCGACGCCGGCCTTGCCCCTCGTCGTCGCGGCGCTCTCCGGGTTCCTGGCGCTCGGGCTCGAGGCCGCGGGCGTGCGCATCCTGGTGTTCTTCGTCGAGGGGTTCGCGGCCTCGTTCGCCGCCATGCTGGGCGTGTTCTTGGCGGGCCTCGCCGTCGGCAGCCTCGTCGTGGGTCCGCTGCTGGCCCGCGGGACGCGCCCGGGCCGCGCGGTCGGCGTCCTGCTGGTCCTCGTCGGCGCCGCCGTCGTGCTCGGGTTGCTGCTCCTCCCCGCCGTCGAGGACACGATGCGCCGGGTCCGCGAACTCGCCTTCTCGACGCAAGACCCGCGCGCGGCGCAGCGGTGGTGCGCGCTGGCGGGGTCCGCGCTGCTGCTCGGCGCGCCAGCCGTGCTCCTCGGCGCGGTGTACCCGCTGACGGTGCGATGGGCGGCCGACGCCCGCCCTGACCGCCTCGGCACCGCGACGGGCCGTGTCGCGCTCGCCAACGGACTCGGCGGCGTCGCCGGGCCCCTCGTCGTGTTGATGGTCGGCAGCGTCGAGGCGGCCGACGTGACGCCCGGCGGCCCGCTCCTCGCGTGGGCCGGGCTCGGCCTGCTCGCCGCCGCCGCAGGGACCTTCCTCGCCGCGTCCGCGAGCGGGACGCGCCGGGGCCTCGCCGCGGGCGGGATCGCGGCCGGCCTCCTGCTCGGGTTCGGCGCGCCGCTGCTCGCCGCGCGCGCGACGCCGCGCGACCTCGTCGAGGCCAGTCGCGTCGTCCGTGGGCCCGACGGCGCCCGCAGCAGCACCCGTCGCATCGTGGCGGTGCGCAGCGACGAGACGACGACCGCCAGCGTCGTCGATTCCCCGCCCGCGGAGCGGACGCTCTACACCGACGAGTTCGCCGCCGCGGCGACGGGGTCGGCGTACGGCTACATGCGGATGCTCGGCCACCTCCCGGTCTTCGCCGCGGCGAACCCCGAGCATGCCATGGTGATCGCGTTCGGGACCGGCACGACGGCGGGGGCGCTCGCGGCGCACGCCGACGTGAAGCGCCTCGAGATCGTCGAGACGAGCCGGGCGGTGCTGGCGCTGGCGCCGCACTTCGAGAACGTCAACGGCCGCGTGATCGCGACCGACGAGCGCGGCCGGCCGTCCGACGACCGCGTGAGCGTCCGCATCGACGACGGCCGCCGCGCGCTTCTGCTGCACGCGCCCGACCTCGACGTCATCACGCTCGAGCCGCTGATGCCGTACACGCCGGCGGCGCTGCCGTTCTACACCCGCGAGTTCTACGAGCTGGCGCGCGCGCGGCTGCGCGAAGGGGGCGTGCTGGCGCAGTGGATCCCCGTGCACGCGATGCCCGTGGACCTCTACGCGGCGCTCGTCCGCACGTTCCTCGAGGTGTTCCCCGACGGCGCGCTCTGGTTCTTCGAGCAGTCGAGCGTGCTCATCGGGCGCGTGGGCACCACGAAGCCGGACGCGGCGACCGTCGTCGCCCGTGGACGCGACGTGCAGCGGATGATGCGCGCGGCGGGCTACATGCGCGCGCACGCGGTCGCGCTCGCCTGGGTCGCGTCGGGCAAGCGCGTCCGCGCGGTGCTCGACGACCCGTCGCTTTCGTCGGAGGAGGCCGTCCGCGCCAACCCGCCGGGCCCGCTCGCCCGGCGCGTGGTGACCGACGACGTGCCCTTCCCCGAGGCCTACCCGCTGCCGCGCGCCGGGCTCGCCACGTCGTACCTTTCCGACACGCTGCTGTGGCTGTCGGGGCTCGTCGTCACGGACGACGACCCGAGCGAGTCGCCGGAGCTGGCGTTCGCGTCGCCCGAGTTCTTCGCGCCGTTGCACGCCCAGACGCGTGCGGTCCTCCGGGCTCGCGCCATCGAGGCGCTCGGCGACACGTACCTCCTTGACGCGACGGGGCTCGCCAGCCGCGCCGCCGCGACCGGCGACGCGCGTGCGGCGGCCGCCGCGGAGGCCCGCCGGCGGCAGGGGTACGCCAACCTCCAGTCGGCCCTGGAGACGTACCGTGAGGTGGGGATGGGCCAAGGGATCGGCGATCTCGCGCTCGCGCGTCGGCGGGCGATCGTGGAGAGGCGGCTGCTCGACGCCTCGACGCGCGACGCGCTCGCGCGCGCGGACGCTGCGGCCGCGGGCGGCGACGCGTCGGGCGCGGCCGAGGCGCGGGACCGGGCGTTGGCGCTGGCGCGCCGCTGCGCCGAGGTCGAGTCGGTGGACCCTGCGGGCACGGGCCAGCCGGAGGCCACCGCCCTGCTCGCCGAGGTCCTCCTGCGCGTCGGCCGTTGTGCGGAGGCCGAGGACCTGCTGGTGGCGACGCGCCGCGCCTACCCGTGGGTCGAGCGCACGCGCGACCTCCTCACGGTGGCGGTCGAGCGCCGACGGGGGCACGACGCCGCGGGCACGCCCGCTGGCGCGCGCCTTGGCGCGTTCGTCGGGCGGCTCCCGAGTTGCGCCGACGGCGACGTGGCCGCCGCGCGGCCGCTCCTCGCGCGCTACCGCCAGCTCGACCTCGAGCAACGGGCCGAGAAAATGGCCGAGACCGCCGAGTTGATGCTCGCGCTCGTGGCGACCGATCCCTCCGTGACGCGGGCCGGCCTCGCGCGGGAGATCGCCGCGCTGCCCGAGCCGACGGGCGCCGTCGGCGACGCCGAGCGGGCCGCCTTCCTCCGCCTCCTCGACCCGCAGGCTCCGCGCCTGCCGGTGCTCCTCGCCGACCCGTACCTCGAACGGTGGACGTCGGCGCTCGCCGCCGCCGCGCGCTGGGGGTTCGAGCGCACCGGCGTGACGGAGGTCGTCACGACCGCGTTCGTCCGTAGCCCCGATCGCGCGCGGCGCCTCGCGTTCCTCGGCCGGGTCGCCGCCGACGGGCGCCGGTTCGCGCTCGAAGGCGCCGTCGACCTGCTGCTGGACGACGAGGAGGGGGTCCGCGTGGCCGCGTGGCAGGCGCTGGGGGCTCGGCTCCCGGCGGCGGCCCTCGCGGATGCGGGCTACGACCCCGCCGCCGCGCCCGAGGCCCGCCGGGTGGCCGCGGAACGGGTCCGCGCGGCGCTTCCGCCCTCGCGCTGACCCCCACGGGCCCGCAGGCGCCGCGGGCCGAGCAGGTTTCCGGGGAGCTTGGCCCACCGGCAACCGAGCGAAGGCGACTTCTTCGGAAAGGCGGCCTACCCGCCCAGGGCGTCGAGCTTCTCGACGCGACGCGCGTGGCGACCGCCCTCGAACGGGGTCGTCAGCCAGAGGTCCACCAGCGCGAGCACGCGCTCGACCGGCAGCGTGCGCGCGCCGAGGCAGGCGACGTTGGCGTCGTTGTGGCGACGGCTCATCTCGGCGCTGCTCTCGTCGTAGACCTGCGCGGCCCGGATCCCGTGCACCTTGTTCGCGGCGATGCAGATGCCGATCCCGCTCCCGCAGAGGAAGACGCCGCGCTCGCCCCGGCCCGCCGCGACCGCGCGCCCGCCGAGGGCGCCGAAGTCGGGGTAGTCCACGGAGGCCGCACCGTCGGTGCCGACGTCGACGACCTCGTGGCCCGCCGCCCGCAGGTGCGCGGCGAGGGCCGCCTTCGCCTCGAAGGCGGCGTGGTCCGAGGCGACGACGATGCGCATCACACGAGCCCTCCGGCCAGCAGCAGCGCGGCGGCGTCGAGCCGCGAGGCGAGCCGGCGGTACGCGAGCGGCGACTGGCCGACGGGGTCGTCGACGTCGTTCTCCTCCGGGTCCACGAGCCGCACGTCGCGGGCCCGGCCGGGGAAGAACGCGAGGATCTCGTCGCGGTGGAGCCGCTCCATGCAGAACACGTGCGTGGCCTCGCCGAGCATCTGCTCGGTGAGGCGCCGCGCCCGGTGGCGCGAGAGGTCGAGCGCGCCGTTCGGCCACTCGGCCGCAGTCCGCTGGGCGCGGTCCGAGGCGGGCTCGCCGTCGTGGGCGTCGGTGCCCGCCGAGGCCACGGCGAACCCGCGCGCGGCCAGTTGTGCTTCGGTGCACCCGAGGCGCTCGGCGATGCGGCGGCGCAGCGCGGCCTCGACGAGCGGGCTGCGGTCGGTGTTCCCGGTGCAGACGAACAGCACGGACACGCGGGTCGGGTGCAGCAGCAGCGTCTCGGGGATCGCACCGACCCGGAGCACCGAGATACGGTCGCTCTCGACCTCGACGACGCTGCTCGGGATGCCGCCGGCCGCGGAGCCGCCGTCGAGCACGAGGTCGAGCTCGTCCGGAAAGACGCGCAGCACGGCCTCGGCGGTCACCGCCGGAGGCTCGTCCGACACGTTCGCGCTCGGCACGTAGAGCGGCACCGCCGCGGCGCGCACCAGCCCGAGCGCCAAGGGGTGGTTCGGGAGTCGGAAGCCCGTCATCCGGCCCTCGGCGTCGCGCAACACGAGCGTCATGGGCCCGGGCCAGTACCGCGCCATCAGGCGCTCGGCCGCGGCGGGGATCACCGGGCACCGCCGCCGCACCTCGGCCGCGTCGGCGACCATGAGCGTCATGGGCTTGCTGCGCGGGCGCCGCTTCACGCGGTACAGCCGGTCCACCGCCTCGGGGAGCGTGGCGGCCACCGCGATCCCGTACACGGTCTCCGTCGGGAACGCGACGAGGCCGCCGCGGCGCAGGATCTCCCCCGCGCGTCGGAGCTCGCGCTCCACGTCGGCGAGATCGGCGACTCGGACCACTTCCGTCGGCATCGCCGGGCCACCATACCGGGCGCCGACGCCGGCGCCTTCAGATCGCCGGGACCTTCCCGTCCCGCCGCACGCGACCGCGCCCCGCCCGGGCGGTCAGTCCGGGGCCGGGGCGTCCATCGGGGCGGGGCCGCGGAGCGGGAGGGTGAGCATGAAGTCGGTGCCCTTCCCGGCCTCCGTCACGAACGTGAGCGACCCGCCGTGCTCGTCCGCGATCCGACGGGCCGTCGGCAACCCGAGCCCCGTCCCGGCGTTCTTCGAGGAGAAGTACACGTCCCAGACGCGGTCCCGGATCTCCGCGGGGACGCCCGGGCCGTTGTCGATGACGTCCACCCGCGCGCGGTCGCCGTCGAGCTGCGTCCGGACGAAGAGTTGCGAGCCGGGCCGGCCCTCCATGGCCTGGACGGCGTTGAGCAGCAGGTTCATCAGCGCCTGCTTCACCAGCCGCTCGTCGAGCCGGACGAGGGGGAGGCGGGTGTCGGGGTAGAACGCCAGGTCCACGCGGGCCCGGACGCACTCGGGCGCGAAGAAGGTCGTCGTCTCTTCGAGGATGCGGTTGAGGTCGACCTCGGCGAGGTCGAGCCGCCGGATGCCGGCGTAGCGCAGGAAGTCGTTGAGGATGTCCTCCAGCCGCGCGACTTCCCGCTTGAGCGTCTGGATCCGCTCGAGGCTGCGCACCGCTGTGGGGTCCATCGTGCCCTCCCACTCCTCCTCCATGAGCTGGAGGTTGAGGCGCAGGGTGGAGAGCGGGTTGCGGATCTCGTGGACGAGCCCGCCGGCGACGGCCCCGAGGAACTGGAGCCCGCCGACGGAGGGAGGGCGGGGGGAGGGAGTCGCCATCGGGCCGACGATACCCGGCGGGGCGTCGGACGGGCGGGCGCCCCGCGGCTGACAACCCGTCACCGCCGGAGAGGGTTGACGGAACGGGACTTGCGTCGGGGTGGTGACAAGATGTCATCCCGGCTGCCGCCCATGCCCGACCCCGAACGCGCCCTGTCCATCCTCGTCATCGAAGACGACGCCGCCCACGGGAAGGCCGTGGCGGAGGGGCTGACGCGGAGCGGGCATCGCGTCGCGGTCGCGACGTCCGGGGCCGAGGGGTTGCGGCGGGTGGAGACCGACGACCCGGACCTCGTCGTGACCGACCTCCGGCTGCAGGACCTCGACGGGATGAAGGTGGTCGCCCGCTGTCGGGACCTCCGGGGGGGCCGGGCGACGCCGCAGTGCATCGTCGTGACCGGGTTCGGCACGGTCGAGGGCGCCGTCCAGGCCATGGCGGCAGGGGCCCTCAACTTCCTCCAGAAGCCGGTGGACCTCCCGGTCCTGCGCCAGACGGTCATGGCGGTCGCCGAGCGGATCGCCCTCGAGCGGGCGAACCGCGAGCTGCGCTCGACGCTCGACAAGACCTTCGCGTTCCCCGGCATCGTCGGCCAGACGCCGGCCATGGCGGGCGTGCTCGACGTGCTGAAGCAGGTGGGCGACACCGACGCGACCGTGCTCGTCCTGGGGGAGTCGGGCACGGGCAAGGAACTCGTCGCGCAGGCCCTCCACCGCGAAGGCCCGCGCCGGAACCGGCCGTTCGTGCCCCTGAACTGCGCGGCCCTGGCCGAAGGCGTGCTCGAGAGCGAGTTGTTCGGCCACGAGGCCGGCGCGTTCACCGGCGCGATCTCGCGGCGCAAGGGCCGGTTCGAGGCCGCCCACGGCGGCACGCTCTTCCTCGACGAGGTGGGGGACATGCCCACGGCGTCGCAGGCGAAGCTCCTGCGCGCCCTCGAGTCGGGCGAGGTCGTCCGGGTCGGGAGCAACGACCCGATCCGGGTGAACGTCCGCCTGATCGCGGCCACGAACCGCGACCTCGACAAACTCGTCAAGGACGGGAAGTTCCGCGAGGACCTCTACTTCCGGCTCCGCGTCGTGACCGTCGAGCTCCCGCCGCTCCGCGAACGCCTGGCGGACCTCCCGGCCCTCGCCTTGCACTTCCTCGACATGGCGGCCACGCGCCACGCGCGGCCGGCTCGGTCGCTCTCGCGTGAGGCCCTCGATTTGCTCTCCCGCTACGGCTGGCCGGGCAACGTCCGGGAGCTGCGCAACGTGATCGAGGCCATGGTCCTCATGAGCCGCGACCCGGTGCTCGGCCCCGAGACGGTGCCCGTTTACGCCCGCGAGGGCGGCACGCGCCCGGACCCGCTGAAGTCTCTGTCAGGCCTCAAGTTGGACGAGATCGAACGGATCCTCGTCACGAACACCCTGCGGGACGTCGGTGGGAACCGGGAACAGGCGGCGACCCTCCTGGGCATCAGCGAACGGACCCTCTACCGAAAGATCCGCATCTACGGCCTCGGCGACCCGCCGAGTCCGGGGGCCGGATCGGCTTCGACGTCCCGTCGGGACGGCGCGCCCCCGGTCGTGGATCCGGTCCCGTAGGCCATTTCGGCCGACGGGGGCGTGCCGGATCGGCACGGCCCCGGCGGCTGCGGACCTCGGCGCCCGATCGCCCCGGCTCCGACATCCAAGGTTCCCCAGTCTTCCGCAGTCTTCCCGTTTCTTCCCGTTTCTTCCCGTTTCTTCCCGTTTCTTCTTCCCGTTTCTTCCCCCCGTTTCTTCCCGTTTCATCCGGTTTCCCCCCCTTCGCCCCGTTCCCCCCCCCGCAGCGAGAGCCCTCCCATGGCAGACCCCATCATCGGCATCGACCTCGGCACGACGAACTCCGTCGTCGCGATCATGGAGGGCGGCGAGCCCCGCGTCATCGTGAACGCGGAAGGCCACCGGCTGACCCCCTCGGTGGTCGCGTTCACGGAGAGCGGCGAGCGCCTCGTGGGCCAGGCCGCCAAGCGCCAGGCCGTCACCAACGCCAAGAACACGATCTACAGCATCAAGCGCTTCATGGGTCGCCGCCACAGCGAGGTGGACCAGGAGGAGAAACTGGTCTCCTACAAGGTCGTCGGGGCGCCGAGCGAACTGGTCAAGGTCGAGGTCCGCGGCAAGTCGTACACGCCGCCCGAGATCTCGGCGGTCGTCCTCCAGGCGCTCAAGAAGGCCGCCGAGGACTACCTCGGCAAGCCCGTGAAGGACGCCGTCATCACCGTGCCGGCCTACTTCAACGACAGCCAGCGGCAGGCGACGAAGGACGCAGGCACCATCGCCGGCCTGAATGTCAAACGCATCCTCAACGAGCCCACCGCGGCGGCCCTCGCGTTCGGCATCGACAAGAAGCGCACCGGCAAGATCGCCGTGTTCGACCTCGGCGGCGGCACCTTCGACATCTCGATCCTCGAAATCGGCAAGGAGGGCGTGTTCGAGGTGCTCGCGACCAGCGGCGACACCCACCTCGGCGGCGACGACTTCGACCACGCGCTGCTCAACTGGGTCGCCGACGAGTTCAAGCGCGAGACGGGCATCGACCTCCGCCAGGACACCATGGCGCTCCACCGCGTCCGCGAGGCGTGCGAGAAGGCGAAGTGCGAACTCTCGTCCGCCATGCAGACGGAGATCAACCTCCCGTTCATCACGGCCGACGCCGCCGGCCCCAAGCACCTGACGAAGTCGCTTTCCCGCGCGAAGTTCGAGCAGATCGTCGAGCCGATCGCCGAGCGCGTGCGCATCCCGTGCCAGAAGTGCATCGAGGACAGCAAGGTCCCGGTGCAGGACCTCACCGAGGTCATCCTGATGGGTGGAAGCATCCGCGTGCCGCTGGTGCAGGCGCTCGTGCGCGAGATCTTCGGGCGTGAGGGCAACAAGTCGGTGAACCCCGACGAGGGCGTGGCGCTCGGCGCCGCGGTCCAGGGCGGCGTGCTCTCGGGCGACGAGACGCTCAAGGACCTGCTGCTCCTCGACGTGACCCCGCTGTCCCTCGGCGTCGAGGTGATGGGCGGGATCATGCACCCGCTCATCCCGCGCAACACGACCATCCCCACGAAGAAGTCCGAGGTCTTCTCGACGGCGGCCGACAGCCAGCCACAGGTCGAGATCCACGTGCTCCAGGGCGAGCGCAAGATGGCGGTCGACAACCGCACCCTCGGCCGCTTCATGCTGGCGGGCATCCCGCCCGCGGCGCGCGGCCTGCCCCAGATCGAGGTCTCGTTCGACATCGACGCGAACGGCATCCTCAACGTCCACGCGAAGGACCAGGGGACGGGCAAGGAGCAGAAGATCGTCATCCAGTCGTCCTCGGGCCTGTCGAAGGACGAGGTCGAGAAGATGCGGCGCGACGCGGAGGCCCACGCGGCCGACGACGAGAAGCGCGCGTCGCTCGCCGAGGCGCGCAACCAGGCCGACCAGATCGCCTACCAGACCGAGAAGACGCTCAAGGAACACGGCGACAAGGTGTCGGCCGAGGTCCGCGAGAAGATCGAGGCGAAGCGCAAGGCGGTCGTCGACGCGCGCGCGAGCGACGACCCGGCGGTCATCAAGAAGGCCGTGGACGAGTTGATGGAGACGAGCCAGGAACTCGGCCAGAAGATCTACGAGGACGCCGCGAAGGCCCAGGCCGCGGCGGGCGCCGAGGGGGGCGCCCCGGCGGCCGAGGGCGGCCCCGCGGCCGAGTCCAAGCGGGCCGACGACGACGTGATCGACGCTGACTTCGAGAAGAAATAGGAACTTCGAGACGTCGTCGAACGCCCGTGACGGTACGCGAGGCCCGGCGACCCCCCAGGTCGCCGGGCCTCACCGTGTCCGGCGCCGCACGGGAGGGCGCGCGCGGGTGCGCGCGGCGCCGGGCCTCGCGTCCCCCCGGCGCCCGGGTCGCCCCGCACCGCGATTCAGCGCGCGCGGCGCCAGACGCCCGAGCCGCGCCCGATGGAGGCGTCTGCGGCGTCAGCGACCTCGACGAAGGCGACGTCGATCGTGAGGCCCTCGATCGCGCGGCGCAGTTCGAGCCGGCCCAGCGGCCACGGCGGGCCGCCCGTCGCCTCGTCGAGCGGCGGCGCGCCCGGGCCGTCGTCGCGCACGCGCGTGAAGACGAACAGCCGGCCGGCCGGTGCGAGGAGCGCGCGCGTCGCCGCCACCGCGGCGTCGCGCACGCGGCGCGGGAGCGCCTGCCAGGTGTAGACCTCGACGACCACGTCGAAGGTGCCCCGCCACGCCGCGGGGAGCGCGAAGAGGTCGCCGACCTCGTACCGCACGCGCGTCGCCGGGTGCAGGCGGCGGGCCCACGCGACGGCGGACGGCGATACGTCGAACGCCGTGACGTCGAGGCCGAGTCGTGCGAGGTGCTCGGCATCGTGGCCGAGCCCGCAGCCGATCACCGCGGCGGTGCGCGCGCCCGCGAGCGCGCCGGGCTGCCCGGTCCACGCCACGAGGTCGGCGTTCGGGGCGAGGTCGGCCCACGGGATGCGCGTGGTGTCGGCGCCGGCCTCGGCGTAGAGCGCCTCGAACCACGCGGTGGGGGCGTCGCGGCGCAGCGCGTCCTGCGCGAGCGCGCGGACGTGGGCGCGCACGGCGTCGGGCGGGGGGCCGCCGGCGGGCGGCGGCGGCGGGACGAGGTCCGTCAAGGGGACGACGACGGCGGGGCGGGGAGCACCCGCACGCGCCGGCCCTCGACGCGCAGGCGCCCCTCCGCGAACAGGCGGATGCACGCGGGGAACAGCCGGCGCTCGGCCTCCTGCACGCGGTGCGCGAGCGTCTCCGCGGTGTCGGTGTCCTCCACGACCACCGCCGCCTGCGCGATGATCGGCCCCTGGTCGTATTCGTCGTCCACGAGGTGGACCGTGCAGCCGGTCACCTTCACGCCCGCGTCGAGGACCGCTTGGTGCACACGGTCGCCGTAGCAGCCCTTCCCGCCGAACGCCGGGAGCAGGCTCGGGTGGACGTTCACCACACGGCCCTTCCAGTCGGACGGCAGGCGCCAGAGCGAGAGGAAGCCACCCATCACGACGAGGTCGGGCGCGTGGGGTCGGAGCGCCGCTTCGACGGCGGCGTCGAACGCCGCGCGGTCGCGGTAGGCGCGCCGCTCGACGACGAGGGCGGGGATCCCTCGCGTGCGCGCACGGTCGAGTCCACGGACGCCGGGCCGGTCCGAGAGGACCACGACCACGCGCCCGGGGACGGTCCCCATGTCGATGTGGCGGAGGAGGTTCTCGAGGGTCGTGCCGGACCCAGAGAGGAGGAAGGCGATGCGGAGCGGCGTCGTCACGCGTCCATCCTCCGTCAGGGGCCCGACGGTCGTACGCGCTCGAGGGCCGCTCGGACCGTCGCGACGTCCGCCCCCGGGACCGACGCCGTCTTGAGGGGGGTCGTCGCCCCCGCGACGATCCGGACGTCGCCGGGGCGCACGCCGAGGGCGTCCGCGAGGACGCGGCACACCTCGTCGTTCGCGGCACCGCGCTCCGGCGGCGCGGCGACCGCGACCTTGAGGCGGTCGCCGAGCGGGCCCACGACCTTCGAGCGGGACGCGCCGGGAACGACCTTGAGCGGCACGAGCACCCGGCCGTCCCGCGCCTCGTAGCGGACGGTCACAGCGGCACCGTCACCGCCCTGCGGACGGCCGCCCGGGGCTCACTTCGCGGGGGCCGTGGGCGCCGACTCGGCCCGGGCCGCCGGCGCGTCGCCCATGGCGGGAGCGTCGCCCATGGCCGGCGGGGCCGGAGGCGCGGCGTCGTCCCTCCCCGGAGGGGCGTCGGGCGTCGGGGTGGCGGGCGTCGGGGCGGCGGGCGTCGGGGTGGCGGGCGTCGGGGCGGCGGGCGCGGCCGGGGGCTCCACGTTCGTGGGGAGCTGTTCGTCGGCGTACGAGGCACCGGCGGGCGGGCGGTCGCCGAGCCACGCGCGGAGGACCGTGGTGAGGTGGCCCCGCTCCGCCTCGTCGAGTTTCGCGCGCGCCGTCACGAGCTTCGTGCGCAGGTCGGGCTCGTTCGCGAGGAGGTCGTTGCGAGCCTTCTGGCTCTCGGCGGGCTTCATCGGCGACAGGTCGCCGTAGGCGTCGAGCTTCTCGGCAACCGCCTTGAGCAGCGCCTCGCTCTCCGCAAGGAGCGCGGCGATCGCCCGCTCCTGCTCGACGGCCTTGCGCCGCGTCGCAAGGCGCGCGGCGCGCGCCGGGTCGAGCGCTGCGGCCTTGTCGAGCGAGGCCAGCGCGACGTCGAACTGGGCTGGGTCGTCGTAGAAACCCGCGGCCTCGGCGAGGTACGCGAGGCCCTCGAGGTCGTCGGCGGTCAGCCCGTACCGTTCGGCGCCCTTCTCGAAGAAGAGGTCGGCGAACCACGCGAGGCCCTCGTCGGCGTACGGACGCAGGCGGTCGGCCACCTGCACGCCCTCCGCCGAGAACGCCTTCGCCGTGCCGGCCCAGCCGCGTCCCGTCAGCCGGTCCTTGAAGCCCTTCGTGGCGAAACCCGCCGCGAGCACGCCCGGGAGCCGACCGACCAGGCGGGCCTCGGCCTCGCGTCGGGCGAAGAGCTCTCGGTACGGCGCGGTGCGCGCGGCCTTCGCCCGGGCGGCCGCCTTGTCGGCCGCCTCGGCGAACTGGAAGCGCCGGTACAGGCCGCCCCCCGACCCGTCGTCGGCGGCGGGGGCGAAGGCCTCCTTGACGAGGAATTCGAAGCAGGAGCCGCGGTCGGCCAGGTAGTCGTTCAGCAGGGCCTTCCGACGCTGGGCCTCGAACGTGGCCCGCGTGGCGGTCGCGGCGCCGAGCGCCGCGTTCCACGCGGCCGCCACCGTGCCCGTGCCCTCGGCCCTCGGGTGGGCGTCGATGAAGGTCGTGAGCGGCGCGATCGCGCGGTCGAGCGCCTCGGCGGAGCTCCCGGCGGCCGCGTCGGTGGCCTTCGCTTCGGTGGCGGTCCACGAGGCCGCGACGGCCCCCGCGAGGCTCTCCCGTGCGGCGTCGAGGCGCGCGACGTGCCCGTCAGTGTCGCTCGCGAGCAGGAGCGCGCGGCCGTCGTCGTGTTTCGCGGCGCCGAGCTTTTTCACCCCGGCGAGCGTCTCGTCGAGGACGCGTTCGGCAGCCAGCGGGTCGCTCGCCTTCGCTGCGGCGGCGGTGAGGCCGTCGTCGGCGGCGGTCTTCAGGGCGGCGGTCGCCTTCGTGATCGCGTCCTGGTAGGCCTTGTTGGACGCGAGGCGCTTGGCGACGAAGTCCTCGATCTGCTTCGCGTAGTCCGTGGCCTTCGTCGCGCCCTCGGTCCCCTCGTACGCCTTCGCCATCTCGCGGAGCGCCGCGACGATCTCGCGCCACCCCGGCTTCTTCCAGTTCTCGCCGTCGTCGTGCCGCCCCAGTTCCCGCAGCGCACGGGACTCGATCGCGCTGAACGCCTTGTCGGCCTCGAGCGCGCGGACCTTCGCCGGGTCCTCGCCGACCACGGTCGTCCCGGTGTCGACCGTGACGATCTTCTCCTTGGTCGGCGGCTCCCGCGTCAACAGATAGCCCGCCACGGCGACGGCGACGAGGGCGACGACGCCGCCGAGGATCGCGATCTTCTTGGCCTTGCCCGGGTGCATCCCGTGCGCCGCCATGCCCAGGCGGAGGCGGATCTTGTCCAGCGCCTCCCAGAGTTCGGTCGCGCCCTGGAAGCGCGCGGCGGGGTCCTTCTGCATGAGCCGGAAGACGACGTCGTCGAGATCCTTCGGGAGCTGCGGGACGACGGCGGACACGCGCGGCACCGGCTGGTTCAGGTGCGCGAGGAGGATCTCCTTCACGCTCGGCGCGGGGTAGGGGTTCTTGGCGGTGAGGATCCGGTAGAAGGTGCAGCCGAGGCTGTAGAGGTCGGCGCGGCGGTCCACATCGCTCTTGCGGCGGATCGCCTCGGGCGCGATGAAGTGCGGCGTCCCGATGATGCCCTGCGCGAGCAGGTCGGCGCTCTCCGACTGCTTCGCGAGGCCCAGGTCGCACAGCTTCACGCTGCCGTCCTGGCCCACCATGAAGTTGTCGGGCTTGATGTCGCGGTGGAGGATCCCCTTCTTCTCGGCGAAGATGAGCGCGTTCGCCGCGTCGAGGAACCACGGGAGCGCGTCCTCGAACGGCGCCCCGGTGCCCTTCGGGATCTTGTCCTCGAGGGAGCCTCCGTGGATGAACTCCATGGAGAAGAAGTGCCGGCCGTCGGCGTGGCCGACGTCGTAGACCTGCACGACGTTCGGGTGGTTCAGCTGGCCCGCCGCACGGGCCTCGTTCACGAACTGGTCCACGAACGCGGAGTCGCTGACGAGTTTCTCGGCGAGCACCTTGATCGCCACCTCGCGGTGCAGCGAAAGCTGCTCCGCGCGGTACACCGAGCCCATGCCGCCCGCGCCGACGCGCTGGAGCAGGCGGTAGCCGGCGAGGGTCGTGTTGACGAGCGGGTCCGGCGCGGCGGGCTTGGGCGTCGGCCGGGCGGCACCGCCTGCCGCCGCCCCGGCGCCGGAGGCGCCCGAACCCGAGCCCCCCGAACCCGAGCCCCCCGAACCAGAGGACCCCGAACCCGAGCCCCCCGAACCCGAGGACCCCACGCCGGAGGAACCCGTGGCTGCCGTCGTCGGATTCGTGGTCGTCCCCGTCGGGAGCGGCTCCACCGGCTTCACCTCCGCGTCGCCGGGGCCGTCGGAGAGCGCCCGGAGGACCGTGAGGCCCACGCGGATCTCGTCGCCCGCCGCGAGGGGGCGGGTGCCGTCCACCCGCTGCCCGTTGAGGAGCGTGCCGTGGCTGCTGCCGAGGTCCCGGATCTGCGTCGCGCCGTTCCCGTCGTGGTGGATCTCGAAGTGGTCCTTGCTGACCTTCATGTCGAGGACCTGGAACGACCCGTGGGGCGAGCGGCCGATCCGGTAGACGCCGGAGGCGACCAGGCGATAGGTCTTCCCCGCGTCCTGTCCGTGCTCGATGCGGATCCGCAGCGCCATGTCAGCTCCTCGGGTCCGGAACGGTACGCGCCGACGGGGGCGGGGCGACAGGGGAATTCGGGGCGAGCCCGCGCCACAGCGCCCGGCCGACCCGGACCACCGTCGCGCCCTCCTCGACCGCCACCTCGAAGTCCTCGCTCATGCCCATGGACAGCCCGACGGGCGGGACCCGGCCCACGCCGCGGCGGGCCGCCTCGTCCCGCAGCTGCCGCAGGGCCGCGAAGCAGGGTCGGGCGCGCTCGCCGAGGTCCTCCTCCTTGGCCATCGTCATGAAGCCCACGACCTCGAGGGTCGGAAAGCTCTCGAGGGCCTGCAGGAAGCCGAGCGCGTCCTCCGGGGAGACGCCGCCCTTTTTCGGATCGCGGGCCGCGTTGACCTGGACGTACACCGGCCATGTGCGACCTGCGGCGGCGAGCGCCGACGCGAGGACCTCGGCCAGCGGGAGGCTGTCGAGGGCGTGGAACACGTCGAAGGTCCGGACGGCCTTCTTCACCTTGTTCGTCTGGAGGTGACCGATCCCGTGCCAGACCAGGCCCGGCGGGGCCGACGCCCGTTTCGACGCGGCATCCGGGACGCGGCTTTCGCCGACGTCCTTCTCTCCGAGCGCCCGCAGCCAGTCGAACGCGCCGGGGGGGGCCGCCTTCGTGACGGCGATCAGGGTGACCCGGGGGGCCCCGTGCGCCGCCCGAGTCCGGGCCGCCTCGATGCGGTCGTAGACGGTCCCGAGGTTCGCGCGGAGGAGATCGAGGGGGGTCGGGGCGACCGGCGCAGCCATGGGAGACCCGCATCTTACGCCCGTCGGCACGCGCCCGCAACCTGCCCCGCGGCGGGGCGCCGGGTCGTCGCGATCGACCGGCGCGTACGGAAGTCCTGTCCGGACCGGGAGTTCCCGACGTCGGGGGCCCGCGGGCGGGTTCGAACCCGCATCCTTGACACTCCGGAGCGACGTTCCTATAAACACCCCGGTTCCGACCGGTGCAGCACGCTCCCGGGCAGGGGGCGCCGTGCGCCGTCGGCCGGTTCTCCCCGGCGCAGTTCCTTCGGCGCATGCGCGCCCCGACCTTGGGGGCCGGTGCGTCCCTTCACGAGGTCATCGATGACGCGGTTCTCGCTGCAGACGATTCGTCGGACCCTGATCCTTCCCGCGGTCGCCGCCCTGATCGTCGGTTGTGCCGGCGAGGGGCGCGCCCGCTCGCTGGGGAGCGGCCCCGTCAGCTATGAGGGCTACGGCAGCTACGCGGGCGCCCGCGTGAACTCGGTGGACCCGGGCGAGGTGCTCCTCGAGAATCTCCCGTGGTCGCCCGACGTGTACCGCGTGAACCTGGCGCTCGCGAGCGGCCGCCCCGGCTTCGCGCTCGCCCAGGTCTACGCGATGGCCGACGACATCCTCGCCGTGGACACGCAGGGCACGCTGTATTGCCTGTCGCGCCGCGACCTGTCGTCCCGCTGGGTGTCGTCGCTGCGCGCCCCCCTGTCGGCGCCGATCGCCGAAGGCTCGACCTACTACGTCTGCCTCGAGCGCGACGCATCGGGCGCCGCGTGGCTCGAGTGGTTCAGCAAGCGTTCGGGCGCCCCGGCGGGCGCGTCGCCGACCCGTCTGCCGTTCTCGCCGTCGTCGGGCGTCTCGGCCAACGCCGGGTGGGCCTTCGTCGGGAGCCTCGGCTCGCCGGTCGACAACAAGACGGTCGAGGCGATCAACCTCGCGGACGGCACGATCGGCTGGGGCTACCGCACGATGTCGCGCGTCTCGGCGACGCCGACCGTGGACCCGTCGGGCGAGATCCTCCTCGTCGTCTCCGAGGACCGCACGGTCACCTCGCTGCCGGCGAACCAGTCCGGCGTCCCGGTGGTCGTCAACTGGTCGGTCGACACCCTTGGCGTCAACACCGCCGCGCCGGCGATGGCCCGCGAGTGGGCCTTCCTCGGCTCCGAGGACCACCTGCTGCGCTGCATCGACATCGGCAGCGGTGAGACGCGATGGCTGAAGGGCCTCGACGCTCCGGCGCCGAAGACCCCGTGGGTCGTCGGCCGGACGGTCACCCGCTCGGTGCCGACGGGCGGCGAGGGCAGTCCGCAGGCCCGCGTCGAGTCCTACGTCGGCTACGTGTTCGCCAAGAACGCGATCGGCCTGCACGCGTTCGACGCCGACACCGGCGCCGAGGTCTTCAAGGACCCGAGGGGCCTCCGTCCGCTCGTCATGGAGCGCGACTGGGTGCTCACGCTGACGGAGAGCAAGCAGGTCCAGGTCCGCAAGGGCACGGGCCTCCCGGTGGTCTCGACGGTCGACTTCTCGCGGTTCGACTTCCTGCCCACGAACGGCCGCGACGGCCAGGTCGTGGCGGGCTACGCGAACGGCCTGATCCTCCTCGCGACGCCGAAGTAGCCGGCGGCGAGCGCGCCTTCCTTCCCCGGACGCCTCCCGCGGGGGGCCGGCTTCAGGCCGGCCCCCCGCGGTTCGTTTCGGGCCGCCGGATCGTTTCGGGCTCACTTCGGGCCGCCCGTTCGCTTCGGGCCGCGGGGCGGTCGGTCCGGTTCCTCCACGTCCCGCCCCGTCCCCCCGGGGCCGCGAGGAAATCGCCCCCCCGGAGCGGGGAGGGGTATCATGGGCCCATCATGACCTCGGTTGTCCCCGTCGCGTTCGTCACCAGCCCGCTCGCCTGGGCGGTGATCCTGATTCTCGGCCTGCTCCTCTTCGGCCGCCGCCTCCCGGGCGTCGCGCGCAACCTCGGGCAGGGCATCAACGAGTTCAAGAAGGGCCTGAGCGACGGCCCGAATGCGACGAAGTCGCTCGAGGACGAGGCGCCTTCGTCGCGCGACGCGCAGACCGCGCTGCCCAAGCCCAAGAAGTCGGCGATCGACGAGACGTCCGTCTAGCGCGGCGTTCTTCCTTCTGGGCTGCGTCCGGCTAGCCCGGCGAATCCACGCGGTGTTCGGGGCGCGTCGAACCCGTCCACGCCGGACCGTCGGCCCCTGGGGCGCCGTGGCCCTGCCGCCTCGGGCACGCGTCCACCGTGACGCGCAACGCGGCCACGCGCCGCGTGCCGCCGGTGACGGCCGCGCGCGCGTCCACCCGGTGCCCGACGACCCACGCCACGTCTCCGGCGGCGGTCGTGAGGACGAGGGCGCCGCGCCGCAGCGCCGCCGGGACGCCTTGTTTGGCGAGGAACGCGAGGACGTCGACCTCGTGCCTCCGCCCGAGCGGGACGAACCGGTCGGTGTCGGTCGCGACGCGGCACCCGACCTTCGGCCCGAGGACGTCGGCGTCGAGGGCCGCGACCCACGGCGGGCCCGGTGGCGCCGAGAGGGTCCGCCGCGCGAACGCGGCGAGATCGAAGGCCGCCGCCGGCCCGTCGCGCCGATCGAGCGTCGCCTCGTCGGTCCCGACCGCGGCGACGGTCCGTCCCTCCCCCGCGAGGTCGAGGGGGGCCACGTTGGGGACCTGTCGGGTGCCCAGCAGGACGCGAGGCCCGACGCGACGCAGCCAGCGGCCGTGGGGGAGGTCCACGGCTGCGTCGGCGTCGTCGCCGCGGATCGCGGCCGTCGCGAGGTCGGCGTGGACGCGCTCGAACCACGGGCCGTCGGCGTCGGCGGCGATGCTGCGGCCGAGCACGCGCAGCAAGACCGCGCCGTCGCCGGCGGCGAGCCGCCGCGCGTCGGCGAGCGCGACCTCGACGACGCCCGCCCACGGGTGGGTGCGTCGCGAGCGCGACAGCGTCGCCTCGACAGCGGCCTCGCGGCGGGCGAGGCGTGTCCGGAAGCGCGCGGCGGCGGCCGCGAGGTCGTGGGCGAGCGCGTGGTCGTGGGTCTCGGCCGCGACGAGCCGGGCGCGGAGCCGCGTACGGTCGCGGTCGAGGGCAGCGTTGGTCGGGTCCTCGTGGAACGCGAGCCCGCGGTCTGCGACGTAGGCGCGCAGCCGCGCGGGCGCGATGTCGAGCAGCGGTCGCACGACCATGACGCCGCTCGTCCCGAGCGGGCGTCGCGAGGGGATCCCCGCGAGGCCCGCGGGCCCGCTCCCGCGCGCGAGCCGCAGGAGGAACGTCTCCGCCTGGTCGCGGAGGTGGTGCCCGGTCGCCACCGCGACGCACCGGGCCTCGCGTGCCGCGCGCGCGAGGGCCGCGTAGCGGAAGCGCCGGGCGGCGTCCTCGGTGCGACGGACGTCGGTCGGCGGACCCGCGAACGCGACCGGCACGCGCAGCGCGCGCGCGAGGGCCTCCACGACGACGCGATCGGCGTCCGCCTCGGCCCCGCCGCGCCAGCCGTGGTCGACGTGGCCGACGACGACCTCGAGCGGGAGGCCGTGACCGGCGGCCGCGACGAGGAGGGCCCCGAGGGCCACGGAGTCGGCGCCCCCCGAAACGGCGACGAGCACGCGGTCGCCGGGCGCGAGGCCGGTCGCCCGCGCGGCGCGCGCGACCTCCGCCTCGAGGGCTCCGGCGTCGTCCATGGTCCCCAGCCTACCCGCGCGGGTCGGTTCGGCCGGGGCTGGCGTTTCCCCGGCCGCGGCCCCACAACAGGGGCCCACCTCCCGGGAGCACCCCCATGGCAGCGACGGTCGGCATCAACGGGTTCGGGCGCATCGGGCGCCTCGTGTTCCGCATCCTCGCGAAGAACCCGGCGTTCCGCGTCGTCGCGATCAACGACGTCGGCGCGGCCGACGTGAACGCCCATCTCCTGAAATACGACAGCACGCACGGCCCGTACGACGGCGACGTGCGCCTCGAGGGCAAGGAACTGGTCGTCGATGGCGCGCGGATCGCCGTCCTGTCCGAGAAGGACCCCGCGAAGCTCCCGTGGAAGGCGCTCGGCGTCGACCTCGTGGTCGAGGGCACGGGCGTCTTCACGTCGAAGGACCAGTGCGCGCTGCACCTCGCGGCCGGGGCGAAGAAGGTGCTGCTGACGGCCCCCTCGAAAGACGACGTCGACGCGATGATCGTCCTGGGCGTCAACGACGACACGCTGAAGGCCGAGCACCGGATCGTCTCCAACGCGTCGTGCACGACGAACTGCCTGGCGCCGGTCGCGAAGGTGCTGCATGACGCCTTCGGCATCGAGCGCGGGTTCATGAACACCGTGCACGCGTACACGAACGACCAGCGCATCCTCGACATGCCCCACAAGGACCTGCGGCGCGCGCGGGCCTGCATGAACATCATCCCGTCCACCACCGGTGCGGCGAAGGCCGTGGGCAAGGTCATCCCCGCGCTGAAGGGCAAACTCGACGGGATGTCGCTGCGCGTCCCCGTCCAGGACGGCTCCATCGTCGACCTCACCGCGATCCTCGTGAAGCCGGCGACGGCGGGCGAGGTGAACACGGCGCTGAAGGCGGCGGCGGACGGCCCCCTCCAAGGGATCCTGAAGTACACCGAGGACCCGATCGTCTCCTCGGACGTGATCGGTGACCCGTCGTCGTGCGTCGTCGACGCGTTGTCCACGCAGGTGCTCGGGAACCTGGTGAAGGTGCTCGCGTGGTACGACAACGAGTGGGGCTACTCCAACCGTTGCGTCGAGCTCCTCGCCAAGATGGCCGCACTGGGGTAGCTGGGGTAGCTGGGGTAGCTGGGGTAGCTGGGGTAGCTGGGGGTACGCGCGTTGGGTGCGCGCGCCCTCCCGCCTCGGACGCCGCCGCGCCTCCGAGGCGGAATCGAGGCGGAATCGAGGCGGAATCGAGGCGGAATCGAGGCGGAGTCGAGGCGGAGTCGAGCCGGAGTCGAGCCGGAGTCGAGGCGGAGTCGAGGCGGAGCGGGTCCTCGACCTGGGGCCCGCCGGGGCCCCGGGGGACGGAGACACCGCCCACGGTGGGGGGGGACGTCGATACGCTGGCGCCTTCCCGTCCGAGGCTTCCTGAACGTCTGGATGCCCATCGCCCCCGCCATGACCTCGACCGCCGTCCGGATCGCCCCGTCCCTCCTCTCCGCGAACTTCGCGGACCTCGCCCGCGACATCCAGAGCGTGGTGGACGGCGGCGCCGACCTGCTCCACCTCGACGTGATGGACGGCCACTTCGTCCCGAACATCACGTTCGGCCCGCCCCTCGTGAAGTCGATCCGCGGCGCCACGAAGGCCGTCCTCGACTGCCACTTGATGATCAGCGAGCCCACGAAGTACGTCGGCGCGTTCTGCGACGCCGGCGCCGACTGGGTGAGCATCCACGTCGAGGTCGCCGACGACGTGAAACGCGCCCTCGCCCTGATCCGCGACAAGGGCAAGCGGCCCGGCATCGTGCTGAACCCCGACACCGACGTCGCACGCCTCGACCCCTACCTGCCGCTCGTCGACTTCGTGCTCGTGATGTCGGTGTTCCCGGGCTTCGGCGGCCAGTCGTTCCTCCCGTCCGTGCTCGAGAACGTGCGCGCCCTGCGGCGCCGCGACTTCCCGGGGTGGATCGAGATCGACGGCGGCATCAACGAGAAGACCGCGCCCCTCGCGATCGAGGCGGGGGCCCAGGTCCTCGTGGCGGGCAACGCCGTCTTCTCCGCGCCCGATCGCGCCGCCGCCATCCGCCGCCTCCGCGGCGCGGCCTGAACGGTTGCCGGCGCGCCCTCGTCGGCGTGGGCCTCGCGTCCCTGCTCGTACTGCTCATGACCCGGCTCGTGACCCGCCTCGTGACCCGGCCCATGACCCGGCTCGTGGCCCGGCTCGTGGCCCGGCTCGTGGCGTGAACGTGGTCCTCGTCGGGGGGGCGTCGTTCGGGGCGGTCGCACGCGCCGAGGCGGGCTCGCACGGGCCTCGTCCTCGCCCCCGTGTCCGGCGGGCCGGTGCGCTTGGAAGTGCTCCACGCCCGCCGGTGCCCGCCGGTGCCCGCCGGTGCTCGCCGGGGCCCCCGGCATAGGCCTCCCGCCCGCCTCCCGGTATCGTGATCGGGTTCGTCCCCCCGGGAGCCCGTCCGCATGGCCTGGTCGTTCCGCAAGAAGCGCGAGATCCCCGCCGGCCTCTGGACGAAGTGCACGAACCCCGCCTGCGGGAAGATGGCGTTCAGCAAGACGATCCAGGAGAACGTGAACGTCTGCCCGGAGTGCAGCCACCACATGCGCCTCGAGGCGCGGCGCCGCGTCGACCTCCTGCTCGACGAGGGCTCGTTCCGCCCCATTGGGGCCGACATCGTCCCGGTGGACGTGCTGCGCTTCCACGACGGCACGGAGGGCTACGAGCAGAAGCTCAAGCGCACTCGGGCCAAGGGCCAGGCCGACGAAGGCGCCATGGCCGGACGCGGGACCATGGCCGGGCGCCCGGTCGTCCTCGCGGTGCTCGACTTCTCGTTCCTCGGCGGCTCCATGGGCGTCGTCGTCGGCGAGCGCGTCGCGCTGGCCGCCGAGGCCGCGCTGAAGGACCGCGTGCCGCTCATCGTCGTCTCGTCGTCGGGCGGCGCCCGCATGCACGAGGGCCCGCTGTCCCTGATGCAGATGGCGAAGACGAGCGCCGCGATCGCGCGCCTGCGCCCGGCGAAGGTCCCCTACATCAGCGTGCTCGCCGACCCGTGCACCGGCGGCGTTTCGGCGTCGTTCGCCGCCCAGGGCGACCTCACGCTGGCGGAACCGGGGGCGCTCATCGGCTTCGCCGGGCCTCGCGTCATCGAGAGCACGATCCGCACGACGCTCCCCGAGGGCTTCCAGCGGGCGGAATTCCTCGCGGCGAAGGGCTTCATCGACCGCATCGTGGACCGCCGCAAGCTCCGCGAGGAGATCCTTTCGATCCTCGCCTACCTCGCGCCGCTGCCCGACCAGCCGCTGCTCGCGAGCGCCACGGCGGGCGAGCCGACGCCGTCGGCGGGGCTCTCGCCGAAGTCGAGCGGCTAGGTGCCGGGGCCGCGACCGCGCCTCCTCGCTCACCGCGGATGGCGCGCGGCGGGCCCCGAGAACAGCGGTCGCGCCGTCATCGCGGCGTTCGACGCGGGCGACGGCGCCGAGGTGGACGTGCTCGTCACGGCCGACGGCGTGCCCGTCCTGCGTCACGACGACCGCCTCGTGAGTGGCGCGCCGGTGCGGTCGCTGACCCTCGCGGACCTGCGCCGCGCGGTCGGGGGCGATCCCGACGACACCCCGGCCGTGGCCGACGTCGTCCGCGCGCTCGAAGGGCACGGGGCGGCGGACGCGATCCTGAACCTCGAGTTGAAGGTGCCGGGCGCGGCGCGCGCGCTGGCGCCGCTGCGGGCGGCGTTCGGTCGCATCGTGTTCACGTCGTTCTGCGCGACGGAGGTGCTCGACGCGCGGGCCTTGTTTCCGGAGCGGCCGGCGGGGCTGCTCGTGGCCCACGCGGGGTTCCGCTGCGTGCCTCCGGGCACGGCCCTCCTCGCGGTGCAGCACCGCGCGCTGCCCGACGTGCGTCGGGCGCACCCCGACGCGACGCTCTGGACCTGGACGGTGAACGATGCGGCCGCCGCGGCGCGCGCGGCCGAGGCCGGCGCCGCGGTCTGGATCGGCGACGACGTGCCCGCGATGCGCGCGTGGGCGACGCGCGGCTGAACCCGGCGGGTCGCGGCCAATTTCTGGTGGGGTCGCTTCCGAGGGTGCCGGTCGCGCTGCGCGCCCTCGGTCCCGACGAGCCCCCACGGCGATCACGGCCGGGTTCCCCCGCGCCCACGCGCGGCTCGCCGGGATGGGGCTCCCACGACACCGCCGTCCACCCGGACCACGCCGTCACGGGCCGCCGCGCGCGCGAGGGCGGGTGCCTCCTCGCCGAGGGGAATGGACGGGTCGTGGGCACGCTCGCGTTCCACGGGCCGGAGCCGTGCTCCGCAAACTCGTGGACCCGGTGCGACGACGTCGCCGCCCCCGCGCCGCCCGGCCGCGTGCGCGGCACGGTCGCGCCGGTGACCCCGACCATTCCGGTACGATTTGCGGCGCTTGGCGAACCGGAGGTGAAGATGCAGCGCATCGGGCGTGGGATCGTGCAGGCCGTCGGGATCGTCGCCGTACGCACGTGCGGCGGTGCGACGCAAGGCGGTGCGACGCAAGGCCCGGCGGCCGGGAGCCCCGAGGTCACGCGCGCTCGGGTGTTCGAACGACGGCTCCGCGCGGACGAGGCCGTGGTCTTCGAACTCGCGGGTGGAGTCCACGGCGCGGTCGCGGCGACGTGGGCGTCGCGCCCGTTGCCCGACGCCACGTCCACGCTGGAGGTCGTCGCGGACCGGCGCGTGCGCGTGCGCTGCGTGGTGCGGGTGGGGGACGGCGACGGCCGCGTGCTGCGGCGGGTGCAGGTGGACGAGCACGGCGACGAGGCGGGGTCGTGAGCCGCGTCGGGACCGCGCTCGCGGGCCTCGTCCTGGCGATCGCTGGCGCGGCCGCGGCCCGCGCCGCACCGCCGTCGTCCCCCGAGGCGGTCGCCGCGTTCGCCGCACGGGACGCGGAGGGGCGCTGGGTCGCGTACCGCGCCACACCGGAGCCGCTCGGCGCGTGGGTGACGTTCCTCGCCGGTCGCCGGGACTTCGAGCTCCTCGAGTGGATCGCGCTCACGACCCGGACGCTGGAGGCGCTCGACGCCCTGCAGACGGCGGACGCGCCGGGCTGGATCCGCTGCGCCTTCTTCAAACTGACCTCGGCCGACAGCCACGCGCTCGACGCCGCACGTCGGTTCCTGCTCGACCGGCGGCCGGGCGCGGTGCTCGAGTGGCTCGACCGGTTCCCCGCCGCGACGCACGGCGTGGGGGCCGGCGTCGTGCGGGCGCTTCACGCGCTCCAGCCACCGCTGTCGCGCGAGGACGCGACCACGTACCTCGGGCCGTGGGACGCCGACGTCCTCCTCGCGGTGCTGGTGCCGCCCGCGAGCCTCGCGACGCTCAGCGACGCGGCGCCGACGCGCCCCGGCGTCGTGTACGTGCACCAGGTCGTGCGGGCCATCGAGACGTGGACGATTTCGAGCCTGCGCGCCGAACCGTGGACGGGACGGGTCGCGGCCCTGGTGGGGCACGCGCGGCCCGCGGTGGCGCGGGCCGCGGCCCTCGCGTGCGCGTATCTGCCCGCGACGCAGGTGCCGGCGGTGCGGCTCGCGGCGCTCGTGGACGACGCGACGCGGCCGCCCGACGTACGGTCGGCCGCGGTGCTCGGGCTGTCGTTCGCCTCGGGGGCCGAGGCGTACGTGCGCTTGTGCCGCGTCGCCGCGGAACCCGACCACGTGGCGTGGAGCGCGGCGGTGAGCCGGTTGGGCGACGTCGGCGACGAACTGGCGGTCGCGGTGTTGGCGCCCTTGGCCCTCGGCGCGCCCCCCGACGGGGTGCGCGACCGCGCCGTCGCGTCGATCCGTGCGCGGTTCACCGTCGAGGAGCCGGACGCGATGGCGGCGCGCGTCCCGAACCTGCTCGCCCGCGTCGCGGTCGCGGCGAACGTCGACGCGTCGCGCGCCGCGACGTACCGGGCGGCGGCGGTCGCGGCGCTCCGGGCGCGTCTCGAGGTCCCCGCGGTACGGGCGGCCGTCGCCGCGCTGCGGGACGCCCCGATCGCGGACGGCAACGTGGAGGCGTGGCGCGTGGCCGCGCTGGCGCGCGCCGTGCTGGACGGCGCGTCGGCGGAGGCCGGGCGCTGAGCGCCTGTCACGGACTCGAAGATTCCGTCCGTGTGGGGGAGGGCGAAGTCGTGGACGTCGCGGAGGTCGTCGGCGAGCGAGGTGATCGTCTCGAAGGGGAACGACGCGGGGCCCGCCCGCGCACGCGTCCGGTGCGGCGCCGACCCGAGCGGCGCGCGATCTCCGTCGTCCGGCGCGGCGCCGGCGATCCTGTCGGGGTGCGACGACGGACCTTCCTCGCGACCGTCTTCCTCGCCGTCGTCGCGCGCGGCGGCGGCCCCGGGATCGCGGGCGCCGACGAACCCGGACGGGCGCTCGGGGAGCGCGTGCGACGGGGCCTCGCGTCGGGGGACGCGACCGAGCGGACCCGGTCGTTGCGCGAGCTCGCCGACCTGCCCCTGAAGGACCTCGCGGAGGCCGGCGACCTCGTCGCGCCCTGCCGGGAGATCCTGCGGCGGCGCGACGGCGCGGAGCGGGCCGGAGTCGCCCGCGTGCTGCTGCGCCTGCCCGGCGATGGGCCCCTCGAGTTGTGGGCTCGCCTGCTCGACCCGGAGCGCGAGGACGACGACCGCGTGTACGCGGCGGCGATCGAGGCCGTCGCCGACCGCGCCGACGACGCTGCGGTCGCGCGCCGGCTGCTCGAGACGGCGCGCGACACGAGGGCGTCGGCAGCGGCGCGGGGCCTCGCGTTGGAGGCGCTCGGCGTCGTCGTCAGCCCCGCGGCCGACCTCCTGCTCCGGAACGCGAGGCCCGGCGCGACGTGGGTCGAGGAAGCCTGTCGGGCGCTCGGGGTCGCGCGGCGGGGCGGCGTCGAGGCCGTTCCGGTCCTGATCGCGCTGCTCGGACACGAAGCGCTCGCGGTGCGCGTTCACGCGTGGGAGGGGCTCGTCCGGCTCACGCGGCACGACCTGCCGCCCGAGCGAACCGCGTGGGAGCGGTGGTGGCTGGGGCAGGGGCGACGGATCCCGTCGGCACCGGCGGCGCCCGCGCCCGGGGCGCCCGCTCCCGACCCGTACGCGCTCCCGGCGCGGTCGTTCGTGCCGACGTACTACGGGATCCCGGTCCGCGGGAAGGCGTGGGGCGCGAACGTGGTGTTCTGCCTCGACGTCAGCGCGAGCATGAGCGAGCACGGCATCGAACCGGCGCGCAAGCACCTGCGGGACGCCGTGCTCGCGCTGACGACGCAGGACCGGTTCGACGTGATCGGGTTCAACGAGAACGTGCTGCCCTGGGCCGGGCGGCCCGTGCGCGCGCACCCGCTGCAGCAGGCGCGCGCGGTCGCGTGGCTCGATGCGATCGTGCCGAAGTCGTTCACGAACCTCTACGACGCGGTGGAGACGGCGTTCCAGTACGGCGGGCGGGGGCGCCGTCCGTCCGACGCGCCGATCCGCCTCGACGCGATCTTCGTGCTCTCCGACGGCGCGCCGAACCGCGGGCGGTACCACCTGCCGGCGCAATTGGTCGCGGGGATCGCGGCGCTGTCGGCGAGGACGGTGCCCGTGCACACGGTGGGGGCGGGCGAGCAGGTGATGGCGCTGCTGCGGCAGATCGCCGCCGCCACCGGCGGTTCGTGCGTCGAGGCGACGGACTGACCCGGCCGGCGCCGCGGAGGTCAGGCGGGGTCGGCGATCGCGCGGAACGACTGCAACTGGACGCGGGGGGTCCAGTAGCCGTCGCGGACAGGCTCCTCGCGGCAGAGGTCCGTCGAGAGATACTTCTTGTTCGAGTCGCAGAGGATCGTGACCACGACCGCGTCGCCGCCCGTCGCCTCGACGCGCTGCATGGCCCCGATCACGTTCGCGCCCGACGAGATGCCGACCGCGAGGCCGAGGGACTGGCAGAGGGCCTGCGCCATGAGGATCGCGTCGCCGTCGTGGGCGTCCACGATCTCGTCGAGCTCGCCGAGGCGCACCACGGCGGGGATGAACTCGTCGCTGATGCCCTGGATGCGGTGCTTGCCGACCTTCTTGCCGGTGCGCAGCGTCGGGGACTCCGCGGGCTCCAGCGGGTGCGCCTTGAGCCGCGGGTTCACGCGGCGCAGCGCGCGCGAGAGGCCCATGATGGTGCCGCCCGTGCCGACGCCGGCGACCACGACGTCGGGCACGAGCCCCAGGCAGGCGAGTTGGCGCTCGATCTCGGCGGCGGTGAACCGCTCGTGGGCCTCGGCGTTGGCCTCGTTCTCGAACTGGCGCGGCAGGAACACGCGCGGTCCGCGGTTCGCGTACTGCTCGCACTGCGCGATGCTGCCGAGGAAGGCGCCGGCCTCGCGCGACACGGGGACGATCTCGGCGCCGAAGCTGCGGATGAGGTCGACGCGCTCGCGGCTCATCCAGTCGGGCATGTAGATGCGCACGGGGTGGCCGAGGGCACGGCCGAGCGCGCTGAACGACACGCCGGTGTTGCCGCTCGTGGCCTCGGCGATGACGTCGCCGGGCCGGAGCGTGGCGGTCGCGTAGGCCTTGGCGAGGATCCACGCGGCCATGCGGTCCTTGATGGACCCGGTCATGTTGCGCTGCTCGTACTTCGCGAAGAGGCGGCGGGGGCGGCCGTCGACCTGGTAGCGGATCTCGAGGAGCGGCGTGTTGCCGATCATCGCCCAGAGGCCGCGCTCGTGGAGCGGGCCGGCGGGGAGGGACGTTTCGGGGCGACAGGGGCCGGCGGGGGCGTTCACGGCGGAGAGCCTACGACGCGGACCGCGTTCGCGGAACGTCGTCGCGGGACGCGAGGCCCGGCGGGCGCCGGGCCTCGGGTCACCAGGGGCGGCCGCTGCCAAGGATCCGGCCGAGGCCGCGGAGGAACGCGCCGAGCCCCCAGACGAGCACGTCGTCGTCACCGGTCACGGGCGGGAGCGAGGCGTTCGGCGCGAACGCGCGGTCCGGGTCCCGTCGGCGGCGCCGACCCTCGGCGGCGGCCACGCCGTCGTGGCGGAGGACCTCGAGGCCGCCGGCGGCGCACCAGGCGGCGAAGTGCTGGAACTCGTCGGCGTCGAACCAGACGCCGTGGGGGCCGCAGACGTCGACGACGACGCCGGCCCGCGGGGCCGCCTGGCGGCGGACCATCCGCTCGCCGCAGCGGACGCAGGCGAGGTAGCGGACGACTTCCGAGGGTTGGCTGCGGGCGGGGAGGACGCGGCGCGTCCGGTCGGCGTCGTGGCGGGAGACGCCCTCGGTGGTGGCGTTGATCACGTGCTCGATCTCGTTGCCGTCGAACCAGAGGCCGCGGCAGCCCTTGCACCGGTCCACGGTGACGGTGCCCATGGCTTCGGGGACGAGGTCGCCGGCGCAGCGGGGGCAGTGGCCGCCGCGGTCTTCGCCGCTGGCGGGGGGGCACCGGGGGCAGCGGGCCGCCTGGGCGGGGTAGAGCGCGGCGCATCGGGTGCAGTAGGTGCGGCGTTCGGCGGGGCCGTCGCTGCCGACGGGCTTCGGAAACACGACGGCGCCGCCGCAGTAGGCGCAGGCGGCGGCGTCTACCGGGACGGCGCCTCCGCACCCCTGGCAGACGACGGTCCCGCAGCCTCGACGATTCGGCATCTTCCCACCATACCCCCGGTCCTCCTCCGGTTCCGCCAACGGGTGTCTGACACTGGAGGGCGGAACCACCGGGGGAGTAGGCTCGCGGGGGGAGCGTGCCATGCGTCGACTCGGCCTCGTCGGACTCGTCCTGTTTGCGCTCACCGGCCCCGGGAGGCCGGCGGCCGCCGCCGAGGAGCCCCCCGCAGCCGCCGTCGGCAAGGCCATCGACGGGGGCAGCGGTTGGCTCCGCTCGACGTTCCGCGAGGGCTTCGCTGGCGATCGGTGGAGCGACCCGGTCGAACTGGTGGTCCTCACGCTCTCGCACTGCGGCGTCAACCTCACCGACCCCGTCTTCCAGCAGGGCGTCGCCACCCTCGAGAGGCAGCAGCCGCGCTTCACGTACCGCACCGCCCTTCTCGCCATGGCGCTCACCGAGGTGAACCCTCGGCAGTACCAGCGCAAGATCGCGCACTGCGCCCAGTGGCTCGTCGACACGCAGGGCGCCGCCGGCGACTGGGGGTACCCGGGCGCCCACGAGGGCTCGTACCTGAAGACCGAGGGCGTCACCGTCCCGCCGCCCGCGGAGCCCGGCGCCGAGGAGGGGAAGAAGCCTTCCGACAGGCCGCTCGAGAAGTGGGTCCTCAAGCGCCGCGAGATCCCGGCCGCGCTCGCGAACGCCCAGGGCGACTTCAGCAACACGCAGTTCGCCGTCCTCGGCCTGCGCGCCGCGCGCGACGCCGGCATCGAGGTGCCCAAGGAGACGTGGGCCGCCGCGCTCGCCTACCTGCGGAAGTTCCAGCGCCCCGAGGGCGGCTGGGGGTACGTGCTCCAGGGCGCGCAGGACGAAGCGAGCTACGCGTCGCTCACGTGCGCCGGCCTCTGCAGCACCGCGATCTGCGTCGCGGCGCTGGGCGGCACCGACCCGAAAGCCGACGCCGGCGTCAAGAAGGCCCTCGGGTGGCTCAAGAAGCACCTCGACGTCGCACGCAACGTCGGCGTCGACCGTTCGTCGATCTCGGGCCCGCGCCCCTGGCAGCTCTACCACCTCTACTCCCTCGAGCGTGCGGCGCGCGTCCTCGGGCTCAAGGAGGTCGAGGGCCGCGCGTGGTACCCGCTCGGCGCGACGTGGCTGCTGGCCCACCAGCAGGCGGACGGCGCGTGGCTCGACGAGGACGGCGCCGACCCTCGCCACGCGTATTACCAGGTGGCCGACACCTGCTTCGCCCTGCTCTTCCTGACGCGCGCCACGCGCCCCCTCACCGGGAAGTAGGCCACCGCCTCCCGGCGGCGCCGTCGCAACGCTTCCGTCGCGCGGGCGGCGCCCTGCGCGGCCGTGTCGCCTCACTTGCCGACGCACCGTGGTCGATAAGGCGCACACGGACCCCACCTCGGCGTCCGCTGGGGGCCTCGTGGCACTCGTCGACCGGTCGTCGCGCAGACTCGACCTGAAGCTGGTCTTCTGGGGCCCCCCCCGTGGGGGGAAGACCACCACGCTCCGGTCTCTTCACGGGTCCTTCACGCCCGCGTCGCGGGGCGAACTGCAGTCCGTCGAGACCGCCGACGAAGAGACGTACTTCTTCGACTACGCACCCCTGGACCTGCCGCGCTACCGCGACCTGCAGATCCGCGTCCACGCGTACACCGTGCCAGGGCAAGAGTTCTACGTCGAGACCCGCCGACGCGTCCTCCGCGGCGCGGACGGCGTACTCTTCGTGGCGGACGCGACGCCCGCCGCCGACGAGGCCAACCGCGTCGCATGGCGCCAACTCGACGTCGAACTGACGGCGCTCGACCAAGGCCGTCGCCCGCACCCCGTCGTCGTCACCGTGAACAAGCTCGACTTGGCGGACGCCCGGCCGGCCGACGTCGTGCTCGCGTCGCTGGCCGCGTCGGCGTCGTCACGTGCGGTCCTCGATGTCGTCGGGACGTCGGCGATCCTCGGGCACGGCGTGGCGCGCGCGTTCCGTCGGTGCCTCGTCGCCGCGGCCGGGCACGCGCTCGCCGACGTCGCGACGGCCGGCGTCGTCGACGGCGTCGACGCGCTCCTCGCGGCGCTCGACGCGAGCCTCGGTCGATCGGACGACGGCGCGCCGGTGGACGGCCGCGTCGACGTGCGGCGGGCGATCGTCGTGACGCGAGGCCCGTCCGGGCCCGACGCTGCGGGCCTCGAGGCGGCGCTCGACGCGGCGCGCGCGATGCACGAGCGCGAACAGCACCTCAAGGACCTCCGCCGGCAGCAGGCGCACGCGCGGTTGCTGCTCGACGTCGGCCGCTTCTGCCTCGAGACGGCGGACCCCGCGACGCTGGCGCGCACGGTCGCGGCGGCCGTCGTCCAAGGGCTCGGGGGGGCGGCCGGCTGGGTCGGCCTCCCCGACGCCACCGGGACCGAGGAGGTCTATGACGCCCGTGGACGGTCGCCGGACGCCGCGGCGTTGGCGAGACTCGTCCGGGTCGTCGTGGGGGGCGTGCGGCACGAGGCCTCGGTGCCGGTGGACTTCCCGCCGGGCATCGACCCCACCGGGGCGCAGGACGGGCGGCGGGGCCTGCTCGTCACGTTCTCGGGCGGCCCCGGACGCCGGGGCTGGCTGCTGGTGCTCGGCGCGGTCGGCGACGGGCTCGGCGACGACGCGGCGACGGTCTGCGAGCCGGCCGGCGCCTTCGTCGGCCTCGCGCTCGACCGGTTGGCCGCGAACGCGCGCCTCCAGGAAACGAATGAGCAGCTCGAGCGCCGCGTCGAGGCGCGGACGCTGGCCCTGCGCCGCGAGCGAGATTCGCTCGAGGCGCGCGTCCGCGAGCGCACCGCCGAGCTGGAGACCGCGCGCCACGTCGCGGTCGACGCGGAGCGCCGCATCCTCGATCTCGAGCGGACGGAGGGCGTGCAGCGCCTCGCCGCCGGGCTCGCCCACGAGTTGAACAACCCGCTGGGCGCCGCCTGCGCGAACCTCGACTTCGCGGCCGAGACGCTCCGGGTGGTGGTCCCGACGTTGGGGGCCGACGCGCGCGACGAGGTCCAGTCGTCGCTGGAGGCCGTCACCGACGCCCAGGTCGAGTTGCGCAAGGTGGCGGCGAACGTCACGTCGCTGTTCGACGGAGCCACGGCCGCCCGACGGGCCGCGGTACGCACACCGCTGGCCGGCGTCGTGCGTGAGGCGGTCACGGCGCACGTGCGGGTGAACGCCGGCGGCACGGTGCCGCTGCTCGTCGAGCGCGAGGCCGTCGCGTGCGGGGTGCCGCCCGCGGAGTGCTCGCGGTGGGTGTTCCGCGTGCTGGGGGCGGTCGGTCGCGCCCGCACGGCGAGCGTCCGGATCGACGTCGAACGCGGTGCCGACGGGCCGCGGGTGAGCTTCACCAGCGGCGATCCTCTGGCGGTCGCGGCGACCAACGAACTCGCCATGCTGCGGACCGAGGTCGAACGGGCGGGCGGCGGGTTGCGGGCGGGGAGTGTGGGGGCGAGGACCTCGGTCGTCCTCGTGCTCCCCCGGGCGGTCGGCGACGCGTGGTCGGTGCCGCAGGAGGGCGCCCGATGAGCTTCGCGACCGGTCGGTACCTCCGCGACCCGCGGGACGCCGTCGTCACCTTGCGACTCCTCGTGCTCGCCGGCCTCGCCATGCTGGGGCTCGCGGAGCGACCGGAGTACCCGACGCCGTTCTGGTTCACGCTGATCGTGTACGGGGTGACGAACCTCGGGTACATGGCCTCGCGCCTCTCCGTCTTCCTCTCGCCCCGTGTCCAGCGCGCGGTCTTCGTGTTCGACGTGCTGGTCGTGAGCGCGCTGATCGTGCTGCGCGGGTCGAACGTCCCCGAGTTCATCCTCGCCTACTTCACGCTCGTCCTCATGGCGGCGATGGTCCAGGGGGTGGGGAGCGCCGCCCTCAACGCCGTCGTCGTCTGCAGCGTCTTCGCCGCGGTCTCGCGGTGGGGGGCCGACCCGCGCACGCTCCTCACGTTCCCGGTGCTCTCCCAGTTCGCGTTCTTCTTCGTCGTCGCCCTCTTCATGAGCCAACTCGCCGAGAGCGGTCGGGAGCAGGCCCGCGAGCGGGTCCGCGGCGAGCAGGAGCGCTTGCGGCTCGAGGAAACCGTCGCGGACCGCACCCGGGACCTCTCGCGGAGCGAGGAGGAACTCGACGCCGCCCGCCGACGGCTCGCCGCGGCGGACCGCCTCGCCACCCTCGGGACCCTCGCGGCGGGCGTCGCCCATGACATCCGCAACCCCGTCGCGGCGCTCAAGGCTGCCCTCGACGAGGCGCCGTCGCTGCTCGACGAGATGGGGGCGGCGCCCCTGGACGGACCGCGCGCCGACCCCGGCGTGATGCTCCGGTCCGCGGTGGACGACGCCCGGGCGGCGTGCGACCACCTGCACCGACTCGCCCTCGACCTGACCGCCGTCGCGCGCTCGACGCCCGCCGCGCCGGTCGCCGTCGCGGGCACGCACGCCGTCGAGTCGGCCGCGCGCCTCCTGCGCCACCGCGCGAAGCCGCCGCTGCGGATCGAGGTCCGCTCGACGACGATGCGGTCGGCGCTGGCCGACCCGGGGCGCCTCCAGCAGGTGCTGCTGAACCTCGGCGGCAACGCGCTGGACGCGATGGAGGCCTGCGGGGGCACCCTCACCCTCGCCGTCGACGACGGCCCGCCGGGTCGGGTCGTCTTCCGCGTCGAGGACACCGGCGTCGGGATGACCGACTCGACGGCGACCAAGGCTTTGCACGGCTTCTTCACGACGAAGCCCGCCGGCAAGGGGACGGGCCTCGGGCTCCACCTGGTGCACGAGATCGTCGAGGCGCACGGCGCCCGGCTCGACCTGACGTCGAGCCCAGGACAGGGCACGAAATTCCGCATCGAGTGGCCCGCGGACGTCCGCCGGCCGGATGGAGGACCGGATCATGACGTCACCGACGCCGACCCTGCTGATCGTGGACGACGAGGAGAGCATTCACCGTGCGCTCGAGCGGACGCTCCGGCGTGAGCCGTACGAGCTGCTCCACGCGTACGACGCGGGCGAGGCCGAGGCGATCCTCGCGCAGCGTCCCGAGGTGCGCGCGATCGTCTGCGACTACTACATGCCCGGCATCCCGGGCCTCGACTTTCTGATCCACGTGCGGCGCACGCGCCCGGCCATCGTCGCGATCCTGCTGACCGCCCAGGCCGACCTCGCGATGGTGATCACCGCCATGAACGAGGGCCATCTCCACCGCTTCTTCACGAAGCCTTGGGAAGGCCACGAACTCCGGGGCGCCCTCCGGGAACTCCTCGGTCTTCCCACCGGCGTCGACACGGCCGCGCTCGAGCGCGAGGCGGCACGCGACGAGAGGCTGCGTTGCAGCATGGCCCCCGAGCAGGACGAGGACGGCGCGTGGGTCATCGCGCCGCCCGGCCCGGACGACGGCGTGGAGTCGCGCTGAACCGCCCGCGGCGGGCGGTGACGCCGCGCCGCGCGCCCGCCGTCGCCTGCCGTGCCCGGGGGCGCTCGAACGGGCGGCGTCCGAACCCTCGCAGGACGACGCCTGGCGCGTCGGCGCCGGATCGGGCACGCGGCTCGCCGCCCTGCGGGCACGGGCCTCGCCGTGGCGGGATCTCCGCGCGCCGCCGAGACTTGAAAGAGTGTCGGGCACCTGGGGAAGGACCGACCGTCCGGGGGGGATGGATCGTTCAGTCCGTAGCAGATGCCCGACAGCGATGGAGAGGCCGCCCCCGCGGCGCCGGATACACGATCCGCTCGGGATCCCGGCCGACGGGGGACGGGGGACGGGGCCCCGGTCCCTAGGGACGCGAGGCCCGGCGCGAGGCCCGGCGACCGCCCCGCATGGCGATTCGGGCCTCAGGGCGTGCGGCCGAGGATCCCGACCGCCGCGTCGAGGAGGGCGCCGGCGCCCGGGCCGTCGGCGACGAGCTCGAGCTCCTCGCCCGCGCCGACGACGAGGCCGAGGAGGTCGAGGATGCTGCCGCCGTCGGCCTCGAGGCCTCGCACCCGCACCTTCAGCGTCGTGTCCTTCGTGCGCGTCACGAGCTTGGCCAGCGCCGCGCAGGGCCTCGCGTGCAACCCCGTCGGGTCGGCGACCTGGACCCGGCGTCGGAGGGGGGCGCTGGGGGCCGTCACGGCGACTTCCCGGTGCCCCAGCGCCGGTGGATCGCGCGCTCGATCGCGGAGAAGAGGACCCGGTCGATCGCCACGCCGACGACGACGATCACCACGATCACGCCGAGGACTTGGTCCATCGCGTGGAGTTCGCGACCGTAGTGGAGCAGGTGCCCGAGGCCGATGGAGGCCATCACGGGGACGTAGATCTCCGCCGCCATGAGGGAGCGCCACGCGAAGGCCCACCCCTGCTTCATGCCCGACACCACGAACGGCAGCGACGCCGGCAGGATCACCTGAAACCACGTCGCGAAGCCGCGCGCGCCCATGGTCCGCGCGACGCGCACGTAGATGGGGGGCACGGCCCGCACGCCGTCGGCCGTGGCCATGGCGAGCGACCCGACCGTGCCCATCACGACCACGAACAACATGGCCGCCTCGGACAGGTGGAACCAGAGGATCGCGAGCGGCACCCAGCACACGCTCGGGAGCGACTGGATGCCGCGCACGAGCAGCCCCACGGTGTCGTCGAACCCGCGGAACCGCGCCGCGAGGAGACCGAGCGGCAGCCCGAGCGCGACGCCGAGTCCGAACCCGAGGCCCAAGCGGCGCAGCGTGACGAGGGTCGCCTCCGCCAGGGTGCCGTCCTGCGCGCGTTGCGTGAGCCACGCGAACACCTTGGACGGGGGCGGCATCAGCACGGGGTTCCACAGGCCCGCCGACGCGAGGCCCTGCCAGAGCAGGACGAGCGCGGTCAGGAACCCGAGGCGGACGAGGACGCGGCTCACCGCGCGACCTCCGCGTCGGCCGGGCCCAGCGCCGCGCGCAATTCGGCCGTCAGGATCGCCGCGCGCTCCGCGAGGTCGCGGGCGTTGATGTCGCGCGGGCGGGGCAGCCCCGAGACGTGCTGCGCGTGGATCCGGCCCGGCCGGGGCGTCATGAGCACGATCCGGTCGCCCAGCGTGAGCGCCTCGCGGATGTTGTGGGTGACGAGGATGATCGTCTTGCGGCGGGCGGCCCAGATCTGCTGGAGGTCGACGTAGAGCCGCTCGCGCGTCATGGCGTCGAGCGCCGCGAAGGGTTCGTCCATGAGGAGCACGCGGGGGTTCGGGGCGAGGCAGCGGGCCAGCGCCACGCGCTGGCGCATCCCGCCCGAGAGCTCGTGCACCCACGCGTGCGCGAACGCCTCGAGCCCGACCATGCGGAGGTAGAACCGCGCCACCTCGTGGCGGGCCGCGCGGTCGAGGTGGGGCTTGAAACGCAGCCCGAACTCGACGTTGCCGAGGACGTCCTTCCAGGGGAACAGCGCGTGGTCCTGGAACATGACGACGCGATCGCGCCCCGGGCCCGTCACCGGCTTCCCGTCGGCGAGGACCTCGCCGGCGTCGGGGGTCTCGAGTCCCGCGACGATGGAGAGCAGCGTCGACTTGCCGCACCCGCTGGGCCCGACGAGGCAGACGAACTCGCCCTCCGCGACCTCGAGGTCGATCCCGGCGAGCGCCTGGACCGTCGTCCGGCCCTGGACGAAGGTCTTGCTGACGCCGCGCAGTTCGAGCTTCAGCGGCGGCGCCGGCGAGAGCTCCTGCTGGAGATCGCTCACGGGGCCTCCACCAACCGGTCGAGCGGGATCGCGTCCTCGAGGAACCCGACGCCGCGGGCGGTTTCGACGAGCCGCTCGAACGGTGCCCGCGCGACGCGCGCGTCGAAGCGGAGCCGCGGCCACGCGTGTTCGAGCAGCGCCGCCGGCATGTCTTGCCGCGTGATCGCCCGCAGTTCGGCCCGGACGAGGTCCCGCGCCTCCGCCGGGTGCGCGACGACCCAGCCCGTCAGCTCGGCGTGGGCGGCGACGAGCTTGTGGGCCAGGTCCCGGCGCTCGTCGACGAGGCGGCGGCTCGCGACGAGGATCGTCGTGAGCGCGTCGGGCTCGGCCACGAGCACCTCGCCTTCGGCCTCGAGCTCGAGGCGCGAGACCCACGGCTCCACGGTCCACGCGGCGGCGAGCGTCCCGTCCTGGAACCGTGCGAACTGGTCGGGATTCGGCGTCGGGAGCACCGACACGTCGCCCCCGCTCAGGGTCACCTTCAGCCCGCCTGCCTTCAGCCACGCCCGGCACGCGACGTCCTGGGTGTTGCCGAGTTGGGGCGTCGCGACACGTCGGCCGCGGAGGTCGGCCGGGCCGCGGATGCCGGCGCCCTTGCGGACCACCAGCGCCGACCCGCCGTACGCCGACCCGGCTACCACGCGGACTTCATCGCCCCGGGACCGGATGTGGGCGTTGAGGGCGGGGTTCGGGCCCACGTACGTCGCGTCGATCGAGCCCGCGAGGAGGGCCTCCATCGCGCTCGGGCCCGCGTTGAACGTGATCCACACCACCTTCGCGTCGACCCGCGGCGCCATCCACGGCGTGCCGCGCCGTTCCATCTGTCGCGCCACGAGGGCCTGGGCATGGGTGACGTTCGGGAAGCACCCGATCCGCAGCACACCGGCCGTGGGCCCGTTCGGGCCGCAGCCCGCGAGGACGCCGACGACGACCGCCGTCCACGCGCGCAGGGCTCGGCGCACCCCCCGCGTCACCCGCGGGCCCCGGCACGCCGCGGGGGGCCGGACGGACGGGGAGCCCGGGAATGCGGGGTGTCGGACGTCTGTCGCTCGGACCGCAACGCGAAGGCCCTCCGGCCGCAGTATGGGAGAAGGATGCGGGCCGTTCCAGAGATTCGGCCCGCCCCGCTCGGCGCGCCGCGGCCCCGCCCGGTGCGCGCCGCGCGCCGTCAGCGTGCGGGGGCGTCGTCGGAGGTCGGCGGCGGGGAGCGGCGCTCGCCGGGCCTCGCGTCGTCGGCCTCGACGTCCGGCCGGTCCGCGTCCGACGTGTCGTCTCCCTCGTCGTTTTCCGCGTCGTCCCCGGTCTCGCGGCCGGCTCCGTCCGCGTCGACGGGGGGCGCGTCCGGGCGGTGCGGTGCGCTCGACCGCGGGGCCGCGACGCGCGCCCGGATCGCCGCCGGGTCCATCCGCTCGACGAGTTTCACGAGATTGCGGTACCACGGCGCCGCGCCGAAGCGCTGCATCTCGCGCAGCGCCTGCGCGGCGGGCCAGCCGAGGACCACGCGGCGGTACGCGGCGACCATGGCGCCGGTCCGGTCGTGGCCCGAGGCGCAGTGCACGAGGACCGGCCGGCGCGCCGGATCCGTCGCCACCCGCAGGAATGCGACGACGTCGTCCTCGCAGACCCGCTTCGCGCCGGTGCGGACGACGACGAGGTCGAGACCGACGGCCCGCGTGGCCGCGGGTCCGACCTTCGACCCGCGCAGGTCGACGACGGTGCGGACCCCGAGCGCCTTCGCCGACGCATAGCCCTCGGGACCCGGCTGGCCGGAGCGCCACAACCCGTCGTCCACGCGGCCCAGGTTGGGCAGGTCGCGGACGTCGTGGCGTGGCGAGCGGTCGGCCTCGAACGGCGGCTCGACGTACGCGGGGGTCGCGCGCGGCGCGGCCGTCCGGCGACGGGACGACGCGCACCCGCCGGCGAGGAGCGCGAGCACGACCGCCGCCGCGATGCGCCCCGCGCGCGACGACGACCGACGGGGGCGGGCACGGCGGGCCATGCCTCGATTGTGCCGCGGTCCGCGGGGGGCCGTGCGCGCCGCCGCCCGGCGCTCACCTGCGCGCGGCGAGCGCCGCGAGATGGGCTTGCAGCTCGCCGTCGAGCGCCGCGTCGTCGAGGAGCGCGCGCATCGCCTCCGCGCCGGCGACCGTCTCGAGCCGGCCGAGCCGGCCCTGGTCGAGGTCCGTGTGCTTGGGCGTGCCGTGGCGCAGCAGGTGGGCGACGAGCCAGGCCTGCGCGTACGAGTGGGGGCTCGCGCGATCGAACGCGTCGGGCCGGAGGCGGGCGAACTCGGCCATGGGCATGAGCGGGCGGGCGCGGAGGTGCTTGATTAGGTCGTCCCGCACGACGTCGGTCCGCAACTCGCAGCCGACCCGCGTCCCCTCCTCGAAGTCGACGGCAAGGCCCTCGTTGAGCCAGACGGGCGGGTCGGGGAGCAGCCGGTCGAGGACCTGGTGGAAGCCCTCGTGGCGGATCGTCCGCATCATCTCGTCGCGGTCGGGGAGGTTCCAGACGAGCCACGGCTTGAGCACCGGGCTGTAGCGTCCGGCGGCCTGCTCGGGAGGCTTGCCGAGGAGCGAGAGCGCGTCGCCGACGTAGGCCTGGAACGTCGCGCGGCCCGAGAACAGATCGACGCGGTAGAGCCGCCTCGGCCCGGGCTGCAACGAGCGCACGTGGGCCCGGAAGTCGGCGAGCGCGTCCTTGAGGACCAGCGCGGCCTTGCGGCACGTGTCCGCGTCGATGTCGGACACGACGTGGTAGGGGCTCGAGGTATCCTTGAACCACCGCGGCCACGCGGGGCCACTCTGCGCGCGCACGACGATCTGCCCGAGCAGGTCGAGGGCCTCCGAGCGCTCGCCCCGGCGCGCGGCGTCCTCGGCGATGCGGCGCGCTTCGTCGAGGCGGCCGGCGAGCAGGAGGAAGCGGCCGGCCGCGACGTAGGCCTCGGCGTCGGCCCCGGCCTCGGCCTCGGCCCCGGCCTCGGCCTCGGCGTCGGCCCCGGCCTCGGCGTCGGCCTCGGCCCCGGCCTCGGGGCGCTTCAGTGCGGGCTGCAGCGTCAAGGTGAGGTCGGTGTCGCGTGCGAGGCGCACGAGGATCCCGGCCTTGACGAGCATCGCGTCGAAGGCCGAGAGGTCGGCGGCGAGCGCCTTGTCGACTTCGGCGAGGGCCTTCGTGGGCTCGTCGAGGGCGAGGAGGGCCCGGCCCACGAGCACGCCGAGCGCCGCCTCCGGCGCGCGGCGCGCCCGGAGCGCCTCGGCCGCCGCGAGCGCGCCCTTCGGGTCGCCCTGCGCCACCGGCTCGAGGGCCTCCGCGTACGGGACGAGGAGGTCGAGCGGCAGCGACGACGTGGAGGTCCCGAGCCCGCCCGCGCGCGGGGCGGTGGTGCCCGCGGGTTCGCGCGCCTCGTAGCGCCACGGCGGGAGGACGGTCTTCACGTCGAAGTTCGCGTCGAAGGCGCGCCGCGGGCCGTCGACGATCGCGTCGAGTCTCCCCTGGATCCATGACGGCTCGATCTGCCCGGACACGACGATTTCGCGCCACCCGGGCACGAACACGCGCGCGTAATCGAACACGCCGTCGGGTTTCGCGACGCTCCCGATGGAGACCCCGTTCGCCGAACCCGTCACGCGCGTGGCGGTCATGGTCGCCTCGACGCGGAAGGGGCGGCGCGGCTGGGCAGGGTGCGCGTCCTTCTTCTCCGCCACGACGGTCTTCTCGGTCCCGTTCCCATGGACGATGCGCGGCGGGATCCAGGCCTTGCCGCCACCCTCGGCGAACGGCGGGACGCCGAAGCTCAGGCCCCACGTCTGCACGCGCTTCGTCCGCGGGTCCTCCTCCATGCCCACGTGCACGGCCGGCGCTTCGTCGGGGGCGTCCGCGTACGCGTCGCCCCTCACCGTCACGGTGTAGGGGCCGCGGAACCGCACCGGGAACGCGAGGGACCCGTCGGGCCGCGTCTCGAGGTCGGTCGGCTTGCCCGCCGCGAGGTGGGCCTTCACGCGGTCGAGGTCGGCGAGGCACGCGGACTCGGTGCGCGGCGGCGCGTCCTGCGCCGACGACGGCCGCGGCGCCAGGCCGCCGACGAGCAGCGCGACCGCCGCACCGAGGGCCGCCAATGCGATCCGGCGGCGACGCCGCGCGGGGCGCCGCCCCGCGAGCCGTGGGGGGGCCCGCACCGCCGTTCTCCCGTCCTGTGGCCGACCGTCCTGCGTACGGCCGTCGAGGATCCCGTGCGCCCTCCGCACCCGGGCGCCGATGGTCCGCGCGGCGGGACCGGCGGTGCGGTACCTTGGTCCCACGACGCGACGCGTCGGCCCCGGAGGCCCCGGCGCGCCGAGCGGACCGCGACGGGAGCGCTTCGCGATGGCCGCCCGGCTGACGACGCCCAAGGGTCGCAAGGTGACGTTCGAACTGGGGCCGCGCACCGCCCTGCCGCCGGGCGCCCCGGGCGCCGCGCGGTTCCAACATCAGGTGGGGTTCCGCCTGCTCGGCGGGAAGGACGCGCGCGAGGAGAAACACGTGACCCGGACGGGCCTCACCGTCGCCCCGTACCGCGACGACGCCACGCTGTCGGCCGCCGTCGCCGCGGCGATCGACGCCGTCGTGGACGGCTGGAAGTAGCCCCGTCGGGGGGGCAGGAGCCCTGCATGCCGCGGCCCACGCTCGAGATCCTCGCGTACGAGCCGACGCCGCTGGGGCTCCTCTGCCTGCGGCGCCGTGAGGTGCCCGGCGCGCCGGGGACGACCGTCACCGAGATCACGCTCGACCACGAGTTCCTGATGAGCAGCCACCTGACCGACTCCGAGCGCGCGCTGGCACGCGTCGCGCTCGAGCTCCACGTGGGGACCGGGCTGCAGGTGCTCGTGGGGGGGCTCGGGCTCGGCTACACCGCGCATGCGGCGCTCGCGTCGGACCGCGTCGCGCGCGTCGAGGTGGTGGAGCTGCTGCCGCAGGTCGTCGCGTGGCTCGCGCAGGGGCTGGTGCCGCTCGCGCCGGAGCTCAATGCCGACCCGCGGCTCGCGGTCGTCCAAGGCGACGTGTACGCGCGGCTCGCGGCGTCGCCCACGCGCGCGTACGACCTCGTGCTCATCGACGTCGACCACTCGCCCGACGAGCAACTCGCCGGCGCGAACGCCGCCTTCTACACCGAGGAGGGCCTCGCGCGCGCCCGCCGCCACCTCGCCCCCGGCGGGGTCCTCGGGGTGTGGTCGTCGGCGGCGAGCTCGCCGTTCGTGGACGCCCTCCGTTGCGCGTTCCACGAGGTGCGCGCCGAGGAGGTCACCGTCTGGAACGACTGGATCGACGAGCGGCAGACGGACTGGCTGTTCTTCGCGCGCGGGTGAGGGGGCGCCTCCCGGCCGCGCGTCGGCGACGGGGCGCGGCTGCGCCCGACGGAACCGTCGCTGGCCACCCCCGGTCGCGCGGCGTCGGGGGGGGGGGATGTGGCCCCCACGGTCCGATTCCGGGGGCCCTCGCCGCGTCTGCGACTACCATGAGGTCTTGGACGCTTCCCCGCTCCCTCTGATCATCCAAGGCGGCATGGGCGCCGGCGTCTCCGACTGGCGCTTGGCCCGCGCCGTCTCGTCCGCCGGCCAACTCGGCGTCGTCTCGGGGACCGGTCTCGACCTGATCCTCGTGCGCCGCCTGCAACAGGGCGACCCCGACGGCCTGATGGCCTCGGCGCTCGCCCGGTTCCCGGTGCTCGCGGCGGCGAAGCGGATCCTCGACACCTACTTCGTGCCCGGCGGCAAGTCCGACACCGTGCCGTTCCGCGCGAAGCCGATGCTCGCCCAACAGCCGAGCCCGTTCCTCGAGCAGTTGCTCGTCGCCGCGAGCTTCGTCGAGGTGCTGCTGGCGCGGGACGGCCACGACGGTCCCGTCGGGCTCAACCTCCTCGAGAAGATCCAACTGCCGACCCTCCCGACGCTCTACGGCGCGATGCTGGCCGGGGTCGCGTTCGTGCTCGTCGGCGCGGGGATCCCGCGCGCGATCCCCGGGGTGCTCGACCGGCTGTCGCGGGGCGAGGCCGTCGAACTCCGGCTCGACGTCCGCGGGGCCCGGCCCGGCGAGGAGTTCGTGACGCGGTTCGACCCCCGCCGATTCCTCGGCGGCGAGCCGCCGCGGCTCGAGCGCCCGAAGTTCCTCGGGATCATCTCGTCGAGCACGCTGGCCTCGGCGCTCCTGCGCAAGGCGAGCGGGACGGTCGACGGCTTCGTCGTCGAGGGCCCGACTGCGGGCGGGCACAACGCGCCACCGCGCGGCGCCCCGCCCCTCGGCCCGACCGGCGAGCCGACGTACGGCGAGCGCGACGTGGTCGATCTCGACGAAATGAAGGCGCTCGGCGCCCCGTTCTGGCTCGCCGGGTCCTACGGTCGGGTCGGCGGACTCGCGGAGGCGCGTGCCGCGGGCGCGGTCGGCATCCAGGTCGGCACCGCGTTCGCCTATTGCGCGGAGTCGGGCCTCGACGCCGGGATCAAGCAGCGCGTCCTCGCGGCGAGCCGCGCGGGCGAGGCGCGCGTGTTCACCGACCCCGTCGCATCCCCGACCGGATTCCCGATCAAGGTCGTCCAGGTGCCGGGTACGCTCTCCGAGGCCGACGTCTACGCGGCGCGCGACCGCATCTGCGACCTCGGCTACCTCCGTCACGCGTACCGCCGCGACGACGGGACCTTGGGGTGGCGATGCCCCTCCGAGCCCGTCGCCGACTACCTCGCCAAGGGCGGCGCCGAGGCCGACACCGTCGGTCGGAAGTGCGTCTGCAACGGTCTCATGGCGACGATCGGGCAGCCCCAGGTGCGACCGGACGGCGACGTGGAACTGCCGTTCGTCACGTCCGGCGACCGCGTGGCCGACGTCGCGGCCTTCCTCCCGCCCGGGGCGACGTCCTACGGCGCACGCGACGTGCTTGAACTGTTGCTGCACGGGTCCCTGTCAGGGGTCCACCCGACCCGCGCCTGACCCCGGCCATCGGGGGCCCGCGGCGGTGGGTGGGCACGCGGGACGCCCCGGGGCCTCGCGTCGTCGGCCCCGGCACGCCGTCCGGCCACGAAGTTGACGCGGGTGTCGGCGTTCTCGTCCCGGTACCCTGCCTGCCCCTGCGGAGTGCCCCGTGCTCGACCACCGTTTCGACGTCATGCGTGCCCTCGAACCGTCGGTGGAGGCCGCGTTGACGACGCTCCTGCCGCCGGACCAGTGCTGGCAGCCGTCGGACGTGCTGCCGACGCTCCAAGGCGACGGTTGGCGTGACGAGGTCGAGGAACTGCGCGCGGAGGCGGCCCGGCTCACCGACGAGATGCTCGTTGTGCTCGTCGGCAACGTCGTCACGGAGGAGGCGCTCCCCGCCTACCTCGCGACGATCAACCGCTGCGGCGGGATGACGGACCGCACGGGCGTCGACGCGCACCCCTGGGCCCGCTGGGCTCGCTCGTGGACGGCGGAGGAGAAACGCCACGGCGACGCCGGTCGCGGCTACCTGCTGTTGTCCGGTCGCGTGGACCTTCTCGCCGTCGAGCGCACGGTGCAGCACCTGCTGCGCAACGGCTTCGACAACCGGGCGGGCGGCGATCCGTACCGCGGGCTCGCCTACGCCTCGTTCCAGGAGCATGCGACGAAGCTCGCCTGGATCCAGTTGGGCCGCCTCGCGGGCGCGTGCGGCGCGCCGCGACTCCACCGGCTCTGCGGCCTCATCGCCGCCGACGAGGCCCGGCACGAGCGGGCGTACGTCTCCGTGCTGCAGGACCTCGTGGCGAAGGACCCGTGCGGCGCGCTCGAGGCCCTCGAGGAGACGCTCTGTGGGATCGTCGTGATGCCCGCGCGCACCATGACCGACGGCGTCGACCGCAACCTCTTCGGCCACTTCGCCGACGTGGGGCAGCGGCTCGGTGTCTACACGTACGCCGACTACGCGGAGAACCTCCGCCAGTTGCTCGACACGCTGGGGCTCCCGTCGATGCCGGGCCTGTCCGGGGCCGCGTCGGCCCGCCGCGACACGTTGTGCGCGGCCGCCGAGCGGCACCGCGCGGCGGCGGCCGAGATCTCGTCACGCAAGGCCCGTCCCGTGGCGTTCTCTTGGATCAGCGGCCGCCGCGTGTAGGCGCGAGCGGTCGCCCGCGGACGCCGAGCGGACCGGGTCGGGGCGCCGTCGCGGCTCGACGTGGATCCACACGTCCGGAGGAGGCTCCCTCCGGCGCTGCCCGGGACTGCCCCGGTCTCCCGTCCTGCGGTCCACGTTCGTCGTCCGAAGCCTCCAGGTCGTTCTCGCCCACGGAGACTCCGCCGCGATCGCGACGTTCGCGGTTGCGGCGGGTGCGTCGGTCCTCGCGGCCCCCGCGGCACCGGGAGTTCCCGACGCCGCGCCGCAGGGTCGCCCCGTCGGACGCGTTCCCCCGCACGACGCCCGCGCGGGGGCGCGTGGGCTCCGGCGTCGTTCTGCGGCCTCCGGAAGGGTCGTCGGAGACGCCGGGGCGGCGTCAGAGGAGAGAAGAACGAGGCATGAAGGAGACGTCGTACGCGTCGGAGATCGGTCGGGTGCGCGCGCGGAGCAGGGCCGTCGGGGGCGCAAGTCCCGTTCCCGCACGGTCCCGCTCGGAGCGTGGCGCTTGGGAGGCCGTGCGCGCCGGGGGACGCCGCAGGGCCTCGCAGCGCGTTGCGCCGCGGTCACGGGCGTCGGAGGGCTCCCGCCGTGGGCCGGGCCGGGGTGCTACGATTTCGACGCGTCGACCGAGGGGCCACGTGCGTGCGCCCTCGATCGGGATGGTCGGCGTGTCCAGGGTCCGGGAACGCAGGGGGCGATCACCGCGGGAACTTCCCGGTTGGCGCGCCCCACGGGGGAGTCCTTCATGCGAGCCGTCGAACGTTGCGTGTTGCTGCTGCTGGCGCTCACCGTCCTCTGGGACAAGGTGAGGCCGGCGAGCGCGGAGGGCGAGGGGGCGCTGTCGTCCGGCGAGTTCGCGCTCGTGGACGCCCAGAAGCGGAAACTCGGGGGCTTCGAACTCAACCGCGACGGGCTGCCGCAACTGGTCCTGGCCGACAAGGATGGGCGCGGACGGATCGTGATCGGGCTCCGGCGCGAAGACGGCGGTACGGCGCTCGTCGCGATCACCGACAAGACGGGCGCGGTGCGCGTCGGGCTCATCGGCAAGGCCGACGGCGAACACGAGTTCCAGTTGGCCGACGCCAAGAACGGCCCGCGGATCTCGCTCGTCGTGGGCGACGAGGGCCGTCCGCGGGTGTCGTTCATGTCGGCGAAGCAACAGGAACTGGTGGCGCTGACGCTCGACGCCGCCGACCTGCCGCACCTCGCGATCGTGAGCCCGGTAGGCGACGCGAACTTCAAGCTGAAGTTCGAAGGGTCCACGGCGGGCGCGTACTTCGGCGACAAGAATCCGACGCCGCGCGCGGGCCTCGAGCTCGACAGTCAGGGCGTCGCGCACGTCTTCGCCGCCGACGCCGCGGGGAAGGCCCGCGCCGAGCTCACCGCGCCCAGCGACGGGGCGCCGTCGGTGTCGATCAAGGACAAGGGCGGGAAGAAACTGCCGCTGAAGTGACGCGAGGCCCGGCCGGCGCGAGCGGGGTCGGCCCCGCCGCGCCCGGCCCGTGCCGTCACACGACGGCGCCGAACAGCCAGCCGACGGCGAACGTGATCGCCATGGCGAGCGCGCCCCACATCGTCACGCGCACCGCCCCGGCCTGCCACCGGGCGCCGCCCGCCCGGGCGGCGAGGCTCCCGAGCAGCGCGAGGCACCCGAGCGACGCGAGGCCCACGACCACGACGAGCGCCGACCGTGGGGCGAGCACCGCCGCGAGCAGCGGCAGGCCTGCGCCGACGGTGAACGTCGCCGCCGACGCCAGCGCGGCCTGGACGGGACGGGCCACCGTCAGCTCGTGGATGCCGAGCTCGTCGCGGGCGTGCGCGCCGAGGGCATCGTGCGCCATGAGTTGGTCGGTGACCCGCGCCGCGAGCTCGGGGTCGAGCCCGCGCTTCACGTAGATCATGGCGAGCTCGGCGCGCTCCGCGCCGTCGTCGTTCGCGAGTTCGACGCGTTCGCGTTCGAGGTCGGCGTGCTCGGTGTCGGCCTGCGAGCTCACCGAGACGTACTCGCCGGCCGCCATCGACATGGCCCCGGCGACGAGCCCGGCGACGCCGGCGACCGTCACGTCGTGGCTCGACGCGCCCGCACCCGCGACGCCGAGGACGAGGCTCGCGGTCGAGACGATGCCGTCGTTCGCGCCCATGACCGCGGCGCGCAGCCAGCCGATCCGGTCCGAGCGGTGCCGTTCCCCATGACGCAAGAGCATGCAGATTCTCCACGTGGTGCACCGCATTCTCCCGCCGTCGGCGTCGTCCAGCGCGTTCGGTCGGCGCGATCGCACGCGTGCGGAGGGCGGCGGGACCTTCGGACGACGCAGGTCCGGGATCTCCGGCGAACCGGACGGCGGCCCGGGGTTGGGGCGGCCGCGGGGGCCCGCGACAATGCCGGCATGACGGCGTCCCCGCGGCGCGGATCCCGAACGACTGCGGCGGCGCCCACGCGACCGCTGCGGCGACGTCGGGCGATCGGACTCGTCGGGGTCGGGGCGTTTCTCGTCGTCGGCGCCCTCCTTGCTCTCCGCTCGCCCGGGCACCCGCCGACGCCGACGTCCGGGCCGGCGCCGAACGTGGCGCGCTCGGCGGGGGCGGTCGCCGCCGACGTCTCTCGCGCGTTGGCGGCGGCGGCCGACCGCGCGGCCCCGCGCGACGCGGACCTCGCGCTCGTGCTCGCGCGCGAGGCGGTCGTCGCGGCGCCGACGGCCGAGGCCCTGACGGCGCTCCACCGGTCGCTGGAGCGGCGACGCGCGCCCGGGTTCGTCGCCCACGATGGCACCGTGACCTCCGCTACGTTCGCACCGGACGGGCGCACCGTGCTGACGACGTCCCGCCTTGGCGACGCGCGCACCTGGGACCTCGCGGGTCGCCAGGTCGCTTCGTTCCGCGGTGCCGCGGCCGGCCTCGCGTGCGGTGCGTTCGCCCCGGACGGCCGGAGCGTCGTCGTCGGCGGCGCCGACCGCGTCGCGCGCGTGTTCGATGTGGACGGCGCGCTGCGTGGCGCGCTCGAGGGCGCGCAGGAGGACGTCGTGCAAGCCGGGTTCTCGCCCGACGGCGCACGCGTCGTCGTCGTCGCGCTCGACGGACGCGCGCGGGTGTACGAGCCGACGGGGGCGTTCGTCGCAGTGCTCGACGTCCAGGGCGGCGTGGACGGTGTGCGGTGGGCGCCCGACGGCGGGCACGGCGTGGCGTTCGGACGCGCGGGCGGCGCGCGTCGGTTCGGTCGCGACGGATCGGACCTCGGCGCGCTCGTGCCGGAGGCGGGCGGCGTGCTGGACGTGCGCGGCTTCCCGTCGGGCGACCGGATCTTCGTGCGCACGGACGCCTCCGTGGCGTGGGTCGTCGGCGCCGACGGTCGGACGACGGCGACGCTTACGGGCCACGGGGCCGCGATCCTGGCGATCGCGATCGCTCCGGCGGGCGACCTCCTCGCGACGGCCTCGTTGGACGGGACGGCGCGGTTGTGGATGCCGGACGGGCGATCGGTCGCCGTGTTGCGCGGGCACACGTCGCCGGTCTTCGACGTCGCGTTCGCCGCCGACGGGACGCGCGTCGTCACCGTCGCCTCCGATCGCACGGCGCGGTTGTGGGACCGGGCGGGCACACCCGTGGCCGTGCTCGGCGGGGCGACCGCGCCGGTGCGCAGCGCGCGGTTCGCGCCAGAGGGCGTGCACGTCGTGACGACGGGGCTCGGCGTGGCGGGCGTCGGGGTCGTCCGGGCTGACGGGACGCCCGTGGCTCGGGTGGCCGAGGCGCGGGGCGAGATCCTCGAGGCGTCGTTCGCGCCCGACGGCGCGCACCTGCTGCTCGTGGACGCGGACCGGCGCGCGACGGTGGTCCCGCTGCGCGTCGCGGACCTCGTGGACGAAGCCCGTCGCGCGGTGCCCCGGGCCCTGTCGGACGCCGAGCGCGCAGGCGCGCTCGCGACGGGAGCGGGCCTCGCGTCGGGTCCTCCCGCAGGGTCGCCGCCTGCGGCCATCGGCCCGCGGCGGGGCGACGAGGTGGGCGCGGCACGGTGCGCGACGTGCCACCGCGAGGCGTACGACCTCTGGCGGACGTCGGCGCACGCCCGCACGCTCGTCCTCGCGGACGCGTCGGCGCTGCCGGGTGGTGACGGCGCGGACGACGTCGCGCACCCGCCAGGCGTCACGCGTTTCCATCGCGACGGCGCGCGGGTCGTCGCCCGGACCGCGGGCGACGACGGCGCGCCGCGCGACTTCCCGGTGACCCACGAGGTGGGGGCGCGACGGATCCGGATGCTCGTGACGACGCTCGACGACGGCCGGATGCAGGTGCTGCCCGCGATGCGCGAACTGCCCGACGGCCCGTGGTTCGACTACACGCACCTGATCTTCGGCGCGCCGGGGCTCGACCGCGCGACGCCGCCGACCGTCGCGCCCGGCGACCCGTCGTTCTGGACCGGGCCCGTGCGCTCGTTCGACGCGCGGTGTGCCGGTTGCCATGCGAGCGGGCGCACGCCGCTCGCGCCCGGGCCCGACGGCACCGGCCCGCGTTCGACGTGGCGGGCCCTGGGCGTCGATTGCGAAGCCTGTCACGGGCCCGGCCGCGCGCACGCCGAGGCGTGGGAGCGGCTCGAGACCGGGGCGCCGTTGCCTCGCCTCGACACGCTCGACCGCGTCGGCAAGGTGCAGGCCTGCACGCAGTGCCATCTCGAGGGGGAGCGGCTCACGCCGCACGCCGTCGTCGGCGACGACCTGTTCGAGCACGTCGATCCGACGCTGCTCCTCGACCCGGAGCGCGTCGACCCGTACGGGCGTCCGCTCGAGCTCGTCTACGACGGGCTGCCGTTCGGCGTGAGCCGCTGCGCCGAGGAGGGCGGGCTGACCTGCGCGCGGTGCCACGCCCCGCACGGGAGCCCGCGGCGCTCGCTGCTGCGTCGCCCGCTCGACGACGGCGCCGTCTGTGCGACGTGCCACGAGGCGGTGGCGCGCGACGTCGGCGCGCACGCGCACCATGCGCCGACCGGCAGCGGTGGGCGGTGCCTCGCGTGTCACATGCCGTTCCTCGAGATCGAACGGGGGCACGGGCAGGTCGCGGACCACACGCTCGGGATCCCGGACCCGACGCTCCCTGGCGACCGCCTGGCACGGGACGCGTGCACGGCGTGCCACGGCGCGGGTCGCAGCGTCGCACACGGCGCCCCGGCGCTCGACGGCCCGGCCCTGCGCGCGGCGTACCGGGCCTGGTGGCCCGCGGCCGCGCCGCATCCCTGGCAGCGGGCGGTCGCGGCCGCGCGCCTCGGGGAGGCCGGGGCCGACGCGGCGCTGGTCGCGGTGCTCGACGATCCGCGGGCCTACCGGCTCGTGCGGGCCTCGGTGACGCGCCTGCTCGGTCGCTATGGCGAGGCCGCGCGGGCGCCGTTGCTCCGGGCGTGCGGCGACGCGGACGGGCTCGTGCGGCGCGCCGCGTCGACCGCGTTGGGAGCGACGCGAGGCCCGGACGTCGATGCGCGGATGCTCGCCGCGCTCGCGGACCCGTCGCGCGCCGTGCGCACGGCGGCGGCGCGGGCCGCGCTCGAGGGGTGGGAGCGGATGCAGGCGAACCCGGTGCTGTTGCGGGCCGCGTTGCCGGTCTTGGCGGCGGATGCGGCGAGCGTGCCCGACGACGATCAGCGGTGGTTCCGGCTCGGCGCGGCGTACGAACTCGCGGGCGACGTCGCGGCGGCGGTGGCGTCGTACGATCGCCAGGTGGCGCTCGATCCGTTTGCGACGAACACGCGGGACCACGTCCGACGCCTGCGGGCGCGCCTTGCGGGGGCGTCCGGGGAGCGGAAGTGATGCCCGCGACGTCGGGGGCGCGTCGGGGCTGACCCCTCCCCGGTCGAAGCAGCGCCGCGATGGTGCCGCGATGGTGGGTGCCGCGATGCTGCCGCGATGGCGCCGCGACCGCAGGCCTCGCGCGCCTCGGATTTCCAGGCGGACGTCGCCGCGTCGGTGGTAGGAAGGCCGCCTGGGACCGGGCCCGGGGGCTCGGACCGGGAATTCAAGATCTCGCACGACGCGCAGATCCAGACAAGATCCAAGAAAAAGGGAGGGACTCGTGAAGTTCCAACGGTGGATTCAGCTCGGCGTGTTTGCCACGATGGCGACGGTTTTGCTCTCGACCCCGGGGGCCGCGAGCGCCAAGGGGAAGTCGGTCGTGTGGGCCGTGAAGACGGTCGGGGGCGACTACCAGGCGATCCAGGACGCCATCGACGCTGCGGTGCCGGGCGACACGATCGAGGTGTACCCAGGTTCGTATCACGAGGTGGCGACCGATCGCTCGGTGCTGGGCGTCGGGTCGTACCAATTCGGGTTGTTTCTCGGCGAGGACAAGGCCGGCCTCACGATCCGCGGCGTCGACGCGAAGGGCAAGACGATCCACGACGCGGCGAAGGTCCAGGCGTTCGTGACGACGGACGCGACGAACAACTTCGGCTACAGCGGAATCTTCGTCGAGGGTGATGACGTGACGTTGTCCGGGTTGGACCTCGGCGAGAACGAAGCCGGGCTCAACAAGACGATCGAGGTCATCGGCGACGGCTTCGCGCTGTTCGACTGCGTGTTGTCCGACCCCTGGGGCGCCTCCGTCTACCTCAACGACTGGCGCTTCGACGAGTTGAACGACACGTCGTACGTGAAGCGTTATCGGATCGAGGGGAACGACTTCCGCAACAGCGCCAGCCTCGACATCGCCAGCGGGGCGGGCTACTCGGGCCCCGTCCGTGACCGCGTGATCCGCCACAACACGTTCACGAACGCGGACTTCTGGCCGTCCATCAGCTTCAACGGCGCCGCCTACCCGGCCGTCCCGTGGTTCGTCTACTCGGTCGGCGGGGCCGTCATCAAGGACAACGACTTCGTGAACACGTTCACGGGCGTCTGGTACGGCGACGACGATCCCTTCTACCTCGAGACCCAGGGCCACATCCGCGCGCGCGGAGACTACGACAACGACCAGTTCGACTGGAAGTCCTACTGGCACAACAACAAGTTCAACGTCGCGTACGTCCTGGGCGTGAAGCCGCCGAAGGATGTGGCCCCGTATGCGTACGGGGTGTTCACGAACGTGCGGCGCATCGGCGCCCTGCTCCAGGGGGAGGAGGCCCATCTGCAGCCGGGCCTCGAGATCCTCGAGAAGTAACTTCGTTCGGCGGGCGGGGGACGACCCTGCGGCGCGCGCGTCGCTGGACCTTCGAGTCCGGCGCCGCACGCCCGCGTCGCCCCCGCCCGCTGCCTGTGTCGCGGGCGGCCGTGGCCGGTTCGGAGCGCTCGACCCGTGTTACGCTCGGCTTGGTGTCGTGTGCCTCGTCGTTGCGGACCGACCCGGAGCCTTCCCATGACCAAGACCGCCGCCTACGCGGCTCCCGCCGCCGGCAAGCCCCTCGCCCCCTTCCAGGTCGAGCGTCGCGAACCGGGGGCGCTCGACATCGACATCGACGTCCTGTTCTGCGGGGTGTGCCACTCCGACATCCACCAGGCCCGCGACGAGTGGACCGGTGCGACGTTCCCCATGGTGCCGGGCCACGAGATCGTCGGTCGCGTGCGCCGCGTGGGCCCCTCCGTCACCCGGTTCCGGGCGGGGGACCTGGTCGGCGTCGGCTGCCTGGTGGACTCGTGCCGCGCCTGCGCGCCCTGCCGCCACGACACCGAGCAGTTCTGCGAGGCGACGGCCGCGTTCACCTACAACGGCACCGAGATGGACCGCGTGACGCCGACCTACGGCGGGTACGCGAAACGCGTCGTCGTCGCGGAGCGGTTCGTGCTGAAGATCCCCGCGGGGCTCGACCCGGCCGGGGCGGCGCCCCTCCTCTGTGCCGGCATCACGACCTACTCCCCGCTCCGACAGTGGAATTGTAAGAAGGGCGACCGCGTGGGCGTCGTCGGCCTCGGCGGCCTCGGCCACATGGCCGTCAAGTTGGCCGTGGCGATGGGGGCCGAGGTGACGGTGTTCAGCACCTCGAAGGCCAAGGAGGCCGACGCCCGTCGGCTCGGTGCCCGCGGTTTCGTCGAGACGCGCGACCCGGCGGTCTTCGCGCCTCTGGCCGGGAAGTTCGACCTGCTGATCGACTCCGTTTCGGCGACGCACGATTACAACCTCTACCTCGGGCTGTTGCGACCGGGCGGCGTCATGGTCGTCGTGGGTGCACCGCCGGCACCGACTCCGGTGTCCGCGTTCGCGCTGATCATGGGGAACCGGCGGCTCGCCGGATCGCTCATCGGCGGCCTCCGCGAGACGCAGGAAATGCTCGATTTCTGCGGGGCCCACGGGATCGCTTCCGACGTCGAGGTCATCCCGATCCAACAGATCAACACCGCGTACGAGCGCATGCTCCGGGGCGACGTGCGCTACCGCTTCGTGATCGACCTCTCGAGCCTCCCGGGCGCGTAGCGTCCGAGGAGCGTCCGGCCCGAACTCCGGTCGTCCTGGCGGCGCGCAAGCCGGTGGGCCGCGGACCGTCGGCGCGCGCGCACAGGCGGGATCGGCGGGATCGGCGGGACCAGCGACACGTCGGGCCGCCAGGGCGATGCGCGACGGTCTTCGACCACGACCCGGACGCGGGGCTCGAACGCGCGCGCTTCGTCGGGCGACAGGAGGTGGGTCGCCCGCATCCGGGCGACGGCGGCGCGTAGAGCGTTCAGCGCCGCGTCGCGGCGACCTACGACCGTGCGGAGGTACGCGCGGCGGCTCTGCCACATGACGTCGAGCGTCGCGGGGGCCGCCAGCGGTTCGGGGCATGCGCCGCACGCTCCGAGCCACTCGACGCGCGCCGTCATGGGGTCCACGTCGGACCGTTCGACGCTGCTGCACGTCCAGACCTGGCCGTCCCGGCTTTCCCTCCGCTCCGAACGGATCGGATGCGGCCCGGCGAACACCGTGGCATTGCCCGCGTCGTCCCGGTCGGCGCGGAAGAGGCGATGCAGCACGGTCGGCGGCCAGCCGGCCGGGATCCGACGGCACCCGCACCCGCAGACCGTCCCCGACGGCTCGGGCGTGAGGTCGGATGGATGGGTCCAGACCCGGACGGTCAGGCGGACCTCAAGGCCGGCCAAGAGCGCCGCACCGAATCCAGGGGTGGGCGCGGCCGCGAGCACGTTGCCCAGCGCGAGCCACGACGTCGTGTCCTCGCCGACCGACGTGAAGAGGTCGAGGCACGCGGGGCCGTATCGGTCGGGATGGCGCCCGAGAACCGTGACGACGCCGTGGAGGAGACGCCCCGTCGCGCGGGGCCGAAGAACCGCGGGGTCGACCACGGGGTCGAGGACGACCAGCGCGTCGAGGAGCGCGGCGCGGAGCGGGAAGAGGGCGTCGTCGTCGGGCGCCGTGGCACGCAGGCGCGCGACCCGGCGCGGGACCGCGGCCTGGATGCGGTGCTCCGCGGCCGCGTACGCGCCCCACGCGACCTCTTTCGGGTCGTCCGCGTCGAGATGGCGGAGCGCGTGCGCTTCCTCCTCGTCGGACGCCACCGTGGGGGGCTCGACCTTGGCTTCGAGCGCCGGGGCGCCGATGAGGAGGGAGGCGACGACGACGAAGGGGGGCCGAACGCGCATGCGGTGCCGTTTGCAAGCTCCATTCCCTGGTCGAGGCCCGGAGATCCCTCGCTTTCGGGCGTTGGGCCGCCCTCGTAGGGTCACCGTGGCGTTGCGCCGCTACCCGGCGGTAGCGGCGTGCGCCGTCGCCGTCGCCGTCCGCGCGCCACCGGTACGCTGTGCATGCGCCGCATACGCGCCGTTCATGCCCCGGAGGTCCGGCGCGTCCCACGAGGCCGGCCGTCCGGAGCGGACCGCCCATGCGGACGCGGTTGGCATCTAAGGGGGTGCCGCGCGCTCGAACGTCCGACCCTTAGGGTCGCGGCGCGGGGGTGAAGGGCAGCGGTCCCCGGTCCCGGAGGTTCGCCATGCGCAGGATCAGCGTCTATCTGATCGGTTACGTGCTCCTCCTGGGCGGCCTCGTCCTGGCGCTGTGGAAGTGGGGCTTCCTCGACGGGATCAGCCCCTTCTGGATCGGCGTGTCGGCGCTCGTCGTCTTGGGTGTCGGCGTGATGGTTTCCGTCTCCATCGGCGGCCGACGCGACTCGATCGAGATCGACCCCAAGTAACTCACCGGCGGCCGCCGCGGGGCGGCGTTCGCTCACGTGAACCGCGGTTCGCGCAGGTCGTATTCGAGCAGGCGGCACTCGAGTTGGCCGTTCATGACCGAGAACTGACGCAGGGTGTCGAGCCCGACGTGGCGGAGCATCTCGCGGTTGCCGCAGAGGACGAATGCACGGGCGCCGCGGCAGCGTTCGGCGAGGAATCGGCCGAGGGCGCGCCACGACGCGACGAGGTCGTCGCCCTCGCCGATGCGCTCGCCGTAGGGAGGATTGCACAGGACCGTGAACGGCGGAGGCGCCCCGCCGTCAGGTGCGAGCGAACACGCCGGCGTCCATCGCGCGGCGTCGGCGACCGTGAAGCGGACGAGGTCGGCGACGCCCGCTTGGTGCGCGCTGCGTTCGGCGATGGAGACCGCGCCGCCGTGACGGTCGGCCCCCTCGATCGCGAACGGGAGCGTCGACCTCGCGCGCGCGCGCGCCTCGGCGCGCAGGGTGGCCCAGAGCCCACCGTCGAAGTCGGGCCAGCGCTCGAACGCGAACCGCCGCTCGAGCCCCGGGGCGTGCTCGGCCGCGAGCATGGCGGCCTCGATGAGGAACGTGCCCGAGCCGCACATGGGGTCCACGAGCGGCGAGGCGCGGTCCCATTCCGCGAGGCGCAGCAGGCCCGCGGCGGTCGCCTCGTTGAGTGGGCTCTTCACCTGCAGCGCGTGGTACCCGCGCTTGTGGAGGCTCTCGCCCGAGAGGTTGCGCCAGATCGTGACCCCGTTGCTCTTGAGGACCACCTTCAGCGGCAGGTCCGGGGCGTCGACGTTCACGCTCGGGCGCCGGCCCATGCGGGTGCGGAACTGGTCGACGATCGCGTCCTTGACCGTGAGCCCCACGAAGTTGCTGTGCGTGAGTTCGGAGTCGCGGACCGACGCGTCGACCGCGAGCGTCTGGTCGAGGCGCATGTGGCGCGCCCAGTCGATGCGGTAGACGGCGTCGTAGAGCTCGTCCTTCCCGCGGGCGGGGGCGCGCAGGAGCAGGTCCTGCACGCGGACGGCGGAGCGGAGCCACAGATTGGCGGCGTACCCGAGGCGCCGGTCGCCGACGAACGAGACGCCGCCCGGGCGCGTCGAGATCTCTTGCGCCCCCAACTCGGCCAGCTCTGCGGTGAGCGCAGCCTCGACGCCGAGGGTACACGGCGCGAAGTACTCGATCCGCGACGGCGGAGGCGGCGGGCGGGGGGCGTCCACGGGCACCGGCGCGGTCGAGGGCCTCTCGGGGGCCGCGGACGCGGGTGCGGTGACGGGCGGGCGGGGGACGGGACGTGCGGGGGCTGCGCGGGGCGCCGGTGGAGCGGCGTTCGGGCGGCCCGTGGCCGGCCACGCGGGCGCCGCGGGAGGCGGTGCGCGAAACGGGGAGTCCGGGGTGCGGTCGTCGCGCGTCGCCATGGCCCCATCGTCGGCGGGGGGCGTCGGCATGCAAGGACCGTGACCCGCCTTCGCCGCGCGGAGGCCGCCGGACGAGCGCGCGGCGGCCGGACGGGCCTCGCGTACCCATACGACCGGTTTCCCGCCGGGCAGCAGCGGCCGACCGCCGAGCGCGCGTCGAGCGTCGTGACCCGGGCCGCGATCGTCGCGCCGTCTCGCGGCCGTCTCGCGGCCGTCCTGTGGCCGTCCTGTGGCCGTCCTGTGGCCGTCCTGTGGCCGTCCTGTGGCCGGCCTGTGGCCGCGCTGCGGGCCGGCACGGCCGGTCTCGGCCCGACGGGAGGACGGGAGCAGCCAGCCCTTCGACCGCGCAGCGCCCCCGAGCGGGCGTCCGACACGGACGAGGGGCCTTCGGCTGCGCCGTCGGCCTACGCGAGCGCGTCGACGATCGCGTTCAGGGTCGGGCTGGGCCGCATCGCCCGCTCGGTCTTGACCGGGTCCGGCTGGTAGTAGCCGCCCAGATCGAGGGGCTTTCCCTGCGCGGCGAGGAGTTCGCCGTTGATCTTCGCCTCGTTCTCCCGGAGCCGCTTCGCCACCGGCGCGAAGCGGGCCTGAAGCGCGCGGTCCTGCGACTGCGCGGCCAGCGCGTCGGCCCAGTACAGGGCCAGGTAGAAGTGGCTGCCGCGGTTGTCGATCTCGCCCACCTTGCGGGCCGGCGACTTGTTGTTCTCGAGGAACTTCCCGATGGCCTGGTCGAGGGTCTCGGCGAGGAGCGTCGCGCGCGCGTTCCCGAACGTGCTGCCGACGTGCTCGAGGGAGGCGCCGAGCGCGGAGAACTCGCCGAGCGAGTCCCAGCGCAGGTAGCCCTCCTTCTGGAACTGCTGCACGTGTTTGGGGGCGGAGCCGCCGGCGCCCGTCTCGAAGAGCCCGCCGCCCGCCAGGAGCGGCACGACCGACAGCATCTTGGCCGACGTGCCGATCTCGAGGATCGGGAACAGGTCGGTCAGGTAGTCCCGCAGCACGTTGCCGGTGACCGAGATCGTGTCGAGGCCCTTGCGGATGCGCTCCAGCGAGTACCGCATCGCGTCCACCGGGTGCAGGACGCGGATCTCGAGGCCCCGAGTGTCCGCGTCCCGGAGGTACGCCTCGACCTTGGGGATCAGCTGCGCGTCGTGCGCGCGACCCTTGTCGAGCCAGAAGATGGCCGGGGCGCCCGTCGCCCGGGCCCGGCGGACCGCCAACTTTACCCAGTCGCGGATGGCGGCGTCCTTGGTCTGGCAGGCGCGGAAGATGTCGCCCTCCTCGACCTGCTGCTCGAGGAGCGTCGCGCCCGTGGCCTCGTCGACGACCCGGACCGTCCCCGCGGCGGCAGCGATGAAGGTCTTGTCGTGCGAGCCGTACTCCTCGGCCTGTTGGGCCATCAGGCCCACGTTCGGGACCGTGCCCATGGTGGCGGGGTCGAGCGCGCCGTGTTGCTGGCAGTCCTCGAGGATCGCCTGGTACGCCGTCGCGTAACACCGGTCGGGGATCATCGCCTTGCAGTCGCGGAGCTTGCCGTCCGGGCCCCACATCTTCCCGGAGTCGCGGACCACGACCGGCATGGACGCGTCCACGATGACGTCGTTCGGGACATGGAGGTTCGTGATGCCCTTGTCCGAGTCCACCATCGCGAGCGCCGGGCGGGTCGCGTAGACCGCCTGGATGTCCGCTTCGATCGCCGTTCGCCGTTCGGCGGGGAGCGCCTGGAGCTTCGCGTAGACGTCCCCGAGGCCGTTGTTCGGATTGACGCCCAACTCTTTGAACGTGGCGCGGTGCTTGTCGAACACCGGTTGGAAGAAGACGGTGACCGCGTGGCCGAACATGATCGGGTCCGAGACCTTCATCATGGTGGCCTTCAGGTGCAGGGAGAGGAGCAGGCCCTGGGCCCGGGCGTCCTCGATCTGCGCCTCGAAGAACCGGCGCAGCGCCTTCACGCGCATCACCGACGTGTCGAGGATCTCGCCGGCGCCCACGGCCAGCTTCCGCTTGAGCACGGTCGTGGCGCCCCGGGCGTCCATGAACTCGAACCGCACCTCGGCGGCCGCCCGCAGGGTCGTGGAGGTCTCGCTGCCGTAGAAGTCCCCCTCGGTCATGTGCGCGACGTGGCTCTTGGAATCCGGGGCCCAGGCCCCCAGCTTGTGCGGGTGCCTCTTCGCGAACGCCTTGACCGCGAGCGGCGCCCGGCGGTCCGAGTTGCCCTCGCGCAGGACGGGGTTCACGGCGCTGCCGAGGACCTTGCCGAAGCGGGCCTGCAGCGCGCGCTCGGCGTCGGTCGTCGGGTTCTCGGGGTAGTCCGGGACGTCGTAGCCGTGCGCCTGCAGTTCCTTGACGGCTTCCTTGAGTTGGGGGATCGAGGCCGAGATGTTCGGCAGCTTGATGATGTTCGCTTCGGGCTTGTGGGTGAGCTCGCCAAGTTGGGCGAGGAAGTTTGGGATCCGCTGCGCCGGGGTCAGCTTCTCGGGGAAGTTGGCGATGATCCGGCCGGCGAACGAAATGTCCCGCGTCTCGACCGCGACGCCCGTGCCCTTCGTGAACGCGCGGACGATGGGCAGCAGCGAGTAACTCGCGAGCGCGGGCGCCTCGTCGATCTGCGTCCAGACGATGGTCGAAGTCGTGGCGGTCATGGCCTCTCCTTGGAGCCCGGGACCCGGTCCGTCAGGGCTCGCGACGGTCGATGGTCGGGCGAGTGTAGGGCGCCGGGCGCCGGGGGACCCGAACCGCGCCGTGTGCCCGCGTGCCGCGGTCGCGGACGTGGCGGCCCAGGGGGGCCGGACGCCCCCGCGCCGCCCGCGTCACGCGCGGGGAGTTGGGCCCTTCGGACCCTCCGATGCTTCTGGTCCGCTTTCCGGCCCGGCCACGCGCCCCTCGAGCGCGGATGACCCCTCCGCGAGTCCTCCGATCGGCCGCCGTCGCCGAACGCCCGTGGGGCTCGCGCGGCCTTCGGGCCACGCAACGGTTCCGCTACCGACGACGGCGCCCCGTCCTGCACCCGCCGTTCTCGCACCGACGCCGTCTCGTGTCCGACACCCTCCGCGATGGGGGCAGGGCCTCGTCGAACGGTCCCTGGAGCGCACCTGTGAGGCCTCGTGAAGCGGTAGAATCGACCGTCGATCGATGGGGCACGGTCGCGGTGTGCCCTACCCTCGCACCGTAGCGGAACGTTCCTTCGAACCCAGGAGAACGCCATGTCCAGGAATCTGACGACGTCCCTCGTCGCGCTCGCGCTCGCGGCGCTCCCGTGGTTGCCGACGACGGCGGTCGGCGCGCCGGACGAGCCGAGACCGAACCAGTTCTGGTGGCCCGAACAACTCGACCTGTCGCCGCTTCGGCGGAACGGCATCGCCTCCGACCCGATGGGCCCGGAGTTCGATTACGCCAAGGCGTTCGCGAGCCTCGACCTGAAGGCCGTGAAGGCGGACCTCAAGGCGCTGCTGACGACGTCGCAGCCGTGGTGGCCCGCCGACTATGGCAACTATGGCCCGTTCTTCATCCGGATGGCCTGGCACAGCGCGGGCACCTACCGCACGATGGACGGTCGCGGCGGTGCCGGCGGCGGTCAGCAGCGGTTCGACCCGCTCAACAGTTGGCCCGACAACGCCAACCTCGACAAGGCCCGGCGGCTCCTGTGGCCGGTCAAGCAGAAGTACGGCGCGCGCCTCTCGTGGGCCGACCTGATGGTCCTGACCGGCAACGTCTCGCTGGAGGCCATGGGCTTCCAGACGTTCGGCTTCGCCGGCGGGCGCCGCGACGACTGGGAACCCGAGATGGTCAACTGGGGCCCCGAGAAGAAGTTCCTCGCCGACGAACGCCACCGCGGCGACCGGAAGCTGGCGAACCCGTTGGCCGCCGTGCAGATGGGCCTCATCTACGTGAATCCGGAGGGGCCGAACGGCAACCCGGACCCGCTGGCGGCCGCGAAGGACATCCGCGAGGCCTTCGGGCGCATGGCGATGAACGATGAGGAGACCGTGGCGCTCATTGCCGGCGGTCACACCTTCGGCAAGGCACACGGGGCCCACGCGCCGTCGAAGTGCGTCGGACCCGAGCCGGCGGCCGCCGGCGTCGAGCACCAGGGGCTCGGCTGGGAGACCAAGTGCGGCCGCGGCAACGCGGGCGACACGGTCACCAGCGGTCTCGAGGGCGCGTGGTCGTCGCGGCCGACCGCGTGGAGCACGGAGTATCTCGACAACCTGTTCGCCTTCGAGTGGGTGCAGACCAAGAGCCCCGCTGGGGCGACCCAGTGGATCCCTGCGGACGGCAAGGGCGCGACGCTGGTGCCGGACGCTCACGATCCGTCGAAGCGGCACGCGCCGATCATGTTCACGACGGACCTGTCGCTGAAGATGGATCCCGCCTACCGGAAGATCGCGAAGCGGTTCCAGGAGAACCCCGAGGAATACCGGCTCGCGTTCGCCAAGGCGTGGTTCAAGCTGACCCACCGCGACATGGGCCCGCGCTCCCGGTACCTGGGCGCGGAGGTCCCGGCCGAAGAGCTGATCTGGCAGGACCCGGTCCCGCAGGCGAACCACCCGCTGGTCGACGCCGCCGACGTGACGGCGTTGAAGGCCACGATCCTCGCGTCGGGGCTCACGGTGCCGGAGCTGGTCCGGACGGCCTGGGCGTCCGCCGCCTCGTTCCGCGGCACCGACCTGCGCGGCGGCGCCAACGGCGCGCGCATCCGTCTCGCCCCGCAGAAGGACTGGGCCGTCAATGACCCGGCCGAGCTGGCGAAGGTGTTGACGCGCCTCGAAGCGATCCAGGGCGACTTTCAGCGCGCGCAGACCGGCGAGAAGAAGGTGTCGCTCGCGGACCTGATCGTCCTCGCGGGCGGCGCGGCCGTCGAGCAGGCGGCCCAGCGCGCGGGGTACGACGTGCAGGTGCCGTTCGCCCCGGGGCGGACCGACGCGTCGCAGGAGCAGACCGATGTGGTGGCGTTCGCCTTGCTCGAGCCGACCGCAGACGGCTTCCGGAACTACTTCGGGAAGGGGCTGAGTCGGTCGCCCGCCGAGATGCTGGTCGATCGGGCGAGCCTGTTGACGCTCACGATCCCCGAGATGACGGTCCTGGTCGGCGGGATGCGCGCGCTCGGTGCCAACGCCGGCGCGTCGGCCCACGGCGTGTTCACGGCGCGGCCCGGGACGCTGACCAACGACTTCTTCGTCCAGCTGCTCGACATGTCCACCACGTGGCGCAAGTCCGCGACGGCCGAGGGGTTGTACGAGGGAAGCGACCGGACGAGCGGCAAGGTCAAGTGGACCGCGACGCCGGTGGACCTCGCGTTCGGCTCCAGCGCGGAACTGCGCGCCGTAGCGGAGGTCTACGCGACCTCCGACGCCCAGGCGAAGTTCGCGCAGGACTTCGTGAAGGCGTGGACGAAGGTCATGGCGCTCGACCGCTTCGACCTGCGTTGAGCCTGGAACGGGGCGCGCTCCAGAACGGGGAGCGCGTCCCGTCGCCGCGGATCGGATCGGGTCACGGATCGGGCCGGCCTCTGGTGCGGGACCTCAATCCGGACGCCGGTGTGCGCGCAATCCGCGGCCGTCGCGAGGACACGTCGCGAGGACACCTCGCGAGGACACCTCGCGAGGACCTGGCGCGGCCGGCGCGACGCCGAGATCGCGCGACGAGCCGCGGCGGGGCGCCGTCGGGCGGCGGGGGACGCGAGGCCCGCGCGCGCGCGGGTCCGACAGCTGCGATCGACACCCCGGGGAGTCACGTGCTCCAGGAGAGCGCGTCGCGACGGGGCCTCGGCGCCGAGGTAGCCGCAGTCGTCGCCTGGGACCGTGCCCGTCCAGGTCGACACGCCAGCGACTGCCCGCGCGTGCCAGCCGCCAACGCCCTGTTCGCACGGCAGGCCGCAAAGAGGACGGCACGGGATGCAGGGGGGCCGGGTCGACCGGGGCGCGAGGCAGGACGGTCGCCCACGGCGGCCTCGGCGCGGCGGACGCGGCGGGACGCGTCGGTGAGCGGACGATTGCCGGCGGCGGCGATGCGGCGACCGGCGCGGGCGGTGTTGCCGGCACCGGCGCCGGCGCCGGCGCGTCGACGGGCGGAGTCGGCATCGGTGCCGGCTCGTCGACCGGTGCCGTGGCCGATCCCGACGGGAGCTGTGCGTACTTCGCGCTCAAATACCCTGCCGTCGTCATGAAAACGATCGTCAGCCCGAGAACCAGAAACCGCTGCGCATCGTGCTCCTTTGTCCTGGGCGAGCGCTGCCGGGTCGGGAGGCCGATCCGGGCCCGTCGGACTCCGGCGACGCACGCGCACAGCCGCGCGGACGCGGCAGCCAATGGGGAGCGTGCCGCGCGATCCTGCCGCGCAGTCCGAGGCCCACGAGATCACGAGACCGGGTGCATGTTCGTAGGTGCATCTTCCGGCGATCCGTCTTGTCCCGGCAAGAAGGCCGAAACTCCATCCCCG